>ENA-OQDC01000098-OQDC01000098.1-human-gut-metagenome-genome-assembly--contig:-NODE-98-length-64057-cov-5.643939_pt1 | contig 64057 bp, 55 predicted proteins | sample MGYA00242770_ERZ504601 | MGnify/ENA primary metagenome ERZ504601 (study PRJEB26092, sample SAMD00036305) | human gut metagenome | host: Homo sapiens | study: EMG produced TPA metagenomics assembly of...
GGCTACCTTTCATTAAAAGTACTTTTTGTATTTATATCAGGCATTAAATCCTCTGCATTACGTAACTCCACTTAGGTATTGCGAGGATTTTCTTTTCATTTCCTTTTGCTTGGGCGTAAACGAGAGGGCTTGAAAATCCTATAAATTAGCCAGAAATTTAGTATTCCTCTGTTGTAAACAATACGTTAAAGTTTGCTGTTGGTCAATGAAGCTCGTGTTTCACAACCAAACGTATAGGAAAAAAGAAGGGGGATAAACGTGGCTAAAAAAATAATCCTTGATTGCGATCCAGGACATGATGATGCGGTCGCGATTCTTCTTGCACTTGGTAATCCGGAGATTGAATTGGTAGGAGTTACCACAGTCGGAGGCAATCAAAGCCTCGAAAAGGTGACTTACAATGCTCGAGCCGTTTTGGAAAAGGCTCACACAACTGATATTCCTGTATATGCTGGCTGTGACAGGCCTATTGTTCGCCCACAAGAAGTAGCTGCTTCTATTCACGGCGAAAGCGGTCTTGACGGGGTAGAGCTGCCAGAACCGACTCGTCCGTTAGAGGATATGCATGCAGTTAATTACCTCATTAAAACCATCATGGAATCTGAACCAGGCACTATAACGCTGGTGCCAACAGGCCCTTTGACTAACATTGCTATGGCGTGTCGCCTAGAACCTAAAATTGTCGATCGTGTTAAAGAAGTTGTTCTTATGGGTGGCGGGTACCATGAGGCCAATTGGAGTGCAGTTGCGGAGTTCAATATTAAGGTTGACCCAGAGGCTGCACATATTGTTTTCAATGAATCTTGGCCATTAACTATGGTTGGTCTTGATCTTACGCATCAGGCGTTATGCACCCCACAAGTGCAGAAGCGCATAGAGGAAATTGGCACTCCATTGGCGCAGTTTGTGAGTGGCTTAATGGATTTCTTCCGTCAGACTTACAAAGATAATCAAGACTTTGTGGATCCTCCTGTGCATGATCCTTGCACGGTAGCCTACCTTATTGATCCTTCGGTGGTGCAGACACGTCGTTGTCCCTTAGATGTTGAAATTCACAGTGAGCTTACTTTAGGAATGACCGTGGCTGACTTACGTGGTCCTGAGCCCTCGGCTGATGAATGCAACACTCAAGTTGCTACAAAGTTGGACTTTGATAAGTTTTGGGATTTAGTAACTGAAGCAATTGAAAGGATTGGTTAACTATTAATGTCAACTACTAAAGAAAAGATGCTTGATGAAGGCGGTAAGTCTATTGTTGCGTTGATGGCAGCACTTCTTGTCGCTATTTTCGCTTTTCAGCTCAATGCTTCTATGCTCTCTCCAGCCCTTGTTGCGATGGAAGTCGAGCTCAATACGACCGCAGTGGAAATTGGAAATACCCAAACGGTGTTCTTTACTGCCGCGGCACTTTTTTCCCTATTCCTTCCTCGTTTAGCAGACTTGGTTGGTCGCAAAAAGGTGCTTTCGGGCATGTTGATTATTACGGGAGTTGGTTGTGTTATCAGCGCACTTGCTCCTAACGTGACCGTATTGCTCATCGGACGCGTAATGCAAGGCGTTGCCGGTCCTGTCGTTCCTATGTGTTTGATTATGCTTCATGCACAGGTGACCCAGGAAGCTCGTTATACGCGCTTAATGGCGATTCTTACTTCTGTAAATGGCGGTATTGCCGGTGTTGATGCGATCTTAGGCGGTTGGTTGGCGGGCAACTTCGGTTTCCGTTCGGTATTTATTACCATGGCGGTTGTTGCGGCTCTTGCGGTAGTTTTGATTTTAGTATTCACGAAAGAAAGCTACGCCGACGAAACACCCAAGATGGACTGGGCTGGTGTTATTACACTGGGCATTGCGTTCTTGTCTGCGTATTTAGTGACGAATGAAATACAGAAACTTGCTAATGCTAATTGGCTCATGATTGCTGCTTTGCTTGTTGTCGCGGCAGTGTTTTTTGTCGCGTTTTGGAATATCGAAAAGAAGAAAAAAGCTCCCATGGTTTCAACGGTGTATTTACGACAAAGAAGAACCTGGGGATTGTTGCTTACTACGCTTCTTACCATGACAGGTGTGTTTGCGGTAATGAATGGTGTCGTACCCGCTATTGCTCAAGATGAAGCAATGGGGGTCAACCTGGGTGCAGATGTGGTTTCATTTGCTACATTGACTCCATACGCCTTGTTAGGTTTATGCTTCGGTCCGATTGCAGGTATTTTGGCAAGCAAATTTGGTTATCACAAAGTATTACGTGGCGGTCTTGTGGTAAGCATTCTGGGTGCTTTATTTGGGGTCTTTATCGCAAATTCGCCAAGTGTTGCAACTTTAGTAGTAATTTCTGTTGTTCTGGGTATTGCCTATGCTGGTACTGCGAACATTATGCTTAACGGATTAGGTATTGTGCTTTCGCCAAAAGATAACCCTGGCTATCTTCCTGGTATGAATGCGGGTGCCTTTAACTTAGGAGCAGGTTTAAGCTATGCAGTTTTATATGCTGCAATGAATGCGGTAACCGTGACTAGTGGAGCTTCCGCTGGGTATACTGCGTCTATGATTGCCGCAGCAGTATTGCTTGGTTTAGCGCTGTTGGTTTCATTCCTAATTCCAAAAGAAAGCGAAGCCGACAAAAGCTAATACTGGTATGCGATCGGTTGTGTTCTTGGAAAGTTTGCGTTTTGCCCTGAAGTCTTTATGGCTTCGGGGCTTTCTGGGTGAAAGGGCCTTACTTTAAGGGAGTTTGCGATGAGCAAAGTTATTGTTTTCGGTAGTTTGAATATGGATTTATCCATCGAAAGTGACCACATGCCCGCGCTTGGCGAAACCATTATTGGAAGTGGATTCATCACTAATCCCGGTGGTAAAGGTGCCAACCAGGCGGTCGCAGCTTCAAAATTAGGTGCTTCGGTAGTGATGCTTGGCGCAGTAGGAGAGGATGCTTTCGGTGATCAAATGATTGCCGCTCTTGCTGAGGAGGGTGTCCAGTGTGAGCACATTGCTCGATCGGCGAAGTGTCCTACGGGAGTGGCTCTTATTACTCGCGTTAAGGGTGATAACTTTATTACTATCGATTCGGGTGCGAATTATTCTACTGATTTTGATGAAGTTAAGGCTGCTCTTGATGTTCTTGCTGAAGGCGGAGATGTTTTCTTATGTCAATTAGAATGCGATTTTGACACTGCGATGCAAGCATTAATTAATGCTCATGAACGCGGCATGTATACCGTAATTAATCCTGCTCCAGCAAGGAAATTGCCTGAATGGGTTTTGCCCCACTTGGATTTAGTGGTAATAAATGAAGGCGAATGCGAATTGCTTACCGGTATCTATCCTGAAGATGAAGATTCTACTCGCAGTGCTATGGAGCAGTTGATACATGCAGGGGTTGGTACTGTTGCCGTTACGCTTGGAGAACGCGGCTCGATGGTTATGTCACAAGGTCATTTCTTTAAGTCCGTTCCTCCTCAGGTATCTGCAATAGATACTACTTGTGCAGGAGATACCTACATAGGTGCGTTGGTTGCGGGATATTCAAGAGGCATGACACTCGAAGCATCATTAGAGATTGCCACTAAAGCTTCTGCTCTTGCAACAACCAAAGTTGGAGCTCAGCAGTCTATACCTTACTTACATGAGTTATAGAATCCCCCTTAAAAAGAACGGTTATCAAAGGGGAATCTTTCGCGAAAGTTCGTAAATGTTGTTTTAATAAATTCGCAAAACACAAAACAAAAAGGGCTGTGCATCGCGGTATGCACAGCCCTTGCTTTTAGAAGTGGGTATACGTAGCTCTAGTTTTTTAATTTCTCTTCCTCTTTCGTGTGGCGATAGCTGTTCCTGAAGCTCCGATTAAGACAGTGGCGCCAAATACTCCTATCAAAAAGAGGGGAGTTGAATCGTTTGTTTTAGAAAGTGCCGTAGATTTTTCTTTATTTTCTTGACTATCGGTACTGTGATTCCCCTCGTTGTTAGGCTCCGGTGCTGGAATCGGATCAGGTTCAGGTTCAGGTGCGAAGAGATTTGTGATTGTGAAGCCATCATCTCCTAGAGTTTCCTCATAAAGGTAGGTTGCTGTTTTGGCAGTAACGTTTGAATTGGGCATCTGGGGAGTTTCGATAAGACGATAATTTTTCGGAGCGTCTTCTCGAACGGTGTAAGAAATCAATTCGCCACTTTTTAAGAGATTGATGTTGTTGAATTCTCCAGTCCAGTCATCCTCGGTGTCAAGCACACCATCAGGGCCCTCAGCTTTAAGGTCTAAGGTCAATCCAGTATCAACCCCGTTTGCGAATAAATGAAGTGTGATACTTTCGGGACGTGTATTGTTCGCGTTGTTGTCATCAATCCATTCTTTGTGTACGGGAATAGTAGTAGGTGGCGCAACGAGGGTATTGGTGATGATTAGATTCGAGGAATTCTCTTCGTCTTTTGAGTAAGAAACTTCATATCCTGGTGAGGGGTTTAGTTCCCGAACTGAATATTCAACAGATTTTCCCTGTTTCATTACTTCTAGATCTTCATAGGTTACCGTCCAGTCATCTTCGGTTCCGAGGATGGTATCAGGTCCTTCTGGAGTGATCACAGCTTTACCATTTTCGACTGGTTGGTCATCTTCGTAAAGCTGAACAGTAACTTGCTCAGGACGAGAGAGGAAAATATTATCGGCATCCTTCCATTGTTTTGTAATGGTCAAGGAAGTTTTTTTACTGCTGTCGGTTATGGTGACTACCGAAACGGGTTTGTCGTGTTCAGTTATTGTTCGTTCAGCATTGCCAGTGACTACAAAATGCTCTTCCTTTAGCAAGATCATAACCGGTTGGTGCCTCAGTTTCGACGAGGGTATATTCTCCGGGTGCGAGAACAAATTCGTTTGCTTCCGTAGCATTTGAAACCATCGTGACTGGATTATTTTTATTGTCAGTTGCGAGTGTTCCATCTGCACGGTGAACTTCTAACTTAGCGCCCTCTAGCTGTGTTCCGTCATCGCTCATTTTCGCAAATTTTACGGTGCTGTAGGGTTGATTGTACGCGGTTACGGTAGAACCAGAAGGTCCTTGGAATACTTTGTTTGTGTCCAAATCTGAAGGGTAGGTAACTGAAGAAGATTCTTCTGAGTCTTCACTATAGAGCACGAAATAATATGGATTACTGTTAAGAACGTAACCATCTGGTGCGGATGTTTCAACTAATTTGTAGAGAGTTCCGATTTTAAGGGATTCAATCTTAATTCCTTTACCGTTGTCACCCGTTGAGGTAAGCCCGCTTCTTATCAGCTCCCATGATGAGGTATCTCCAGCATTGTTTCCGGAGTTATTGTAAGCGTAGAGATTGAATTTTGCTCCACCTAATGCAGCAGCTGCTTCGTTGCGCTTAGAAAACCAGATCATCGGCTCACTAACTGCTTGTCCAGTTGCTTTCAATACCTGTACAGTTTGAGAAATAGTATTGCTTCCTACGGTGCGCTCATGACCTTCGAAGTAAGCAGTATTTCCTACTTGTACTGTTTTTCCTGTCATACCTATTACTTGAGCTTTGTAGGTAATTTTTGCATAGGTTTCATCGGGGACTTTAATGGTAATTTTGTTTTCTGACATTTGAGAGGCATCAATTTCAAAGGGAATGGGGTCGCCTGTAGTAGCATTGATCACTTCAAAAGAGTTGGGATCTACTGCTAATGAGTCACTACTCACATCAACAACATTGACCATATCGCTATCAGGCGCCAAATCTACTTTGTCTTTGTTGACCTCAATCGAGAATTGAGCATAGGGTGCCGTGGTTTCGTTGTAGGTCATGTTCTTTTGCATCGCAGCATGATAGATATTGGTCTGGGCACTTGCCGTTTTTTTGTTGCCATACCGATCGGTTAGGGTAACGGTATTAGTGAAAGGGAATTCCTTTGATTCGGTTCCATAAAGGTAGTCTTCATCGGTGATTTTTGTCTTTACGAGAAAATGGAATTCATAGTTCCCATTGCTGTCGCTAGGGTGGGTTTTATTAACTTCATCATGCCCTAAATTACTGAGCTTGAGAATGAGCGTGGTTGTTCCGTCTTCGTTTTTCGTGACACTCTGAACCTCTAAATCTCCTTTTCCGTTAATTTTGACAGCGCTTATGAAATCAGTACCAGCAGGAAGAGTGTCGGTTACCAGGCACGTGCCATCGGGTTGTGCAGAATATCCCCAATAATTAGCCTGTATGAACCAAGTAATAATTCCGTTAGAGCTCGAGCGAACCGATTTATTTAATTCTTTTTTATTTGCTCTACGACAGTAATCATAATCACTGTCTGTTACCTCTCCTGCGGTCAGAGTGGCATCGTTGTAGTAATCACGGCTAGATTCATAAGGAGGATTTACCATCTTAGTTTTGTATTCGATGATTAGAGGGTGATTCTTGGAAGGCTTAATGAAGGTACCATTTTCATTAACGCCAACAGTGCCTTTAAAAGTAAGGGTGAAGCCAAGATATTTGCCATCTTCGTTGCTTGCTGTAGGAACGAGTTCGTAGAGCGACGGGTCAATAGCGATGTTGTCGATTTTAGGCGTAATCGCATTCAAGTCGTCCTGAGTGAAATACAGGTACGAAACCCCTTGACGAGAAGAATCGGTGTATACATCGCCATTTTCCAACTCGGAATAGATTGCGGTTTTCCATTGAGCCCAATCATCGGCTTGCTTTATAAAGTTTTTAGACATACTGGCAACACGGGCACGGGTAGATGTTGAGGTGTTGGTGAACCAATCCCATAAACCAGATACGCTATTTGTGTATGATTTGGCGGGACCCACGTAAGTATCCCAGTCGGTAATTTTCGATTGATAGGTAATAACAAATCCACAGGTTCCGTATTGTTCAGGAATGGTATAGCTAAACGAGGTGCTTCCTTCTTGAAGAGGGATAAGATCTCTTCCAGCAATGGAGTTGTCTTGGTTGTAGAACGTTACCGTAGCATTTCCCTGTTCGAAAACTTGATTTGGTCCAAGGGTGTCGGTAATAGTCTGACCAGCTGCATTTTTAGGATTAGCAAGGGTGCGTGTCTCATTACCAGTTATAGTCCAAGTAACGGTGCCATTGGAATTGATGGTGGGGGAATTCTTGTACAGCCATTTTTTAGTTAGACTAAAAGTTGAGTAGTCGCTAGTGTAATTGAGATCATTAGCGTAAAAAGATTTAGAGGTAATGCCAGCGCCTATTCGTATTCGATTCAACATATAGTTATCGCCCGCAACGCCATTTTCACTTTTTAGTGTTTCAAAAAACGAATCTTTAAACTTGATAAACGATTTAATGCTAATGGTGTCGCCAGGTCGAATTTCGGGAATACTTGCCGACCAAATACCGCCTCCTTGTGAAAAATCATCCCATGTTAAGTTTTCACTTGAACCGTCTGCGTGACGTACTGACATTGCGGAAATGCCACAGTATTCAAGGTGCCTTGTATCTGAGATCGATTCAGATGAGTCAGAGATAGGAACATTGTATTCGGTGTAGCGGTTGTCGCTCGGTGTGCTTACGGTAATGGAAAAATATTGCGACTGTGTTTTGGAATCATAATTGCTTGTAGATTTTCCAATAGAAACAGTGTTTTTTACCGCTGTGGAATAATCGTCTGTTACCGCTGGAACCGAATCGGCGCTTGCGCTGGCCGTGTTTTTTATTGTGCGAGCTATTTCGGCAGAAGTTTGCGGGCTGGCTTCTTTTGCAGACTTTACTGCTTCTGAAATGCCCTCTTTATTGATTTTTATTTTAAAAGTAAGAGAAGCACTTTCGCCAGCTGGAAGGCTTCCGATATCCCATCCATATACTCGGTTTTGATCGTCAAGTACAGGAACGCAGCGCGGTGCGATGTTTTCACCATCGATTGTTGCTTCCGCTAATTTCATGGAAGATAAATCTACTTTACTCTGGCTGTCATTATCGAAGACATCAGTAACTTTTACGTGGGTTAGGGTATGAGTGTTATCTTCGCCAGCAGTTACTTTTACGGTGTAGGTAAGATTATCTTCACTGTCTATACGTGCTGATCCGTTGCGGTACGAATTATCCGAAATAATCTCACCGGTTTTTTCGATAGATAAATTACGTACAATTTCTAGCTTAGTGAATCGGGTACCAATAGTAATACTGCCAAAGGTAAGGTTGAAATCAAAGGTATCTTCGCTTTGCGTTGAAGTATCAAAGCTTCCAGAAAATTTGATTGACGAAGTTAAGATCTTGCCACTTTTTTCTACGATATATCCTTCGTCATAAGAAAGGGTCAATTTTCCGTCTTTGATCATGTAATTACCTACGCCATTATGCTGACTATCCCAGTCAGCGCTTGCGTCACGTAAACGACCTGTCATAGTGCTGTTGGGGCGAAGAATAGCGGGAAAATCGCACGTTATAGTGTCGCCAGGTACAAGAGGGTATTCGTTGGTTGCTTCGGCGAGCGCTTTAATATCTAAGGTTATAACTCCTACATAGGTAGTACTGCGTGATAACCCATCAGGAAAGTCGTTGGTGATATCAATATGTTCACCGTTCGAGAGATTGTACGATTTGGTGATATCGCCACTTTCGAGAGTGAGCTTAAAGTTTTTTACATACTCGTTAGCATTGAATTCTTTAGCATTTCGGTTTGAATGCTCTTCTGTTGATGATCCTGTATTTGAAGCATCAATTAAGGATTTGTTATCGGTTGTTGCTTCGGGGCTATTTGAAACAGGGGCGTTTCCTGAAGTGTTGCTTTGGTTGTTTTGAGCGCTCTGGTGCTGAGTCTCACTTTCAGGAGCTGTGTTGCTAAGCGACCCAGAGGAGCTTTCAAGGGGAGTTTCAGACGCTTCTTCAGAAGGTTGTGAGGCGTTTTTCGGAGAAGTGCTTTTTGATTCTTCTGGCGAGGGTGCTTCTTTATTACCCTTTTCATCCGAAGAGGTTGTAAGGTTTTCAGCATATGCATTTGTAGGGTTTGCTGCGAGTAAGCTTAATGCTACGGCGGGGGTGCTGGTGAAAACAAGGCAGAAGGTTAAAACTCCAACCAGTACAAGCCGTGCTTTTTCTTTGATTAGCATGGTGACTCCCTTTTCCGATGATACGTTTTGCTTTTTGTGCATTTTGCGAGCATCTTAACGGAAGGAGAGTGCCAAAACCGTTCCTTAAAAGGGCTGTTGAGAGCAGTAAAATTCTAGCAAGCACTTGTAAGGAGACTGTTTAATAAAGGAAAGTAAAGTATCAAAAAGTGCAAGATAGATACCTGACTTATGCAAGTGAATTGAATAGGTAATTATCCTGTTATAAATCTGTCACGGTAGAGGAACCTCTAGGGAACATGATCGGGATATACTTTAGAAAATGGTACTAAATTAAATTCATTTTAATCTCGTGCAGATGGCAATTTTTCTGAGCGTTGAATCAGAGATGCTCGTTTCGCTTCCGCCTAGATTCAAGATGTATTCAAAGGAAGCAGGAAAAATGCAGTTCCCTGAAGTTCGTAATGCTCATATATTTATCCGTACTTTTGGCTATTTTGACGTCTTTGTTGATGGGGTGCCAATTCTGTTTCGAAGCGAGAAAGCAAAGGAGCTTCTTGCTCTTTTGGTAGATCGAAGAGGTGGATACGTAAGCTCGTCAGAGGCGATATCTATTCTTTGGGAAAACGAACCTCTTTCTGATCAAACTCGATCAAGATATCGAAAAGTTGCTATGCGCTTAAAAGATACTCTGGAGCAGTTTGGGGTAAGTGAAATAATGGAATCTACTCAGGGCAAGCGAAGAATCATCGCAGACAATGTCGAATGTGACCTGTTTGATTATCTGATACACGGAGAAAGTGCTTCAAGCCGCTTTCTTGGAAGCTATCTTCGTAATTATAGTTGGGGAGAAATAACCCTTTCGGAGCTTATGTATTTGCATGAAAAGCGAGATGAAGTTGATCTTCTGAGGTCAATTTAACTATTTTTAGTTGCGTCTACAAAAATGAACCTTCTTGATCATGATAAAGTTTGATGTATGGTCGAAAAATATTTTCGATTATATGCTGCAAATAACTTGCATGATCGGAGGGAAATCATGGCTCTAGCTGAAACGTTAGATAATGTTCAGGTATTGATCCATAGCGCAATTCGCATTCAGTCAGATGATGGCACAGTCATTTATTGTGATCCTTATGATTTGGTTGAGGAGCCACATGATGCAGATGTGGTATTTATTACTCATGGGCATTATGACCATCTGTCTCCTGAAGATTATGTTCGCGTTGCAAAAGCAGAAACGGTTGTGGTTGCTCCTTCTTCCCCGAAAGAAGAAGTAGCTGCTCTAAATGCAGCTGATGCTGTACTTCTTAACGCAGGTGATTTTGCCGAAGTTTGTGGGATTAAGGTAGAAGCGGTTCCTGCTTACAACGTGGAACCTGAACGTTTACAGTTTCATCCTAAAGAGAATGCGTGGGTTGGTTACGTTCTTACGATTGACGGCACTACGTACTACATTGCAGGTGATACCGACCAAAATAAAGATACTGAACAAGTTCGTTGCGATGTAGCACTTGTTCCTATTGGAGGCACCTACACGATGGATGCAAAACAGGCAGCCGCATTCATTAATACCATTAAGCCTCGTTTTGTGATACCAACTCATTACGGAACAACGGTTGGAAATAAGGAAGACGTTGAAGTGTTCGAGCCTCTGGTGGATGATGCCATTACTGTTGTTCGTAAAATGGAGTGGCGTTCTTGATTTAAGGTTTACCGAGCAGGTAGATCTACAATCTCAATGTCTTGGCAATAGTTAGGTGCGCCCAATTTGTTGCGCTAAACCACAATGAGCTAGATTCAAAAGCTTGATCAGAATAGAGACCCTGGGTTGAGAAAGATATTCAACCCAGGGTCGTTTAGTTTAAGTCCGCTCTAAGGGAAGTAATAAAACCGTTTAGAGCTAAACAAAAATGTTTTTAGTAAGAGATAGGGGAATTGATTGTTTCGGTGGTTTTCTCGTACATTCGGCCCAATTCTCCTTCTGTATCTCGAACCATTTCGCGAAAAGTCCATCCCAGTTTTTCGTAGTAAGAATCATGGTCGGTTAAAAGATAGAGAGTGCGTATACCGCGATGAGCCATATCTTGGCAAATGTGGTCGAGTAACAAGCGCGATAAACCAAGCCCACGATAATGTGGTTCAACAAATACCGCGCAAATATTTGGCTCAATATCATTTTCTGAATTATTCATTCGGTTCCTCTTTGAATGCTTTTATTGCACGAAGAACATCTTGTGCAGTTGCGGCTAAGTTTTTTGCACTTTTGTTTTTGGAAATAGAAAAGTCTTCCGGTAAGCGATTGATGGAAAAGATAGCGGTAGCTCCCATATCGTAGGCGGCTTTCATGTCGCCATCAACTCCACCAACAAGTGCAATAACAGGCACGCCTTCTTTTTGCGAGCGCTTAGCAACCCCAATGACTACTTTGCCTCGAAGCGATTGCGCATCTAGTCTTCCTTCGCCGGTAAATACTAGATCAGCACCCTTAATAGTGTCTGAAAAATGCACCGTATCAAGTACGGTTTCAATTCCCATTTGAAGGTGCGCACCGAAGAAGGCAATCATTCCTGCTCCCATAGCACCTGCTGCTCCAGCACCAGGAACGGCGGCAACATTGAGTCCTAAATCACGTTCTATTATTTTGGAAAGACGGATGAGTCCTTCGTCGAGAAACTTAACTTCATCTGGGCTTGCGCCTTTTTGGGGTCCGAATACGAAAGCTGCTCCTTCGGGCCCGTACATGGGGTTTTCGATGTCGCACATTGCGATGATTTCAGTATTTTTGATCATGGGATTGAGTTCGGAAATATCAATGCGCTTGATCTGTTTGAGTGTTCCTCCCGTTGGAACAAAGCATTTTTCTGTCTTGTCGTAGAATTTCACGCCGCAGGCAGCCGCAGCTCCGCAGCCTCCATCGGTGGTGCAGCTGCCGCCTAAACCCACGATTATTTTCTGTGCGTTCTGTTTTGTGGCTGCAAGGATTAATTCGCCAACACCATAGGTGGTGGTTCCTAGAGGATCTTTGTTATTTTCAACAAGAGGCAATCCAGCGCATGATGCCATTTCTATAACAGCGGTTAAATTTTTAATCGTGTTGAGCTTAGCCGTATTGGATTTGGTCGTGTTGAATTTAGTCGTGTTGAATTTATCCGCAACGGGTTGGGTATTATTGGGTTTGTTCCCGTATGAATCGTTGTTTTTGCAGTTATCTATCATTCCGAAATATGATTTCATCTTTTCGAAATGTGGACCATTTACAGTTGCAGTAATTTTCTGTCCACCTAGTGCAGAAAGAAAACAGTCAACACTCCCTTCACCACCATCTGCAACAGGAATTGAAATAACCTTGCAGCTGGGAAATTGTTTTGTGATTTCAGCTGATATTATTTCGCAAATCTGAGTTGAAGAGAGGGTTCCTTTAAATGAATCAGGTATGAGGATTACTTTGTTCATAAATGGCACCCTTTCGACCTTCATCTATCAGTTAATTTTCTTGATTGGTCTACGCATCCTACGGTTAATGATAACCTGTGCTGGGTTGTGCTAATCGTTTGTTTGGTTATTGCTGGTGGTTTATGTATTGTTGGGACAAAAAGCGCACCAAGCAATAGTTCTAGGATTTGTTATCTAATGAAAGAAGACTCAAAAAAGAAAAAGTGGCCTAAACGTTTAGTGATCGCGCTTATTGCGGTAATGCTTTTTGGTGCCGGAGGCTTTTATGCTTATGTTTCCGACTATTACCACGCAGGAGATACTGCACTCAGACTTACTCAAGAAATGAAAACGGCAGGTGTTTTAGAAGAGAGCGACCAGGCTATTAAGATAGGGGATCCGCATGAGAAGACGGGGATTGTGATTTATCCCGGTGCAAAAGTAGATCCCTATGCGTATGTTCCACTTGCTAACGAATTATCAAATTGTGGCTATTATTGCGTTATTGCGAAAATGCCATTCAACTTAGCATTTTTTGGCATAGATGCAGCAGATTCATTGATGAATAGTGCTCCTGAAATAGAAGAGTGGTGGATTGCGGGTCATTCTCTTGGTGGAGCAATGGCGGCTCAATTTGCTTCGGCGCATAACGATGAACTTTCAGGGGTATTTTTGCTTGCAGCTTATGCGGCAGTGGATTTATCAACCACAAATCTTGAAGTTGAACTCATCTATGGCAGCAACGATGGTGTTTTAAATCGTACTGCTCTTGAAGAAAACGCAGGTAATTTGCCGGCTGACTCGCAGACGAAAGTAATTGAAGGCGGCAATCATGCTGGCTTTGGAGATTATGGACCTCAAGATGGCGATGGCGAATGCGCGATAGGAGCATCTCAACAATGGCAAGAAGTTGCATGCTATTTAGACGAAAGTATCGCTTCGTGAATTAACCAGATGGTTATGTAAAGGATGCTGTTGAGATAGATATTGCTGCGACAGTGAAGATATTGATGAACGGTTACGGAAAGAAAAGCTGTAGGCAGATGTTTATCGAAAGCAGAGGAGCGTCTGAGCGTACTCGCTTTTAGTGAGATTATTGAGAAGATTTGTTGCTTCTGCGTAAAATGGTACTAAATTAGTAGCATAAATTTTTTGAATCTGGGCTTTTTTGTGCTTGGAATGTCGTATAGTTATCCATAGAGGTCAGAGCTAAGGCGACAGCTAAAGAAAACGTAATCAATTGGCTGTGGTCTGAAGTTAAAGCCCCTAGTTAACCCAACTTTTAAGGAGAAGACAATGAAATTTGTATGCCCAGTTTGCGGTTATGTAGAAGAATTCGATGGCGACGAATTGCCAGCAGATTTCAAGTGCCCACAGTGTGGAGTTTCTGGCGATCGTTTTATTAAGCAGTCTGATACTGAGATGACTTGGGCTGCAGAGCATGTTGTAGGTGTTGGTAAACTTCCTGAGGTTTCTGAAGACATCGTTAACGATTTGCGCGCAAACTTTGAAGGTGAGTGCTCCGAGGTTGGAATGTATTTAGCAATGGCACGTGTTGCTCATCGTGAAGGTTATCCTGAGATTGGCCTTTACTGGGAAAAGGCTGCTTATGAAGAGGCAGAGCATGCTGCTAAGTTTGCTGAGCTTCTCGGTGAAGTAGTAACTGATTCTACAAAGAAGAATCTTGAAATGCGCGTTGAAGCTGAAAACGGCGCAACTGCTGGCAAGACCGATCTTGCTAAGCGTGCTAAGGCTGCTGGTCTTGATGCAATTCATGACACGGTTCATGAGATGGCTCGCGACGAAGCTCGCCATGGCAAGGCTTTTGCTGGTTTACTAAAGCGCTACTTTGGCTAAATTCAGGTAGGCGTGAGGCCTGCTTCATAGGTAACTGAATGACAAGCACGCTTTCGAGCGTGCTTGTTTTTTTCTGCACCAAATTGCTAAAAAATGAAAAGATTAGATCGCGGATTGAATACGCAAACTTCTCGCTTATTTAAAAACTTCTCACTCATTTAAGAAAGCTAGTTTTATATGGGGTTTTACGAGCGGAATAGATAGGTAAATGCTTCAACTGTTTGTTCGATTGTTTCTGGAAGAAGATTTGCATAATTGATAACGATAATATTTTGAGCAATGGAATGTTCTTCGAAACAATAATCAGAAAGTAGTGCCAGTTTGATTCCTAGACTATGAGCTTTTTGTTTGAGGGTATTTCCTGAGAGGGGACTGTCAACATACATGAGAAAGTGTGTCCCAGCGTTGTTTTCTAGGATATGAATTTTTTCATGTAGCTCAGACGAACGGAAAGCTGCAAGAACTAATTCTCTTTGTTTGTGGTAGAAGTTACGAAGCCTGGTAAAATGCCGTTCAAAATATCCTTCTTCTATAAATTTTGCTAAAGCTCGTTGCTCGAAACCAGATACGGTACATGAATAAAAACTCATAGTTTCTTTATAGCGTTGCATAAGGTCTTTTGGCAAAATCATGTAGCTAATTCGAAGGCTTGGCATTAGGGTTTTTGAAAAAGAATTAAGGTAAATTACTTTTTCGTTCGTGCTGCAGGCAAATAAAGGCAAAAGATTATTGCCTTCATAGCGCAATTTGCTGTCGTAGTCATCTTCAATTATGAGACGATCATTTTTTTGATTAACCCACCGGAGGAGCTCTTTGCGCCGCGATAGATCCATGCTGAACCCACCAGGAAAATTGTTTGCGGGAGAGACGTGGACTGCGATATGGGAGGCAGAAGGTAGTTGGTTTACTTTCAACCCTTTACGATCTACGTTGCAGTAACTCCACTGAATGGAAAGATTATCGGCAATTTGCGCTAATTTTTTATATCCAGGGTTTTCAAAAACAAACTGGGTGTCTGAAGATCAAGCGGCGGCTCGTCTTCTTCCATATAGTCAGAATCAAACCAGTTGATTTGGCCTGAATTGGCATGAAAAGGCGTTGTTTTAGCGAGTGGTTCGACAAAGAAACCACGCCGTTGTCTTGGAGCAATATATCCTTCAAGACTAAGTTCGTGGTAGGTCTTTTCAATAGTTGCAACGCTAATATTAAGTTGCTGTGCTAAAGCGCGCTTTGAGGGTAATTGCTCACCAGTTTTTATTTTTCCCTTCAAGATATCGTTGCGAATCTGTTCGTAGAGAAATTCATAGATTGGGCGATTTCCTCTTGTTTGTATGTCATATAAATAAGTGCTGGTCATGGTTGGTCCGAAGGGTACAAACGAAGCTCAAAGTGGGTTGAGCTAACTAGTTCATAAGACAGCAAATATGATGGCATGTAATGGTCCTTGTGAGTAGAGTTTCAGCGCAAGTGGAGACCATTTGTCATGTAAGTGGTCTTGCCAACGCGCTTTATCTTCCCTATGTAATCAAGTACAACTCGGCTGTTCCTGAAACAGCTATTCGTTATGGCGCTATTGCTGCATCGCTTGGTTTGGAGCCTACGGTCGAAGCATTGATCGGTTTTATAAAAGGACTCAACGCTTATATGGGAATTCCTAATACGCTTGCAGAATTAGGTGTTTTAGAGGACGAATTCAAAGAAAAAGTTGCAGCATTTTCAGCAAATGCAATTGAGGATGCTTGCACTCCTTCTAATCCTCGTCCAATTGATGCGGCAACTATGGAACGTCTGTTCACCTGCGTGTATTACGGTACTGAGGTTGATTTCTAATTGAGAAAAGCGGATCTGCTCTCAGTGCAACTTGATTGTTAAAGCGCTGGAAAGGAGTTTTCAATGAATAATCCAGCACAAGATTCTTATCAGCTCTATATTGGTGGCGAATGGGTTGATGCTTCTGATGGAGCTACACTCGATTCGTTCTGTCCGGCAACTGGCGAGAAACTTTCCACTATTGCCGATGCGACACGTGAGGATGTTGATCGTGCGGTTGAAGTTGCATGGAAGGCATTTGAGACCTGGGGCAAAACTGACAAGACTGAACGCGCTGCTATTTTGAATAAGGTCGCTGACATTATTGAGGAAAATGCAGAGAAGTTAGCATTGCTTGAAACACTCGATAACGGCAAACCTATTCGTGAAACTCGCGCAATCGATATTGCGTACTCAGTGGATCATTTCCGCTATTTTGCAGGTGTTTTGTTAGCCGATACTGGAGAAGCTGATATTCTTCCTGGGAATATGATGTCTCTTGTCTTGCACGAGCCAATTGGCGTTGTGGGACAGATTGTTCCTTGGAATTTTCCCTTCTTGATGGCTGCCTGGAAGTTGGCTCCAGTTCTTGCGGCAGGCGACTGCACGGTCTTTAAGCCCTCATCCACCACAAGTTTGTCGGTGTTGGAGTTTGCGAAGTTAACCCAAGACGTTATTCCTGCTGGCGTCTTTAATGTGATTACGGGTAAAGGTTCGAAATCCGGTCAATACCTGCTCGAGAATCAGCGTATTTCTAAGTTAGCATTTACGGGGTCAACCGAGGTTGGTCGTGATGTTGCTCGAGCTGCAGCAGATCGTTTGATCCCGGCTACTCTTGAGTTGGGCGGAAAGTCCGCAAACATTATTTTCCCCGATGCGCAGTGGGATATGGTTATCGATGGTGTACAGCTGGGTATTCTATTCAATCAGGGTCAGGTATGCTGTGCGGGCAGTCGAATTTTTGTTCATGAAGATATTTACGATAAGTTCGTTGAAGATGCGGTTGCTGCTTTCAATAAGGTAAAAGTTGGAATGCCTTGGGAAGACGACACGCAGATGGGCAGCCAAATTGATGAACGTCAAATGAACAAGATTTTGGGATATATCGATATCGCAAAGCAAGAAGGTGGCAAGGTTCTCTGCGGCGGCGAGCGCTATACGGAAGGCGAATGCGCTAAGGGGGCCTTCTTGAAACCTACGATGATTGAAGTACCCAATAATTCTTGCCGTTGCGCTCAGGAGGAAATCTTTGGTCCTGTCGCAGTAGTGATTAAGTTTAAGGACGAACAAGAAGTTATCGATATGGCAAACGATTCGGTCTATGGACTCGGCGGTGCTGTTTGGACGCGCGATATCAATAGAGCTTTCCGTGTAGCACGCGGTATTCAGACGGGCCGTATGTGGGTCAATACCTATAATCAGATTCCTTCTGGTTCTCCTTTTGGAGGCTACAAGCAGTCAGGTATTGGACGTGAGACTCATAAGGTAATGTTGGAACACTATTGTCAAACAAAGAACATCATGATCAACCTAAATGAAGTTCCAAGTGGTTTTTATCCAGCGGAGTAACCCCTAGTCTTAATCTAGTGCTTTCGTGATTGATCGGTGGGACGGTCAGCCTGGCATTAATCTTGAAGGAAACGATGAATTGTTAATTTGCTTTCCAGTAAACTTAACCCTCTACTCGTCTTTTGAGGCGGGTAGAGGGTAGTTTTTTAGCGAAATCTATACTTTTAGTGATTGAAAGTACGCTTTTTGTTCTGGAGAAATTCTTCTGCTTTCGCGAGCCTTCTGTAGGGATTTATTGTGCGTCCATGTATCAAGATTTAAAGGACGCTGCTCAAAAAATGGCAGGGAAGTTTCTGGTTGTTTGATAAGTGCGAACGAGTAATACCAAGCACGCGCCATATTGATATAGTATTCTTCTCGTTTAATTTGAGCTATAAGTTGGAGATGCTGAGGGTCAAAAGCATCATCAAGAAACAGCGTCATGAGTTGAACTATCCCGAACCGAACCATATATTCTGGTTCGGAAAATATCCATTCTTTGATCTTGGTTAAGATTGTCGCTAGATCCTTTTTGAAAGCAGGTATACGCATTAAATCGCACGTTGCCCAGTTATCAACGTAAGGAAGGAATCGATCAAGCAGCTCGAAAGCTTCTTCGGGCGTTTTTGCCAGATGTCCAATCAGTTCACCATGAACATTGTTTTCTTCGTAGTAAGTATGAGGAAGTTGCTGAATAAATGCTTGTGCTTTTTCTGGAGTGTTTTTAAAGAGTTGCTTTGCATAGCGTCTCAGGGCAGGGGTACGAACGCCAAGAACAAGGTTGGCATTAATATTTGGAACAAGTTTTGCTTGGAATTGCTGGTAATCTGAGTCAGCAATTGAACGAAGATCGGCAATTATTTCATTTTCTACTGCAGTATTCATGGCTACATCCTTTAATGAATGGACAACGATCTAGAAACATTGGTAGCAACCTAGGAATAGGAATGCAAGATTACTTGAATCGTGTCAAAGAAAACAGGCGTATCGGTAATGGTGGGTTCATCGGTATTAGCAAGCGCGTCAGGTAGATCAAGCATACACATAGCAATCGTAGCGGATAGCTTTTCCTTTGATTGAATAGCTCGGTTTCTTATTTGCCAAATAAGGTCCCTTAAGCATGCGTTTTACCACTATTTTATGAGGACGAAGCATCTGGGCAGCTTCAAATAACTCTGTTTCATTTTCACAGGGGTGTTCAAGCTGGTGAAGTAGCTGAAATTTCTTTTTTACCGCTGCACTTTTTGTGCGAGCAGGAAACATTGGATCAAGATAAATTACCTCGGGTTTGCGGAGGTTTGTTTGGGCGAATGAATCGTTATCGGCGATTGGGTTTTGCGCTTCTCCCAAAGGATGTGTCATGCCAAGTGCATAAGCTCGGTCTTTGAGCGCCGAAACGCTGTCCTGCTTATAAAGATGCATATTTGAAATAACCGTGGCGAGTGCAGCATTTTTTGATCCTCGTTCAAGGGCATCTTGTAGAAGAGCCGCAATGATAGGGTCCTGCTCATACATTTCAACCGAAAAACCCGCTGCCGCGAGAAGAAAAGAATCTTGTCCAAGTCCTGCCGTTGCATCGATGACGGTATTTTGAGACTCAACTGCAGGAGAAGAGGGCAAGGATGAATCTTCGGGAAAATCTGTGGTTTTGTCACTATTAAAGGAAGCGGTACTGTTCGAGGCAGTGGTTTTGTTGGTTAGTGTATCTCCCGACTGAGTATTTTGATTGCTGGGATCATTGTTATCACTTGCGAGTTTCTTCGCTTTAATTTTCGTAGCCTTTACCAGGAGTTCTGTTTGTATCTTACCTGGTTTAATGCGGGTAACATGTCTTCAAAGTCGCATCGAAGAATCATGTCTTCGTATTCCAATTGAAGTCCTTGAGAGGTGAGATGAAGATAAAGAACTGGATCGGTGTTTTTGGTGGTGGCGCTTAATGTTTTTGGCAGCGGCGCTGATGCTTTTAGTATCGGTACTGATGCTTTTAGCAGCGGCGCTAATAGGATATTTATCTAGATCACTATCACTATCGCTTAGTTTACCTTCTGAAATCATAGTTAAAGGTAGTCCTAAATCACAAGAAAGCTGTTGAGCTTTGTGGTGATCGGCATCGTGGTCAGCAATTAGAAAAATGTTTCGGTTTTGCAGCGAGCCGGGTGATTCGTCAAGGGTTTGGTCGTCTCTTGTTGTTGAATTGTGTATGGGCAAGATCATCTGCGCGACTTTCCTCTTTCGAACGAAGGGTTGAGCTAAAAGTTATTGAGCTAAAACTATCGAGCTAAAAACTGACTACATGGTGTATTTGTTCTGCTAGGTCTATTGTACGAAGCAATAGAAGTTTGTTCATTAAAAGATCATGGCGATTTGAAATATTCCTTATTGACTAATCCGTAAGAGGCGTATTAGAGTTACCTGCGTTGGACGATATCTTTACCTAGGGTGAAGAACCGTACCGTTGGCATACCTAAGTGCATTGTCTATAAAGGCTATAGCTAAACCTTTCATTGATATTTGGTAATTGGGCATGCCCTTACGAAAGGGAAATATTTCATCATGAACATTGGGTTCATTGGTGCTGGCAAGGCGGGAACCGCACTAGGGCGATATCTCGTGGATTGCAACCAGAAGGTGGTTGGATATGCTAGCGCTACCTATGCTTCTGCGCAGGATGCTGCGTCATTTACGAATAGCCGCGTGTTTTCATCGGCGGCAGAGTTGGCTCAAGCCAGCGATTTAATCTTTATTACTACTCCTGATGGAGTCATTTCTTCAGTTTGGGAAGAGCTTAGAGAAGCTCATCACAACAATGAATCTGTTTTAACTTCAAAAATAATTGCTCATTGTAGTGGTTGTTGCGCTTCGGACATTTTTGAAGGAGCGCACGAAATAGGCATTTCGGTATGTTCGGTTCATCCATTATTGGCGTTTGGCAATAAGGAAATCGCTCACCTGCAAGTTGCTCGTGCTCATTTTTCTGTCGAAGGTGACGAAAGGGCATTGAGTATCATAATTCCTCTCTTCGAAGCTTTAGGCAATTCTGTTCACCTTATTAAGGCAGCAGATAAAACTCGCTATCATGCTGCTGCGGTTTTTGCGAGTAATCTTGTATTGTCTCCTTTGGAGAACGCAACCGAATTGCTTAAACAATGCGGGTTTACTGAAGATGATGCGCGAGATGCCTTAAAGCCTCTTGTTTATGGCAATATCGAAAACTTTTTTAATCTTGGAGCAGCGGCTTCTCTGACAGGTCCTGTTGAACGTGACGATTTATCTACGGTCTCTGATCACCTCCATTCACTCGATGACAAACGAGCTGCTTTATATCGTGCGCTTACGTGGTCTTTGATCGATATCGTAAAGCGTAAATATCCTTCTCGCACCTACGATGCATGGGGTGCAGTGCTGGGTGAACGCCTTTTTTAATTCGAGATTCGGTAAATATCGGTAGCGAGATTAAGCGATACACAGAGATTAAGCAGGTAAATGGACTATGGGTAAATCATTGCGTAGCTCACCATGACGTCGCTCACCGTAATGTAGCTCGCCATAACGTAGCTCACCAGAAGTAAAAATACTGATCAAATACGGCAATTCCTTGGAAAGAAACAGTTCGAATTGAAGGAGAATTTTAAATGGCAGTAACTATTTCAACATTTCAGAAAATGCGTGACGAAAATAAGCCAATCGCTATGCTTACCGCCTACGATTATTCCACTGCAAAATTGATGGACGAGGCAGGCATTGATGGCATTTTGGTTGGTGATTCACTTGGGATGACTATGCTTGGCTACGAAAATACCCTTTCGGTCACCATGGAAGATATGCTTCATCACACCAAACCAGTTGTTCGTGGTGCGAAAAACGCCTTAGTTGTTGCAGATATGCCTTATATGTCCTATCAAGTTTCAGTGCAGCAGGCGGTTGAAAATGCTGGTCGGCTGATTACTGAAGGGGGAGCGCAGGCTATCAAGCTCGAAGGCGGAGCTAAGTTCTGTGCAGAAGTTGAAGCAATTACACGCGCGTCAATTCCGGTAATGGGCCACATTGGATTGACACCCCAATCTATCAACGCTTTTGGTGGTTTTAAGGTTCAGGGTAAAAGCGAACAGGCAGCTCGTCAGATCATAGAAGATGCGCAAGCCTTAGAGGCAGCAGGTGCGTTTTCGCTTGTTCTTGAATGTATTCCTGCAAAACTGGCTGCTCTTGTTACGAAGGCGGTAAAGATTCCCACTATTGGCATTGGATCTGGCGCTGAGTGCTCGGGTCAAATCTTGGTTTATCAAGATATGTTGGGAATGTATAGCGATCTCGTTCCAAAATTCGCTCGAAAATTTGCCGATGTGGGAGCGGCAATGACAGAAGGCTTTAAAGCATATACGACATCAGTTAAAGAAGCTTCATTTCCCGCCGAGGAGCACACTTTCAAAATTGATGATTCGGTAATCGAAAAACTCTAACAAATGATTTTGTTCGGTTTATTGCTTAATTCATGTAAGAACAATCGATAGAAAGAGAAACTTGTGGTTGAACTGGTAGAAACAATTACAGAAGTACGAGATCAGGTTGCTCAGTGGCGCAATGAGGGGTTAACTGTTGGTCTTGTTCCTACAATGGGATATCTGCACGAAGGACACCAAAGTCTTATTCGTCAAGCAGCTCAAGATAATGATCGTGTTGTGGTAAGTGTTTTCGTTAATCCAACTCAATTTGGTGTTGGTGAAGATTTAGAAAGCTATCCGCGCGATATTGCGCATGATAAAACCGCTTGTGATCAAGCAGGGGCGTCGTTGATATTTCATCCTGCGGTAGATGAAATGTATTATCCCGACAGAAGTACCACCATTCATATGGCTGATATCTCTGAGGAACTTTGTGGCAAAAGCAGACCCATCCATTTTGATGGAGTGTGTTTGGTGGTGAATAAGCTTTTCAATATCGTTCAGCCTGATCGAGCGTATTTCGGACAAAAAGATGCTCAGCAATTACTGGTTATTCGTCGCATGGTTCGAGATTTAAATATCAATGTTGAGGTTATTGGTTGTCCAATCGTTCGCGAAAAAGATGGCCTTGCAAAAAGCTCTCGTAATACCTATCTCAATTCCGAAGAACGAAAAGCGGCTACGGTGCTCTATCGAGCTTTAAGTGCAGGCAAGCATCTTTGCGAGGCAGGAGAGCGTAATACTCGAGTGGTACGCGCATGTATTGCGGAGGTACTTTCAGAAGAGCCTTTAGCTGATCCCGAGTATATAGAGATCGTAAGTACAGATACGGTAAAGCCAGTTGAGCGCATTGAAGGCGAAGTGTTGTGCGCACTTGCGGTACGTATTGGTAAAACGCGCCTTATAGATAATTTTTTCTTTATGGCTAAGTAAATACTTGGAATCTACGTATACCTAAAACTACTAAAAGGAGGAATTTCGTATCCATGATTCTGAATATGCTGAAAGGTAAAATCCATCGCGCCACTATTCGCCAAGCAGAACTCGATTATGTGGGCAGCATCACAATTGATAAGGATTTGTTAGATGCCGCAAATATTTTGGAATATGAAACGGTGCAAGTGGTGGATGTCAATAATGGCGCTCGTTTGGAAACTTACACCATTGCTGGGGAACGAGGCAGTGGAATGATTTGCCTTAATGGTGCTGCTGCTCGTTTGGTACAGCCAGGAGATACGTGCATTATTATGTGCTACTGCCAAATGACGCCAGAAGAAGCAGAAACGCATCGACCACACGTAGTCTTCGTGGATGAGGAAAACGCGATTCGTGAAGTGATGCGCTACGAAAAGCATGGGGACATTTCTCAATAAGATACCAGCGCTTATTGTTTTTTATAAATCTCATTTATAAATTGAAAGAGTGTGCGGTTAGAGAGGCATAGGTTTTCCTGGGTTTCTCGCCGCACACTTTTGTAATATAGACAAACAATAAATCAGTTACAGAAGGGGTACCTCTCTTTTATTCGTAATGAGGGAGATGAATAATGCTGATAGGTATACCAAAAGAATTAACAGAAAACCAAACGCTTGTTGCTGGTTCGCCCGATACGGTTAAGAAGCTCATCAAGCTTGGGTATGAGGTCTGCGTTGAAAAGGGCGCAGGAGTTAAGGCTCGGTATTTTGACGAACAATATGAACAGGCGGGGGCTCGCATCGTTGATGAGGTTGAAGCCTGGGGTGCCGATATAGTGGTTTGTTTGGATATTCCAACGCCTGAATATATGAAGCTCATTAAAGAAGGCGCTATCTTAATTTCTCGCATGAATCCTAGAGCGAATACTGATTTTGTGCGCGCCTGTGAAGAAAAAAGCTTAACAGCTCTTGCGATGGATGAGGTTCCTCGAATTAGTCGTGCTCAATCACTTGATGTTCGTAGCTCCATGATGAATGTAGCCGGATATCGAGCGGTAGTAGAGGCGGCAAGTGCTTTCGGACGAACCTTTACTGGTCAGGTTACTGCTGCGGGGAAAGTACCTCCGGCAAAAGTATATGTTATTGGAGTTGGTGTTGCGGGTCTTGCGGCTATTGGTCAAGCAGGAGCTATGGGCGCTGAAGTTTCTGCGACTGACGTGCGTCCTGAAGTCGCCGATCAGGTTAAGTCGCTTGGCGGTAAGTTCGTAGAGATTCCCGTAAAACAGGAAAGCTCAGATGGCTATGCAAAGGCTTTGGATGAGGAGCAGCAGAAGCTAACCCTTGAGGTGTACACCAAGCAGTGTATGCAAAGCGACATTGTTATAACTACGGCAAGAGTTCCTGGTCGCCCTGCACCGCTTTTGGTGACAAAAGAGACAGTGGCAGCAATGAAGCCTGGTTCGGTAATTGTCGATATGGGCGCAAGCGAGCTTGGCGGGAACTGTGCTTTATCTAAGCCAGATGAAGTAGTGGTCACTGACAATGGGGTCACTATTATTGGCTGGACTAACTTACCAGCACGTTTGCCCGGACAAGCATCTCAGCTTTTTGGGCAAAACATAGTCAATTTCTTGAAGCTCGTTACTCCGCAAAAGGATGGGGTTCTTTCTCTTGACGAAGAAGATGTAGTGGTTCGTGGCGTTACGGTTACTTTGCATGGTGAAAGCATGTGGCCACCTCCAGAAGTGAAAGTATCCGTTTCTACTCACGAGGAAGATAAACAAGAAGCAGAAAAAACTAACCCTTCACAAGAGAAGTCACCCTTTGCAAAGCATTGGTGGAAGGTTTTAGCAGGGGTTTTGGCTGTTGCTTTAATTATGGTGTCTCCTGCGAGTGTTGCAGGTCACTACATTGTGTTTATGCTTGCCGTTGTAGTGGGCTTTTATGTTATTACCAATGTTACTCATACCCTGCATACTCCCTTAATGTCGGAAACCAACGCCATTTCAGGCATCATCATCGTGGGCGCAATTCTATTGATAGGATCAGGCAACTTAGTCGTGCAGATTCTTTCTTTTGTTGCTATGGCAATCGCGGCAATTAATATTTTCGGTGGTTTTATGGTTACGCAGCGTATGCTCAAGATGTTTGAGAGGAGCTCTGAGGATAAGTAATGCAGACACTCGTCTCTGAACAAATTCTTTCTCTTTTTACGAGCTTTGAAACTTTGGCTTACCTTTTGGCAGGTTTATTGTTTATTTTGGCTTTAGCAAATCTCTCTAAGCAAAAAACAGCGCTTCGGGGAAATAAACTTGGCATTGCTGGAATGACCTTGGCGTTGGTGGCGGTAATTTTAGTTACGGTCGTATCCAACACTACTAATCCACTAATGGCGGTTGTGCTGTTGGTAATTGCCCTTCTTATTGGGGCAGCAATTGGCACCTGGAAAGCGCGAAGTGTCCAGATGACGGAAATGCCACAGCTTGTTGCGATGCTCCATTCTTTTGTGGGTGCCGCAGCGGTGCTGGTGGGATTCAATTCATTTATTACTACCCCCGGAGCAGTAATAAGCGATCCGACGGCAGCAGCAGAAAATGCTTTCCATATGGGAGAAGTTGGTATAGCAGTATTTATTGGTGCCGTTACGCTTACGGGCTCAATAATTGCCTATCTGAAGCTGGCGGGAAAAATTTCAGGCAAGCCGCTTACTTTACCAGGAAGAAACGCGATAAATCTCTTGATGTTGGTAGTTATTATTGCCTGCATTGCCTGGCTGGTGAACACAAAGGGATTAGAAGCTGGCCTCATTCCGCTCGGTATCATTACGGTTGTTTCTTTAGTACTAGGTTTTCATTTGGTTATGGCTATTGGTGGCGGAGATATGCCGGTAGTTGTTTCAATGTTAAACAGCTATTCAGGTTGGGCTGCTGCAATGGCTGGCTTTACCTTAGGAAATGATCTTTTGATCATCACTGGTGCTTTAGTTGGTTCTTCTGGTGCTTATTTGAGCTATATCATGTGCAAGGGAATGAATCGTAATTTTATTTCAGTTATTTTAGGGGGCTTTGGTTCTGATGGCTCCTCTGCAGGAGGTTCTGCTACCACAAAAGCAATGGGCAGCTATACTACGATCACTCCAGAAGAACTTGCAGAAGAATTAAAAGCAGCTAAATCGGTTGTGATATGTCCTGGATATGGTATGGCAGTTGCGCAGGCACAATTCCCCGTAGCTGAAATGACTCATAAATTAATGAACTATGGGGTCGATGTTAAGTTTGCCATTCATCCTGTAGCTGGTCGTATGCCAGGGCATATGAATGTTTTATTGGCAGAGGCTAAAGTTCCTTATGATGCGGTATTGGAAATGGATGAAATCAATGATGATTTTGATGAAGTAGATATAGCGTTAGTGATTGGCGCAAATGATACGGTAAATCCTTCTGCCTTAACTGATCCGAATAGTCCTATTGCAGGTATGCCTGTTTTAAAGGTATGGGAAGCAGGCAAAGTGGTAGTCTCTAAAAGAACAATGGGTAATGCAGGCTATTCGGGCGTAGAAAATCCCCTGTTTTATAACGACAATACCGACATGCTTCTAGGAGATGCAAAAGTTTCGGTTGACGCAATCGTTGCCGCTCTTTAAGGATGCGAAGTATCCGAATAAACTATCCGCTAAGCGGATGGAGCGGTTGGTTAAGAATTAGTTCGAGCTTGTATTAAGAGCTCATAAATAAGAGAAACCGTATACCTTTTAAACACTGCTCAAAAGGTATACGGTTGTTTAAATTTTGGCAAAGATTATTTATTTTCTTCCAGGCGCTGAGATTCCTCGAAAGTTGCGCGGCCCATCTTAATGCCGCCCATAACATGAATATGAAGATGGCCTACGGTTGCTGCTGAATCAGGACCTGTGTTAATTACGCAGCGAAAACCAGACTCATTTACTCCTTTGATCTCTGCGATTTTTGGGACAACAGAGAGCAAATGACCTAAAACTTCTGCAGGAACGTTATCTTGTAGGTTGTCAAAATGCTGCTTAGGAACAATGAGGGTATGAATAGGCGCTTCTGGCTCAATGTCATCGAAGGCATAACAAAGATCATCTTCGTAAACTTTTGCAGAGGGAATTTCGCCAGAAATAATCTTACAGAACAAGCAATCGCTCATGAGGATCCTTTCTCGAAATAGATTCAGTGATTAAGGAGCGTTACCATGCAACTTAAAACAATTCTATTTTATCGTGAAGTGAAACCTCTGGTTTAATCAGTTCAATTTTTGCATCATCTTTTGGCGGTAAATTTTATGCAGACTGTTGAGTTTTTGAAGGGGAGTAAATGCGTAATGCTTTAGCATAGGCGCGTTTGCGAGCTATGACATAAAGAATTAGCATCGAAACACCAGTTACGATCCATGAAACTGGATAGATCAAAAGCAGATTGTCGTAACTGTATACCAAAGGGAACAACGTAAAAATAAATACAATACGCAACACGCAAGATCCAACAACGGTAATGATAGTGGGAAGAATTGACCAATTCATTCCGCGCATAGCAGCTGCACTTACCTCATAGGAAGAGGTCATAAATTCCAGTAGGCAAATGTGCCACATACGAGAGACAGCAAAGACAAGGGTGGCTGCTTCAGTGGTGAAGAAGCTCAAGAACACTTCGTTAAAGAGAACAAAGGTGCCTCCCACGATAAAAGAGAAACCTATGGCTGCAATCATGCAGAAGCGAAATATCTTATCGCAACGATCCAGTTTTCCTGCAGCATAGTTCTGCCCGGTAAAAGTCACCGCAGCTTGAGCAAAAGCATTGACGACAAAGTAGGCGTACGTTTCGTAATTGAGTGCAGCGGAAGACCCTGCGGTAGCATCGGTTCCGAAGCTATTGATGGCACTCTGTACGACTACGTTGGCTAATGAAAACACCATACCTTGCATCCCGGAAGGAATGCCAATATATAAAAGTTGTTTTAGATCATCAGGAACAATGCGTATGCCTTTAAAGGTAAGACGATAGGTGTCTTCTTCAGTAAGAAGAAAAAACACGATTAGACCTGCTGAAACTGCATTTGCTACAACGGTTCCTAGCGCAATGCCTGCAACTCCCATGCCTAAGACAACCGTCGCGCAAACATCGAAGAAAATATTGAGAAGAGCCCCGATTGCAAGTGCAATAAGAGGACGACGCGTGTCGCCCTTGGCGCGTAGAATTGCCGAGCCAAAGTTATAGATAAGAATAAAAATAATGCCCGCAAAGTAAATATGTAGATAGATTCGTGCCTGATCCCAGGCATCAAGAGGCATATTTACTAAACCTAAAATCGGATCGGTTGCTACGATGCCGACAAGAGTTAAAGCAATACCACTTACAAGAGAAACAATCGCGGTAGTTTGAATAGCGCCACGTATACGACTGTAATCCTGGTGTCCGATATGGACTGCTACTACTACATTTGCTCCAATGGAAAGGCCCACAAAGAGTGAAACAAATAAGGCGATAATCGGGGCAACACCACCAACGGCAGCAAGGGCGGCGTTGTCAATAAAGCGTCCTGCTACGACTGAGTCTGCCGTGTTGAATAGCTGTTGGAAAATACTGGTAAGCGCAAGCGGAATTGCAAAAAGGATAACGCGAGAAGGTATAGGGCCGTTGAGCATATCGATGCTGTTTTTCTTCTTTATAGGCGCTTCTTTACTCATATGCGCGATACCCTCTTCTTGCGTTTCTTTAGATTATTGTATTCAATTGAGCAGTGCGAATTTTCCACTCTTGAACCGGTTCACGCAAGATTAAGTTTTTATCGACATAGGGTCTACAAATTAAAGGTAAATGTCTATTTAAGCTCCACCGTATCGAATTGCTTGGCAGGGGCACAAACGCATGCATCCAAAGCACATAAAGCACTCGTGCTTTATCCAGGTAGGCTTGCCTTCTTCGTCTAGTTTAATGGCGTAGGCGGGACAAATATCTTCGCAATGGCCGCATGAAATGCAAGCATCTGTTACTTCAAAATTATCAGTGTAGAGGCATTCTTCAATATTTACGCGATGATATAATTCTGCGGCGCTTTGCGTTGCTCCTTTTGTTGGTTGTGTTTTGGGCAGTTGAACAGATTTTTGCGACGTATCGTCTGATCTGCTTGCGGTATCTTTTGTATCCATAACCTGAGATCCTTAAAGCGCTTTAATTGAAAAACTAAAGTAGTTCAAAGGTAATTGTACTGGCTTGCGACAGGGCGAAAATGTCTATTTCTGCTGTTACGATGAAATCTCGTCATGCTTTTCGATGCTTTAATGAGTTCATTTGATGAATGCCACCTTCCTTTGTCCGTAGAATATGCATTCTTCGTTTCTTTATAGGCAAGTTTGAGTATAATTTTTGAGTTACACCGTTACTCGTTTTAAGGCTTTAGAATTATTTCTGCTGTCATAGCATGAAGTTGAGTTTTAGGACCCAAAGGAAGCGCTAACGTAAAGGGAGCGCAAACTAAGCTTTTGAAATGAGAACAGCAACAGATATAACGATAAGACCAACAGAGGAAGAAAGGTCGCACCGTGGCCAATAGCTACAAGCAAACTATGAACTTGCCGCGCACCGACTTTGCGATGCGTGCAAATCTGCCCGAAAACGAACCAAAGCGCCTTCAATTCTGGAACGATATTGATATTTATCATAAGGTGCTTGAAAAGAATAAGGATAACGCTCCTTTTGTATTGCATGATGGTCCTCCGTATGCAAATGGCCCTATTCATGTTGGTCATGCTTTCAATAAGATTTTGAAAGACTTTGTAAACAAGAGTCACGCGCAGCGCGGTTACTTTACGCCCTATATTCCCGGTTGGGACTGCCATGGTCAGCCGATTGAGCATATGGTGGAAAAAACGTTAGGCCCTAAGAAGATGGCTGAAACAAGCCAGCCAGATTTGCGTAAGCTTTGCCGTAAATGGGCTGAGGAGCATATCGATATCCAGCGTGAAGGCTTTAAGCGTTTAGGTGTTAATGCAGATTGGGAACATCCTTATCTAACCTTCATTCCTGACTATGAAGCTGGCAATGTTGAAATCTTTAAAACCATGTATCTGAACGGTTCGATCTATCGTGGTCGTAAGCCTATTCATTGGTGCAAGCGTTGCCATACAGCGTTGGCTGAAGCTGAAATTGAGTATGCCGATGAAGTTTCGCCTTCCATTTTTGTAAACTTCAAATTGGATGCGGTACCTCCTGTTTTTGAGGCTGCGGGTGTAACAAATCCAGCGTATGTACTGATTTGGACTACCACACCTTGGACTCTTCCTGCAAATACGGCTGTTTGCTTAGCTCCTAATGCGGACTATGTAATGGTAAACGCTGATGGCACCTATACCATCATGGCGTATGACCTGCTTGAAGATGTTGCTCAGACTGCTGGTTGGCAGTCTTATGAGCCAGTAAAGGATGCTGATGGCCAGGTCATTACCGTAAAGGGTCGTGAGCTTGCGGGTGTTTCATATACGTGTCCTATTCGCCAGGATCTTAAAGGCATGATTATCTACGGCGATCATGTAACCCTTGATTCCGGCACGGGCGCTGTTCATACTGCTCCTGGTCATGGTCAAGAGGACTATGCGGTTGGTCTTGAATTTGATCTTCCTATCCTTATGCCAGTAGATGATAATGGCGTATTGACTGATGAGGCTGGTCGTTTTGCAGGCTTGGATGTAGACGAAGCTAATCCAGAAATTATTAAGTGGCTAGATGAACAGGGTGTTCTGGTAGCTCATGTGGATATTACGCATAGTTATCCACACTGCTGGCGTTGCCATCAGCCCGTCATTTTCCGTGCGACTGACCAGTGGTTTGTTTCCATGGAAAAGAATGACCTCCGCAAGAATGCGCTTGATGCTATCGAGAACAAAGTAAAATGGGTTCCCGCTTGGTCTTCCCGTCGTATTGGTTCAATGGTAGAGGATCGTCCCGACTGGTGTATCTCTCGCCAGCGTTCATGGGGCGTTCCCATTCCGGTGTTCAAGTGTGCAAAGTGTGGTTCTACGGTAGCTACGGAAGAAACGTTTGATGCGGTAATCGAGCTTTTCCGTACTGAAGGAGCAGATGCTTGGTTTACCAAGGAGCCAAAGGAATATTTGCCACATGGTACTGCTTGTGAAAAGTGCGGTTGCACTGATCTTCTTCCCGAAAAGGACATCTTAGATGTTTGGTGGGAGTCAGGTGTATCTCACACCAGTGTTTGCAAGCATCGCAGCGATGAAGGTTTGCGTTTCCCTGCAGATCTGTATTTAGAGGGTTCAGATCAGCATCGTGGCTGGTTCCAATCTTCGTTGCTTACCAGTGTTGGTGCCTACGGGGTTCCTCCTTATAAGACCGTTATGCATTGTGGCTTTACCGTTGACGAGCAGGGCCGCAAAATGGCTAAATCACTCGGCAATGGTATCGATCCTGCAGAGGTTTGCAATAAGTACGGTGCGGATGTTTTGCGTCTATGGACCGCAAGTGTTGATTTCTCGCAGGATGTAAGTATTTCTGAGAATATTTTGAAGCAGGTTTCGGATGCTTATCGCCGCTTCCGTAATACCTTCCGCTTCCTGTTGGGCAATTTGGATGATTTCGATCCTGCAACAAATGCGGTTTCTTGGGATGAGCTCGAGCCAATCGATGCGTATATGATGGCAAAAACTGTTTCAATTTTAAAAGACATTGAAACAGCTTATAGTGAGTATCGCTTTAAAGACGTCTATCGTTGCGCTTATGACTTTGTGAATGATCTTTCCTCAGTCTATATGGACGTAACCAAGGATCGTCTCTATTCAGAGGCTCCTGATTCGGTTCGACGCCGTGCTGTACAAACTGTCCTCATGAATATTCTGGAAGTTTTGGTTCGTGTTCTTTCGCCAATTCTTTCCTTTACTTGCGAGGAAGTTTGGGCTCACTATCCAAGCACGGTTCGTGCCAATGAGGATCGTGAAATCAGTGTTCAGCTTGCTGGTTGGCCAAAAGTTGAAGACTTTACTCCAGCACTTCCTTCTGAAGATGAACTCACGAATATCTTGAATGATTTTGGTGAAGTTATCGCGGTGCGTGATGTGGTTACTAAGGCGCTAGAGGACGCGCGTGGTGAAAAGACAATTAACAAGAGCCAGGAGGCAACCGTTACGGTAGCTGCTCCGAAAGCTTTACTTGATAAGCTTTCTTGCTATGAAAACACTGTCTTTGAAGAGTTGTTTATCGTGTCAAGCGTTTCTTTTGTTGAAGGTCAAGAACTTGCTGCTTCTGTTGAGCCAGCAACAGGTGAAAAATGTCCTCGTTGTTGGAATTTCCGTGAACTAGGCGGTAATTCAAATCATCCACATGTTTGCAAACGTTGTGGTGATGCCCTCGATGCAATAGGCTTTTCAGAGGCTGAATAAGAGCTTGCAAAAAAGAGAATAATTCATAGCTCGTTATGCAATTTGATACCAAACAAAACAAAGGATCCTATCGTACACCTTCGCAAGAGGAGGGAAAGGGTGGGATCCTTTCGCGTGTGTCTGTAGGAAAGTTCATCGTATTTGTTGCTGTTTCTTTAGTTTGGCTTGCTCTTGATATGGGAACAAAAGCCTTTGCCAATTCGTTTGAAAGAGGTGAAGTCTTTGCTGGTCCTTTTGCGGGTTTGTTCCAATTTCGTTTAGCGCACAATACCGGCGCAGCGTGGAGTATGTTTAGTGGGTCAACTTTTGCATTAGCGGTAATTGCAATTGTGGTGCTTGTGGTGCTTCTCGTAGCGGTTGCGCTTTTTTCTCGTCATATAACTTGGCTTGAGGCTTTTTCGCTGGGCTTAGTTTTTGCGGGTGGTATTGGCAATGCAATCGATCGTTTCACTTTAGGATATGTCGTTGATTTCATTCAGACACTCTTTATAAATTTCCCCACCTTTAATGTAGCTGATATTGGGGTAACGTGTGGTGTCGTGTTATTTCTCTTGTCGTTTATTACACGAACGTTTAGGGAAGAATCTTCATCCAAGAAAGGAAACTAGCACTTATGGCTCGTAGTCTTTCGACAACAGTAACTGATAGGTATGACAACATGAGACTCGATTCGTTTTTGTTTGAATCAGGTTTGTATGAATCTCGTAGCAAAGCGGTCAAACAGATCGAAGCGGGAAAAGTGTTTGTTGGTGGACAGACTCCAAATAAAAAAACCCTTGTCCATACGGGCGATTTTATCGTTTATGAAGAGTATGAAGCGAATGATCGCATATTTTTGGAGCCTCAAAATATCCCCTTGGATGTTTATTACGATGATGAAGATTTGGCAGTTATAAATAAACAGGCAGGACTAATTTGCCATCCTTCTCCAGGGCATCCCGATGGAACGCTTTCGAATGCCTTAATCGCGCGGTATGGACGCGATAATCTCGCGCATATTCAAGGAGATGATCGTCCAGGCATTGTCCATCGTTTGGATGGTGATACCAGTGGACTTATGCTTATTGCAAAAAACGACGAAGTGGGTTTTGAACTTCAAGATGAAATTCGCTCTCGAAATGTAAACAGACGATATTTATGCTTGGTTCATGGCAATATCGCAAGTGATACGGGGCTGATTGACGCACCTATTTTCCGCAGTGACAAAAATCGCTTGCGCATGCAGGTTTCAGACAAACCACAGGCACGTTCCTCGGTGACAACCTTTAAGGTTCTAGAGCGTTTTGAATCGGGAAACAAGGATAATGGTTTCTCCCTTATTGAGTGTAAATTGTATTCAGGACGTACGCACCAGATTCGTGTCCATATGGAATATATTAAGCATTGGTGTGTGGGTGATCCCACCTACGGAACGCCAGGTAAAGCGGACAATCTGGGTCTTCATAGGCAATTTTTGCATTCCTATTTCATTGAGTTTACTCACCCTAAAACTCAACAGACCCTTAACTTCCTTGCACCTTTCCCAGAGGATTTGCGTGAGGTAATGCATAAGTTACGTGATCGACGCATCGGTTTGACGGATGCAGGTCGTGAAGTGCTGAAACAGTATTGCGAGCAGGGTAGAGGTGTGGCAGAAATGTTAGGCGACACCGCAGTTGAATCATTTAGTCATCTCTGAGATTCTTCGAAATCAGAGTTTAATTCGATAGAAAAACAACCCTTTGAAGGGCTTGATTAAACGGTTAATAAAGCCCTTCAGAGTTGACCTATATATGGTACAGCCACTTTTAAAACCCCTAATCAATAGATATACTTTAAGAATAAATTGAATCTCCCATAGAATAAGGTGATGGGGTATGGCTGCCAACAAAAATTCGAAGTTGAAGCTTCTTTGCATCCAGCGGATGTTGGAAGAGGAGACAGATGCTGACCATGGTCTGTCAATGGCAGAAATCATTCAACGCTTAGCGGAAGAAGGAATAGCTGCAGAGCGAAAAAGTATTTACCGTGATCTTGAGATACTTCGCGAATTTGGGCTGGATATTAAAACATATCAGCGCAACCCAGTTGAGTATGCGATTGAGCATCGGGATTTTACGCTATCGGAATTAATGCTGATGGTTGATGCGGTTGCTTCGAGTAAGTTCTTAACGGTACGCCAAGCTAATATTTTGCTTGCAAATATCAAATCTTTGGCAAGTTTAAGTCAGCAGGAAAAACTTGACCGTAGCATTCACGTTGAGGGAAGAATCCGCTCAAAAACAGAGTGTGTTTTCGAAGCGGTTGATATTATCCATAGCGCTATTCGAAAACGAAAAAAGATCACTTTTCAATATCTTCATTACGGAATCGACGGAAAACGTCATCCAGCACATGGAGGTAGACGGTATGTTGTGACGCCTGTTGGAGTTTCCTATGATGGCGGTTACTACTATGTAACGTGCTGGAGCGATACGCATGGAAGGTTTAATGAATATCGTATTGACCGAATGGATCACTTGGCTATTAGCACCGAAGATGCAACGAGAAACGAATCGATTGCTCAATTTTCTTTCAATAAGAACACGTATGAATATTTTGGTCGATTCGATGGGCCCCAAACGGTAGCTTTGTTAGCTGTTCAAGATGATAAGGTCGAAATCATCACTGATCGCTTTGGTTCCCATGCTGAATTAATTCCTGAGGGTGCTTATGCAAAGGCAAAGGTTTCTGTTAGAGTGAGCCGCAATTCTTTGGCTGGATTGCGGGCCTTGATGGAGCGGTACGCATTATTGGTCCTCAAAACTTAGTTGATGACTATAAAGCGTATCTACAATCGCTGATTGACGGATGCTAGACACTAGACACTAGATGCTAGACACATAGAGTTATTGCTCCTTGTTTATTAATGAAGGTGTAGGTGCGTCCGTCATTGAGTGAAAGATTAAAGAGACAACGTTGTGAATTTATTTTTTCACAAGGCGACTTTTCAGTGGTTTTCGTAATCGAGAGCATATGAATGCTTTGTACTTGCTTTCCAACGAGCCCCTTTATCCTGCGATAGGCAAGCCAGTGAAGACATGAGTTTTCATTGGCTTGTTTGTTTTCGGCTGAATTATTTCTTGCTTCATAAACAGGAGCATTTGTGTCGAGATATCCTGTCCACACATTTATATTCTCGTTGTCGTGATGGGGAGCAAGAACAACATCAATGGTTTCGAATCGCAATAAGAGGGGCGCTTCATTGACCCATCTGCCGTCATATCCTTCCCAGATACGTTGGATATCTACTAGGTAAGTTCCAGGCAGCCTTTTGAAGATTCGCTCATTCCAAACATCGGTGGTTTTATCGGCGCTTCTGTTGAATGAATTACCGAGAATTAAATGTCCATTTTCATAAAATGGACCACTGTTTAGAGCACTAATGAAAGTTCGTTTGTGAGGAAGGATTGGTTCAGGGCAGGATAGTGCATTAAGGGCATTATTGAGATTTTGAGGAATAGGTATGTTGTCTGGGATGGTAGCTGCATTATTTGTGTTGCCGTAGAGCATTTTCATGGGAGATTCTTTAAGAGCGAACATACCGTACTCCTTTCTGGTAGAAGAGCTGCCTTTTTGTGGCGGCATCTATCTTTTTTTGGTTGAGTTTTATTGCTGCTTTAGCTGTAGTCTAGAAAAATAAGGACTTATAGCTGTCCAATAATAGGGACACCCTATTCTTTACCCCTTTATCTCTAAGTCGATAACGTTTACAAACGGTTTGACAGTTATGCCAACGTAAAGGCCAATGCTTGGTTACAATGAATGCTTGAAAAGACGAAGGAGGCTTTGCGTGCAGAGCGGTGTGTTTGCATGGTAAATCAGGCAACTCAAGAATCAATAAATAAAACAGCAGCAACTCTCGATAGGTTAGAGCCCGGAAAAGATGCGGTGATATCGGCAGTTAAGTGTACCGACGTTTCGCTCCGTAAGCATATTTTAGATATGGGTCTCACTCCGGGGACGGAGGTTATGTTAGTAAAGCGCGCGCCTATGGGCGATCCGCTTGAGCTGAGACTTCGTGGTTATGAGCTTACCTTGCGCAATGACGATGCATCGTTTATCGAGCTTGAAAATGTCCACGATGCGCACAATATTCCTCGTCCTAATCCTAAGCTTTCTTCGAGCCCTCATCCTGGTACGGGTGAGGCGGGCATATTTCATCCTCGAGGAGAGGGTCATCCGCTGCCTGCCAACAAGACTCTTACCTTCGCATTGGCGGGTAATCAGAATTGCGGTAAAACAACACTGTTTAATCAGCTTACTGGCTCTAATCAACATGTTGGCAATTTTCCTGGTGTTACGGTAGGAAGAAAAGACGGGGTTATTCGCGGACATGAGAATACCTTGATTACAGATCTTCCTGGTATCTATTCTCTTTCCCCTTACACGGGAGAGGAGGTAGTTACGCGAGAGTTTATTCTTCAGGAAAAACCCAATGCAATAATCAATATTGTTGACGCTACCAATATTGAGCGTAATTTGTACCTCACCTTGCAGCTTATGGAATTGGATATTCCTATGGTACTGGCGCTTAACATGATGGATGAAGTAGCAGCAAATGGGGGATCAATCGATATTAATGGTCTTGAACGTCAGCTAGGCATTCCTGTTGTTCCCATTTCGGCTGCTAAGAATGAAGGCATTACTGAATTAGTCGAACATGCACTTCATATTGCGCGCTATCAAGAACGGCCTGGGCGTTTGGATTTTTGTCCGGCAGATGGACCCGATAAAGGAGCACTTCATCGTTGTATTCATGGGATTTCCCGCTTGATCGAAGACCATGCCCAACGAGCGGGTATTCCTCTTCGTTTTGCCGCTACGAAGCTTGTTGAAGATGATAATCTCGTCCGCGATGCTTTAGGGTTGGACATAAACGAAAAAGATGCCATTGAACATGTGGTTTCTCAAATGGAAGAAGAATCGGGTAGCGATCGCATGGCTGCTCTTGCTGATATGCGATTCAGTTTTATCGAAACCGTATGTGCTTCAACAGTAGTAAAGCCTCATGAAAGTAAGGAACATAAACGCAGCCAAGCAGCTGACCGCATTTTGACCGGTAAATATACAGCGCTGCCTGTATTTATAGGCATAATGGCAGTGGTATTTTGGCTTACCTTTGGTGTCTTAGGTCAAGGCTTATCTGACTTATTGGAACAAGGTATCGGATGGTTAACTGAGCTTGTTGATCAAGGACTTACCTTATGGGAGGTAAATCCAGTAGTTCATTCCCTTATTATTGATGGAGTGTTTGCGGGAGTGGGAAGCGTTTTAAGCTTCCTGCCTATTATCGTAGTACTGTTCTTTTTCCTGTCCTTATTGGAAGATTCAGGATATATGGCACGTGTTGCCTTTGTGATGGATAAGCTACTTCGAAAACTCGGTCTTTCTGGGCGTAGCTTTGTACCGATGCTCCTTGGGTTTGGATGTTCGGTTCCTGCCATTATGGCAACACGTACGTTGCCGTCTGAGCGGGACCGTACCATGACCGTAATGCTCACTCCCTTTATGAGCTGTTCGGCTAAATTACCTATTTATGCGCTTTTTACGGCAGCATTTTTTCCCGAACAAGGGGCCTTAGTAATGATCGTGCTTTACCTGCTCGGTATGGTAATTGGCGTTTTAGTAGCTTTAATTCTCAAGCATACTATGTTTAAAGGTGAACCTGTTCCTTTCGTAATGGAACTACCCAACTATCGTCTTCCCTCAATGGGCAATATGCTTCGTTTAGTTTGGGAAAAAGCTAAAGATTTCCTTACTCGTGCGTTTACTATTATCTTCCTTGCTTCAGTGGTAATTTGGTTTTTGCAGACCTTCGATATCCGTTTTAATGTAGTTGCTGATTCTGCTGATAGCTTATTAGCGTTATTAGGTGGTCTCATCGCTCCTATCTTTATGCCACTTGGTTTTGGAGATTGGCAGGCATCAACGGCATTGATTACGGGATTTGCGGCAAAAGAAAGCGTCGTGAGCACTCTCACGGTTCTTTTGGGTGGATCGAGTGCTGCCCTAGCAAGTATGTTTACTCCTTTGACTGCTTTTACGTTTTTGGTCTTTGCCCTTTTATATACACCGTGTGTTGCTGCTATTGCTGCGGTAAGAAACGAACTAGGCGGCAAGCGTGCTATTGGAGTAGTAATTATGCAATGCGTGGTTGCCTGGGTAGTGGCGTTTATTGTTCACGCTATCGGTCTTGCTCTTGGCTTGGGTTAGTGTGCGCCTTGTGCTGCTCTTTTGTATCCGTGTAAATGGCAAGCATGACACGGGTGAGGGAGTTCTTATAAAAAGAGACTGCCTGATTGAGGAGAGTTTTGTCCGTGAGCTTTTAAGTGCTCTTTGTATTTCTGATAATTTGACTCGCAAGGGAGCAAATCATAGGGCATACAGCGCTTGATCATGTAGAAGAGTGCTAACAAGGGAAAGGCAACAAAGCTTACTTGCAGCGCTCCTGCGATCACCACAAGCCGTAATCCGTAAAATACCATTCGCAGTATTCCGGACCGAGGCGCTGTCTCAAAGGACATTCGAACAAACTTCCCTCCTAACGTGCTGCCATGATGCAACCAAGGAAATACTCCTTGAGTGAAAAGGAAGGCAAGACAACCTACTACAAATGAAACGTTTGTTGCTGCAGTTACTCCGTTGCTGCTATCAAATCCAAGAAGGGCAAAGGCAACTTGCACTCCGACCCCTGCTGCAGTGGAAAGCGCAACAACAAAGGTCATATCGAGGCAAAATGCTACAACGCGCCGAACGAAGCCTGGATTATGGGTAAGCGTTTTTTCCTGAACTATTCGGGATGGTAGTACTTTTTCGGAGGCAAGATAGAGTGCCCATCCCAGTGCAGTACCTGAAGTATTCCAGAGAAGATCGCATACATCAAAAGTGCGATAGGAATAGGGGTAGAGGAAGAAGAGTCCCGTTAATTGTGCTATTTCAATAAGGAGGGAAATAACTAGTCCTAAAAAGAGGGAGTGGAATAAAGGTGCACGGAGTAATCTTCCTGTTATAAAACCAAGCGGAACAAAGAAAGCTATGTTGGCGATAATTTGAGGTATGGCTCCGATACCATCTTTTGCAAGATCGTTCACAAAACCAAAAGGATTTAGCTGTGGGGCAATACCGTAGGTAATGCCTAGCCCACTTTCACCTGAGGGAAGAGGATAAAGGGTAAAACAAACAAGTGAAAGGGCATAAAGAACCGAAAGATAAGCACCTATAACCGTGTTAAGGTGCATTCGTCCATCGCGATGGTACAGAAGTGCGATTAGGGGCACGCTCATAACACCAGAGGCGAGTGGCCATAACGCTAAGGCAACGATGAAATTATCGCTGTAATTATTGATAAAATGTGCAATCAGTTCCATGATCTTGCTCCCCGCCTTTTTAACTTTGCTCACTTTTAATTATTCAAATGAACCTGTCAGCAACCTGACAGGTCGCTAAAGCTTTCTCAACAATTGAAGGGGAAGTGAAACGTGGTGGGATTTAGCAATATGCGATAAGCCACACGAAGGGTGGTCTTTTGTTTGCGCATATCAAGTGATAATTCTGTTTAAACTTTAGTCTGAAGCGCGCATCTTTCAAGAAAGTTAGCTGTTTGCAATGGGTACACTAAAACCATCTATGCGCTAGTTTTTCAAGGATTTGGAATGGATATTCGTCAACTTACCTATTTTGTTTCGACGTACGAACATAATTCTTTTTCGGCTGCTGCAAAGGAATGCTGTGTTACGGTACAGACTATTTCTAAAGCAATTAGTAACTTGGAACAAGATCTTAATAATGAGCTGTTGTTTGTTCGGAAAAATAATGGCGTAATTCCAACAGAGTTTGGTAGAGCGTTTTATCCAAAGGCAGTCGATGCTTTAAAATCATTTGATTCGGCAGCGAGCTATATTGATGAATATCATGAACAGCGGCAACCTCGTGAAGTTCTAACAATTAAGCTTTGTGTTCCAGACTTTCCGCGTAGCAGATCTATTTGTGCGAATATCGATAAGCTGTTACAGGTTGTTACTCGAGATATAAAAGTGGAAACTCAGATTGCCACCTTTCCTCAAGGGATTAAAGCACTCGATAGTCTTGAAGCAGATATGCTGGTTACTCTTGGCGAACCCGATACAAATGCTTATGATGTGGTTCGAGTGGGAGTAATGCCTACTGCTGCAGTTGTTACCGAAAATCACCCTTCGCTTAAGCGAGAATATGTTACACGCGAAGATCTAGAATCATTCCCTGTGATTTATGCAAACGATTTCGACATGGATCGGTCTGGTTCAATCGTTAATATGTATAAATCAGGGGGGTATGATATTCATTTGCATAAACCAAAAAATCCCTTCTCTTTTGCATTTACGCTTGTTAAAGATAAAGCCATGTGTTTAGTAATAGGAATTCCTGCTATTGTTCCAGAGGGACTGGGATTGGTTATGAAACAAATTGACCCAAACGATATGCTCCCTGTTCCTATTTGCCTGATTACAAGAAAAGGTTCTAAGCCTCAGGGTTATAAGGCAGTTGAAACTTTCCTTCTCAATGATGGTCTCATGAAGGGATTTTCATCGTTTAAATAAGCCAGTATCTTTTTATGAAAAGAGGATATTTTAGGGTTTGGTTTGCTGCGGCTATTTACAGGTAATGGCGCGTAGTATCTTGCGTGGTTCGTATACAATAGAGAAGGTTTGTGCCCTTGATGTGTTCTGTTGTATAGAATTATGCGTAATCGGACACGATGCGATTGTTTAGAAAATCCATCTTGCAGGCAAGGGCAAAGTCACTTTGTGATACTGGCAAGTGAGGTATGTAATGTCTGAAACTTCTGAAGATAAACGTGCTCCTTTTGGATACTGTACCCAGTGCGGAGAACCTTTACAGGCAAATGCGAAGTTTTGCGTTCATTGCGGTGCTCCTACTACAGACGATCAGGATAATAATGAAAGCAATTCTGATGAAGCTCTGCCAAACTCAAATGATCCCTCACCTGATTTAGCTGAAGGAGATTTAGCTGAAGGAAATAGCGAGGATGGGGCAACCAATAAGATTTCTGCAGATGAAGTTATTGCTGCTGAGCAGGCAGCTGAGCGCTCCGTTGAAGAGACAAGTCGCATTTCTTCGGTAGCTGATTCTCCTACCGTGCCTCAGTCTGGATTGATTCAAGATGAGGCCACTGCACGTATACCAATCTCAGATCAACCAACCTTGCAGTATCAGGCTGGTCAGGCGAGCCGATCACCTTTTACTCCTGGCGATACTGCAGAACTTCCCGTGGCGGAAACTCTACGACAGACAGCTCATCAAGGGGTTTCTTTTTCTGCTGAAGATCCAAAGGCTACCAAATCAGTAAAAGGGAAAACTATAGCTATTATTGCAGGAATTGTAGTAGCTCTTATTGCTCTTGCGATTGTTTTAGCAGTTTTTGTCTTTGGGGTAGGTCAGCCCTCTCAAGAAGCGACAGATTCGCCCGAGCAAACTTCTTCTCAGCAAGAAATCGTCGTGGAATTGACAGATACGTATTCCACTCAATTTGCGACAGAAAATTCGATTACGTATCCAACCTTTAGTTTTAAATATCCCAGCTCTTGGTCTTTAACCGAAGAGTTAGTTACGGCTCGCGGAGAGACGGTTGAGCTTACAAGCAGCGATGGTGCAGTAATACAATACGAACAACGCGCTCAAAGTACAAGTTCAGCTGACTCTGTGTCATTAGAAGACATGGAAAAGGTTGCGGATGCTTCCTTTATGCCAACAGCAGTTCAGGGCAGTGATTATTCTGATCTGGGACAGTTCATTGTGGCAAAGGGTACTCTTAACGTTAATGGCAGGAGTGAGGGTACTTGTTATGCGCTAGTTCCTGCTTCAGCGATGCATAGCACTATGGATCTTGATCTCCGTTGTGGAGTTCCAGGATTTTGGTATGCCTCTACTATTACCTTTACCTGTCAGCCTTCTGAGGGAATTAGCGAGCAGACCACGCAAGAGATTATTGCTATTCTTGCAAGTTTTACTGAATCGAATGCTGCCGCTCAGCCTGAAGATGAAAATGCTGATAACAATGAAGTAACTACTATTACGGATGATTACGTATTGCCCGACAGTAGCTCGCGCACGTATTCTGAAAGTGAATTAAGAGAGCTAACAAATTATGAGCTCTACATTGCACGAAATGAGATTTTCGCTCGACATGGACGTATGTTCAACAATGAGGATCTGCAAGCTTACTTTGGCTCTAAAGATTGGTATCACCCAACCGTAGCAGCAGATGATTTTGATGAGTCAGTTTTCAATTCGAGCGAAAAACAGAATATTGAAACAATGGCCAAGATCGAAAACGAACGTGGTTCTCAGTTTATTAGCTAAAAACCATTCAAAGACTACCTTGCAGGGCGCCTGACGGTAAGTGCTTTACAGGGCATCCGGCAGTCTTTGAAGGTAAACGATTGAGGTGTAGGCACAGCGTGGATTGCAGGATGACTTATGCTTCCCCTATAGGGAAAATGCTACTTTCGGCAGATGACGAAGGACTGACAGGTGCGTGGTTTTTAGGGCAAAAATACTATGCATCTCGCTCAGAAAACGCATGTGATGTGACAAACGCTTTTCGGGATTTTAATTCTGCGCAAACATGCGAGAGGGAATTGGGCTCTTTCGAAAACAATGTTCAAAACCTTGTAATAGATCCATCTTTTTATGAAGTGACTAACTCCAAACCTTTTCAGATATTGAGTAGAGCAAAGTGTTGGTTTGATCATTATTTTTCCGGAGAGGAACCTTGTGTGGAAGTGCCTCTTCATCTGATAGGTAGTGATTTCCAGAGGGAAGTTTGGGAAATTCTTCAAACTATTCCTTATGGCAAAACCATTACCTACGGAGATATTGCAAAACAAATTGCAACAAGACGGGGACTTTCGCGTATGTCTGCACAGGCGGTAGGTGGTGCAGTAGGGCATAATCCTCTTTCTGCTATAGTGCCTTGCCATCGGGTTGTTGGGTCTAACGGTAATTTAACAGGATATGCGGGCGGCATTGATAAAAAAGAAGCGTTGCTTACGTTAGAAGGAGTAGAAGTATCTAACCACTCTATATCAACATCGAAAAAAGCCACGCAGCCATTATCCCGAACATAAGTATAAAAACGAGATTATTCCAATATTCAGTTAAAGGTTTCCCTATTTTTAAGGGAAGGTACTGCCAGACAAATCCTAAGGTTATGGTAACTAAGGGAGTAATTGCGACCATCCATTGAGGAAAGCACGTTGTTCCGAAGAGAATGCTTACTGCGAGCAGTAATACACCTGCATAGGCTGGTATAACAACGGCTCGCGAAAAAGTAGAAAAGCTCTTTTTCGGATTACTAAACAGCACACCAATTCCTACTTTTGAAGCAAACGATTGATGGGGGAGGTAGGGATGATGAGTAGAACTGTAAATGAGTGTGAAAGCCAACAGAATTGCTGCAATAAATAAAAGGATAAAGCCTGGCGTACTGCTTGCTGCAAGGGGCAGCGTTGCAAAGGCTGCTGCATAGGGCAGTGCTGCTACTGTGCAAAGAGTACTGCTGAAGTGAGTGTCAAAGAAATCATCGTGACTTTCAGGTAATTCGCGCATGACGATACAGTACGCCTGCGATGCGGTATTGATTTCTAACTTTTCGGTTGATAGATGCTGGAGTAAATCGCCTGCAAGCATCATTAACGAACCGAAAAGCCCAACCACCATTCCGATAAGAAGGATGCTTTCCGAATCCATCATGGGCGCTCCTTTCGTTCGTTGTAATAAACAACGTCCATAACCCCTCTTGCGCCTAAAAAAAGTATATAAATTGGCTGATAAACGTGTGTTTACAAGAAATAATTCGTCAGCGAACGGCGTAAAACTATCAGCTTATTGGATAAGTAATTCATCTCTTGTATAAAGCTATGCAAAGCTTGAACCAATGGGTTTTATTTTCGGCGGTACAATACGGCAAGGGAGGTAACAAGAAGCAAGACTTATCTAATTAACAGCACGTTTTGTAACGTATTGTGTGTAGATGCCTTGCGGGATTTTTTATATTGAACGGGGGACTCATGAACGATTTTACGTTTTATTCTCCTACCGAATTTGTTTTTGGTAGAGGCATAACCGATAGTGTCGGAGAAAAACTATCTCAAAAAGGATATAAACGGGTGCTTTTGGTATATGGGAAAGGATCCGTTGTTCGATCAGGTACGCTAGATCGCGTAAAAAAATCTCTTGCAGCATCTCATATTGAATTTAGTGATCTATCGGGAGTGAGACCAAATCCTGAAGTCAATCAAGTACGCGAAGGAATTGAGATTGCACGATCCTTTAATGCAGACTGTCTTTTAGCAGTTGGTGGAGGAAGTACGATAGATTGTGCAAAGGCAATTTCTATTGGTGTTCCTTACGAAGGTGACGTTTGGGATTTCTTTAGTGGTAAGACTGTTGCCTCAGAATGTCTACCGGTTTGTTGCGTGCTTACCATTCCTGCTGCTGGCTCCGAAGGTTCAAATTCATGCGTGATTAGCAATGATGCTGAAAATAAAAAGAACGGTTTAGGTAATGAACTTTTCCGTCCAGTGGTTTCTCTTATGGATCCTGAACTTACTTTTACCTTGCCACCGTATCAAACAGGCGCTGGTATTACTGACATGATTGCTCATATTTGCGAGCGTTACTTCAGTGGCGCACCTGCGGTTCCTGTTACTGACAACATTGCCTGTGGCTTGATTCGCGCCATTATTGATTCAGCAGAAAAACTCGTTGACGACCCATCTGATTACGATGCGCGTGCCAACATTATGTGGGCGGGAACTTTAGCTCATAATGATCTCGCAGGCTGTGGTCGCGCAAAGGGTGGTCGAGCAGGTGGTTGGGAAAGCCATGCGCTCGAACATGCACTATCGGCTCTCAATCCTAAGGTTGCACATGGTGCTGGGTTGGCGGTGATTATGCCTGCATGGATGCGTTATGTTTGGCGGGAAGATCCTTCACGTTTTCTTAGTTTTGCTTATGAGGTATTCGGACTTGAACCGAAAGATGGTCGGGAATCATCGATTGCCGAAACGGTGGAGGGTGCTATTGATGAATTGCAAGAGTTTTTCGCTCGTCAGACTATGCCTACCACTTTGGAAGAGTTGGGCTTTACTGAAGGTGATATAGATACGCTGGTGGATATCGTGATTGATGCAAAAGGTAATCCCTTTGGTGTGTTCAAGCCATTAACGGAAAAAGATATGAAAGCAATTTATTTATCTGCGTTTTAAAGGAATTTTGTAGGACTTATACTTTCGGAATAAACAGTCTAAAGGTAGTAATTCCTTGCTCGCTCGTGGCGGTAATATCTCCGCCGTGGGCGAGCATTATTTCTTTTGCGATCGCCAGTCCTAGGCCAGCACCCCCTTGCTTAGAGTTTCTTGAACTATCCTCTCGGAAAAATTTTTCAAAAATACTGTGAAGATGAGTGGGTGATATTTCCTTGCCTTTGTTTTGAATCGCGATGATGGTACCTTTTGGTGCTTGGATTATCTCAAGTTTAATAATGCTTTGGGGTTCTGCATAAGCGAGGGCATTACGTAAAACATTGGATGCTGCTCGAGCTAGTTTTTCTGGGTCAGCGAATATAACGAGGTTGTCAGCGGAATGGTTGTTAAGTTTTTCATTATTTTCGGTTGAGCTAGTGCTTAAGGATTTGTTTTGTGAAGTATCTGCTGTGGTATCGCTTGGGTTTGTTACACAGACTTCGATAGTGACATTTTTTTGTTTTGCTTCGGGATAAAAATCGTCTGCGATTTGCTGACAGAATAGTTCAACATTAAAATTTTCCCGTTCGAGAGGAATTGATTGCAGATTGTAGCGTGTTATCTCGAATAGTTCCTCAATTAGTTCTTCAAGATGCTCTGCTTTATTGAGGGCAATTTCAGCATAGTGTTTACGCTCGGGATTGGGTAAAGTTTCGGGTTCTTTCAGCAAAGATAAGTAACCTAGAATTGACGTGAGGGGAGTTCTGATATCGTGTGCTAAATACGCTACCAGTTCGTTTTTTCGCTTCTCAGCGTCCAGAGCATGTTGCTCAGCGGCAAGTGAATTCTTTTTTAGCGTGGTTAATTCGCTTCTAACAATCGAAAGATCTTCTGGAAGGTCTACGTTGGGGTCTTTGTCGGTCAAGAGTTTAGCAACTGAATAAGACAGGGTATCAAAATACTGTAACGACTTATTGAGCATAATGAAGGCAATACCTAAAGCACCAAGAAAGAAGAGACAGAGTGCTGTAGGGATTTTAAAAGAGCTTAGAGTGTTATAGATCGTTAAATCGCGCAGCGCATATTGCGTAGTTCCATCTTCGGTGGTGCCAGAATACACTTGCAAGTTGTACAGTTGTTCGGGAGTTGCGTTCTGTATAAAGGCATCGTATTGTTCAGGATTGTAATAGAGCCACTCTGATGTTCTATCTGCGATGGTATTGGCAATTTGGGGAACTAAAGCACTGTTTGCCCATATTGCCAGAAGGGCAAAACATGCTGTGTAAAGCAGGAGATAAAGAAGTGTTTTCTAAAAAGAATGCCGCGTAAAATGCGTGCCTGGGGGCTTTTCGGTTGGTTTTTAATGTCCATGTAACTTTTCATTGTGCTTTCGATTTTATAAGGTGATCTTGTAGCCAACGCCCCATGCGGTATCAATGAAGGTTTCCGATGAGTCGATATCTGCTAGCTTTTTGCGGAGGTGACGGATGTGCACCATTACGGTATTGGCATCGGAGGCGTTGTAAGGGGTTTCCCAAACATCTTCAAATAATTTTTAGTGGAAACAGGTTGCCCTTTTGCTTTTAAGAGCAAGGATAAAATTGCAAATTCTTTTGGTGTGAGATGAAGTGGCTGATCATGTAGAGTTGCCTCGTGGGAAGAGGTATCGAGTAAAATCCCGCGAGCAGAAAGAATATGACTTGTTTCTACGGCATCGAGTGTGCGTGTTCTGCGTAGACGCGCCTTAACACGAGCAATTAATTCTCGTGATTTAAAAGGCTTTGATACGTAGTCATCTGCTCCTAGCATGAAGCCAATAACCTTATCGGTCTCTTCGTCTTTTGCGGAAAGGAAAATGATAGGAATTGAACTGGTTTCTCTAAGTTTGCGGCATAACTCAAATCCATCTATTCCAGGCATCATGATATCAAGAATGGCTAAATCAAACGTGTTGGCATGAAAAGCTTCGAGTGCTTCTTCGCCAGAAGTACACGTAGTAACCGTCATTCCATCTTGTGAAAGAAGCGTTGCGACTAAGCTTGCAATGGCCAGTTCATCATCTACTACCAATATGTTTGCAGGTTTATTCATGGAAGTAATTGTATAGATCTCCTCAGCTGTTCTGATTAGCAAATGAGATTCTTAAGGAAATCTTAAGCCTTCTTAAGTAAGTTGTTGATTTTACTCAAGGGACTTTTAAGGCGAGTTGGAAATAGTGTTTTGGTAGACCGAGAGAAAGGCTATCAAAATGAGCTCTTATCACTACTATGAATCTCTTGCTTATCGAAAACCAGTGGATCCTTATACTGCTGAGCAGCAACAAGCAAACCGTCGGCTTTATGAGTCGTATTCACGAGCACAAAGATATTCGTCGAATAACATTATTTTTTCTTCTGAGAAAAGACGTAAGAAAAGAAGGCGCCTGCGTATACTTGCGATCGTTGGTATTTTGCTTCTTGTGATAATTGTGCTGTGCCAGGCGGTACCAGCATCTTTAATGACCAAAGATTTAATTGCGCCTACCAGCACTCCTCGAAGTGAGTGGCATAAAGGAGAAATGCCCTATTTATATCAAATTGATTCTCAATGGTCAGAGAAATCATATTCGGGTGGAACAATGGCGGAAAACGGTTGTGGTCCGACCAGTTTAGCAATGGTGTATATCTATTTAACCGGATCCGATCAATATGATCCGGTAGCTATGGGTAATTTTGCCCAGCGAGAAGGTTATGCGGTTGATGGAGCTACGGCATGGAGCTTTATGAGCGAAGGAGCATCTCAGCTCGGTCTTACCTCAGAACAATTACCAGCTGATCCAAACAGAGTACGAAACGAGTTAGCAGCGGGACATCCAATTATTTGTATCATGGGACCAGGAGATTTTTACTACCACGGGTCATTTCATTGTTTTATCAGGGATGACAGAAGATGGACGTATCGTGGTGCATGATCCTAATAGCGAAGTGCGTTCGTCGATGACCTGGGAACTCGAAACAATTTTAAACCAGTGTCAGAATTTATGGGCCTATAGTATCTAAGCGTTATCCTTTATAAAGATAAGGATGGTGCGATGATGTTCTCAAATGATGCTATGGCAACAAATGTCAGTGAATTTCAGGAACCACAGTGTATTGAGGTGCGGGGAGCGCGTACTCACAATCTAAAAAATATATCAGTTAAAGTTCCCCTTCATAAACTTGTAGGGATAGCAGGTGTTTCTGGTTCTGGGAAAAGCTCTCTTGCTCTTGGCACGCTCTACGCTGAAGGTTCAAGACGCTATTTGGATGCATTGTCAACCTATACGCGACGACGAATAACACAAAGCGGACGATCTCAAGTTGATGAGGTGCTTCATGTTCCCGCAGCGCTTGCGCTTAGGCAACGTCCTGGTGTTCCTGGTGTTCATTCTACTTTTGGGACTTCTACGGAATTATTGAATATTTTACGTTTGCTCTTTTCTCGAGTGGGAAGCCATTGCTGTCCGAAAGGGCATCGTGTACCTCCAGGAATGAATGTCGCTCTAGAGCAGCCTTTTATTTGCCCTGAGTGCGGTGTTGAATTTTATGGCAAAGGCGCCGAAGACATGGCATTTAACAGCGCGGGCGCTTGCGAGACTTGTGGTGGTACGGGTGTAGTACGAAAGGTCAATGAGGCTTCTTTAGTTCCCGATGAATCTCTTTCCATTGATGAGGGTGCAGTTTTACCTTGGGGAACCCTTATGTGGGATTTAATGAAGCAAGTTTGCAGGGAAATGGGAGTACGTACTGATGTCCCCTTTTCGGAATTAACCGAACAAGAGAGGGAAATAGTCTTTCACGGTCCAGCAGAAAAGAAGCATATCTTATATAAAGCGAAAAAGGGTGATAACTTCGCTGAGCTTGATTTCACTTATTACAATGCTGTGTATACCGTAGAAAATGCACTTTCTAAGGTTCATGACGAAAAAGGGTTAAAACGGGTGGCTAAATTTCTTACAGAGACAACCTGCCCAGATTGCGAAGGTACTCGTTTTTCTTGCTCGGTTCGTTCAGTTTTTATTGATGGAATGAGCATCGCTGATATATCAAAATTTTCTTTGATTGATTTGTTTGAGTGGGTAAAAAGGGTTCCCGAAATTAGTCCTGAGTCCGTGCGGTCAATGGCTCAAACTATTGTTGATGAGATGATAGAACCTATGGAGCGTTTACTTCAGCTTGGGCTGGGATATTTAACGCTTGATCGCGCTAGCTCTACGCTTTCAACAGGTGAGCGTCAAAGGGTGCAGTTGGCGCGTGCGGTACGAAATCGAACAACAGGCGTATTGTATGTCCTCGATGAGCCCTCTATTGGCTTGCATCCTTCAAATGTGACTGGCTTACTTGGGGTAATGGGTGACTTGTTACGTGATGGTAATTCGGTTGTTGTGGTTGATCACGATATCCAGGTGCTTAAGCAGGTGGATCACCTTATTGAGTTAGGTCCTCGCTCGGGTGCGCAGGGAGGAGAAATTATTGCGCAGGGTTCGTTGCAGGAGGTTTTAGCGAACCCCTCATCCTGCACGGCTCCTTTTATAACAGGTAAAGAGCAGGTTCGCGTTCGTAAGCGCAGCGAAACAATTCATTTGTTTGACGAGGGGGAGATATATCTAAGGACCGATAGGATTCATACGGTAAAACCCCTTGAAGTGCATATTCCGAAGGGGAAGTTAACGGTAGTAACCGGTGTTTCTGGTTCTGGCAAAACCACACTTGTTCTAGAAAGCCTCATCCCTGCTTTAAAGGCAATCACTGATGTCGATAAGAAAACTCCAGCGCATATTCGTGAAATACATGCTGATCATATTGAGCGAGTGCAAGTAATTGACGCTAACCCTATTGGTACTAATGTGCGTTCTACGGTCGCTACCTATTCAGGTGTTTTAGATGATTTACGAAAGGCGTTTGCCAGCTTGCCAGAGGCAAAAGAACAAGGTTTGAAAGCAAGTGCCTTCTCGTACAATACAGGATTACTTCGTTGTTCAACGTGCGATGGTACGGGTCAGATTTCACTCGATGTTCAGTTTTTGCCCGATGTCGATATTCCTTGTCCTGATTGTCAGGGTTCACGTTATGGACAGGCTGCCTATCGCATTAAACGCTTTGTGGAAGACTCAACTTTTGAAGAAAGCGCTCCCGTTTCAGAGCAGCTTTCTGATTTATCTCTTAATGTCTATTCGCTTCCAGAGATTCTCTCTTTAACGGTTGATGAGGCGCTTCGTGCAACGAAAGGACTTAAGCGTGTTTCAGCAAAGCTTCAAGTACTTCAGGATTTAGGACTTGGTTATTTAACGCTAGGGGAAGCAACACCTGCTCTTTCTGGGGGAGAAGCGCAACGCTTAAAACTGGCAAGTGAGCTTAATAAGAGGCAAGATGCTTCGGTATTTGTGTTTGATGAACCAACTATCGGATTGCACCCGCTTGATGTTGAGGTGCTTTTAGAAGTTCTTGAGCGCCTTCTTACTAAGGGAGCTACGGTATTGGTAATTGAACATGATTTGGATGTTATTGCGAATGCCGATTACCTAATTGATATGGGTCCAGGTGGAGGAGAAGAGGGCGGAACCGTAGTATGTGCAGGTGTTCCCGAAGAAGTGTGTGAATGTGAAAAAAGTATTACAGGAATGTACTTAAAAGAGGTTCTCTAAACGTTTTTCTGCCTATAACCCCGTATTTTGAATATTAAGAGCGAATAAAAGCTTGAGTAACAAACGCCCATCTTATCTTTAGATAGGATGGGCGAATTTGCGCAGTATAACAAAATCTTTACATGTTTCTTACTGTTATTAAACGTAAAAGGGTTACCGTTTCTTGTACGTTCGGTGTCAGATAAGCTTTATATGGGTAATTACTGGCACAAGAAGAGGTGTAGCTATGAAAGCGAAGGACGAAATGGATTACCTTATTCGTGAAGGCACAAGCGTAGACTGCCAGGCAATTTATGATTTGATTTGCGATATGGAAGAAACAGAATTGCCCTACAAGCCCTTTCGTTGCATGTATCTCAAACAGGTAGCTAATCCTCGTTATGAATGCCTGGTATACGAGCGTGCAGGCAAGGTTCTCGGCATGATCAATATTCGTTATGAGAATCAGCTTCATCACGCTGCTTGCATTGCTGAGATTATGGAATGTGCCGTTGATAAGTCGGTTCGAAGTGAAGGTATCGGTAAATTGTTAATCGATCAAGCATGCTTGCACGCTCGAAATTCCGGCTGTATACAAATAGAGGTGGCATGTAATCAGCTTAGAGAAAAAGCCCACAAGTTTTACGAACGCGAGGGAATGAATAATTACCACTACAAATTTTCAAAGCCTTTAGTAGGAAAATGTGCAGTTCAAAACTGTATTGGCTTATAGTGAGGTAAATAAAGGTTATTCGAGGTAAGGGGGCAGTTATGCCGCTACAGGACTTATTTGGTTCGTTAGACAATTTAGCGGGAGGAGCTCTTTCAGATGCTCTTTCAAAGGCTGCTGAATCTACTTCTTTGGATGAGACTTTAGGGAATGCCTTGTCAGAGTTCCAGGATATTGCAGGAAACGCTGAAGAATTAAGCGCTGGCGCGGAAGAAGCTATTTCAGGAGCTCAGGATACTATTTCGGGTGTTGCTGATAGTGCTGCAGGTGATTTTGTGGGTGCTGCAGAAGAGCTAAGCTCTGGAGCTGAGGGATTTGCCCAAGAAGCCGTTACGGGATTTGAGGATGTTGCACAAGGTTCGGTTGATCAAGTGCAAGAGGGTTTGAATGGCGTAATTGATGGGCTTCAGGGGAATGTGAGCGATATGACCGACGCTATTCCTGGTGTTGGAGATATATTAGGCGGTTTATTTAATCGCTAGTGTTTAAACTTCTTTTGAAAGCACTAGGTCTGTTCTCATTTAAATTAACAAAGAGTTAAGGGAATTACGTAGCAAGTTTGTTTGTTTTTCTGTGATGATGGAAAAACCATTTTAACCATTTACTTCTTGGAAAAGATCTCAAATGAAACTTGCTATTGTTTACTGTTCTCAAACGGGACACACGAAGCGTTATGCCGAATGGCTTGCGGATGAATTTGGAATTACCGCAATTCCTTTGAAGCAAGTTGATTCTCTTACTATTTCTGAGGCGGACCTTGTGGTGTTTTGTACTTGGTATCATGCTGCAGGTCTTACAAAAGCTGCTTGGTTACAAAAACAACTCGAAATATACCCCGAAGAAAAATTTGTCGTACTTGGTGTAGGAGCAACTCCTATGCCTTGCGAAGAATGGCCTGAAAGTGAGCATGAGCAAGCATTTTGCAATAGTTTCCCTAAAGAGAAATATCCCAATCTCGTTCATTTTTATGCACAGGGTGGTTTTCGTTTTGATAAACTGGGCGCTTTCGACAAGGTAGCAATGAAAATCTATTTTCATATGATGAAAAAGGATAAAAATTCAAAGGATCGCGATCTTGTAGCGCTAAAGGAAATGCAAAGAGGTTTTGACGGCACTAAACGAGAATATCTCGAGCCTCTCATTTCATATCTTCGCTTGCGTTTAGAAGAAAATAAGCGCTAAGTCTTCTTTTGTTGTTTTACGATTCGGTATTGAGCAAAAACTAAATCATACAAACCCAAAGATAAAGTCCAATCAATGCTATTGAACGAGTAAAATAGTTCATTAGTGTATTGTTCGTATTTCGATCAGGAAGGACGTCGCATGGGTAAGCGAACCGACGTTCATAAGATTCTTATTATTGGTTCTGGTCCTATCATTATTGGACAGGCATGCGAATTTGATTATTCGGGTACTCAGGCATGTAAAGCGCTGCGACAGTTGGGATACGAAATTGTTCTGGTAAATTCCAACCCAGCTACAATCATGACCGATCCTGGTACTGCTGATGTTACCTATATTGAGCCTCTTAACGCTAAACGGATTGAGGCAATTATTGCCAAGAACGTCCTGATGCTTTGTTGCCAAACCTTGGTGGTCAGTCTGCACTCAATCTTTGTGCTGAGCTATCGAAGCTTGGTGTGTTAGATAAGTATGGCGTCAAGGTTATAGGTGTTCAGGTTGATGCCATTGAGCGCGGTGAAGATCGTCAGGCTTTCAAAGATACTATGGCTGAGCTCGGTATCGAAATGGCTCGCTCTGAGGTTTCCCATACAGTAGAGGAAGCGGTAGAAATCGCTTCTCGCCTTGGTTATCCCTGCGTTTTACGTCCTGCTTATACCATGGGTGGTACAGGCGGCGGTCTTGTATATAACGTCGATGAATTACGCACGGTTGTAGCACGTGGCTTGGCAGCTTCTCCTGTTACTGAGGTCTTGGTTGAAGAAAGCGTGCTCGGTTGGGAAGAGCTGGAATTTGAGGTTGTTCGCGATGCGAAGGGCCAAATGATTACGGTTTGCACGATTGAAAATATCGATCCAATGGGTGTCCATACGGGCGATTCTTTCTGTGCTGCTCCTATGCAAACTATTGCACAGGAAACCATCGATCGTCTGCAGGAGAAAAGCTATAAAATTGTCGATAAAGTCGAGGTAATTGGTGGCTGCAATGTTCAGTGGGCCCATGATCCAAAGACTGATCGAGATATTATCATTGAGATAAACCCACGCACGAGTCGTTCCTCTGCGCTTGCGTCAAAAGCAACTGGTTTCCCGATTGCTTTTGTTTCTGCAATGCTGGCAACAGGATTAACGCTTGATGAAATTCCTTGCGGAAAGCATGGCACGCTCGATAAATATGTTCCTGGTGGCGACTATGTGGTACTGAAGTTTGCTCGTTGGGCTTTCGAAAAGTTCAAGGGTGTAGAAGATAAGCTCGGTACCCAGATGCGTGCAGTGGGCGAGGTAATGTCTATTGGAAAAACTTACAAAGAAGCATTTCAAAAGGCTGTTCGCTCCCTTGAAAAAGATCGTTATGGTTTAGGGTTTGTAAAGGATTTCCACGAAAAATCGTTGGACGATCTTATCCAAATGCTTCAAGAGCCTACTTCGGAACGCCAGTTCATTATGTATGAGGCGCTAAGAAAAGGCGCAACCGTTGAACAGTTGCATGAGCTTACTAAGATCAAGGTTCACTTCATTCAAGAAATGAAGGAATTGGTAGACGAAGAGCAGGAAATCCTTGCTTATGCTTCTGAGCATCCTGGTGATCAGCTACCAGAAGATCAGTTTATTACGGCGAAAAAGGATGGCTTTTCAGATCGATATCTGGGTCAACTTCTTGCCATTCCTGAAGATGATGTTCGTGCCTATCGTCTGAGTCTTGGAGTAACTGAAGCTTGGGAAGGGGTTCATGTAAGCGGTACGCAAGATAGCGCATATTATTATTCAACTTACAATGCTCCCGATCATTCCACCGCTTCAGAGAATCGCAAAATAATGATCTTAGGTGGCGGTCCAAATCGTATTGGGCAGGGCATTGAATTTGACTACTGCTGTGTTCATGCCGCTCTTGCTCTGAAAAAGCTGGGCTTTGAAACGATCATTGTCAACTGTAATCCCGAAACGGTTTCTACCGATTACGATACTTCAGACAAACTATATTTTGAGCCTCTCACTGCTGAAGATGTTTTGAGCATTTACGAAAAAGAAAAGCCTTTAGGAGTTATTGCTCAATTTGGTGGTCAGACGCCTTTGAATTTGGCAAGTCAACTTGAGCGTGCAGGAGTAAAGATCCTAGGAACCAGTCCAGAGATTATTGATCTTGCAGAAGATCGTGATCGTTTCCGCGAGGTTATGGACAAACTTGGTATTCCTATGCCAGAAGCGGGTATGGCAGTAACCGTGGATGAAGCCCTCGATACTGCTCATAAGATTGGTTATCCTGTCATGGTTCGTCCAAGCTACGTGCTGGGTGGTCGTGGCATGGAAGTGGTGTATGACGATGATGCTCTGTCGAATTACATGGCAGCAGCAATTGGAGTAACACCTGATAGGCCTATCCTTATCGATCGCTTCTTGCAGCATGCTCTTGAGTGCGAGGCGGATGCAATTTGTGATGGAATGCATGCGTTTGTTCCTGCAGTTATGGAGCATATTGAATTAGCAGGTATCCATTCGGGTGACTCTGCTTGCATTCTTCCCTCGGTCAATATCGATGCTCAACACCTTGAGACCATTAAGGATTATACGCGTAAAATTACAGAAGCAATGCATGTTTGTGGTCTAATGAATATCCAGTATGCAATCGAAAACGGTACGGTATATGTTCTGGAAGCAAATCCACGTGCTTCTCGTACGGTTCCTTTGGTTTCAAAGGTTTGCAATATTCAGATGGTGCAAGTGGCTACTGATGTTATTACGAGCGAATTTACTGGCCGTCCTTCTCCTGTTGCAGATTTACACGAGAGGACCTTCTCGCATTTTGGCGTGAAAGAAGCAGTATTCCCCTTCAATATGTTCCCTGAAGTTGACCCTGTTTTGGGACCGGAGATGCGATCTACGGGCGAAGTACTTGGACTGGCAAGCACCGTGGGTGAAGCTTTTCTGAAAGCTCAGGAGGCAACGCAGACTGCTATTCCTTCCGAAGGTACCGTTTTAATGAGCGTCAGTGATCGAGATAAGGATGAAGCAGCAAAGGTTGCTCAGGCATTTGTTGATGCAGGGTTTGCAGTTGTTGCAACGAAGGGCACTTGCGAACTTTTGAATGAAGCTGGCATTAAGGCAGAGCATATTAACAAGCTTGGAGAAGGACGTCCTAATATTCTTGATGCTCTTGCTAACGGAGAAATCGCGATCGTAGTTAATACTCCAGCTTCAAGCACTGAAAGCCATGAAGACGATAGCTATATTCGAAAATCTGCTATTAAGAATCATGTTCCTTATATGACCACTCTTGCGGCTGCTTATGTAACTGCAATGGGAGTTAAAGAATCTAAGGAGAATGAAGGTTCTGGCGTTCGGTCGTTGCAGGAAATTCATGCAACTATTCAGTAACGATACATAGTTTTCTCTAAATTTCTTTTAGGGTTATAGAAAGGGGATATTGATAAAAATCAATATCCCCTTAAATAATGTTTCGCTTTTTTGAGTAAAGCTAATAAGCTTAACCCTTGAAAGGCACTACGTTAGCAACTGCTTCTTTAGCAGAAATAATGGTATCGCCGTTGTCGATATCAATCAATTTATAGCGCACATTACCCATGCCAAGTTCGTTCATATAGGAAAGCTGTCTTAATCCATGACGACTTTCCATGCGTTCTACCAAGGCCTTACGATCATCTTCCTTCATTGAGTAAACCAAGTCTACGCAAGCGGTATCAATCGCGCAGATGTCAGTTGAAGCTAAGATGCCAACATTCGGTGTTACGACGGGCTCTGCAGCGGTGCCTTCGCAGTCGCATGAGACAGACATATTGCGCATCACATTTACGAAGGTAATATGGTCACCAAAATGATCCACAACAGCCTTGGCTGATTCCATCATGCGCTCCATGAATTCTTCGTCAGAAATATCCCACATATCATCAGAGCTGGGTGTGGTATGTATCATTGCTTTTCCAACACGACCATCAGCACATCCAATTCCGATATTCTTTGCGGATCCTCCAAATCCACCTTTAGCATGGCCTTTAAAGTGGGTGAGAACTAAAAGCGAATCGTAATCAACGATAGTTTTACCCATTGCCATATAGGTGAACCATTTTCCGTTTTTGACGGGAAGGTTTACTATGCCGTCTTCGTCCATGATATCTACTGGACAAAAATCCCAACCGTTAACCTTGAGGGTTTCGCGATGTTGCTCAGTTGTATAGCGATCTCCTTCATAGTAGGTGTTCGTTTCGATAATGGTTGCGTCAGGTAGATCGGCGTTGATTAGGTCTTTAACCCAAGGACGTGGAATAATATTTGGTCCATGTTGCTCGCCGGTATGCAGTTTGATTGCAACGTTTCCTGTTAAAGGACTGTTTACTCGTTCGAAGATCTTCTTTAATCCTTCAGCTGAAAGATCGCGCGTAAAGTAGACTACCGATTCTTTGCCAGTGCGTTCTTCGTAGGGAATATAGTGGTTTCCGCCAGATCCAGGGGTAATTAATTCTGCCATAGGATACCTCCCTCTTTATTTAGCTTACTTTTATTGTAGCGAAACTATAAGAACGAACTGGGATTATTGTTATGCATTCTAAACATGGGTAGTAATACTAAAACTGCATAAAACGGTTTATGAGAAAAGTTTAGGGATTGCACTGCCCACAAGGTTGATAACCCTGAGAGATGAGTGTTTCACGAGATCCTTTGAAATCTTTTCTGTTATGGCTTGACATAGATTCAACTGAGCTACAGCTTGGGTGATGAAATCGTTTTGAGTTGGTGTTAAGAATATAGGTAGTTTCAGTTTGTGTAGCGGTATCGGTATTGGTCGAGGTCGTGTTGCTCTCCCAGTTGTTTCCAGTTTGATAATCTATTTCTATACCTGGTTGTACGTTGTAGCAATAAACATTGAAGCTGATGCCTGCGCCTTCGTCCTCAATAGAGAGAGCTTCCATTTGAACTCCACGCGCTAGCAATTCATCCTCTTTGTAAATGGGAGTTACACGGTAAAGAACATGATTGTGAGTCTCATCGATATAATCATCAATTTGGTTTTCAAAAGGAAGCATTCCTTCGGTATTTAAATAGCGAGTTCCTGTGATGAGATTTTCCCAGTTAGCGTTTTCTCCCGTAAGCTGAAACCCAATAAGATGACAACGGTTGTAAAGATATTTTCCATCCACATTGTCAAATTTTATTGTCTGCCACCCGGACGGTTTCACCTGTCCAATCTTTCCTCTTTTCCCGGTCGGCATCAGATCTGTCCCAATGTTGGACGCGGCAACGCCGCATCGTCCCAGCTCATCCAGATCACTGTAACTTTCATAAGACTGATCTGTCAGCTCATCTTCGGTAAAATCCGGTTCATTATCGTCAATCACTACATACGGTGTTCCGCTGTATGCCGGAATATTATCCAATGTAGCGCTCACCGGATCCTGGCTGCCACCTGCTGTCGATTCATTTTCTCCGCTACCCGACTGCCTTTCAACTACTGCTGCCTGACTGTTTCCATATGATGCACTTTGCGCATCTGCTCCACCTGTGCCTACACGCTGTCAGAAACAATGCAAACGTCAGAAGCATGCACACCTCTCATTTTCCCAATTTTCTTCTTCATAGCAATCCCTGCCTGTTGTAAATTTCTTTTGTAAATCTTCTCATGGGAGTAACCGGAAAAATCTTTTCTCTCTTCCAGTCTCCACTTGCTTAAATCTACCTCAAAAATACATCTGCCGGATAATCCCGGTTCCATTTATACAGAACAATCTCTGTAATCTTCCCCTCATATCCAGCCAGATTCTCCCCCTCAACAAAACAGAAATCCTCTTCTTTCTGCCTTTTTCCAGAAAATTCCGGTCAACCTTCCACATTTTTTTCATCCTCCAGTCGCCCTGCGTCCTGTATTTTCTTCCCAGTCCCAATTTCCCGGCATACCTCTTCTTTTGCTTTAAAGACTTCTTTAAAAAGCTTATCTGCCTCCGGCGCCATCCAGAGCACATTCCCTCTCGTCATCTCAAGAATATCCTCTGACACCATCCGGTCCCGGCTCACTCTCCTGCCATTAAAACATATCCCCATCCGGTTATCCACACATACAATAGTTTTCACACTATAAAACTCCTTCCCCGCAATTCCAGCCAATATCCGAAATTCTCTACACAGATTCACATTCTTTTGCCACTGTAGCGTCCGTCTCGTCCCTGTATTTTCCATAACACAAACAGGCAGAGAATCCAATCCCTGCCTGTCCGTATTCATAACATCTTATTCAACTTTCGCAATATCAATCAGTGTAAGCTGACGGATATCTGTATTTTCCAGACTTGTCACAAGTGCTCTTGCAGTATCCATAGCTGTCAGTACATTGACACCTGTCTCGATTGCATTACGACGGATTACAAATCCATCTCGTGCATGATCTGCTCCCTGCGGAGGAGTATCAATTACAAGGTCGATCTCGTGTCCAAGGATCAGATCCATCAGGTTCGGTGATTCCTGCTCAATCTTATTGACCGGAATTGCTTTTTACGCCACCTTCTTTTAATGCATCAGCTGTACCGCGTGTTGCAAAGATGCGGTAGCCAAGTGCCTCAAATCTGCGTCCGATCTCGACAGCTTCTCCCTTATCCTCATCACGAACAGTCATGATCATGTTCTTATACTTTTGGAAGTTTGATTCCTGCTCCAAGGAATGCTTTATAAAGAGCCTCATCAAATGTCTTGGCAATTCCCAGACACTCTCCGGTAGACTTCATCTCAGGTCCAAGGCTGATATCAGCACCGCGGATCTTCTCAAATGAGAATACCGGCATCTTGATTGCAAAATAATCTGCTTCCGGCTGTAATCCAGGTGTATAACCAAGTTCTTTGATCTTGTGTCCGATGATCACTTTTGTTGCAAGTGGTACGATCGGAATACCTGTTACCTTACTGATATATGGAACCGTACGGCTGGAACGAGGGTTAACTTCGATTACATATACATCTTCTCCACATACGATGAACTGGATGTTAATCAGTCCGATTACATGTAAGGATTTTGCAAGTCTTCTTGTATATTCGGCAATTGTCTCTTTTGTCTTCTGAGAGATGCTCTGTGCAGGATATACAGAAATACTGTCTCCGGAATGGATTCCGGCACGCTCGATATGCTCCATGATACCTGGAATCAGGATATCTTCACCGTCGCATACGGCATCTACCTCAATCTCTTTACCCTGTAAATATTTATCAACCAGGATTGGATGATCCTGTGCGATACGGTTGATGATTCCGATGAACTCATCAATATCGTGATCATTGATCGCAATCTGCATTCCCTGTCCGCCAAGTACGTAAGAAGGTCTTACCAGTACCGGATAACCCAGTCTGTTTGCAACTTTCTTCGCTTCTTCTGCTGTAAATACAGTTCCACCTGTCGGTCTTGGGATCTCGCACTGCTCAAGAATCTCATCAAACAGCTCACGGTCTTCGGCTGCATCTACATTTTCAGCAGATGTTCCAAGGATCGGAACGCCCATCTTCATAAGAGATTCTGTCAACTTGATCGCTGTCTGTCCACCGAACTGTACAACTGCTCCGTCCGGTTTTTCCAGATCTACGATACTTTCTACATCTTCCGGTGTCAGAGGCTCGAAATACAGCTTGTCAGCGATATCGAAGTCTGTACTTACTGTCTCAGGGTTGTTATTTACAATAATCGTCTCGTATCCTTCTTTGGCAAATGCCCATGTACAATGTACAGAACAGAAGTCGAACTCGATACCCTGTCCGATACGGATCGGTCCGGAACCAAGTACCAGTACTTTCTTCTTACCGGAAGTTTCAACTACTTCATTCTCACTTCCGAATACAGAGTAGTAATATGGTGTCTCTGCTGCGAACTCAGCCGCACAGGTATCAACCATCTTATAAGAAGCTGTGATGCCATTATCATGACGAAGGTCATGGATCTCACGCTCTGTCTTTCCTGTCAGTTCTGCGATCACATTATCCGGGAACTCTAAGCGTTTTGCTTCTTTTAATGTCTCTGCTGTTAATTCTTCTGTCTTTAATTTCTGTTCCATCTCTACGAGAATTGCGATCTTGTCAATGAACCAGTTGTCAATCTTTGTAATTCTGTGAATGTCTTCGTAGCTGATACCCTGACGAATTGCTTCTGCGATTTTCCAGATACGGCGGTCATCTACAACTTTCAGTTCTTCTAACAGTTCTTCTCCTTTTAAATGAGAGAAGTCATAAGACATAAGGCTGTCTACATGCTGTTCCAGAGAACGGATGGCTTTCATAAGTGCTCCCTCGAAGTTATCACAGATACTCATAACTTCTCCGGTCGCTTTCATCTGTGTTGTCAGTGTACGTTTTGCACTGATGAACTTATCAAATGGAAGTCTCGGGATCTTTACAACACAGTAGTCAAGCATAGGCTCGAAACTTGCGTATGTCTTCTTTGTTACTGCGTTCTTGATCTCGTCCAGTGTATATCCAAGAGCGATCTTTGCTGCAACCTTGGCAATCGGATATCCTGTTGCCTTAGATGCAAGTGCAGAAGAACGGCTTACACGAGGGTTAACCTCGATTACACAGTACTCAAATGAATCTGGATTCAGCGCATACTGTACGTTACATCCACCAGTGATATTTAACTCACTGATAATATTAAGAGCAGATGTACGGAGCATCTGGTACTCTTTATCGCTCAGTGTCTGAGAAGGTGCTACTACGATACTGTCTCCGGTATGCACACCTACAGGGTCCAGGTTTTCCATATTACATACGGTAATGCAGTTACCATTGCTGTCACGCATTACTTCGTACTCGATCTCTTTCCATCCTGCGATGCAACGTTCTACCAGAACTTCCCCAACACGGGAAAGACGAAGTCCGTTTTCCAGGATCTCTACGAGTTCTGTTCTGTTGTCAGCGATTCCTCCGCCGCTTCCGCCAAGTGTATAAGCCGGACGAAGTACAACCGGATATCCGATGCTTTCTGCGAATTCGATACCTGTCTGCACATCCTTTACGACTTTAGAAGCTGCACAAGGCTCACCGATCTTCTCCATCGTCATCTTGAATTCCAAACGGTCTTCCGCTTTTTTGATCGTCTCGGAAGTAGTACCGATCAAACGTACATTATTTCTCTTAAGGAATCCATTTTCTTCAAGTTCCATAGCCAGGTTCAGCGCTGCCTGTCCGCCAAGTGTCGGAAGAACACTGTCTGGTTTTTCTTTTAAAATCAGCTGTTCTACTACTTCAACTGTCAGAGGTTCAATGTATACGCGGTCTGCGATATCTTTATCTGTCATGATTGTAGCCGGATTAGAGTTCAGCAGAACTACTTCCAGACCTTCTTCTTTTAACGAACGGCAGGCCTGTGTACCTGCGTAGTCAAACTCCGCTGCCTGTCCAATGATAATAGGACCAGAGCCAATTACTAATACTTTCTTAATATCTTTAATTCTAGGCATTATTTTGCTCCTTTCATCATATCCATAAATCTGTCAAACAGGTATCCGGAATCCAGTGGTCCCGGACAAGCTTCCGGATGGAACTGAACTGTAAAAATGTTCTTTCCTTCATATGCAAGTCCTTCGTTGGTTCCGTCATTAACATTGATAAACGCTTCTTTTGCTACTTTCGGTTCAATTGACGTACCATCAACTGCATAACCATGATTCTGTGAAGAAATATAAACCCTGTTGTTGGTCAGATCCTTCACCGGATGGTTACCGCCGCGGTGTCCATATTTCAACTTATAAGTCTTTGCGCCATTTGCAAGTGCCATAAGCTGATGTCCAAGACAAATTGCAAAAATAGGAATATCAGTATTGTATAATTTCTTGATCTCTTCGATAATAGATACGCATGTCTCCGGATCTCCAGGTCCATTAGACAACATAATACCGTCCGGTTCAGAAGCAATGATTTCTTCTGCCTTTGTACCTGCCGGATAGACTGTTACTTCACAGCCGCGTTCATTTAAAGACTTGGCAATGTTCTTTTTCGCACCAAAGTCCATAAGAGCTACCTTTGGTCCATTGCCTTCTAAGACATATTTTTCATCACATGTTACTTTTGATACCACATCACCAACTGTATAAGCTTTTAGCTTCGGAAGGATCTCGTCTAAATTATAATTCTCATTGGTGGTGATCATTCCATTCATGGTTCCCTTTTCACGAAGAATCTTTGTAAGGGCACGTGTATCAATTCCTGCAATTCCCGGAATATCCTGTTCTTTCAGGAAATCCTGAATTGTTCCTTCACAACGGAAGTTGCTTGGCATTCTGGACAATTCTCTTACAATATAACCATCCGGCCACGCCTTCTTGGACTCCATATCCGGTGTAATACCATAGTTTCCGATCAGCGGATATGTCATGACAACGGCCTGTCCGGCGTAAGAAGGGTCTGTCAGCACCTCTAAGTATCCAGTCATTGAAGTATTGAATACAATCTCACTAATCATATCTTTTGTTGAGCCGATGCTTGTGCCTTCAAACACAGTTCCGTCTTCTAAAATTAGAAACGCTTTCATATGTTCACCTTATCCCTTCGTAATACTCTTTTATTCTCAAAAAATGGGGCACTCTTGGAGTCTTTTCAATTCCAGAGCGCCCACACTTTCTCAAATTGTAAAAAGTTTACCATATCTGGTTACAGATTTCAATACCTATTTTTTATGTTTATTTTAAAGTGTAATTTTTTTCAAAAAAGGAGTTGCTTTTATTCAAAAATTTGATATAATATAATTCGTGACTGCAAAAGTCAGTACGAATGCTGGAATAGCTCAGTCGGTAGAGCACTTCACTCGTAATGAAGGGGTCGTCGGTTCAAGTCCGATTTCCAGCTTAGTGATCAGAG
>ENA-OQDC01000099-OQDC01000099.1-human-gut-metagenome-genome-assembly--contig:-NODE-99-length-63863-cov-6.331916_pt1 | contig 63863 bp, 66 predicted proteins | sample MGYA00242770_ERZ504601 | MGnify/ENA primary metagenome ERZ504601 (study PRJEB26092, sample SAMD00036305) | human gut metagenome | host: Homo sapiens | study: EMG produced TPA metagenomics assembly of...
CGGCTATCGATATTACAAGAAACTCATCATCAACGGCGACGAAGCGACCTATTATCCAGTCGTTTTCAAAGGTGGCGACCAGAACATCAAACGTACCATTTCTCGTCCGTCGGGGATATGCCGAGCAGGCTCCGGTCTCGTGGAACACATCCACGCACAAAGGAGGTCTGATCGTACTTATCAAAACCAACTTCGGCGGTTGGGGTGGCATTGCCTATTCATGGGATATCTATGACCTTTCCGAGACCTACTGCCGGATGTTCGCCGGGGCGCAGCTGTGCGGCAACTACTGCATGTTCGCCGTCTTCCTGCGTGGCGGCGGCGATACGGGTGCCGTGTACCACCTCTACTCCGACCAGCCGATAGAGAGCAGCAGTTATAGTCCTTCGCCGATTCCGGCAGCTCCGCAAATCGCTTACGGCAACGACCTTATCTTCCAGAGCGGTTCCACACAAGCCTATGCCCCCGCGCCGCGCACCCTCACGGCTGCCGTCGAGGAGGAGATCCGCCGCCATCGGTTCATTGCTCTGGCGCAAAGCACGGACAGCACGCTTGCGGCGCACCCGCTGACCTATATCGGCTCGACAGGGATTTACACGGGCACCCTTACCGCGGCGCAGGTCAACGCCGTGGCGATCGATGCCGGCAGTATCAAGACGGGAACACTTTCGGCAGACCGTATCGCCGCGGGCAGCATCAGCGCCTCGAAACTCGATGCCGTGGGTATCAAGTCGTCCATTATCAATACCGATTACATCAACGGTCTCAGCTGCACGTTCACGAAGGGCAAGATCGGCGGTTTCTCCATCGGCAGTGACAACATGACCATAGGGAACGTCGGAGCTGTGGGTGCCATCCCGTTGCAAATCCGTTCCGCCTCCACGGGCAGCGGTTACTGGTACACGGGAGCCTACAAGCCGCTGGGTATATGCCTTACGTGGTATCAGAGCAGCAATGCAGGGCATATCGTCCTCGGGCAGGTGGCGGCATCCGGCAACAGTGTCAAGACCGGATTCATAGGTCTTCAGATGATGTCATGGGACAATCTGGAATACTTCTGCCTCTCGGTGAACTATACCAAAAGCGGCAGCAAGGAGGTATACAACCGTATCGCGGGGTGGGCCTTCGACCACAACCATATCTGGAAAAACAACATCTCGCTGGGCAGCGACGGATCTATCGCCAACTCCACGAAATGGAGTCTGAACAACGACGGGTCTGGGCACATAGCCTCGGGTAATATCTCATGGAATGCCGCCGGCACGGTTACCTTTGCCGCATCCGTATCCGCCCAGTGGACTACGGGCATCACGACGGCGCAGGAACTCGCTTCGGCCATGGCGTTCGGGAAGATGCTCTACCGCGACCCGACTTTCTGGAACGGAAACAACGGTGTCGTGGTTTACAACAACTCCCAGAACGGTATGGTGACCGTTACCCGGCAGCAGGATGCCACGGCACCCAATGACAGCAAGTATGTCCTGAAAATCCAGACCAGCGGCAGTGCCAGCCCTCGCAACGGAGGCTTCTATTTCGGGGCGAAATGCGGTTACCGCAAGGTGCTCGTCGCCCGCATTATCGCCAAGATCCCCGCCGGCAGAAATCTCTGTTGGGCGACGAACAGCGTCGGCACGGGAGGTTCGCACCGGTGGCTTACGTCGAACGCCGGCACGGGCGACTGGAAAGAATACGTCTACAAGGTCGTGTGCGGCACCGCCGATTTTTCCAGCACCCATTTCTTCTACGTGGACGGCACGCAGGGGACTTCCGATACGCCTGTCATCTGGTATGTGGCCTATGCCACGGTCTTCGACCTTACCTCCACGGAGAAATACACGACCACCATCGATGCCAACGGCATTTACACGGGAACCGTACGCGCCAACCAGATTATCGTGGATTCCGCCCTGACTGTCGGAGGGAGCAGCTATAACGGCAGCATCTCCGTCAAGGATGCGAACAATAGCGTAAAGGTCACGCTGGACAGGAACGGTATCACGGCCGTGAGCGGCAAGATCGGCGGCTGGATTCTCGGAACAAGCGCCCTGACCGCTTCGGCTCCGGCCTCGGGGCACCGCATCGTTATGGGGGCTTCAGGATATATTTACCACGACAACCCTTCCACCGGAGTAAACTATTGGGCGCTGAACACGGACGGTTCCGCCACGTTCGGGTGCGGGAAAATCTCCTTTGCCAATGACGGATCGGGTTATCTGGCCAACCAGAATATCAAATGGGACGCCTCGGGAAATGTCACGATGACGGGCACCATCAACGCCAATGCCGGCACCATCGGGGGATTCGTCATCGGTCAGGGGCGCATCGGCTCGACGGCGACAGGAACCGGCTCAGGCGGCGGCCTTGCCATCTACGACGACCTGTTCCGCGTGGGGGACACCATTTCGTATGTCCTGTTCGGCAGCAACACCATACCGGCATCCGCCGGCGGATCATGTGCCACCGGACGTATTGTGAACAACAAGGTGAACAGCATCTTTAATAACAACTACGGGCTTTATATCGATGTCAAAAACGGTAACCGTAACTACGGAATATGGTCCAATGCCTCTGTTATAGCCCCTGCCTGCATCGGCAACAAGATCAAGAATGTCTATTTCACAGGCAGCGGTTACACGATCGATTTCTCGCAGTTCAACATCTTTTTCGTTTATGCCAACCAGAAGTACAGCGTGACCCTGCCGTCGGCATCGTCCGTGGCCACCATGTTCGGTTACTCGACTCTGCCGTCGGACTTCGCCTGCATATTTACCCTAATTTACAACTACAACTGGGGGAATAGCCTTGTATTCACCAATATCCGTAACCACAATGGGGATCTTGCCAGTTACACGTTAGCCAAGGGAGACTCCATTACGGTATTGTGCGCCAATTACCCCTCGTTCCATTACCAGATATTAAATCACTCTTATTAAAAACTTTTCTGCTGGGAATATCCCTACACTTAATAAAAACAGAAGCGAATTATGAACATCACCAACGTAACGGTAACCAAGGTTGCCGAAGAGAGCACGGAGAATGCCGACTACCAGTTGGAATATTCCATCGTCAATGACGCGCTGACCCGCGTCCACGCCTCCATCCGCAAGAAGGATACGGATGGCTCGGGGAACGCTCCGCAGATAGGTATCATCTACATGGAACAAGGCGTTATTTCATGCAACATTCCTATGGGAGAGCCGCTTGCACCCCTGTTTCATGATTTCGATACCATGATCGACGAAATAAAAAAGAGTAACGTACAAAATGCATAAATAATATGGAACTGTCAGTCAAAGACCGCCTTTACCTGCCGTCCTTTTTGCCGGCACGGGGCAACTTCAAGGACTTCAACCTCAAAAAAGAGATTCTGCGCAAGATCGCCATTCCGGACGAGGAGCGCAAAGCCATCGGTCTTCACGAGAATGCCGAGGACAAGCGCATCGAATGGGATGTGGAGAAGGAGAAACCGCTTGCCGTGGAGTTCTCGGGGGACGAGATGGAGTATCTCCGGAAAGCCTGCGAACGCATCTCGGACGAGGAGCTTCCGGACGATATGTGGGCTACCGTGTCGCGCATCTACGATTTCATTCAGGAGAAGTAAACCATCCTTTCTTTCTGCCGCTACTCTTTTGAAAAGAGTGCCCGGTCGTACTCTGATGTATGGTCGGGCTTTTTGTTGAAGTATCGTTCATGGCAAGACAGGACATAACAATGGACGCCGAATACGGTGAGGTGGAGACTTCCGGCAATATCGCCGGCAAGAGTTTCTACGACTTCCGCCTGCTCGATGCCGTCGCGGGTGCGGACAACGACACCTTCCGCTACGGAGAGATTACCGTCCCCGTCGGCTTCGTGTACACGTATAACGACGGCAAAGGGTTCCATGTCAGGATTCCCTATACGCCCGACATGCGCCGCCTGACGGTCCGTCTGGTTATGGAAAGCGGTTCGGGCGGCACGGAGTACCTGAGAAATCCTGCGACGGGCAAACATTGGTTTCCCGTCGTGGCGGAGACGGAAGCCGGCACGGCCGATATCGCCCTGGCCGCATTTTTCTCCCTCAATGAGAAGGGAGTCTACAACCTGCTGTCACGGGACGGTTACCTTGCCGTGTACAGCGGCTCAGAGACCGACTTCGAAATAGGAGCCGCCAAAGCCCAGAACGAGACGTTTCTGCTGAAAGCTTCAGCCGGAAATCTCTACCAACATTCTACGACAGGTGTCGGCCTCGTCGACTACCTGCATTCGAGTCTGGAAAACAACGGTCTTGCCGCCAAACTGCAGTCGGAATTCCTGTCGGACAAGGTCGTCATCAAGAATGCCTATATGGATTCTGCCACGGGAGAGCTGCTTTTAGAAACCGAGGAAAAGGAGGAGAACGATGGGTAAGTACAGGGTCGTAGCCGGACAGAATATCTACGATGTGGCCCTGTACCTGTACGGCAGCATCGAGGGAGTCGTGGATTTGCTCATCAACAACCCCGATCTCTCCTTCGCCACGACATTGACTGCCGGCCGGGAACTTGTCTACACGGACGATTTCGTTATCCGCGCCGATGTAGTCGCCTATAACGGGTTGCACGGCATCGTCCCCGCTAACGGTGAACGGCATGTCTATCCCAAAACGTTCACCTTGCCGCTTGCTGTCGTCCTCACGCTCGCTGCCGGGATCATCACCGTGCAGTGTGCCGTTTCCGGTGCGGGACAGCTGGAAATCGACTGGGGCGACAACAGCGACACCGAGACCGTCCTCCTCGCGGACACGCCGCAGCTGCTCACCCATACCTTCGACAACAAAGTCAGGGACAGGCGTCGTATCCGTTGGTTTACCGATGCCTGCTTCCGGAGTATCGACTGGAGCGGGCTCAAACCGCGGTCGTTGGTACTGGTGCAGACACTGCCGGTGGAGGAGCTGACGCTCACGCACGCCACACTCTCCTTGGAGAGCCTGCGGCTGCTTTCCGGAACCTACAGCCTGAACCTGTCGAATTGCGCGTTGGCCGATCTTGCACCGCTTGCCGAATGCCGGGAACTGATGACACTCGACCTCTCCGCCGCCCGACTGAAACCGACAGTCATAGATCATTACCTGACAACCCTTGTGGAACATTACGGCGACCGACGGAATTGCACGGTCATTTTACCTACAGCCCCGACGGGAACCTATCGGGAGCCGGACCGGGATACCGAAACGGGGCGCTACCGTATCGCCTCGGGCATGGAAGCCGTATGGGTCATCCTGCACGAGGAGGCCTGGAATGAGGGTGGCGCGTGGAAATTCATTATCGACGATATAACCTATACAGTGGAATGAGCCGGACGATTAAGGAGATATACAATGAAGCCGTGCAGGAACGCAACCGGCGGCTGGAACTGACGGAGTTCGCCAGCGACTCGAAGCTGTCTGTCATGAACGGTATCCTATGGACCGTAGCCGCTGTCATCTACAGTTTCGAGACGCTGCTTGATGTCTTCGCGGTGGATATCTCGGAAGCCATCAACAACCGGATCAACGGCACGCCGGACTACTACGCCAATGCGCTGCTGCAATACCAGCAGGGCGACGAGCTGACCGTCCGCGAGGACGGACTGGCTTTCGGGTATGCCCAGGTCGATGAGACCAAACGCATCATTACGCAGGTCTCCTATGTGGAGAGCACGGACGACAGCAACCTCGACAGCAAGCTGGTACTGAAAATCGCTACCGGCACGAAAGGACATCTGGAAGCTATTCCCGCCGAGGAGCTGGTGCCCATCAATGCCTATATCGGCAAGCTGAAATTCGCCGGCACACGCATCGAGGTCATCTCGACCAAAGGCGACGTGCTGGTGCCGCGTCTTACGGTCTTCTACGATGGTGCCGTTCCCGAGGCGGAGATGTACGACAGCATCGAGACCCGTATCCGGGACTACATTATGGGCATCGACTTCGACGCTGCGGTCTATGTCTCCCGCCTGACGGATGCCATACGCCGTGCCGAACACGTTACAGACGTCTATATCGACGAGACGGCAATCCCCGAGCAGGGCGTGTTTATTGCTTGCCACGATACGGACGGGCAAATCCAGCCCCTGCAACGTGTCGGCCGCATGACATACACCGCCTCGGGCTACCTGAAAGAGTCCTCGCGCAAGGACGAGGAGTCGGAACTGCCGACCTTCCGGGAAGCCATCACGCTCAAAGTCGAAAACCATGAGATATAAGCTGCCCATAGACCGTTCGGTGAACCGGCTCGTGCCGCACTACCTGTCGGGACGGCGGTTCATCCTCTTCGTGCAGAGCTGCCTCTATCCCTTGCAAAGCCTGAACGAACGGTTCCGTACGTTTGCACGGGAACGGCATATCGAGGCGCGCATGACCTCGCAGGTCATCTACTTCGAGTGGTATTTGAACTACAAATTCGGAAAGTACCTCAAAGACGACAGAGACCGTATCTTCATCCGGGAGAGCGAAAGCATCGGCGTGGATCTTTACCACGAGTATGCCCAGTACCAGCGGCCCTGTACCGTATGGTATAACGGTGAGGAGATCACGGCCACGGACGAGGCGGAACTTCCGCGTCCGTTTTACCGGCTCGCCGAAGAGAAACCAATCAACAAGGTCAGTTTCATGGTCTGCGTGCCGCCGGTTGCGATACCCGCGAGGGAGTTCGTCTACATGCTGTCGTACGTGGTGAACCGTTATAAGATTGCAGGCAAGACCTATCTGATAAAAATCGATAGTGAAGAATATGAACCCAATCACAATGCATAGAATAAGATGAAAGAATATGTAGCCGAAACCGGCGGACGTTATACCTATTCGGACGACATCCTGAACTTGCAGGAGCTTACCCTGAGCCTGAGTGCCATCTTCGACGGCTGCTCGGACTTCATCATCTCCGGCTGCGAGACGCATGGGGCAAGGATCTCATCCGGCTACGTCTGGTTAGGCGGCAAAGTGCGCCGCTTCGAAGGGGTTGCGGATGCCGTCTATCCTTATTACATATATGAAGTCAACAGCCACGAATCGGTAGTCTATGCTAATGAAGTGAACAAGCGGGGTCGCACCTGTTACCTCTGTACGGGAGGCAGGAGCATTCCCGATACGACGGATGCCGTCACGGGGAGGATTCCCGCCTTTGTAGAGATTACGGAGGAGTATGCCCCGCGCTTCATCGACAAGTTCTTCGGGCGCTATGCCGTGCTGCTCGACACGCCGTTCGCGCGTCAGACCGTGAAGAAGGACCTTGTGCTGGCCGGGACCTTCACCGGACAAAAGGAGATATGCTCCAAGACGGCGGTATCCGTTGCCGGGGAGAACGGCTATATGCTCAAAGGCATTGTCAGGGCGGACGGTAACGCCTCGCTCGGAGCCTACCTCAGCGGGTTGCTCGTGAATGAGATCGTCATTCACACGGACGGTACCTTCCGCTTTATGAAGCAGGGCAAGGAGCTGGCACGCATCACGGAGAACGGCATTTCATACGGGACATCACTCAGCGACACGGCACGTATCGGAGCCTTGCGGATTCAGGGAAACGACCTTTTCAATACGTCGGATGCCACCGACGACGGTTGTGTGCGTATCAACTTCTACGGACTGAACGGCAGCACGACCAAGTACCGGGACTTCGCCGTTTACGACGGCAAGGCGTGCGGTGTCCCTATTTTGAAAGTTATTGGCAAAAGTGCTGCGGTGGAAGTCGGCGGGTTGCTCTCGGTGCGCAGTGCCGGTCGCGGCATCGATCTGTGCAATACCGCTTACACAAAAGAAGACCCGAAGCTGACCAATCTCCTCTCGTGGCGGGACAGCGCGGGTGCAGCCATCGCTGCCACCGGCTTCGATATGACCGACGGCTTCCGCTTTGTCGTGCGCAACACGCTCGGAGACATTGTCCTCTTACCGTCGGGAAGCGTCGATGTCGTCGGGACATTGAAGGTCAACGGCAAATCCATTGCTGAAACCTATGTCAATGCCGTGACCTATGCCGAGGGAATGAAAGGCAAGGTGGACAAGGTCGCGGGCAAGCAACTCTCCACGGAAGACTTCACCTCCGAGTACAAAAAGAAACTCGATGCCATAACGACGGGTTCGCTCACGGAGGGCGGCACGGGCTATGTCACCTCGGCGGCCGTCGCCGAAGCCTTGAAGATGAAACTCTCGGCTGACGGGAACCTGATCGATGTGATGGACAAGGCGGCAGCCCGCCAGAATCTTGATATCTATTCCAAATCGGAAGCCGGGGAGGTCTTTCTGAAAATCACAGAGGGATTGCAGGAACTGGTGCGACTCTCACCCGACGAGGTAAACAGCCTCACGGCAGAGCAGGTAATGGCATTGAAAGCCGAGAAGCAGGCTGCCGTCCGGGAGACGCTCGACGCGGAAAAATATGGCACGGGAGAACTGAAACTCGCCAAAGCCTCCAACCTCTCTGATGTGCAGGACAAAGGTAAGGCCCGCAAGAACCTCGGGGTTTACTCCATAACGGAAATAGATGATCTGCTTGCCGGCAAGCTCTCGACAGAATCCGCCTATCAAGGCGTCACTTTCACTGCGGAACTTCGGGACAAGCTCCTGAATATCCGAACAGGCTCTTTCGCATATATGGACGATGACGGCAAATCGCATGCGCAGGCCGAGGGATACGTCATGACCTCGGAGGTTGTCAGGGAACTCAAGAAAAAGGCGGAGCGGCTGATGGGCGGCTACAACGCTTCCGAAAAGGATACCATCGCCACCAACCTGAACCTGTATACCAAGGCCGGGGCGGACGCCCGCTTCGCCGCGCTTGAAAACCTCTTCCAGGATTACATCGACTTTTTGACCGGGCAAGGAAAATCCCCCATGGAAGCCCGGCAGCTCCTGCGGAACAAGTTGGACGTGCTGTCCAAAGACGAAATCGTCAAGGACTACCTGCGCAAGGACGGCAAACTTTCCGACCTGTCCTTGCCGACAGCGGAGGCGAAACGGCAGGCCTGCCGCGCTATCGGAGCCGCCTATGCGGAAGAATACCAGCCCCTGCTGGCGGATACGGGATGGATGCACATGGAGAACAGCGGCTCGGGAACAGATACCCAGGGGCTGTTTATCCGCCAGATCGGGAATATCGTGTCCATACAGGGGTATATCAATACCGCACGCAGGGACGGCAGCAACTGGGGCGGCATCGTTGCCGTCATCCCGAACAAGATACAGCCCCCGAGATACAGCGTGCGCTGCAGCGCCGCTGACTGGAACGATGACCACAAGTACAACCGGGGCTCCTCGTTCACCATCTACGGCGGTTCGCGCAGGATACAGCTTTACGAGCGCGGTATGTACAATGTCAATGTAGAACTCAACTTCACCTATTTTGTATAGTCATGAAACATAAACTCAATGTAAACGGCGATATTGAAAGCCGCCGGAGGATTGCGGAGCGCAGGAACGTTCCCGTCCGTGAAACCGTACAGCAAACCATTCAACCGCAACATCATGAAACAGAAGAAAATCAGGCGGCAGCCGCAGAAGAAACCGTCTCCCCGGCAGCAGAAGCCCCGAAAGCGAGAAGACGGAAGACCGCAGGGAACGCTTAAGCGCTTTCCTTTCGACGAGACACGGATAGGCTTCATGCTCCGGTATGAGATGCCGGTAGTCTATCATCTGCTCCGCAGGTTATGCGCCACGCAGCAGCCCTTTGAGCCGGACTGGCAGGTCATACGGTCGGTGGCGGAGGCATCGAAAGACCCTTCCTGCGGCAAGGCGAAGTTCCGCCGCTACCTGGACGAGTACCGCCGGGACGGGGTCTATTGCCGGCGCGGGAAACGGCTCACGCCGGGGCGCAAAGCCTACTATGAAGGCATATGCCGCCGCAAGAGAGAAGAGTATATCCGCCGGAACCGCAGGAGGCTGCTCGCCGAAGCGCGGAACGCGCCGGGTGGCGACAGACTGCTCGGGGAGATTAAAAACATTCTTAAAATGAAACGGTAATGCACTGAAGGACAATACCGGTGACAAACATTCATGTACATGTATGGCTGTTCCGGGTGATTTGCCTAATTTTGTATTCCACGGTCGCTGCAAGGCCTTTCCATATTGTCAAATGAGTATCCTCTTTCGGGATACGGTCAGCGAGACATCCTCTCCCAGTTTTATCAGTTGAACGCGGACGGTGCAACCGAACCCGTCCGTCCTGTTACCAGTTTCTTTGCGATGCGGGTATGCCGTGTCGCATTCTTCGGGCATTTTTAAATCCATAAAACAAAGCGTTTATGCAAGAAGAAGAAAAGAACAACGGCATGGAAGGCATGTCTGTCGAGGAAATGTTCCTCGGCGTTCAGGAATCTTATCAGGAGGCACAGTTGCGTGCCCAGGAGGAGAACAGGGCGTTCGCCCGTACGGAGTTCTTCCGCATGGACAAGTTCGGGACTTACCGTCTCCGTATCCTGCCCATCGCTCCCAATCCGGACGGCTCGCCGACACGTCCGGGCTATGAGTATCCCGTCCACCAGCTGCTTCTGGAGCTGGAGAAACCCGCTACGGGGAACAAGCCCCAGAAGATGTATGTCACTGTCACCCGCGCTACCGATGCCGGATATAGCGTTGATCCCATCGAGACTTACCGCCGCATGGCCGTCGAAGCCGCAAAAGAGGACGGGGACGACAAACTGGCGGAAAAGATTGCCGGGGGCTCGTTCGGAGGCGGTCTGAAATACAGTTACGGCCACTGTCTCTATGTATTCGACCTGGGTGAACGAGCCAAAGGCGTGCAGATGATGACCCTTTCCCATGCCCAGTTCAAGGATCTGGATGAGAGGAAGTTCAAGCTGTGGAGCAAGAAACTGGCCAAGAATCCGTCTTACCCGTGCCCGATTTCCTCGGTGTATGACGCCTATCCGGTGGAGATTGAAAAGCGCAAGAACGGAGCCAAGACCGAGTATGTCATTTCCATTGACAACGAATCGGAACCGGTACCGTTGACCAAGGAGGAGCTGACCGCCCTGATGGGTGCGCCGCGTATCCCGGAAATCATCTACCGCTACACCCGTTATCATCTGGGAGCCACCGTCGAGTTCCTCAAACAGTGCGACGGTATCTACGGCATGTCGCTCATGGAGACGGATGAAATGAAGACGGTCATCGACACGCTGGACGGTGAACTGCCCAAGGAGGATATATCCGCGTTCTCGTTCGACCGCCGTACGAAAGATAACAGAGAAAACGGGCGTGAAGGCGGAGGCATCTCGCTGGACGACCTTTTCGAACGTTATGACGAGCTTCAGCGGCAGGAACTCGGTGAGAAGACCGAGGAAGGCCAGGAGCTGCGTGCGATGATCCGCGGCTACATCGAGCAGGAAGGGCTCTCCGTGCGTGTCACACGCTCCACGAGCAACCGGGAACTACTCGACCTGATCGAAAGCGAGATGGAGGGTCCGAAGCCCAGTGACGAACCGGAGGATGTCCCCGGGGAGGAAGAAGAGCAGCCGGAGGAAACGGAAGAGCGTGCCGGGCGTCCCCGCCACCGCAGATAAGCCTTTCACAAGTTCTTGAATTCTAATCCGACGGGAGGCATCCGGGCCTCCCGTCCTAATCACAATCACTTAGTATGAAAGAGAACAAACCCTGCCTTTTGTTATTGAATGACATCCACATCTCGAAAGACAACATCCCTGCATTCCAGGCCAACTGGCAGGAGGCCATGGGAATTTGCAGGGAACGGGATATCCGGGAAGTGGTTGTCGGAGGAGACCTGTTCTTTTCCCGTGCCGCCCAGACACTCGATGTCCTGCTGGCCGTCAGGGATATGCTTGTATCCGCCGCGGACCATGACATTCATGTCACGCTGGCGGAAGGGAACCACGACAAGGTGAACCAGGAATCCCTGCGCGGATATTGTCATGTCTTCGACCGGCATCCGAATGTGACTGTCGTGGATGAGTACCTGACCCTGTGCCGCCCGGAATGGAAGTTCGCGCTCCATGTAATGAGCTATTTTCCGGAAGACGGCTCTTTTGCCGAAAGGCTCGGACGATTGGCTGCGGAAGCGCTTTCCGGAGAACCGGAGCACTTCCTCTACATCCATGAGGGTATCAACGGGGCATTGGCACAGCCTTCGGAAAAGGAACTGCCTGCCAGGATATTCTCTCCTTTCGACAAGGTCTTTGTCGGCCATTACCACAACCGTACCGTCATTCCGGGGACGGGAATCGAATATATCGGTTCCTCGCGCCAGCATAACTTCGGGGAGGACGAGGAGAAAGGATACACGGTGCTGTATACGGACGGCACGTACGAGTTTGTCAAGAACCGCGTGAACATGCGGTACCGTGTCATGGATATGCCGGCGGAACGTGCCGGGTTGCACCTGATGGACGAGCTGCGTGAAATGGAGGCCGATGGTCGCTACAAGGTCAAGGTGCGTGTCCATGCACCTGCCGCCGCGATGAAATCGGTGGACAAAGCCGCCTTGCTGGAAGCCGGAGCGGCGAAGGTAGAACTGGTTGCCGATGACGAGCAGCTGCCGGAGGCGGTATCCTCTTCGCTCTTCGAGAAATTCGACAGCCGCCGCATCCGGGAAACCTACGAGGACTTCTGCCGGGAGAAACAGATCGAGGATGTGTCGATGGGATTGGAGTATTTATCTAGAATAGAAAACAGATCATGTGGAAATTAAAGACGATAGAAGCCGAAAATCTCTGCGCCTTCCGTTCGCTGTCCTACATGCTGCGGCAAGGCGTGACGACATTGATTTTCGGCGATAACCGGGACAATGAGTCCCAGCAGTCGAACGGGGCCGGCAAGTCTGCCCTGTTGGAATGCATTGCCGTGGGTATCACGGGCAGCCCGCTTAGAAAGATACGCTCGGAGGAGATTATCAACGATGCAGCGGAAGAATGCCGTATCGCTTTGCGTTTCATCAACGATTCCGCCGCCGAGGAACTGCTCGTCAACCGCCGTATCCCGCGCAAGGGGGCTTCCTCTGTCAGCTGTACGCTTTACCGTGGCGGCAAGCAGGTGGTAACCGATGAAGCGGTACAGCCTTCGGTGGATGCCTATAACCGGTATATTCTTGACAAACTGGGTATCACACGCGACGAGCTGCTCAACAATTTCATCCTTTCCAAATACCGGTATGAGGATTTCCTCTCGTCATCGGACAAGGAGAAGAAAGAGGTCATCAACCGCTTTTCCAACGGTATCCTGGTGGATGAAGCCATCGCCAAAGTGGAGGAAGACATCGTGCCGCTCTCTGAAAAGAAACGGCAGGTGGAACTGGAACTGGCCGGGTTGGACGGGCGTATCGGGATGTTACAGGAGCAGATACGCAAGGAGGAGGAAGCCGGAGCCGAGCGGGGGCGTACCCGTGTGGAACGTATCATGGGACTGGAAACGGCCATAGCGGCCAAGAGGGAGCAGATCCGTACCGGGCACGAGAACGTGGACAGGCTTGAGGAACAGCTTGCCGGAGTGCAGCGGGCGGACGAGGCTTTGCAGGAACTGGAAGCCGGAGATACCGCATTGGAAGCATGTCTGGAAAAGATAGCGGAAATGATGTCCCTCTTTCCCGATGCCCGGCAGACGGACTGGGACAAGGTCATTGCCGAAAAGAAAGGACGGTTACAGACCGCCACAGAGCGGCTGAAGGATTGCGATGCCGTCTTGAAGCAGGCGGAACAGGAACTGAAAAACAGGACTGACGGCTGGGAACAGTTCAAGAAGGAGTATGCCGCATTCTGTGAGGCATACAGGGATCAGTCCGATACGACTGCGGAGAGACTGCGGGAAATCGACATCCGTCTGCGCGACCTGTCCGGCAGCATCGAGGAACTGCGTCATAAACGGCGTATCGTTTCTGCCGGTATTGACGGCCTCTCGAACAAACTGGCCGGCTCCATCACCTGTCCTTTCTGCGGGCATGAGTTTCTGGTGGCAGAACCACAGTTCGACATCGAGGCCGGCATGAAGGAACTGAAGCTCCGTCAACGGCAGCTCACGGAAATCAACGGCCGTATCGATGAGAAGCAGGAGGAGACGGATGCCGTGGAGTTGCAGCAGAACCGGCTGAACCATGAGCGCCGGATATTGGAAGGCAGACGCACCGGATGGGAGGAGCAGCTGGCCGGGCACGAACGGGCCATCAGGAATGCCACCCGCCACGTGGAAGAGGTGGAAAGCGGGCATAAACGCATCGCTTCCGAAATTACCGCCCTGCAAAGTGAAATCGAAGGTGTCCGCCGCAAGGTATTCGACGAGGTGTTCGGATTCATAGACGAGCGCAATGCCGCACTGAACCGCGGCATACGGGTAGGCAAGGAAGATATACAGGCTGCGGCCTGCGCCATCGACACTTTGCAGGCCACGATCCGGGAGCTGGATGAGGCGGCTTCACCCGACCTCATACAATCGCTCAAGGACACTCTCCGTGAAACGCGCGGGAAGTCCAACGAGGCGGCAGGGCGCAAGACGGCCGTCGATGCCCGGGTCCGTGCCCTGGAGATACAGCGGGAACGGTTCGTGCAGTTCAAGACCTATCTGGCCAACACGAAAATCGAGGCGCTCAGCCGTATCACCAACGAGTTCCTGCAAGACATCGGCAGCGACATCCGTATCCGCTTCGACGGGTATACCGTCCTCAAGAGTGGTAAGGTAAGGGAGAAAATCTCCATCTCACTGCTGCGCGACGGCATGGACTGCGGCTCGTTCGGCAAGTTTTCGGCAGGCGAAGCCGCCCGTGTGAATTTGGCGACCATCCTTGCCATGCAGAAACTCGTGAACAGCAACTGCGACGGGGACAAGGGACTGGATCTGCTCGTGCTGGACGAGATACTCGAGGCGGTCGATGAAGCGGGGCTGGCCTCCATGTTCGAGGCGCTGAACTCGCTCGGCGGTACCGTGCTGGTAGTCTCGCACGGGAATGTGGCTGAAGGCTATCCGCATAAACTGGTAATCGTGAAAGAGAATGGCGAATCGAGACTCGGAGAATAGCGTACTGACCCGGGAGCAGGTACTGGCGCTGGACATCGCCACGCATACCGGATACTTCTCCCTGCATGAGGCCGGGACATGGAACTTCACCGAAAGCAAACGGCGCAACGGCAACAAGATGCACGGCGCTTTCAGGACTACGCTGCTCTCGCTGCTCCGTCGTTACGGCATCCGCCGCGTCGTGGCCGAGGATGTGAGCGTGAACCGCCATTTCTACGACATGCGGCGGCTCTCGGAACTCAGGGGTATCCTGCTCGAAGTGTGCGATGAACTGGATATCCCGGAACCGGAGTTCGTCAACCCGGCTGTCCTCAAGAAATGGGCGACGGGAGACGGACACGCCACCAAGACGCAGATGGTCGCGGCCTGCAAGGACAGATACGGTATTGTCCCGGTGGATGACAATGCGGCGGATGCCTGCCACCTCTTCTACTATTACATCCGCAGGCACAGGCTGTGACAAGCCGACAACGGTTTGGATTTTTTTCCGGGCGGCGGTAATGCTGCCGCCCGTTTTTTTCAATTGACGCTCACGGTAGCTGACAGATTAGGACATGAGATTCATTATCAACCTTTTCAGTCAGTGGAAACGTGGAAAAGAAAGATGTGTTTATTGCGGTTCTCCAGCCTGAAGACGAATCCGCGAGACAGAGGGCGGAACTTCTCAGAAAATATGTGATGCCGCACAAGAATCTGATATACAGCATTTGTATCAAATATACCTATAACCAGGAGGACATCGAGGACAACTACCTCGAGGCGTTGGCCAACTTCTTCAAGTATATGGACAGTTATGACCCGGCCCGTCCGGTAAAGACCTGGATCTATGCCGTGACCAAACGGCTTGTGGCGGACCTGAACAACCGCAACAGGAACCGCATGCCCCCGGACGACAATATCGACATTTCGGAAATATCCTCTTCGCTGTCGGATGAGGACGAACCGTCGGGAAACAGCATGGGGATGGACAACTACCGCGAGTTCTATAACGATGACATCCTCTGGGCACTGGACCGGCTCAAACCGATTTACCGGGAAGCCCTGCTCTTGCAGCAGGCTGGTTACAAACTCGGGGAAATCATGGAAATCACCTATAACAACGGTACTTTGCAGACCAGGAACGTAGAAACGGTAAAAAGCCGCATCTTCCTAGCCAAGACGCAGCTGCGCAAACTATTGACACGCGATGGAGAGAAAAGAATGGATTGACGGATGCCGGAGGCTCTTTACACGGCTGGTCCGCACCACGGTGTGGGCGGATTTTGTGTTCCCTACCGGCGGCAAGTCGGACAGGCAGCTCGGGATGTGTTTCGACGGCTTGTGCCGGGAGGTCGTCTCCGTCAGTGCGGAACGCCTGTCCGACTTCTGTATCTGCCAGACATATGCCATTTCCGGATATGATACCGCGTATCGCAGGAAATGGAACGTCTCCCATTCATTCGGAAAGAAAGCCATCGGCCGCTATCTCCGCTCGGGAAAGGAACGCCGCTACCGGGAGGACCGGTGGCTGAAGAGTTTCGGGCTGTCACGGCATGATTTGGCGCGGGCAGTGGAAGACCGCCGCAGCCATCCGTTCGGGCGTTTTATTTATCCGGAATACGAGGAGACGACCAAGCGGCGACTGCTCTCCACCGAAGCGGGATATCTCGTCTGTGCGCTCTCCACGCTGATGTGGACGCCTTTCTCCCCGTCATGCTCAAAATGTGCGAAAGCGGAGCCATGCCGCAGAAGGACACAGGCGCGCTATCCGGAACTGTACCGTATCCGCTGTGAGGCGTGGCGGAAAAAGGAGGCGAAGCCATGAGTGCCGTCAATCCGCTCAGTGCCGAGTTCCTGTATGAACTCTATGCCACGGCGCTCAGACAGGAACCGTTGTGTGCTGTCCTAGCCCGGCATATGCGTAAGGAATACCTGCCGGACCGTTCGTTCCAGCAGGTACAGGAGGCGATAGCCGTACACTTCAAGACATACAAGACACCGCCGTCGTATGCCGTGCTGGCACAGACCTTCCATGAGGATTACGACGCCATCGAGCTGATAGACACTTTCCGGGAGTATGACGAGGGACAGAGTGCCGAGGTGATGACCGACATGCTGGAGTCCTACATCAAGGGGGTCCGGTTGCAGTCGGTCTATGCGGAGGTCGGGAAACTGTATAACGAGAACAAACAGGACAAGGCGGAGAAGACTCTTCGGGAATATGCCGAGTGGCTGGCAGGGTTCACGCTGAAGAGTTCCTCGTTCGTCGATGTGGCCGCGACTTTCAAGGAGCGTTTCGAGAGGAACCGCCGGCGCGAGGAGGAAGAGGAACGCTCGGCCGCCCCTCGTGTGTCCCGCTTCTACATCCCGTATCTGGATGCGCTCAATGCCGGACGTAACCTGCGAGGTCAGCTGACCTGTTTCCTGGCCAGCACAGGCGTGGGAAAGTCGCACATCGCCAAATGGATCGGTGTCAGGGCGGACATCGATGACGGGCTGCATGTGCTGCATTTCCAGCTGGAAGGTTCGGAAGAAGAGGCGTTGAACGCCTATTCCGGCGGACTGATTTCCAGGAACGCCTACTATTACGAGCGGGGAAAGATTTCGGATACGGAGATGAGACATCTGGAAAAACTGGTCGCCTCGTATGCCGGAAGCATCACGGTGCGCAGTTACCCGCGTTTCAATGCCCAGGTCTCGACACTCGACATCAAGAACGGCATTTCGGAATACAGGAAGCTCAAAGGATATAATCCGGACATCGTGATTGTGGATTCGATGGACTTGCTGACGGATGCCAACCGCCGTTCATGGGGAGCCGACCATGAACGGGCGAAGCGTATCGCGGTGGCTAATGACCTGAAGGACCTGGCGGCGGACGAAAAGGTATGGATGGTGGTGACTTACCAGTCTACCATCGAAGACCGGGAGTGGCTGAATGACGAGCGGAACGTGCTGACCGAGTACAACTGTTCGGAGGCCAAAGGTCTGGCCCGCCCGTGCACGCACCTTGTTTCGCTCAACCAGTCATCGGCTGAAAGAAAGGAGAACGTTATGCGCCTGCACGTGGCCAAAAGCCGGTTCTTCAAGAAAGGAGACACTATCAGGATTGCCACCGACTACGACAATGAGGTGTTCTATGACGGGCAGAGGACACTGAATCTGAACAGGGAATAAAAAGCCATCGATCCGGATGCGGCGTGTCGGTGGCTTTTTGACTTGTAACGACTGGAATGTTGAGAATATATGGCAGCTTACATGCGTAAAACCAATTCCGGACAGATACGATTTTTATTGTATGCCCTTTGTATTCCGCCATATCGTCCGTTCCCCATGTTATCAACAGCAGGTTTTCACATTTCAATTCCTCTGCCGCCTCCAAGACTTTCAGTTTCCGCTCACGGGTCTTGGCGTTCGAGATATCATACGACCTTTGTTCGAGGAAAGTTCGAATGACCTCGCAAATACAAATCCGTTATTTGTAGTAATTGGAAAACGATACTTTTCATTCAGTATGTTTATTGTACTGCACAAAAAATACGCTTTTTTTATGTAGAGAGTGATCATTTTAGAAAAGTACATCTCTACACCTGATAATCAGCCAATGCTGATTATCAATCTCCTTATTTATATATTGTTTTATCGATTAGACAAAAGCAGTCATTTTTTGTCCAGCCGGGAAGACAATTTCTCTTTTCCTTTGGGTGGAAAGACCTTCCATGATTCTGCCGGTCTATTTTTATTGGGCTAATCCGGATTCTTTTTCCAAACATTTCAAACCAACCTGTAGCGGTCACGACTATACCTTAATATGGAACTGTCGGTACAGGAATATCAATATCTGGTTTCGGAGATAACCCGCGAGACGGGTGCCAAACGGGACGGGAGCGGTAAGAACCTTATCGTTCCGCGCTGCCCGTTCTGCGGAAAGTCGGGCGGTAAGTTCGGTATCTACATCGGCAAGGCGACTGCCCACCGCCGGCCTTTCATGGCCCACTGCTTCTCCTGCGGGGCATCCACCCGTACATTGGAGCAACTTCTGGCGGCTATCGGTCGCATGGACCTGATGGTTTTGCAGACAGCTGACATTGCCGCACCGTTGAACCTGCACCTGCTGGAGAAGGACGAGGCGGAAGAAATAGACGACGAACTGGTGCCGGTCGAATTGCCGGACTTTTACAAGCGCACTTTCCGGCATCCGTATTTGCAGCGGCGCGGCTTCTGTTTCGACGATTACGAGTATTTCCCGGTCGGGATAACCGGCAGGCTCAATCCGCGCTACGCGGACTATGTCGTCTTTCCGGTCATCGATGACTGTACGGTTGTCGGCTATGTCTCCCGCCATACCTGGCCGAAAGAGGATATAGACGCCCACAACCGCAAGACCAGACATAGCGGCGGGTACAAGATCCTGCGTTACCGGAACTCCACGGAAAACGACTTTTCCAGACTCCTTTATAACTACGATGCCGTCCGTATGGATGAAACCGATACGGTCATCCTCGCGGAAGGTATTTTCGATGTCATCGCCCTGACCCGCAGACTCGAACTCTATGACAATTCCCATGTCGCAGCCGTGGCCACTTTCGGAAAGAAAATATCCGATGTACAGATCTACAAGCTGCAATCGAAAGGCGTCAGAACCGTAGTCATCGGTTACGATGGTGATGCCGTCGAGTCGGTAAAGCGGACGGCTGAACGGCTGAAACCCTATTTCGAGGTTTTCATCGCGGACATTGCTGATGCCGCCAAAGACTGGGACGAACTCACGGAAGCGGAAATCTACGGGATTTTCGCCTGCCGCCTGCTGTCCGTCCTTGAATACAAACTCAAAAAAGTACAGGAAAGATGATACAGGAACTTTTCTCATGGCTCGATGCACAACGGATAACCTATATCCCGGTCGATACGGAAGTGGTGGATATTCCCGGCTTCGGGCGGCTTTTCACGGCCGACCTGTCGGGAGTGGAATCCATCTTCCGCGGCGACGGGGACAAGCTCGTGTTCAACCTGATGGAAAGTCCGGATGTGCTGATGGAAGAAGGAATCTTCCATGTGGCCTTCCCGTTCGGCAGGAACTGGTACTACTATGACCTGCGGGAAGAATTCCGTTTCAACCTGCTGAAATATATCGGCCGGCCCAAGCCTCCGGTACATGATGTACCTTTCGTGAACCTCGGCATCCATACCTCCTACGAGCTGCTGAACGCCTGCTGCTCGCCGGAAGATTTGTGCCGCAAGGCGAAATGGCTCGGGCATACGGCTGTCGGCATCTGCGACCGCAATACAATGGCCGCCACGCTGAACCTTCAGAAGGAGTGCGCCAATACCGGGCTGAAACATATATTCGGCTACTCGCTGACAATGATGCACGAAGAAGAACGTGTCGGGCTGAAGATTTATGCCTTGGATAACGAGGGGCTGCATAATCTGCTGCGCATCCAACGGGCCGTCATGGTCGATTCGGAAGACAACACCCTCCGCTATGAACAGCTGCTGATGTATGCCGCAGGTTGTGTGGTGGTTTTCGCCATCCGTTCCGTCTACTGGATGGCCGGACACCCCAAACAGGTGAAGCGTATCCGGAAAGGTGCCGAAGCGGTCTATTACCAGGTCGACGCCAACGAATACAAGGCGGACCGCATCGACAGGGAGCAACTAGAAGCCCTGAAATATTATTTCGGCAACTGTTATGATGCCGACACGGATTCATTTACAGTAGAACCAGTCCTGATTCCGGACTGCTACTACATGGACAAGGACGATGCAGGGTACAGAATCGTGGTGAACAAGATTGCCACGGGAGCCGCCCATGAACAGAGCGATGACCAGTATTTCAAGACAGCGGATGAATTGTATGACACGCTCCGTCCTCTGTTCTCCGGGCAATGGGACTTCGATTCCCTGTTTAGGCGCATGTGCCGTCCCACGGTGGAGATTGCCGGACGTGCGGACGCCTCATTCGAGACCGGGCGAATGTTCATGCCGGAATACCGTATGCGACCGGAAGAGCGGGAACGGTATGGTGACCGCCGTACGATGTTCCTCCGACTGCTTGACGACGGGCTGGACCGGAAAGTGCCGGAACCGGAGCGGGAACGCTATCGGGAACGGCTGGACGAGGAAGTCTATATCATTGAATCGACCGACAATGTGGACTATTTCCTGGTGCAGTGGGATATGGTGCGGGAGGCGCACCGGAGAGGCATCGCAACTGGTATAGGTCGCGGTTCCGCCGGGGGCTCGCTGGTTTCCTACTTGCTTGGCATAACCTCCATCGACCCGCTGAAATACGACCTTATCTTCTCGCGCTTCCTCGTGCCGGAACGCTGCGGGCTCAGCTGGAAAGACGAACTGACGGTGCTTGCCCCGGACATCACACTCGGCAAGGGCGAACGCTATGTGGAGATGGAATCTGAAGGCAAGACTTACCGTCTGTGCACGGATGCCCGGATGCGGGTAATCCGTAACGGAGAAGAGCGGACGATATACGCAGATGAATTGATGTGTGGCGACGAAATCCTTTTTGACCGCCGAGATTGCTTGTGGAACCTAAAGGAACTCGAAACCCATGAATCCGACCTACGAACACCACCGTCCCTATGACGGTTGCGACCTTTACCGGGGCGATGCACTCGATGTGCTGCCCCTGCTGGCTGAAGAAGGCATCACTGCCGACATGGTATTGTCAGACCCTCCATACGGTACGACACATTGTCGATGGGACGCCGTGATAGACATCCCCGGGATGTGGAATGCTGTACAGGGCATATCCAGACCTGACACTCCCGTACTGCTGTTCTGCCAGCATCCTTTTACGAGCCTGCTGGGCAGCTCCAATCTCCGCAGGCTGCGGTATGCCTGGGTATGGGAGAAGACGCAGGCGACAGGCTTCCTAAACGCCAGGCGTATGCCGATGAAGGCGCACGAGGACATTCTGGTCTTTTACGACAGGTTGCCGAAGTATCATCCGATCAAGACGGACGGGCACAAGCGCAAGGTCGTGATGGCCGAACATCAGCGGAAATGCGATGCCGGCGAGATATACCGGAAGCACGATAATTTCCGGGATTACATATCCACGGAACGCTATCCGCGCAGTGTGCTGAAATTCAAGACGGACAAGCAGCTCTCCTGCCTGCACGCGACACAGAAACCTGTCGCCCTGCTGGAATACCTGATACGCACCTACACCGACGAAGGAGACATCGTCCTCGACTTTGCGATGGGCAGCGGCAGTACAGCCGTGGCCTGCCGGAATACGGGACGCCGGTTCATCGGCGTGGAGATAGACCTGGGAATTTTTCAGACAGCACTAAACCGTATAACCCATGGCTGACACCCGGGAAATCTGGGTGGATATCAAGAACTATGAAGGAAAGTACAAGATCAGCAACCTCGGGCGTGTCAAGAGTCTGGAACGGCAAGTTTCGCATGACGGTATCACCTGGACACAACCCGAACGTATCATGTGTCATTGGTGTGGGACGACTTCGCTCTATGACTGTGTCCGACTCTACAAGGGCGGTGTCGGAAAGAAGTTCTCCGTGCACCGTCTGGTGGCACAGCACTTCCTGCCCGACTGGAATCCGGGACTGGAGGTGAACCATATCGACGGGAACCGCGACAACAACCGTGCGGATAACCTGGAAATGTGTACGCACCAGCGGAATATGGAACATGCCATAGCGGGTGGCCTCAAACGGGATTACGGCGAGAAAAGCGTGAACGCCAAACTGACCAACGGGCAGGCGGAAGAGATACGGGTGAGGTATTCCTCCGGCCAGGCTTCCCAGAACAGCCTGGCAAAACAGTACGGTGTCAGCCGCCAGACGGTAAGCGCGATAATACGATACAAGAAATATATCAGATGAAAGTAACACATATAAGAATCAGGAAAGCAGACGGACCGCTGACGGTCATGGATGCCTTTGTGGACAAAGGACTGACAGAAGGCGGCCACGCTTCGCTGCCGGACATAGATGTCGACTATGCCTCCGACCGGCGGCAGGAGATCAAGGATTACCTGGAAGAACGGTACAACGCGGACGGCCGCCAGCGTGTCTTTTCCGCCGGCACCTTTACCACGATGAAACTGAAAGCCGCCTTGAAGGACGTGGCACGCGTACACCGCGTGCCTCACTCCATCGTGAACTATATTACCGCCATGATAGATGACGGCACGGACTGGACAGGACTGTTCAGACAGGCTGCCTTCAACAGAAAACTTCGGGACTTTATCCAGACCTATCCGCTGGTCATCGAGGACGTGCAAGGATTGCTCGGACAGCCCAAAGCGGCCTCCATACACGCCTCGGCCATCGTTGTCACACCGGACACGCGGGACGGCAGGCCCGCCGAATGCTTCGATTTCCTGCCGGTCCGTAAGATGGACGGGGCACTGGTATCGGAGTTCGACGGCTATTCGGTCGATGAGATCGGATTGTTGAAGGAGGATGTGCTGGCGACAAAGGAACTTGCCAAACTGAGTGCCGTCATCGCGTTGGTCAACCGGAATTTCGGGCAGGAACTTACTATCGGGCGTATTACGCAGGATATGCTGGAAGACGGGAAGACCTACCGACTGCTCTCGGACGGCAACACGCAGAATGTGTTCCAGTTCTCTTCGCCGGGCATTACCCGGTTTATCCAGGATGTACAGCCGGAGTGTATCGAGGACCTGATCGCCATCAATGCCCTGTACCGTCCCGCCACACTCGACATCGGTGCCACCGATGATTATGTCCGTTTCAGGCGTGGCGAAGTGGCCCCGGTCTATAACTACGGCTGTTATGAAGCAACGAAGAACACTTTCGGAATCATGGTCTACCAGGAGCAGTTCATGTCCGTTGCTCATACGCTCGGGGGATTCGACCTCGGGAAGACCGACTATCTGCGCAAGGCCATAGGAAAGAAGAAAGCCGACCTGATGGCCACGCTGAAGGCGGATTTCATTGCCGGAGCCGTCGGGAACGGATGCCCGGACTATGAGGCGGAGGAAATCTGGCACAAGATAGAGGTAGCCGGGAAATATTCGTTCAACCGTTCCCATGCCGCGGCATACGCCCTTACAGCCTATTGCGGGGCATGGCTCAAGGCCAATTACCCCTCGGCATTCTACACGGTGGCATTGCAATGGGCGGACGACAAGGAGATTCCTTCGTTGATGGCGGAGATGGAACGCTGCTCGTCGGCCAAGATCGTGCCGCCGGACATCAACCGCTCCGGGACGGAGTTCTTCACCGACTATGCCACCGATGAAATCTTCTGGTCGCTTACCCGTATCAAACAGGTCGGTGTCAAGACAGTGGAATACATCGTCACGGAACGCGACCGGGGCGGGGCATATACCGGTATCGAGAACTTCATCCACCGCATATTCCGTTACAAACTCAAGAAATACAGTTACTGGGACGACCCCGACAACGCGGAAGAGGCCGTGAAAGTCCCCGTGAACGCCCGGCATGTCAAGCACATGATCCTTGCCGGATGCTTCGACCGTATCGAAAAAGTCGGGGCGGTTACCGAACGCTGCGCGCTGCTCGAACGCGCAGCACGGGAACTGGGATTCTCCCTTTCTGAAAAAGACTTCCCGCAGGACATGCGCGGGCGGCATTTCTTCTGGTCGCAGCAGCAGATTGCCGTGTCGGGCATAGGCAGCATCGATTATCGCCGCATCTTCAACAATTCGGAAGCCCGCAGGCAGGTCAAGGGAAAAGCCTCTTACCTGACCCTGGACGAGGTGGCACGGGACGAGAACGACGGCAGGCGTGCGACTGTCTGCGCCACGGTGGTGGATGTAACCGAACATACCTACAAGGACAGGGAGACGGGAAGCCGGAAGCGTTTCGCCAAGCTGACACTCTCCCAGAACAACCGTCTGGCGGAATGTGTATGCTGGAACGACTATTACATGGAACACCACACCGTGATCCAGTCGCTCAAAGACCGGGTGGTCATCCTCACTGCCGTCATCCGTTACAGCGACTACAACGGATGCAATACATTACAGACCTATAGGAACTCATTGTTATTCATTCAATCCTGAAAAGATATGGCACCCAAGACAGAACAGAAGATATATGTAGGCATCGGGCTGGACTTCGAGACCGGAGGGCTGGACTGCCGTGAATGCGCCTGTACACAGATCGCCCTGCAAGCCGTCCGTTTCGACACATGGCAGGTATTCGACCGCTATCAGGCGTATATCGCCCCCTACGGGAAACAGGACGCGGGGCTTCCCCGACGCAAGGTGTTGCGTACCCGCCATGAACAGGCGAAAGAACCGGAATATGTCCCGATGAAGTACGAACAGACGGCATTGGACTATTCCGCCATTACCATGGAGATGCTGCGCACACAGGGTGTGGACATGAAGAAAGTCGCCGGAGAAGTCATCGCCTTCGCCAAACGCAGCACCCTCTCGAAGGGCTATCAGTGCAAGCCCGTGCTGGTCGGACAGAACATCGCTTTCGATATCGGATTCCTGCAACAGCTGATGAACTATGCCGGACTGGCCGCCGAGTTTGAAAAGACCTTTTTCCGGTACCAAGGACTATTACGGCAACTTCCAGCCGCACTACATCGACACGCTTGTCATGGGACGGTTGGCTTTTGCCGCTGATCCGGAGGTTACTTCGTATAAACTGGAACTGGTAGCCTCAAAATTGGGGGTGGAACTGGACGATGCCCACGATGCGGCTGCGGATGTGACGGCCACGCTTGACATCCTGGGGGTCTATACCTCCCGTCTGCGCCAGACGGAAGGGGCGGCAATCGCTACACAGAAGAAAGAGAAAACCCGTAAATATTTCAAGATATGAGTATGGACACGAATAAGGAAGCCCAAGGCATTGACCGGGAACAGATTCCCGAGACCATTACATTCCGTACGGCGGACCGGATGACCTACGGGGCGCTGGGCTATGACGGGAACGAACTGATGGCGTTCATATCGGGCTACGACCTGGAAATCAAGTTCAACCTGCGGCTCATCAACTCGCTAGCGGATGCGGAGGCGTGTGCCGATGCGTTGGCCCAGGTATTCTATGACGCATTAATGGAGCAGTTGCTCAATGAAAAGGCGGATTTTGTAAAACCTCCGGGATACAAACCCGCTACTCTTTCAGAAAAGGAAGGAAGAACCGATGTCAGACAAGATAACGAACACGCAGGATAGGCCGGAAGAGAAACCGCTCACGGAGCAGGAGCTGCAATTCTGCAACCTCTATGTGAACGGCGGGCTGGAATATGCCGGACGGCCGAAAAAATGCTTTGTGGAGGTATTCGGTGAGGATACGGTGAAGAACCCGTATGCTTCGGCCAATTACCTGATGAACAAACCGCATGTGCTGGCACATATCAAGGCATTGCTCTCCTCGGAACGGTTCGAGATGGAGACGATGGCTGTAAAGCTGCAGGTGACCGAGACTCTCAAGGCAATCATGGACGAGACGGCCACTTCGGACTATACAGACCGTTTCGGTGTGCCGCTCTCTCCGGCACCGCTCAGGGCCGTGTCGGTCAATGCCGCCAAGGCGCTGATGGATATCTTCCCCATCAGGCACAAGGAGGAGAACCGCCTGCGTATCGAAGGCAGCGACGGCAATGTTATCTTCAATGTAATCGTACCCCAAAATCCTGTAAAAGATGGCGAAGCGGAAACGTAAAATCACTAAGGAAGAAATCGCCTGGTGGGTCTATCTGGCGATGATGATCGCGCTTGTCATCTATGGGTTCCGGGATAGTGCGGCAGCCGAGACTCTGCTGAGGGCTATCAGGGACGCATTCTCACTTTTAATGGAATAAGATATGGAACAACTCAAAGAATTTGTAATGAAGTACTTCAAGATCATTGTCGTGGTACTCTCGTTCTCGCTGACACTGTACATACAGCATGTCAACAACACCGCCCAAATTGCAGAACTGGAAACCAAATGTATCGGTTTGGAAGTGGAAATCAAGAACCAGTATGACCGTATCAACGCCATGAAGCTGGACAAGTCCGTGTTCGAGGCAACCATGATGCAGCTCAACACGGTACAGAATGACCTGCACGAAATCCGTGCCGATATCCGTGAACTTCTCAAATGTCAGGGAACGCACAAGTAAAAACATCATGGAAAGACCAGTTATGAAAAAGAATGCATACGTTACCATCATCGCTTCGCCTGAACTCTCCGAAATGAGGTTGGACGAACTGGTCGGTCGCCGTGGACTGGTCGTTGAAGACCTCCCGCAGAACCGAAAAAAGAACCGGGGCGGCCTTGTATTGTTGGAAGAAATCTATATGGATGAATTTCTGTGGTTCATCCCCGAAGAATCAGTATCATATGAGTAGATTAAACAGAATACTTCTGGCAACGGTGTTGCTGCTCTGTAGCATCCTCTGGCTGCAGCACCGGCGGACAATACGCCTCACGGAAGAACGCGACCGATTCCGCATGAACAGCACCGCACTGCTTTCCGATGTGAAGCGGATGCAGATCGATTCAGCGACGATGGTCCTCGATGCCAAGGCATTGCGGCTGACTATAGATGAGTATAAAGAGTTCCGTGCCAAGGATGCCGAGACCATCGAAAGGCTAGGCGTGAAAATCAGGAACCTCGAAGTGGCTGCACGGCATGAAGTCGAAGTGAAAGCCCCGATAGATGCCGCCATCCGTGACACGCTCATTATCCGTGATACCGTTCCACTGCTGCGGCAGAAGGTGGAGATGGTTACACCGTATATCCAACTTACCGGGTTGATCGAGAACAAACGGCTCAAAGGCGACATCAAAGTTCCGGTAACCCTCAATCAGGCGGTTTGGGTAGAATACAAGGGATGGTGGTTCTGGAAGCGTGTAAAGGCTATCCATCAGTCCATTTCCAGTGACAACCCGTATGTGGAAATCAGGTATTCGGAATATATACGCATACAGTGAAAGAACATGTGTCTTTTATATGTGAAAAGTTCCTGTGACGCCGGTGCGCCAAGGGACTTTTTGCTTTTAGATGTGTTAAAGGCAGATGAATATTCATGCAATGGTTTCCCCGGGATTAGTTTTCAGGTGAAAAATTAAATAACAGATATATTCATGGCAACAATAAAAGTTAAATTCCGTGCCTCTTCCGTCGAGATGAAGGAAGGCTCGCTCTACTATCAAGTGATTCACAACCGTCTGGCAAGACAAGTACATACCGGCTACAAGCTTTTTCCCTCGGAATGGGATGCCGGCATTTCCGAGATCGTGATGGATTCCGGCACGGAAGGGGGGGCGCAGGAATTACCTGCTCTCCGTGAAGACTGCCCTAGCAGAAAACTTGTCCCGTTTGAGAAGCATCATCGCACAGCAGGGATGTTTTTAGAAAGCCTTTCAAGCTCCCGTCCGTGTTTCGAAACGATAAATATCTATGTATCTGACGCATGTATTGTCTCGTTCATCCATAAACCCAAATCGGTTTCCCTTGCGGCATTTTCAAGTCTCTCAAGTAAGACTATTGTTGTCTGTTTTCTTCACTTCTATTCCCTTTCTTGTCGATGTAATACCATTCGTCGCTTTTCCAATAGTGGTATTCTCCGTCCGAACCCGGCACTTCTTTCATTTCTCCCTTGTCGGTTACTTTTGCCTTGCCGTTCTCGAATGGGAAGCCGAAGGCGAAGCGGGGCTTGATGACCGTCCTGCCGCTTTCGTCCGCGTACCCGATACGCCCTCGCTTGTCCACGATACGGTACAATCCCTCGCTGACATAATCGTTGCCATTGTCACATTGAAACACGCCGTAGTGTTTCATGGAACTGCAACCGCATAATAACATTATCACAATTATCGTTGGAATTTTGCTCATTGTCTAAATTTTAAAATATCAGAACCATAAACTATTACCATTCTTCCCGCTCATTGATACACAAAGAAAAGCCAATAGGCTATGCCCAAATTAATCAGAAACAGACCAAGCGGCAATAGTAACTGAAGCCAGAAATAGTTTTTATCCTTTCTTTCAGGATAAAGGCGGTAATAGGCACGCTCCCGCGCTTTGGTAAAGTACTTCTTTTCAATCTTTGAATACACCTCTACTGCTGCCCAGACCAAGCCGACAGACAAAGCTGACGGCAGCCACAACGGTATTACCCAGTATAGGAATCTTATTATAAGAAGCGAAGGGACAACAGCGAAAACCCACAAGAAGATAGCATCCAACGGCATAGACCACCTGTTGTGGATGCGTCGTATGCGACCCGCATAATACAGGTGGTCTATTATGCTGAACTTATATTTCCGTTTGAAAGCCATAGCTGATTTCCATTTTTACAAAAATACTGTTTTTACGGCAGACAAAGAGCATCCGGCACATTGTTTTTCGGCATAACGTGGTGATTGAGTGGACGAAAAACATTATTTTTGCGTTCGGAATCACGATTATCGGCTATGGCGAGTAGATTTCTGCAAGTATTATTGTCGGCAACTGTAGTGGCTTTCATTGCCGTAGGGTGTGGCAACAGAGGTTTCAATCCTCCGTCTGACGAGGATATGATTCATAATTTCTATGCCCATGAAGATGCGTTTAATGAAATAACCGAAATTCTGTTGAATTGCCCGTATGGCGACATTTACCCTCCGTTCTATCCAATCGGGAGCGCAACGGATTCATTGTGTTTGTCAAGTCTTGGCAATGAAAAATGCACGCGTCTTGATTCCCTGCTTGCATCGGTGGGTGGTAGGAGATTGTATTTCAAAAGCCGGCATACTTTGTGGCAGATTGAACATGGCGATTTTAGCTCAATTCCTCCCATTGAGGAACTGCCCGACACCATTGTTCCAAGCATCTCTATCATTTACTATTCTGCCGGTTGGTCTGTCGGGCCGAGTGTGGACAAGCAGTATGCTTACAGGTTCGCGGAGGACTCAACCTATGCGGTCAATTGGGAACTGAACGACCTGATTGAGCTTGTTAGGAATGATCCGGATGCACCGGGCGGTATGGCATCAAGACACATTGAGGGCGATTGGTATATTGAATTATGGTATGACAAATGATAATTATGCAATGAAAGTTACCGATATATACGAAGCTATGAACAGCAAGGCGGAAGCGTTTTTCGAGTGGTTGCAGGCTCACCCTAAATACGGGTTGCTGTTTGGTGTCGGGTTGCTTGCCCTATGGCTTGCAGGGTTGCTGTTCCGTTGGAAATGGGCATGTGAGTGGCAGTTTCATGGAAAGCTATGGTTCTTTGATGATTGCAAACCCGAAACACGCCGACGGATTAAGATAGTGCTGGTCAGCGTTCTGATTATCCTCATATTGGTCGATTTCTTTGTATGGAGGTGAGAGCATGGATAAGGACAATCGCAAATACCGGTTCTGCTTCATCGACTATATGTGGTATGTAGCCGAAAAATGGAGCGAGCGAGAGCATAACAATCTCAATGGGAGAATGTTGCTTTTCCTATGCTGGCTGTTTGCCATAACCATACCGCTTGGAATACCGCTACTATTTCGCCTTTTCAGTTGGATAATTGCTTTTGCCATAGTAATGATTCTTTGCTTTCTTCCCGACTTATTTTGCCAGCTCCGTTACACAGCCGGGCGGCGTGAAGCGCTCCGTAAATATTACGGAAAGATGAAACACTCCGGCAGGAAGCTCGCCAAAATAGTCCTTATCGTCATCGCCCTGACCGTAGCGAATTTCCCACTAATGTTTCACTTCGGATTTATACATTGGGCATGACAATGCCTGCCACTACCGCCACTGCAATGACAACGGCATAGTACACCTCTATCGCCTTTTTCCAATATAGAGGACGCAAATCAAGTTCTTCTCGGATTTCCATTCTCCAATCAGAAGGTTTGAACTGAAATCCGGAGATGCACCATGCTGCGACAACCGCCCATCCGATCAATATGCCGGTAACTATTTTCTGACCGTTATTCGGGTCGTCTTTTAGCGTAAGTAATGCCACCAAAATTAATGAGAGATAGGGAAGTCCAATTATCCCACCAGCCCGACGCTCCACCCAATCATGCCCCCCTTTCCTTCGCAGCATATCGTAGGCAAGGATGTATGCGGTTTTATGTATCATCGCAATCAAGCGAAATAAATGAGGTCTTCCTGTTTCTGCTCTTTTCATACTTTTGTAGGTTTTAAAATTCCGTATCTTCCGTCCATTCCAGAGAGTCCACCGGACAAAGCCCGGTGTTTCTCACCTCGTACCACCCGGTCAGCAGTACCCTTATGCTGTCCGGCGTATATCCCTTGACCCATGTACATTCGACAAACTTCTGGCTGCCGTCTTGGATTTCATCAAAGGTGGCATGGTTCAATAGCCCTACACGGAACTCTCCTCCCATATCTTCCTCCCTTACCTGCATGACATAGACCGGTTGCCCGTATCGGGATGTGCGACCGTCCTGATTAATCAGATATTGCAAGGCTTCGCTGGGTACTTCCTGACGGGCTCCTACCGTGATATGCAGCGCAAGGTAATCCCTCCACCTTTGCGGAACTTCCGTCCGTGTGTTCTCCACCGGCTCCGCCTTGCGCCCGTCTATCCGCATCAGTGTGCTTGGCAACAGGTACATTTCGGCAATCATCAGAAAGCCGAGGGAGAACAGGAAGAAGTAACATCTGAAGGGGCTGAACCTGCGTCCCTCATAGTGCTGCATGACCGCTTCCCTTCGTGAAAACGGGTATATCCGACCATTCGATAGATAGTGGAGAATTGCGACGATTCCGGCTATCATGGCGACTGTAAACCACTCAAATACCGTGGAGTCGAAAAGGAAATGAGCGGTTGTAAGGAAGATCGGCTCATAGATAAATATCATGATGCAAAGCATCAGCATGGACTCCCCGTCGGGGCGTCTTGGCTCGCCCTTGTAATGCCTCTGTGCCATTTCTCCCAACCAGAACAGGTAGTCGAAGAAATAATAGCGCCGTTGTCGTTCTTGCTCCTTATAGTCCCGTTTCTTCATTCTAAATATAATATTTGGTGGCTAACCGACCTTTAGGGGAGGTTACGCCGTTTGCTATCTACCGTTGTTTGATTTCTTTCGTTTAATATGTCTTTGATTAATTCCGGTACAGAAACAAAACGTACCGAAAGACGGAAACAGGATTTATTTCGGTACGCTTCCCCGATCGGTACAAAAAAACACGCAAAAAACGAGAAATACTACTTTTAGTATTTTAGTATATTAGTATTTTAACTATATTTGCGGACATGACAACCATTTAAAAAACTGAATTTATGAGCAAAGCAAAAGTAATCTCCGTATTGAATCACAAGGGGGGAGTAGGAAAGACCACAACCACGATCAACCTGGGCGGTGCGTTACGTCAAAAAGGGTACAAGGTTCTTTTGATCGACCTTGACGGGCAGGCCAACCTGACCGAATCGCTGGGCTTCTCTGCGGAGCTTCCCCAAACGATCTACGGTGCGATGAAAGGCGAATACGACCTGCCGATCTACGAGCATAAGGACGGCCTTAGCGTCGTTCCCTCCTGCCTGGATCTCTCGGCCGTTGAAACGGAGTTAATCAACGAGGCCGGACGGGAGCTTATCTTAGCCCACCTTATCAAGGGCCAAAAGGAGAAATTCGATTATATCCTGATCGACTGTCCCCCCTCGCTGTCGCTGCTCACGCTTAACGCACTGACGGCCTCGGATCGGTTGATTATCCCGGTTCAGGCTCAATTCCTGGCAATGCGTGGAATGGCCAAACTTATGCAGGTCGTCCACAAGGTGCAGCAACGTTTGAACTCGGATCTTTCGATCGCCGGGGTCCTGATAACCCAGTACGACGGAAGAAAGAACCTGAACAAGAGCGTTTCGGAACTGGTACAGGAAACATTCCAGGGCAAAGTGTTCAGCACCCATATACGCAACGCCATTACGCTGGCCGAAGCCCCGACACAAGGGCAGGATATTTTTCACTATGCCCCAAAATCTGCCGGGGCAGAGGACTACGAGAAGGTATGTAACGAACTGCTAACAGAAATAAAGTAACCATATGGCAAAGAAGAACGATTTAAAAAACAGTATGTCGGCCGGGCTGACCGGGGGATTAGACAGCCTGACCCAATCCACGGCCGGGCAAAAAGAGGCTCAAAAGCCGAAGAAAGCGAAAACCGTGCATTGTAATTTTGTCATGGACGAAACCTATCACCAGAACTTAAAGCTGATCGCGATCCGCAAAGGCGATTCGCTAAAATCGGTATTGCAAGAGGCTATATCTGACTACTTGGATAAAAACAGTTCCCTGCTATAACAGCGTATCGGGAATATACAGGGCAAACACTCCACAAAAGAAATTCTCCAGGAAAAAGGTACGCAGAAAAGCAACCCTACACATAAATTACAGATGATAAAAGCAATAAAAAACCCGTTGGCAGGATTAATCTTGCGTATGTTTAACCTGCCAACGGGTACGATATTAATAAACGTTTGGATTAAGGTTAGACGTTTACGTCTTTATCTGCTTTATCTGCATTACCCCAGTCTGTTGTCTCTGCATCAAACTGGATCGGATTCAACACAGCCTCTCCCTGATCATTATAACCACCACCGAAAATCAACGTGTAGATATGACGCTTGCCCGCTACCCATGTATCTCCGAACGGAACATAAATTGTTTTGTATTCGCTTGCTGAACCCAACAGATAAGCTCCGGACTGCCGGATTTTGCAGGCGATCTCCAGATAACATTGCTTCGCATTATCGGCCTCCAACTTGCTTTTGGTGGCTGTTTCGGAAACTTTCCAAGCAGTCAGCTCCTGTGGTCTATTCAGCATAGGAGTAGTTGTGGAAATATCGGTAGCTATAGTATTACTTTTGACCGTGATGTTTACGTCTTTCACTACGGTAAATTTGCCCAGACCTGATACTTCACTTGGTAAATCAGCAGGATCACTCCAACTTCCCGTTCCATCGGCTGTCGCAGGCAATGTGAAGAAGCCGCCCATTTTGACATTATGAATCTTGATCATGTTGATGTCCACCTGCATGTTATCGTATTGGGTCTTTGCTTTGAATACGACCTGTGACAGAATATGTTTGAAATTAAATTTCACTATTCCGTTGTTCATGTCTTTTGTCTGGCCTTTGGCCATGGCATACATCACGTCGTAGTTTGCATGACCCGTGTTGGCTCCATACTCATCGATGCAGGTATAACTTATCTTTTGGACAGTCCCGGAGGCTTCCCACATATAATTCATCATCATGTCTTCACTAACCGTTCCGGGATTGAACGCGTAAAAGTCCAAAGCCCCGGTAGGCCAATAACGAAGGTCGCTCGCATTTTTATAATCCCACTTACCATTATTGTACACGATATTCACTCCGTCATGTCCAAATTCCGTGTCTACCTTTCCCATGAAGGCAGTACCATCCCCCGTAAAAGCGAACACGTCGAAATCGGTGTTCTTCAAGTTGTCGGGGGTAGTAGGGGTAGCCCTCGTTTCCGCCGCATTACTTAACACGTTAAAACCAATCGCATTCCGTGAGGAGGTTTCCACATTCGCAATCTCCTCGTCTGAGCAACCCATCAACAATGTTCCAAAGATTGCCCCAAGCATTACTGTACTTTTTTTCATAAAATGAATAAAATTGTTAATAAATATAATTAATAAAACTCGATTACAACACTATATCCACATTCACATCATCCCAATCATCAACGTCCACATCAAATCCCGGACCGCCACTTCCCGGCTCGGATGGTACCTCATAATCAAAATTCAACACCAGATGCACATCACCGACATGCCCCGCTACCGGGACATCATGCACTTGGTCGCTCACGTCCTGTTCCAATACAGACATGCTGCCGGAACGGTTCTTGAGATACAGCCGGAAAACATTGGGCTCTCCTTCAAGTGCGGAATGTCCAAACGTATAGAATCCGCCTATAATCTGATTCCGTGAAACCATTCCATCAAAGAGCAGGCTCTCCGAAAGATCGGCGGGCAAACTGTCGCCGGACATGTTAAGCGAGCCGGACATGCCGGAAAGAGCGGCCCGCAAATCCGCCACCCTATCCAGTCCCCGAAGACCGTTCACCTCATACGTGTAGTGACATACCATGTTTACGGGAGTTAGCCGTACTATCTCCGCGCTTCCTCCCGGAATGTCCTTGAGGATAACTCTGTCTATATGGTCGCCACACAGCCAGGGTGGGGTGACAGCCATTGTCCGGTTATCCGGCGACTGAACATCACGCGTATCGGCAGTAAAAAGCGTGTAACTGCCGTTTTCTTTCCAAACCATCCCGTCGGTATCGTAGTTGAAGCAAATTACCCGGTAATCATTCTCGGGGAGCTCCACTTCCCCATCCTCTCCTCCGGGGAAATCAAATATCCACGTGTTGCTTTCATCATCGGTCGGATAAAATACGACCCTCATGCCTTCAGGCTTGTCATGATTGGAAATCTTGGTCCAGTCGAATATTACCCGCACCGTGGCAAAGTGCGGATGATCGTAACATAAATCCTTATGCTCACAAGCCGTCAGTCCTATCCATAAAAATATGAACACCAGACAAAAGCGTATCCGTATCACTGCCTGCCTCCTTTCTTCTCGTTGTAGTTGCCACGGCCGATCAACCACACCAAAGAGATACCCGCCTTGGTCGGGCCGAACCAGCGGCGTTTTTTAGTGGTCTGCCATACATAGTGACCGTCCAAAGGGATGTACTCCTTGTACGATCCTCCAAGGTAGCCGATTCCCAACGTGAAATCCACATTGAACCGATGTCCCACAGGTAACGAGTAGCCGTAAGCCACGCCTCCCCCGTAACTCCATTTATCCCCCAAGTAACCTTTCCCACCCAATTCGAAATCATAGGTGACGATCTGCCCGTACAATCCGACATGATGCCCGGAAAACGGTTTTTCCACCGCTCTCCGACCGAACCAGCGGCGCAACTCCACATCTCCCCCATAGATACGCCAATAATTATGCTTCCGATCACTTTTCCACCAGGCATACATCCAATTCCCGGCCACAGACCAGTTCTTCCCCAAACAGAACTCAACCCCGATGTCAGGTATCAAAACAGCGTCATAAAGCAAGTTTGTTTTCACCGCCATGCAAAACGGCCGTTTCTTTACCGGAGCTATGACGGTAACGGTATCACGGATGCACAACGTATCACGTGTATGTATATATACCGTATCTCTGACGGGATTTATCGGATCACTATCATAGCATATTTTCACCATCGACGAACGAAGTTTCGGAAAATGGAATTTATACAAATATGAGTATGGCCTCCCCCCTTTCAGTCTTTTCAGTTCTCCCCCCCAATAAGGGCTGTCCTGGTTTTCCAAACGTACGATCTTCTCCAACAAACGAAGGACATCCTCCCTCTCCGGAACATTCACATCCGCTCTCACCATCGTTATAAGTCCGTTCCAGTCGCTTCCCGAAAAATGAAAATCCCACTCCAATACCGGAATCTTTATATAAGGTGATATATACCGCCACAAAACCTCTGCTCGTTTTTCAGACAGCCTTCCATTCAACAGCCCCCCTCCTTCCGGGGAAGCTCCTCCTATTATTTGAATTTTCCTGATAAGACGGACGGAGTCGTTCAATGCGGAACAGATTTTAGCAAACCGCTCCATCTCGTTCCCATTGTCAAGTAAACATGTATCTATATTTACCTTTCCTTGATGAAAATAGATCCTTACCGAATCACGCTTCTCCTGAGCGGATATTTCTCCGCTTATACTCAACACGAGCACGAACAATACACATTTAATATAAAAAAACATCTTTTCGTCATTTAATCATTTGTTAATATGACAATCCAAACCCAGGCTTTTACACCCCTTGAATTTCGACCGCAAAATACACATCTATAAACCAACCTCCAAAGCAAAAAACAAGTATTTTAAACTTATAAATACTTAAAAAGACAACCACACAACAGCTACAACACTTACCACAGCAGCCAATCACGCTTACACAACAATTAAAAACACTTAACATCATAAAGAAAAGTACTTAAACATACAAAAAAAAGTTATTTTTGCAGGAAACATTATACTTAATAACACTTAAAACAATAAAACACATGAAATTCAGCACAAAAGCCGCTACTTTTCTAAGTTCAATAAAAACTCAAACTTACGACAAAAAAGAAAGCGAAATGATAATAACGTATCAACAAAAACGAGTCTTTCATCTATCCCTGCTCATGCTGGTCTTATGCGCACCCATATACATATATTCAGTTCCATTTCCCAATGAACAGTTTTATTATATTAACAGCGTATTATTCCTGTTTATCATTATGTGCACTCTCGCTTATTTTAAAAAGAGAGTAAATCTGACCACGACCTTTTCCATTATACTGATAGCCATACATATCGAGATTTTTATCGAAATAATTTATTGCTCAATATGTAGCGGATATGAATATAGTTATCAAAGAGCATTGATAATGAGTAACATTACTATCTCTCTCTTATTTACCATGCTTTCCATCTGTGCCTATATGAGTAATATCTCCATCCTATTGTCCTCCCTTACCATAGCTTCCTATACAATCTGCACACTTATCACCGACGAACCGTTCCTATACAGTTATCTGCCTTTGATCATCATCATATACACCATGATCCCCTTATTAGGAAGATCCTTACACAGTAATATCAGCAGCTTGCTAAAAAGTAGCAACTTGCTAAAAGAGGAAGAGGAAATGCTTTTGAAACGTCTCCAAATGAAAAAGGAAGAACTATTCGCGTTCGCCGAGTTGTTAAGCGAGAATAACCCGGAAGAAAAGACAAGCTCCCTGTTAAACATAATAGGGGAACAATCCAAAGAAAATCTTTTTACAGCCCTTGCCGCATACCAGAAAAAGGAAAAAAGTAAACTTGATACAATCAGGAGAATATATCCCAATTTATCCCCGTCCGAATTAAACATCTGCCGTTTAATACTGCAAGACAAGACCGTCAGCCAAATATGCGAATTATTACATCGGAGTAGCGGAAACATAACCAGCCAACGAGCGAACATACGTGCCAAACTCGGACTGAAAAAAAGCGACAATTTAAAAGAAGCATTACAAGAACGCATGAGGCTGTATGAAGAAGAACACCGGCAAGAGGACTTTTCAGCCATGCGTTAGGGATTGCAGAGTAAAGCCCACAGCCTTTAGGCGAGGACTTGAAACGTAAAGCCCGACCGTCCCACGGGAACGCCCAAAAGAAAAAAAATCCCCCGAACATTCATCCGGGGGTAGTGTAAACTGAACTGTGTCACGGCTCTGTTTTTTATTCTTTCCCTCTTATTTGTGTGCAGATTTCACATCTGCATACAAATAAGAGGAGCCTTTCACAAGCAAAGTTACATAATCTTGAACCTATCACCAAATTTTATGGCAAGTTGCTGTGATATCAGTGCCCAATTAGACAGTGGCATAGTCCATTTCCCACTAATGTCTCGATAGGCAAGATACACAAGCTTTTCAAGTGCGGTGTCTGACGGGAACACACCTTTGTTCTTCGTTACTTTACGCACCTGACGATGATAGCCCTCAACCGTATTGGTTGTGTAGATAAGTTTGCGGATTGCAGGAGTATACTGAAAATATTCCGTAAGACGCTCCCAGTTGTCGCGCTAGGATTTGATTACTATGGGGTACATCTCACCCCATTTTTCATCAACCATGTCAAGCTGTGCTAATGCAGAATCCTTGCTTACAGCACCATATACGGTCTTGAGATCCTTCAGAAACTCTTTCTGATGCTTGCTTCCTACATACTTGATTGAGTTACGGATTTGGTGGACTACACATAGCTGAACGGAGGTTTCCGGGAATACACTTTGGATGGCATCAGGGAATCCCTTAAGACCGTCTACGCAACAAATCAGAATATCACGTACACCACGGTTCTGAAGGTCGGTCATAACATCAAGCCAGAAGTTAGCACCCTCACTCTCAGATATATACATACCAAGAAGATCCTTGTGACCAGACTTGTTTACACCTAGGACATTGTATATTGCACGAGTGACTGCACGACCCTTATCGTCTTTTACCTTGTAGTGAATGGCGTCAAGCCAGCAAATGGCATAGACGGGGTCAAGCATACGGGACTTCCAGGCTGTTATTTCGGGAATAACTCGGTCGGTTATAGCACTGATGGTTTCTGCTGAAAGGGTTGTGTTAAACTCACGCTCAAAGTACTTGCTTATATCACGAGTGCTTGTACCAAGAGCATACATGTTGATGATTTGATCTGCCATACCTTCAGCAAGAATTGTCTCACGTTTCTTAACTGTCTCCGGTTTAAAAGAACCGTCACGGTCACGAGGGGTTTCGACTATCACCTCTCCATACTTTGTCTGTACGGTCTTGCTCATCTTGCCGTTACGACGATTGCCAGAACTGCAGTCAACGCTATTAAGGTGAGCATCCATCTCACCTTCTAAGGCTGCGTTTAGGATACGTTCTAGCATAGGAGCCAAAGCTCCGTCTTTACCGAAGAGTGCTTCACCGCTACGCAGCTGCTGGGCTGCTTTCTTGTAGTCTATTTCCAAATTGGCCATATTATAAAAACTGTGTTAAACTATTATTATTATAGCCTGACACAGTTTATTTTACACTCTCGAACGGGGCATTGAAAGCACTCTTGGAGTTTTTCATTTGTCAACAGGTTATTATCTTTGGATAGGTAGCTTTTTGACTTTGCTATTGGGCGAAATCGCATTGTTTGTATTAAAAAACAAAATAGGATGACTCACTATAATCTACTTCGTATTTTTCCATAAATGCAATCCTTGCCAAAAAGCAGTTTGTTCGGGTGGTTGTTTGGGCGTTCCCCCTTCGGGTCGGGCTTTCCGCTACAAGTCCTCGCTATGCTGTGGCTTTTCCCCTGCAATCCCTAACGTGGGTGAAAGGGTTTTCACTATCTTGCGCTTGCACTTTGACACACGGGGCTTCGGCTGTTCGCCGAAACTTCCCGCGCCCCGTCCCGCCCGAAAGAGTTCCCCGGCGTTTGTCCGGCAGCCGACATTATTCAAGGTAGTATTCTATAATATCTTTTATCAGTAGCTCTTCTCCTTGTTTCCATAATTTCCAGCCTTGTTCACTCTTTATTGTATCGCCTTGTACCTCAAACGGTTTTCGGACTTCTGTATTGTCCTTGAAGCAGACTACCGTCACCATGCGAAGATAGTCTTCCCAAGAGATATAGTAGGTGTCAAAGTCATGCGTTCTTTTCGCTGGAATACCATTTATCCGCATGAGGCTGCGGTTGCGTTGCATCCTGTTTCCATGCATCATAATCTGCCCAGATGAACAGTTGATCCATGCCGTTTTTCCGCTTTCCTCGTTCAGTACAATTTCAGCCCTTCCCGCCATTAAGCCCAACACTCTAAAACGGAGCATGGGAAAAGTGTAGATCAGACTTGCCGTCTCTTCTAAGTATTCATGTATGTTGCTTCCGGATCTCCATGCCAAGGGCATTAACGTATCTGATTCCGAAGAGTAACGATAGTAATATCTGCCATCTTTGCATGAAGCGTTATTCTGTCCGTCCTGCCATTCCTGCGGATTGTCATCCTTCCTTTTCCGCTCGGCAATATCCTTGTCAAACGGATACTGATGCAGTGCAATGCTATCTTCCGGCTCCTTGCACGTTGCTGTCCGGTATAATGGTATGACGGGGTTCTGCTCGGCTATGACCTCCATGAACCCAATACCCAAAGGAGCATATAATCCATTCTTGCGTTGGAACTGGAAATGATTGCCTTGTATGAAAAGGGAGGGAAAATCATCGGAAGCAATCCCCGTTATTATATCCGCTTCGCCAATAACATCCGCTGTCCGTTGGTCTTGTTTGCATGAAGATGTGCAGGCGGACTCATTGTCTGTCGGAGGCATAGGCGGCTTGCAACTCATGACCGATGCAGCCGTCAAAAGTAGTGTTATGATGACGGTTTTCATCTAAGTTTAAGCCCCACCTTCACCATGCCATGTGCAGGTTTGGGTATTATCTTGATAGTTATGCTGTATCCATTGCCCTGATTTCTCACCGTCGGTGTATTGTCCCTCAATGGTTATATAGGGTTTACCCTCCCATGTTGATTCCACACGATACGAACCGTCGAGTTTTCCATTACGGTAGTGGCATGTAGTCTTGCTGCGTATTGCGCGGCCGTCCTCGAAGATTTCCCATTCCTCGCCATCTTTTTTCCCGTCGATATAATGAGATTCAAAAATCTGCTTACCCGTCTTGTTGGCAAAGCGACGTTCCCGCCCGTTCTCCACACTCTGTTTGTACTCCTTTTCTATCTCTATTTTTCCGTTACGGAAATAGGTCTTTACAGTTCCGTCTATCTTGCCTTGTAGTATGGGTGTTTCCTTTCGGGGAGTAACGCCGTCTTGGTAGTATTCCGTGAATGTACCGTTACGCTTGCCCTTGACATATATGCCCGACTCACGCAATACCCCGTCACGGTAGCGATGATAGTCACCGTTTATCATGCCGTCTGAAAGTTTCACGTGTTCTTCGTCAAGCCCTCGTATAATGCGATATTTTCCCTGCAACGGCCGTTTACTGTCTTTTTTATAATATACTGTGCGGTGTGCATCATCCGTCAGGGGCTGCAAATCATTCCATTCTACTGTTTGTTGTGCGGAAACCGTGCCGCAAAGCAACAAAAAAATGTATAGTATCAACATTCTATTCATATGTCGTATATTTTTATTTTTCGAGGTTGATAATGTTCTGTGGCAAACTGATTTTCAGGGGGGGGGGCAAACCGCTTATTATATTTATTTTGAAGAAATTTCTCCATTCTTATAGCTTTGCTATAAAATAAAGCATTAATCCAACTATTATATTCACTCTTCAAGTTTACTTTTCACCAATTTCAGGAATTCCTCCTTAGTCATGAACCTGTCGAGAAAATCATTCAGTCGTCCCTCATTGGTTACTTCCGTGAAAAATTCCTCATGATCCGTACTCCAGACGACAGGATTCTCAGGGTCGTTATCTGACAGGCAGATGAGATAGTAATTGGGATAACCGTCCGTATAAAGCAGCTCTACAAAATCCGGAGTGGCACAATTTGAATACTTGATGATTTCACCCAGCTCTGCATTATCCGTAAACCAACCATTCCATTCTTCAAAATCCGGTGTCCCTTTTTGGAATGGCGTAAATGGTCTGGCAACCCAAAACAGTTGGCGGCGAGGTTCTTCATCCAAGGTAAAGAACGTATCTGTCATTTCCTTATAGAACGCCTCCCTGTCAGAATTGAACAACTCCATATGCTCATCCACCCAATCGCCCAAACCTTCAATCGGCTCTGTATCTTCGGCAGCCAGCCAGGGCGTGTCCACCGGTTTAAGGAACAAGGCCGTATCGAATGTAATGGCACAGAGATCCTCTTTCAGTGAATTCCCTTTCAGGTTTGCTACGTTGCCGCCCAGTAGCCTGATTCTGTCTGTTATTTCCTTTTTCATGAGTGCCGTATAATTTTGTTATTATTTTTGTTTGAGATTCACATGCCCGGACAGCCATTGGAAATATTTCCAGTCTTCCTTGAAAATCTTTTCCCCTTCGAGCATATAGGCGCGGAGAAGAAATTCAGTTGCATTGGTTTCATCCTCCATTTCCAGATAGTTCTCGCCAAGGCGCAGCAGGATGAAAGGATTGTCTGTCTCTCCGATATTGTAGCATTTGCGGAAAAACTCCAGCGACTTGCCGTAGTTCCCCATCATGAAATGGGCGTCACCGATTGAGCCGACGAGCCAGAGATATGCTTCCCAGTCTTCCTTCGGTTCAGGAAGGATGTCCAGTGCCTCTTGGAAACAGGAGATGGCTTTCGCGTAATCTTCGCTTTCCATCGCCTCATTTCCCGTTTCTGACAGTTCTTCGATTCTGTCGTACAGTTCATCTGAAAGTTCCATATTCCTCTATTTTTCTTTGATATTCTTTGATGCCCACATCCCGATATCCTGCTTGCTCAATGCCGCAGCCATCAGGTCGGGGAATTTGTCAGGCGTACAGGCAAATGTGGGAACACCCAGACCGGCAAGATACTCGGCATTACGCTTGTCGTAGCAGGGCGCCCCGTCATCGTTCAGGGCCGGAAGCACAATCAGCTGCACACCGCTGGCCACAATGGAGGCGAAACGCTTGCGCATCTCCTTCTCGTCACCGCCTTCATAGAGGTCGGTCACCAGTACCAGCACAGTGTCCTGCGGCCGTGTGATCACACCCTGACAGTAAGTCAGGGCCCTGGCTATGTCGGTTCCTCCGCCGAGCTGGACACCGAACAACAGGTCAACCGGGTCCTGCAGGTCATCGGTAAGGTCAACGACCGAAGTGTCGAACACCACCATACGCGTATTGACGGACGGCAGGGAGGCCAGTACCGAACCGAAGATGCCGGAATATACGACAGAGGTTCCCATCGAACCGCTCTGGTCGAGACAGAGAATGATGTCCTTCAGAGCCTTGCATTTTCTGCCGTAGCCTATCCTGACTTCCGGAATGACGGTCTTGTACTGGGGCTGGTAGTTCTTCAGGTTCTTTATGATGGTCGTCTTCCAGTCTATCTCGTTGTAACGGGGATTGCGCCTTCTCGCCGAACGGTTCAAAGCACCGGTGACGGCCTGCTGGGTCGGGGAAGAGAGCTTCCGCAGCAGGTCATCCACGACCTTGCGTACAACCTGACGGGCCATGTCCTTGTTCTTTTCGGGAATGGCCCTGCCGAGTGACATCAGTGTAGCTACCAGATGTACGTCAGGGACAACTGTTGCCAGCATCTCCTTCTCGGTAAGCAGCGAATCGATATGCAGACGCTTGATGGCATCCCTCTGGATGACCTGCACGACGGTCTGTGGGAAAAACTCCCGGATATCGCCAAGCCAGCGGCTTACCTTTGGGGCCGACGACCCGAGTCCGCCGCGGCGGTCACTGTCATAGACGGCTTCCAGCGAACTGTCAAGGCGCTGTTCTTCCACCGTCAGCGTTACACCCGTCCCGTCAGCGGCATTCCCGCCGAGAGCCATACGCCATCTTTTCAAATATTCTGTTTCCATGTTCTGTTCCTTTTTTATCCGATTCCCAGAAGTCTGCCGAGCAGGGGTATTACTTTGGATGCATCCCCGTCATTGCAGGAATGTTCCCCGGAGGCGATTCCGGTATCGGTTCCGTTCAATTCGAATCCTTTGGCCTTCTCGCCGAGTTTGCGGCGCTCGGCTGTAGTGAAATTGCTGAATGTACGTCTGATCACCGGCAGCAGTTCTATGAAATTTGCGTCGCTCAAACCGCAGAGCCAGCCGTTCACGAGCTGCCACAGGTTGTCGTCCAGCAGCAGTACCGAACCTGATGCACGCAGGAATCCCTCAAACCAGTATGCGATGTCGGAAGGTGCGTTGCCCACCGATGAATAGAAGCTCAAGGTGTCACGCATCTCTTCACGCGATATCCTGCCCTTGTCGTAGAGTATGCGTGCCGCGTACCCGGAGAGCAGCGGATGCGCTCCTGATGAATTGCGGATCTGCTGCACGAACCCATACCACATGCCGTTCAGCTCTTCGTCATCAAGCGTGGATACGGCATAGTTGGTAGCCGACAGGTGTTCAAGAAGTTCTCCGGCTGCCTCCTCGTCGATGTTGATGCAGACGAGCAGACCTCCTGCAAGGATACGTGCCACCATGGCCCGGAGCATGTTGCCCACCTTGCTGAAATCCAGATTGCGGACATCGCCGTAACGGACGATGTTCACCAGGTCGGGAACCGCTTCCATCATCTCCACAATGTCTGTGGATGCCGCCGACAGACGGTCAAGACGGATGGTCATCGCTTCCACAAGCTCCGGAAGGTTGGCCGGAATGACCCGGTCAAGAAGTCCCGTCAGTTCGGGGATTCTGGTGATTCCGGTCATGCGGTCGGAGACGTACTTCTGCACGGCTTCCTCCACGGTATTGCCCCAGACTGCCCGTTCTATGATGCAGACAATCTGTTCCGGTCTATGGTAAAGACTCCATTTTTCCTTGAAAGTACCCTTGCCGCCTGCGGTTTCCGGCTTGGCCCAGTCTATGTCAAGCAGGGCCAGGCGGTGGAAGAACAGGCTGCGTTCCAGGTCGGTCTCCTTGCGCAGGTCAAGTGTCATCTCCTTTATTTCCGCCGTGAAAGGAACACGCAAGCGTTTCTGCTGCCGTTCCACGTCAATCAGGAGAGGGACTTTGGGTACCGCTTCCGGCACTTTGCCCAGACAGTTGCCCACGATGAGCGATTCCCTGACGAGCTGCAGCAGCATATCGTCCCCGAAGCCCATTACGGTGGTCACCGCCTCGTTGTATTCCTCAAGCGTCGGGGCGGGCAATCCACGCAACGCAGCTGTCGTCTGCGCCAGACGGACTGTCTCGATTACGTGGGCCACCGAGATGTCCATGTCCTTCTTCCTCAGAAGGGCCGCTATACGGCTGACCCACCAGGTGCCGTCATCTTCCGGATGATGCCACAGGTAATGATACCATCCCGGAGAGTCTATGCCGGCCCCGTAACCGCTGCGGAAGGTGAGCCTGTCATACGTCCACGGAATCCACGTGCATTCCGCCTTTACCTTCGGGAGCCCTTTCAGCAGCTCGTTGTCATCCTTCACCTTCGGCATATTCTCCAGTGCCGGGACATGCCATGCCCCGCAGATTACGGCTATGCACCCGAAAGGTTCCTTCTGGACCGCTCGTATCATGCGACGCATCCACGCTTCACGGACAAGGTTCCTGCGGGAGGTATGTTCCGGGAGGGCTTCCCTGAGCGCGGTCACAGCTTCCTTGACGGCCTCGAAGATGCCGCTGCCGTCTCTGCGCTGTTCTATGTTCATGTTCCACCACGATTCACCGTCAGTATAGCCGGCAGCTTCTGCCAGCAGGTCAAACGGATCACCCGGCTGTTTAATAGCTTCATCATCCGCTTCTACAGGCTCGTTGCCATCCTTCCTTTCCGCTTCGAAGGCAAGGGAATGGGCAAGCGGGAGATCGAAGAAGCGTAAGGTGACATTCTCCCGGAGAGCATAGCGCAAAGCCTGCCATTCCGGCGAGAAGTCGGCAAACGGATAGAATACGGCATTCTGCGGCACATCGGGTTGATAGCCGAGCAGGGCTACCGGAGGCTTCATCTGCCCGTAGGAGACGAACGGCATGAGAGCCTCGGCCTCCGCCGGTCCCTCAAGCAGTATGAGGTCGGGACGGATACGCTCAAGTTCCTGCAGGATGTTCCGGCAGGAGCCCGGCCCGTGATGACGTATTCCCAATAGATGAATGTCTGTCATATTACTTGTCTCATGCAAAATACGTCAATCAAATCATATCTCTTGAAGCCCTGTAGATGTCTTTCCAGCCCTCACGGTTCTTGACCACTGTCTCCATGTATTCCTGCCATACCACTTTGTCCTGTACAGGGTCTTTCACCACGGCACCGAGGATGCCTGAAACGAGGTCCTCCGCATGGATCTGGCCGTCACCGAAATAGCCGGCCATGGCAAGGCCGTTGTTCACCACGGATATGGCTTCTGCCGTACTCAGTGTGCCGCTCGGGCTCTTGAGCTTCGTCTTGCCGTCGCCGGTGGCTCCCTGACGCAGCTCACGGAAAATGGTGACGACACGACGGATTTCATCAAGGGCAGGTTTCTCTGCCGGCAGCTGCATCACTTTCTCGAAGCTCTCCACGCGGCGGCGGACAATGTCAACTTCTTCCTCAAGCGTGTCGGGCAACGGGAGGATGACCGTGTTGAAACGGCGTTTCAGTGCGCTTGAAAGGTCATTCACACCTTTATCCCTATTGTTGGCCGTGGCTATGATGTTGAATCCGCGGATGGCCTGCACCTCCTTGTTCAGCTCGGGGATGGGCAGGGTCTTCTCCGAAAGGATGGTGATGAGCGTATCCTGCACGTCAGAACCGATACGGGTAAGCTCCTCAATGCGGCCGATCTTGCCTTCCTGCATCGCCTTCATCACCGGGGTCTGTACCAGGGCACCCTCACTCGGCCCCTCGGCGAGAAGACGGGCATAGTTCCAGCCATAGCGGATGGCCTCTTCTCCCGTTCCGGCGGTACCCTGTACTATCAGCGTCGAATCGCCTGATATGGCTGCCGCCATGTGCTCGCTGACCCAGCTCTTGGCCGTACCGGGAAGACCGTACAGAAGCAGCGCCCGGTCGGTGACAAGGGTGGCCACGACAATCTCCATCAGGCGGCGGTTGCCTATGTATTTCGGTGAAACCTCAAAACCGTTCTTCAGTATCCCTCCCATGAGGTAGGTGACCACGGATTGGGGTGACATCTCCCAGTTTTCGGGAATCGGGTTGGTCTCGTTCTTTTTCAGTTCATGAAGTTCCTCTGCAAACTGTTGCTCGGCATGTTGTCTCAGTAAAGTGCTCATATGAATATCAATATTTATTTTTCATTTAACAAAGTGTCTATTTCAGATTTAAGATCCATGAATTCCAGCATCTTCGAGCAGAACTCGTTCATGGACGGCGAAGCCTCCGCCGAAGAGGCGGCCTTGGCCTTGATCAGGTTCCTTAGATGTGACGGGATATGCATGGCAAGCCGTTCCGCCATGTCTGCGGCATAGTACAGGTAATCCTTTTTCAGAATCCAAGACATGACGCTGGAAGAGAATTTCGGGCCCCATGCCTCGTAGTCGTTGCCGTACCATGAGTCGGGTATGAATCCGAAATCCCGGACCGTTTCCGGCCAGCTGATTTCCTCCCGCTGGGAGGGAGTGAGCATCGCCACGAGTTCCGGCTTGCGCAGATAGGAAGGGTCTTCCTTCAGGGTGTGGAAAGCCCACAGCCCGTCCGAGAAGTTGAGTATCGGGTCCTCCAGCTCCAGGAACTTCCTGAAAGGGGGATGCTTGGCGAATTTTCTCGCGGCCTCTTCCTTACCGCAGCCATATACCTCGCACCAGAAACTCAAAGGCACCCGTTCGGCGAGCTGCCTCAGGATGAATTCGGAATCGCCCTCTTTCTTGTTGGAGCTTACCTCGGACAGCCCCATGGCCTTCATCTCCGGGGTGTATCCGATCTCGTCGTATGACCATCCGGTAAGCATGTTGTGTCTGATATGTCCACGCAGGAGTTCGCAGCAGCGCATCACCATGGCTGAATCGGGAATCATGCACAGAAGTTTCCGTGCCGTTTCCTTGACAATGGAGCTGCGGTCCGACTCCAGCACTTCCTGTATGAAGAGCTCGTCGGCCTTGCTGATGTTTATCCGGAGACATTCAAGCAGCTCGTTGCGCTGGTTGGCCGGTTCGCTCTTCCAGTCTTTCCGCAGCAGTTCAAGGGCTGCGGCAGAATCCTGCTGCCTGAATCTGGCAAGCATCTCCTTACGCTCGCCGTGGGTGGCCGTATCCCAAGAATCGGTGATCCCGCATTCCTCTCCGACAAGACCCATCTGCCTGATCAGCCATAAGCCTCTGTTCCCGACGAGATTTTTCAGCAGCCTGCGTTCTTCAAACCGCAACGGATTGTTGCGGTCATAGGCACGCCGGATAAGCGGCTGGAGGTATTCGGGCGAAATGATTTTTCCCGACCCCTGCGCCAGACGGTAGGCGTAGGCTAGCATATAGCGTGTACCGTGGAGTCTGGAAAAGAGTTGACTCCGGTCCTTGTCGAAATACGGCAGTTCCTCTTCCGGGGCTGTTTTCACGGGGACAATGCCTTCCGCTCCGGCCGGTTCCCATCCGGCACGCCTGTAGGCGAAGGCGGATGCGGCTGTCATGTACAGGAACGATTCCGTGTCTTCGGCTTTCCCGTGGATCCCGTCAACCAGAGTCTGAAGGACTCGGGAAAGGCTCCGGGAACGAATTCACGGTTGGCTGTTCCAAGCAGTGCAGCCTGTATGATAGGTTCAGTTACGTTCATCTCTCCAAGTATGATATTCTTTGTTGTACCAAATGGATTTCAGTTCCCATATATCCCCGTTTACAATGACCAGCGAGGCGAACGGATTGCCGCCGGTAATGGCGAGGATGTCGATGAAGGTTTCCTCGGGCATCGCCACACGGACGGCATTGCCCGCGTTGTCCAGCAGCGTGTAGTCTTTCCCGTTACGGGCAACCCTCACGTCATCCACAAGCAGGGGGACGTCCTCGAAAAACGGATTCGTCAGCATGGCCGTGCGGTACACCGCGGCAGCCTGCTTCAGGTTAGGGCTGCACGCCGGCACAAAGTTTTCTTCCGCGAGTACGGACTCCCGGAACAATGCACGCCGGCATGTACCCGTGCCGTTGTAAAAGCATAGCGCCCCTTTATAGGCACTGCCCGGAATCCAGTTCTCGGTGGAAAAGGTACCGGCAACGGCAAAACTCAGGTATCTGGCGAAAAGTCTGCTTTCCTTTCCGTAAAACCAGTAGATGTCGGTATTGATATCGTTGACTTTACGGGACTGCTTGTGAAGCACGAGCCAGCTGTCCGCCACCGGCTCTCCGGCAAGGACGTTGTCCTTGGACTGGGGATATCCGATCTGCGTGCGTATCTCGTCCTTCCATTCTTCGGGAAGGCCGTCCATGTTTCTGTAGCTCTGCATGAGCAGGTACAGCCTGCCCATGCTTTCCGTCAGGTCGGATTTCCAGCTTTCCGAGTCGAAGTCTATAGCCTCCATGGCTCTCAGTCTCCCCGCAAGTCCCGGTGCCTGGGCATCCACCATCCTCCGGGCCATGTTGTCAAACAGGGTATAGGCACGTTCCGGAACATTCAGGAATCCGTTGCGCACCAGGTCCTTCATCCATACCTCAAGGTCGGATATGCCTCCCAGTACCTTCTGGTGCCGCTTCTCCTGCCTCTTGGCCTGAGCCGCTTCATCCACAGGGGTTTCGCTTTTGGCTTTCTGCTCCTTCTTTTCGGCCTTCTCCGTTCTTTTGGCAAGCCACGCCGTCACCCATTCCGGCTCTTCCGCCTGCGTGAACTGGTCAGGCTGGCGGGCGTACAGCAACAGCAGGCCAAGCCCATGCTTGCACGGGAATTTGCGGCTCGGGCAGGAACACTTGAACGCAATGTCATTCAAGTCTATCACCGTCTGGTAGGGATTCTTTCCGCTTCCCTGGCAATGACCCCAGACGGCACGTCCGCTGCATTCCTTCAGTACCCATTTGCTCAAGGTCGCAAGTCCTTTGCCGGCCTTTACAGATGAGTCGTCGGGAGCGAGCTGCAATATCTGTTCTTCTGTCAAGTTCAATGGCATACGCAACAAGTTAATTGGTCATTGGTAAATCATTCCCTGTTCCCGGCTGCATATTCTCCCGTGTTGATCGTCAAGTACGGGACGCTTGGGCTGTATCAGCGCGTCTTCGTATTGGCATTTCCACTGGATGCTGCGGTCCATATCACCGTCTTTGATCCATCGATGGTTTCTCCGAATCTATTTCGTTGCCGCTTGTAAGCAGATAGGAAGCCACGTTGTAGGCATGGTTCACTATCCAGTTCGGATCAAGTCCGCGGAAGTGGTACTGCAGGTCAGGCAGGAACAGCGTGTTCATCCCGAGTGTATCGACCAGCATGTCGTCGGAACCCTGAATCGTGAAGAAACGGACGTTTACGGCATAGCGGATGAACCGGTCAGGACCTTCTATCTGATTGCCGCGGATTTCCTCCGCCTCGAACAGTTTCCGCTGCCGCTGAAGAAGAACGCTCGCAGGACGGGAACAGTTCGGCGAGCGCTTCAAGGTAGTCCATTTCCAGATTGGCACGTTCCAGAGAAGACAGGCCGCGGGCAAGGAAGTCCGTAGCGAGCATACTGTACCGGCATTCCTCAAGGATACGGTCACGGCTTTCCTGGCAGTCCCACATCTGGCTCCGGGTGAAGTCGTCCACGGTCTTTCCGTCAAAGTCCATGCACGAAGTCATCAGGAACTGCACGGGTGCTTTCCCGTCCTCAAACTCCACCATGTGGTCCAAAGCTGTGATGAAGACAGACTTGTCATCACCTTCGCGGCATTCTACATTGCCGAAATGCTTCCGGCATACATCAGCCACCCTCTGCGTATCCGGCAATTCAACCGGTTCCTTGAACAGAAGGTTTATAAGTAAAGGTCCTCCGGGCTGCAGTTCCTTTGTATTTAGGTCTTGTTGAAATACTTGATTCATATTGAAATGCTTTTGAATGTGAAAGAATCGGTTAATCCCACCAGAAATACCATATTCTGGATTGACGCAACGTGTCGGCAAGACTGCCTATGCCGTCACAGCTCTGGTCCATATCCGGACAGAAAGCATATTGCTGTATTGCGGCTTCCATTGCTCTGTCTTCCGGAACGGGAGCTGGAAGTTCATACTCCAGCTGGTCGCTGGTAAAGGTTCCCGGAACAGCACCGTATTCCTCGTACCAATACTTTGAGATGGCCATCAGTTCGGGGTTTGCAGGACAGTCGTTCCAGTTGCCGAATGGCAGGTACGCGAATATTTTCCACGGCTCCGTGACCGGAATACGGGCAAGGATCAGCGGATGCGTCATGTTCGTATCGGTATTCCAGTAGCTCGAATAACGGTTGTTGTCGAATCCGCCTTCAGGCTCTTCATCAATATCATCGTTGTCCTGCCCGGTCAGCTTGTCAAGGATGGATTTCCCGTCCATGACAGGAGCCTCAAGCAGCCTTCTGCGGAATTCATTGACTTTTTCCCGGTTGAATGTGTAATCATCCGAGCTTTCGCTGTCAGGATCCGAGTTCCCGATTATGTTTTCCCACAAACCTTCATCGACATTGACCAGAACGGGGATGAAGCCTTCCCGCACGCCGAGCCGTTGGGCATAGGTATAGGCTGACATGATAGGGTCATCGTCACTCATGGATGGGAAATAGGTGCATTCACAATCAAGATAATCCATGAAGGCACGGGCCAGTTCGTCTGGCTCAACGGTATCTTTGTCTATATGCAGCCCCTGCCAGTTGGCGAAGCGTCTGTCTATGCGTTGTGACATTGCCTGGTAATAATCCTCGTCATACGGGACAAACAGGTATGCTTCCTCTTTGAACTCATCGGAATGATACCTTTCCGGACCGAAATAATCCAGGGCGTGGTTGTCAATGTCTCCGGGATAAAATGGAGTTTCGTTGGCGCCATAGTAACTGCCATAATAGTAGTCGGCAAATGCACGGCCCTGTTTATTGAACAGGAATCTTGTAAGCTGCCCGTTCAGGTTGTCCTTTATGAACACCCTCAGGTCATCATCGGCCGAGCCGCTTTTGATCCGGGACACAAGGTCTCCGAACTGTTCAAGAAAATCATCCCTCATAAGGTCATTTACCATGCACCAGCGTAGATATATTGCCAGATGATTGTAGGCCGTAATTGTATCTAACGGCAGATCCTTCTCTTTGAACTTCTCCAGATGGCCTTCCGCATCGTCCATCACTTCATCCGTGTCATCCGGGAAATCGGGACCGCCATCGGCATCGTCTTCGCTGCCGTATGAGATTTTCAGAGTCACTTTGTCCGGAAGGGCAACACCCTGTCCACGTGTTATCCTATGTTTATCGACAGCAGAGAAGCCTATGGTTTCTCCGTCGTTGAGAACTGCATCGTATTCCAGAACATATCCTGCCATGCTGGCCAGGAAGTCTCTCACCTTTGACGGGTCGGCATCCACGTCAAGGACCTCCATTTCGTCCTTGCCGAAACACTCCATTCCATAGGTGTAGCCGCTGATTCCCTTTTCGGTACGGTAAAGCCCGAACCATATCCAGTTGTATATAGGCAGCGAATCCTCCTTCATCATTCCGGAAAAGCCTTCATAGAAACGGGGCTGGAAAACGACACCGCTGGTATAGATACCGGTTATATTCTTCTGGTGGCAGCAGACAGACAACAGCTTCACGTACAGTTTACCTCTTTCGATCAGGGACTCCTCTTTGCCGATAACGGCAACCATGATGTGAGCCTTATGCTCTTTGGCTGTTTTTTCGGCCTCCGACCACATGTAATTGTTCTTCGCGCATTCTTCGGCTTCGCCATTAGGTACGGGGGCAGGCATCAGGCTTACCGCCGCCATCATGTCACCCACGTCGAAGACCAGTGACTCGGGGTTCCGTTCCTCGTCAGATTTCTCTTCAGCGGTGATGTCCCACTGTTCTTTCAGATCTCTGATGTATTTTTCCTTGTCCCAGCTGTTGTCGGAGAGCAAGGCGAATCCCACGAATGTGCCGGTCTTTTTCTCACGTTCCTCGGCCTGCTTTGCCTGTTCCATCCAGTAGGAACGCACCATCTCGACAAGGGCCGTAGCATCCTTGACAGCCGTCTTTTCGTCATAAGGTTCCATCTCACTGAAGGTATGGCCGCAGTCAGACAAGCTGTCTCCTTCGTATCCACCATTCACACCCAGCAGCCATTCACTGTCCTTGGTATCCTTGTATTTGAAGATGTAGTAGGTCATATCGTGCAGTACGAACGTGCCTGTACACTCTATCTCTGCCGGCTCGTGTCCCAGTTCCTGCGGGTGCGAGAGCCAGGCCGTCATTGCAGCCAGAGCCGCTTCATATTGTGTTGGTCTCATATCTTGAATGTTTTTAATTTATACTTCACTCTTCATCCACATATAACTTGCCGTCTTCCTTGCGAACCAGTCTGGTGTCATATGGAAATCCAAATATTGCATAACGTCCGGAGAATAGTTGCAGATGGTATTCAAATCACAATATTCATATCGACATTCGTCATTATCTTCATCCCCATCAGCAAGGAAAAGCCAACCGCTGTCCCAACCCATGTCCTCAGCAAAGGGCTTTTGACGAATGCAAGTTGCTATTTCACATCCAACTACTAAAACACGGCTGCTTACAGTACATTCAATGGCTTTACTCCAATCTTTCAGCAGTAATTTGATGTTGTCCTGCGGTATATGTAAGAATTGCGGATCCGTCTGTGGTTCATCCTCCCACTCTTTGAAACGGCTGTCAATGAGAGCTGCCATATCATGATAATATTTTTCTGTCCAAGGCAGCAACAGATAAGCAGCATCTGTCTCATCCTCACTATTCCATATCCTGCCTTTGAAATAGTCCATGGCATATGCTTGTATATCTTTAATATAGGCATAAGGTGTACTACGGTTTTCCCAATTATACCATTTGGTAAACATCGTTCCCACTCTGTTTAGCAAGATAGTAGAAAGTCCGCCATGCAGATCCTCATTATCTCTAATAAATTCTCTTAAATCAATACTGTCTTCTGCTTTGACCCTATCAACCAGGTCTCCATGTCTAAACAGGAAAGGTTGGCTCATAAGATTGTGTTCTATACACCATCGTAAATAAATCGCCATGTGGTTGTAAGGAGCCAATTCATCTGCTGACAAATGCAACTCTTCTATCTTTTCTTCATGTTTCTTCGCATCGTCAATATAAGATATGTCATAACCTATTTTCTCTGCATCTGTAACAACATTTAGTCTCAACGGATTAATTGTTTCCAGCGCATCATCAGGACATATTTCAAAGAATTCATCTATATCCTTATCTTGGATAAATTGTAACTCTTCCCTATATAAAGGGATAACCTGATAAAACTCAACACTTCCTGCTCCTTGTGTTTTACATGTACTTGACTTATCTCCAAATATACTTGGAGACAGGAGAACAATAGCACAGAGCTTGGTGCCTTCTGAGAATGTATTATCACCTCCAAGTTCCATTGTCTTTCCCCAGCTGATACAGGTCCTATGACGTATGCATTGTCTTGCCAACGACGTAATAAGTCGTATAGGCCAACACCATTTCTCTTCTGTCCAATCAGACAATCCGAGTTTCCAGTCAGGTGGTAAATTGATAAGCAATTCTTGATGACAGGTATTGCCGTCTATATCGTCCGATTCAAGGACTTCATGATTACTCATGTTGACTGTTATCAATGTATAATAGTTATGCTCTTTCCTCGGGGCAATAACAGCTATGTCCAATGGATATTCTGAACACGAGTCATCATGCAAGAAATTGTTAATCTTACCAAAATACTTTTCAATATGTGCTATCACTTCCTGTCGTGCAACAGAGCTTATTGAAATTTCACTGGATTGTATTGGGTTAGTTTCAATATCTATTTGATTCAGTACATTAAGACGGTGCGGATTTACAAGGAGAATATTGTCATTCATCTTGTCAAGAAGTTTTTGCGTTCCATTTTTGAGCTTAAACTCCAGTTCATCTCCATATAAAGGTATTATCTGATAAAAATTGACTTCCTCTCCATCAGGTAGTGTACAAGTATTTCCACCTATATTTCCACATGGGGGATTTATCAGAATGGAAGCACAAAGCTCTGTCGTATATGAAAGAGGTCCATCATAACTGACTGTATGACCCCAACCAAGCCAAGTATTGTTTTCTCCCGGGAAGCGAGCAAGTTCTTTCAACAACCGTATAGGCCAATACCATTTTTCGTCTTTCAAATGTTCTTTATCCAATTTCCAATACTCTGGCAGACAGATGACAAGTTCTGCCCGTTCCAGCTGATCTTCTTTCAATTGGTTAGGCACATTCATCAAGTGTGCCCCCATTCCCATTGTCACAAGTGTGTACCAGTTACACTCTTCAGATGGAGGAATCAAACAAATATCCACATGAATGTCCGGTGATACTTTTTCGTGAAAAACGAATTCAAAATTACCATAATAGTGCTCGATATGCTTTTCTATAATATCTATTTCATCTTCTGAGTACATTTCTGGAGCAATAGACTTATTGTCGCCATTATCATCATCACAACAACTTTCACACTTTATTTTTCGTTTTTCCAGTTCTTCATTACACTCATTTATTACAGCAACTGCACTGCTGTCCTCCGGATCAAGTTCCGCCCAGCGTTTGGCATATTCTATCGCCTTTTCTTCCTGTTCTACAAGATATTGGTATGCGTATGCCATGCGCTTGTTCCATCCTGCCTGACTTTCTCCGGCTTCACGGATCGATTCCAGCAGTTCAAGTGCTTTATTCAACGCCCTTTCCTTTTCGTCATCTTCCGGTTCTTCGCCATTATCTCCCAGAATCGCATAATTCTCATATGCCCGCACCAGCAACATGACCATGTCGTAGTCCTGTTCAGCTTCGGGAATGTCCTCAAGTGCTTTGATACACTTGGAAAACTTTTCCATGTCATTCCATTTCTCTATCTGGGCAAGAAACTCTTCTTTATTTTCCTTGGTGTATGGTATAGCCTCGCTGGCCGCTTCTGTCAGTTGGTGTATCCGTCCATTACGGATGAAGTCTGAAATGTAGAAAGAGTATTCGGGGTATTCATCGAGCAGAGGTATAACCTTCTTGACAAAAGCCCTGAGGTCATAGACAAACAGGTCGATATAGCTGTATTCCGTTCCGGTTGCACCCCCTGTTATCACACCGAGATTGCCCGGTTCAAGAATCTCTTCCGTTATCCTGTCTTCAAGATCATGACGGAAGTTCAGTATATTATCTTCGCCAACACCATTCTGGAAAACCATATAAAGAGCCTGAACGCCGAAACCGTCGGCATGGTCAAATATCTCGGTTGAACCATGATAATAGTCAGCTACGATGGAGCTCAGACAGGTAGATCCTACTATCACATCGAAGCGCAGTTCATCACTTTCCTTCGGGGTCAGTTGATATCCCGTATAAACGTCCTTCGGATTCTCGAAGAATTCATGGCCGTGGGATTTCACGGTTTCCTCTATGTGCTGTCTCAACCCGGACAAGGCAATCATACCTTCCTCAATTCCTGACGCCCTTTCTATACCATTGACATATTTGAACGAGACGCCTTCTCCCAGTACAAGTTCCAGAATGACATGAAAGTTTCCGTCACTATTTTCTTCCGGTAAGGCACAAAGATTTTTGTCGTAATACCTGATGTTGAAGTTTTCTCTTTTTTCGTCATAGGATGCTTTTACCATGATCTTGCCCATATCGACATCGGTATCGTGTACACGGTATGCGAAAGACCCGACCTTGCCCGGGTTGAAGGGGAAGAACTTCCATTTGCCTTTCAGACACTCCGGCATACAGGATATGATGTAAGGATAGATGATGAAGAGATCCGGCCATCCTTCTACCGAGAACGTGAACTCATGGTCACCTCCAATATTGAAGTGCATGTCTTCCGATATCAGATTGGTTCCTTTACTGATAAACTCTATGAAGGCATCAGCTTCCTCCATGGAGTTCGGACACATCATGCCTGACAACTTTTCTTCGTTTTCAACAAACCAGTTCCAGAATTCTTTCACTCGCCTGGTTAACGGCATGGCCATATTGCACTGACGGATGAAACTCAAGGCGTCTCCATTTTCCGGTTCAAGCTCCCTTGCCTTGCTGAAATAACTCAGGGCCTCCCGGTAATTGCACAGAAAATACTGGGCATATCCCATTCTGAAATTCCACCGCTCATCTTCTGCGCCTTCCTCCCTGACGGATTCGAGCAGTTCTGCGGCTTTGGCATATTCCTCAATATTGTTGTACGCCCTTGCAAGAAAGCCGGTCGTCTCAAAATCCCGTTCGGCTTCCGGAATCTGTTCCAGTGCATCGATGATTTCCTGATGCTTTTCGGCCTTGTGCCATTCGTCTATCTGCTCCATCAATTCGTCATTCATGTTCTCTCCGGTATATATGATTTGCTTTTTTTCTGGTTCTATAGGCTGGTCTGCAACCAAAGTCGGGAGGAATTCACTTGAAAGTTTTTTCAGGTCCTCTAACCGGGAGGCACACAACGTGAAGAGGGTGTACTGGTTGGGACACAGTGCATGACAGCTGTAAACGGGATAAGGTTCTTCATCCTCTGAATCTTGGTCGATACCCATGTCATAGAGGCGGTATTTTCCGCCGTCAAATTCCCTTTCTTCAATCATTTCCTCTTCCACATCAAGGAAATCCGGCTCACCATCGGTAGAGTATCCGGTGCATCTAACCGTGTGCCAGTTGTCTGCAGCCGCATCATAATAGACGAGGGTGCCTTCATCCGTATCTTCGAGATAGCTGCCCGGTAGGCTGAACCTGATCTTCCCGACCTTATGGTTGACAATTCCGCGCCGGTAGCCGATGGCAAATTCCGTTTCGTAGGGCGGTATCCCGTCAGTCGGGACAGGAACACAACCATGGAGTCTGCAAAGTTCCTCGTATTCCTTTTTGGGGAAAGGAAGAGACGGGTCAAGTGATGCTGTCGTTTCCAGCTCGCTTATGATGTACCCGTTGATACGGGCATCTTCTTCACTTCTTTCTGACGGCATGAAATAGCAGTCCTCCCACATGGCATTCAGGGCCATGCCTCTATGAAAACGTGCATCACGTTCCGAATTGTTCCAGATGAAGAAATCATCGGCAAAAGATTCGATTCCTTCTTCCCGGATACGCCTAACGACCTCTGAAAGACGGAAAGAACCCAAAGGTGAAATGACAATGCCGTTGTCTGATTGAGGGTAATATTTATTGATATCCCAACAGAATAACAAAGACGTGCTGCCTTTGTTATTCTGCTCCTGGATGATTTCAAACAGTTTGGCCAGCCACTTGTGAAAATGTTTCTTCTTCATGGCCTCAAAGTCCCTTTCCGTGTAATAGTCCGTCTCGTCTTCAACCTCAAACCGGGTACGGGTCGCCTGTTGAAGTCTGTCGATGAACTCTATTGCTGCCTTGTGGAAGCCGGGACCAAGCATGTTGGTCTGGCAGTCTCCGTTTACGGAAATGACGTTGTCTGTATTTCCTTCTCCCTCATGTTGATAATTTAGGAACAAGTCGCCCAGCCTGCAAAAACTTACCGTCGAAGATGATTCATCGTGCTCTGCATTATAACCGGACTCAACAGCCTGACTTTCTACAGTCTGTTGAAACTTTTCAATATCCTTGATTTTAGTGTGAATGGTGAATCCAAGTCCCATAATTTCATTATTTTGTTTATAAATGCAAGATACCGATTTTATTCCAACTGGTCACATTTAATTTGTTAATAATAACAGAAATTTGGCACTATTGTAATACAATACGCCTTCCACATGGAAATCCATGCTTTTAATCATAGTTTAGCAACATTTTGTCAGTTCACTACATTGGGGTACAAGTTCTTCCGTAACACAAAAAATCCCCCTCCCATGAAAATCATGAGGAATTTAAGCGCATTTGCAGCTTTGTGTCAGAGGATAGCAATGAATTCACTCATTCTTGTCATTCTGGCCCAGAAAGGCAAACTGAAGTCTCAGGATTTCATCCATCGGAACGACTTTTCGGACTCTGCTCTCCAGACTTTCCGCCTCAGCCCAAAGGAAAGGATAAAAAGCTACGCCCTCACTGCTCTTCAGTTTCGAAGCATCGTTCTGCCAGCCGTCCCATCTGTAATCGGTATAGAACTTATCCGTATCGCCATGCAGACACCAATAGACGAATTGTCCAAATTTTATCTCCATATCTTCCATCTCCAGACAGTCGGGGGCAAAATAGCCGATATTGCCGTCGTCAAGACAGATGAACAATCCTCCCAGTATGTCTTCGCCGATCACTATCTCGTTGAACGGGAACAGACTGTTTCTAGTGACAAAGTTTAGTTCTCCCGAACCGTACAGCCTTATCCAGTTGTCAATGACTATACCACCTGTGTTTTCAAGGATTGCAGCCATCAGGCTACCGCTCTTGATCCGGTACTTCTCTTTCATTGCCTGCCTTGCTGCTTCATCCAGAGGCAGCACATTTATCGTTTTTGACGAACTTTTTATTTCATCAAGTATTCTCTGAAACATTTCATCGTTCATAGTCTTTATTTTTTTTCTGCTTAAAATTCTACTTTTCATCATACTCATTCAAAATAAATTGCACATTTATCTTGAACGTTATACCCATAGCATTTGCCGGAGGCCGTTATTACTTTTTTCATGTTTCTGTAAATCTTAAAACTCCATATCCTCCGTCCATTCCAAAGAGTCCACCGGACAAAGCTCTACTTTCTTCATTTCGTACCAAACGGTCAGCAATATCCTAATGCTGTCAGGCGTATATCCCTTAACCCATGTACATTCTACAAATTTTCGTCTGCCGTCTCTGATTTCCTCGAATGTGGCATGGCTCAGCAACCCTACACGGAACTCTCCAGCCATGTCCTCCTTTCTTACTTGCATGGCATAGACTGGTTTCCCGTAGCGTGTCGTGCGCCCGTCTTGGTCGATCAGACGCTGCAAGACTTCATTGGGCGTTTCCTGACGGGCTACTATGGCAAAACGTAGTGAAAGGTAATCCCCCCACCTTTGCGGTACTTCAGTCCGCTCATTCTCCGGCGGCATTGTCTTGTCCGAAAAAGTGGGAAACACAATATTCGCCGCCACCACCATAGCCACGATAACTGCCCAATAGACTGCTATTGCTCGTTTCCAGTAACGGGGACGTTCACGGAGTTCCTGCCGGACTTCCTTGCATATCTTCTTGTCGTCAAAAAATCCCAGAGGGATGGCTGACAGCAGCACCGCCAGACTCGCCAGACCGTAGAAAACAACCTTTTGTGGCACGTTTACCAGATGTACATACCCGTCTTGTCCCCTTGCCGCCAGAAATGTGCCGGCCAACAGGACGAATTCCGGGAGGATGCTCAGGAAGTATATTCCGGCAGCAAATGCCTTTCGCTTCCTTTTATTGTTCCATTCCGTGAAATGCGCGTAGGAAATTTTATGCAGCATCACCAACAGGCGGAAAAAACGGCTGAATATGTTTCTTCTATTTGTCATTTGAGTATTTCAGTTATCCATTTCAGAGCAGTTCCTAATAAAACCATTGCGGGAATAAGAAGCAAATAGAGAGGGAAAAAGAACAGGTTGCGCCGGAAGGGACTGAACTTGCGTCCCGCATAATGCTGCATGACCGCTTTCCGCCGGGAAGGCGGGTATATTTTGCCGAACAGACGGTCTGTCATGAAGACAGAAACGGAGGACACGATTAGAAGAACGGCTCCAAACACCTCGAATGCCAAGTCATCCAGAAAATGACCGCCTATGGTCAGAACCGGCATGAATATAAAAAACGTGATACAGGCCCACAGCATATCACTCCCACGGGGTTGTTTGAAACTGACCTTGTGATAATGCTCCCATGTTATTTCTCCCAACCAAAACAGATAGTCGAAGAAATAATAATGTCGTTCTTGCTCTTTATATTCCTGTTTCTTCATTCTAAACATAATGTTCGGCAGCCAATCGCTGTTTATGGCAATCTTTTCATTTCGCTCAATTACAAATATATATCATAAGGAAGAAACTTCAGAACATTCGGTCTTCCTTTTTTCTATGGTATGCTCTAAAGCATTTTTTTGGGATGCTTGTTTGGACGTTCTCCCTAAGGTCGGTGGAGCTGTCTCGCCCGAAAGTTTCCCGGCGTTTAACCGTTAGTTAGGGACAATAAAGCACCCCCCTATCCATAAATGACTATACAATTCCAACAACATCGAAGTAGTGTCAGTACAAAATGTACCAACAGTATTTTTCCGCTATACTTGAAACGATAGCAGGCAGATGCGACAAAGCCGATGGCACTCCAACCAATCGCCACCCGGCTTGTAAAGATATAGTTTTCGGAAGATTCATAGCTCCAACCTAATCCTTCACAACCTATCGGGTAAAGTTCCGGATGCTTTGAAAATTGTATAGAATCACTGACAACCATCCACAGCAATAGCAGACAGCATAGTCCCCACAATATCCTTAATACCAATCTTGATTTCATTGTTTTGTTCATCATTTCAGGTTATCGTGAATGGTCTAACTCGATGTACCAACCTTCCTTGATGGGCTTGTAAAGCGTGGTGTCGTTGTACGTCCTGCGGTAGATCTCGTTCAGGTCGCCGTGTTCGGTGATACGGATGTTCCGGCGGCTTCTCAATCCGGGATCATAAACGAAACTCTTGGATGTTCCCGCATCCACGATGCCGTGGGAATAGTACGGCATAACGAGGCTCACATATACCGAATCCGCCGTTTCCCATTCCCTGCGGTCAACAAGGACAAGACCGCATCCAATCTCTGACAACAGGGAATCGAGCTGTATTCGGTCTGGCTTCAGCAGCCCATATACCGGGAGGTCTTGTTCGTCATTTGATTCATGGAATGTATCGCTTTGCTCTGTTGAATCAAGTATAATGACCTCTTCCGGAGAAAGCGGCGGGTAGTGGAAACTGCCTTCTGAACTCTCTGACATGATTTCGTACACCTTGCGGAACGCCGCCTCGTGCGTGGCAAAGTGGCGTATCATTTCCTCGTCGCTCGGCGGCATGGGCGGCTCGCAACTCATGACGGATACAGCCGCTAAAAACAGTGTTATGATAGATTTCTTCATTTTCCTATTTTAATCTTCAATGCTTTGTCTTTCTTTTGACAGCCTTGGCTTCAATAATGATAGCTCCGTTGATTCCAGCCATGCCATATCGGCAGTATGCCTGTTTGCCATCCAGTTTTTTTATCCGTACATTTTGCAAGTTGTCCTTGATTGTTTTATGCAACCTCCCAAGTTCTATGGTGTCCCGTACAAACGCACCGTCATAAATCCACAACAAATCCATTCCGTGTAATACATTTTTCACTGCTTGTTCTCTGAAATACGGGCGATTGTTCCCCGATATGCGTATCTCATTGTCTGAAATATGCTTCAGGCATTTTCCATCCAGCGAAGCAGATATTGACAAGTCCATGTCTATGCCTTTTTTTACTGTCTGTCTGGCATTTGGTGTGCCTACACGTTGTAAACATCCATCTTGTGCAATCACATACGAAAGCGTGTAATGCGGGAACAGCCCTATTCCCTTGACTTCCACTCGCAGCGTGTCTTTATGCAGAAACAGGCGGTGCGCCGGTTCTCCTTCCAGTCTGTAAGAAATGAAACTGCTGTCTGGCATTTCATCACTCCGGTTGCTCACTTGCGCATGAGCGCAAAGCACACTGCAAAACAGCAGTAGAAACAGAAGCCTCATATTCGGTTGGTTGATAAAATTACCTTTCGAATGTACGCAATAATAATTCATATATTCAATCCGTTAACATAAAAATCCCGATCACGTAATACATTATCATGTTCTTCCAGTTTTATAGCTACTTTAATAAGTAAAGAAATTGCCTTCACTCTATTTTGCCATTGAGTTTTACTTTCTCTTAAAATCGTATTTGGAATAAATCATGTCAAAATTTTCATTCTGTTCCCATGAATATCCGTAGAGAAAGAGCAACGTGTTTTCTGCTCCGCACAAAACCTCTGTCAAACCGTTATCGGACAAGATTTCTTTTACCTTTGGATATGTTAGATTAGGTAACTCAATGTTTAATAGCGATGAAATGTGATCGCGTTGGGCATCATCTATATTCAAGTGGATGGCAGTAACGTTTGGCGGGACAGGGAGTTGTGATGTCTCAAATTTTATTTCATCATCAGGATGTTCCTTGAAATACTTTTCAATCTTTCTCATAACAGCTTTGGTTACATGTTGGCACAGCGACAAATCACATGTGGACATTTCCATGTTAAACTTGAATGTATTGCTGAAAGCTTTCTGTAACACAGCTTCAACACCAATTGGTTCGCCTTTGTGTAGCCTGCCATGATCGAATGGTGAGTACTTCGGGTGCAGTTCTTTCACTTTCCAATATCCCGCTCTATATTGTGTAACCCAGTCTCCAATATTGATTTTTTTCATGGCATTATTTTTTTGTTCAATCTTTTCCTTCAAGCTTTTGAATGTTCGGTGGATAATCAATCTTTCAGAGAGATTTATCTGCTTGTTATAAACCTATTTGAAATTTGTCAGTATATCATTCTTTTTTATTGGAAGACAACATTTCTAATAAATGATTAAAGCTATTCGCAAACAAATTCTTGCCGAATCTTCAAATTACAGGTTCAATCTCCATAATAGATTTTACCGTAATTTTCCGGAAGATAAACTCTATGCACAAATATTGGTATCCATCATTTTCACTGACATAAGAATAGAATATGGCTA
>ENA-OQDC01000100-OQDC01000100.1-human-gut-metagenome-genome-assembly--contig:-NODE-100-length-63676-cov-7.518781_pt1 | contig 63676 bp, 54 predicted proteins | sample MGYA00242770_ERZ504601 | MGnify/ENA primary metagenome ERZ504601 (study PRJEB26092, sample SAMD00036305) | human gut metagenome | host: Homo sapiens | study: EMG produced TPA metagenomics assembly of...
GAAAATTATGAGTTCAAAATAAATTTTTAAGGAGGGTTTTCAAATGACAGAAGGTTTAAAATGGACTGTCAATCACGTTGCCAGATCTGACGACAAACATCTCGAGTTAATGTCCGAAGAGAACGTAAAAAAGGCCAATGAATTTCACAAAAGTTTTCCTCAATATACAGTAACTCCTCTTCAGGATCTTGCTGAACTGGCATCCTATCTTGGTGTTAAGAGCATCCATTGCAAGGATGAGTCCTATCGTTTCGGACTGAACGCCTTCAAAGTTCTTGGTGGTTCCTACGCAATGGGACGTTACATAGCAAAAGAAGTTGGGAAAGATATCAGCGAACTTCCATATGCGGTTCTTTCTTCTGAAGAATTAAGAAAAGAATTCGGACAGGCTACCTTCTTCACAGCAACAGATGGAAACCACGGACGCGGAGTTGCATGGGCTGCCAAACGTCTCGGACAGAAAGCAGTTGTCCGTATGCCAAAAGGAACAACGAAAACACGTTTTGACAACATTGCTAAAGAAGGTGCGACTGTTACCATCGAAGAAGTTAATTACGATGACTGCGTAAGAATGGCTGCAGCTGAAGCAGCCAAGACAGAGCATGGCATCATCGTTCAGGATACTGCCTGGGACGGATATGAAGAAATCCCGTCATGGATCATGCAGGGATATGGAACTATGGTTATGGAAGCTGACCAGCAGCTCAAGGAAGCCGGAATCGACCGCCCGACACATGTATTTGTCCAGGCAGGTGTTGGTTCTCTTGCAGGCGCTGTCGTTGGTTACTTCGCACATAAATATAAAGAAAATCCACCAGTAATGGTTGTCTGCGAAGCAAGTGCTGCTGATTGCCTGTACCGTTCTGCTATGAAGGAATCCGGTGATCTTGTAAACGTAGGCGGTGACCTTCAGACGATTATGGCCGGTCTCGCATGCGGCGAAGCAAACACCATTGGATGGGATATCTTAAGGAATCACGTTTCTGTGTTTGCATCCTGCCCGGACTGGATGAGTGCCAAAGCAACACGAATCTATGCGAATCCGCTCGGTAATGATCCGCATATCGTTTCTGGCGAATCTGGTTCTGTTCCGCTTGGTCTGTGCTTCACTGCCCTTCACGATGAAGATGCAAAAGATCTCAAAGAAGCTCTGAAACTGGATGAAAACTCCAACGTTCTCGTAATCTCCACAGAAGGTGACACCGATCCGGTTCGTTACCGCGAGATCGTATGGGATGGACTGTACGGAACAAACGAATCTTTAAGCAAGTGATGATACCAGGGGCAAAAATTTCAAATGATGTTCGTGCTTGCACGATAAAGCATTTGAATTTGGGGACCTCCAAACATGAGGAAGTAGCGATTTACATAGTAAATCAGCGGATTCCGAATGTTTGAAGGATTGTGGGAGCAGTTTACTGCGGAACAATCCGTAAGTATCATCAAGTAATCAAAAACTCAAAAATTATTTCATATACATGGGAGGAACTTTAAAATGGATTACGGCAAAATCAAAGAAGCTGCTCAGAATTATCAGGAAGATATGGTCAAATTCTTAAGAGCAATCGTTAAAAATCCTGGAGAAAGCTGCGATGAAAGAAAACATATCGAAACAATCGAAGCTGAAATGAAAAAGCTGAACTTCGATGAAGTAACTATTGATCCACAGGGTAACGTCATCGGTTACATGGGATCCGGTGATAAGCTTCTCGCTTTTGATGCCCATATCGATACGGTTGGTATCGGTAACATCGAAAACTGGAACTTCGATCCATACGAAGGTTACGAAACAAAAGAAGAAATCGGTGGACGTGGTGTCTCTGACCAGTGCGGTGGTCTCGTATCTGCTGTATACGGTGCCAGAATCATGAAAGACATGGATCTGATTCCGGAAGGATATAAGATCATGGTAGTCGGAACGGTTCAGGAAGAAGACTGTGACGGTCTCTGCTGGCAGTACATCATCAACGAAGACAAGATCCGTCCGGAATTTGTAGTTTCCACAGAGCCAACTGACGGTGGTATCTACAGAGGTCAGCGTGGACGTATGGAAATCCGCGTAGATGTAAAGGGTGTTTCCTGCCATGGTTCTGCTCCGGAACGTGGTGATAACGCCATCTACAAAATGGCTGATATCCTTCAGGACGTACGTTCCCTTAATGAAAACGATGACGCTGACGAAACAGAGATCAAAGGTCTTGTTAAAATGCTCAATCCAAAATTCAACCCTGACTGGGAAGAGGCTCGTTTCCTTGGACGCGGTACTGTAACTGTATCTCAGATTTTCTACACCTCTCCTAGCCGTTGTGCAGTAGCTGACTCCTGTGCGGTATCTCTTGACCGTCGTATGACATTCGGAGAAACATGGGAAAGCTGCCTGGATGAGATCCGTGCGCTTCCAAGCGTTCAGAAATACGGTGATGACGTTGTTGTATCCATGTATAACTATGATCGTCCTTCCTACACAGGCTGCAAATACGAAATCGAGTGCTACTTCCCGACATGGGCTATTCCGAAAGATCACAAAGTAACAAAAGCTCTTGAAGACGCATACAAAAACCTGTACGGTGAAACCCGTCTTGGAAATGCTGAAACAGAAGAAATGCGAAAAGCACGCCCACTTACAGATAAATGGACATTCTCCACAAACGGCGTATCCATTATGGGACGTAATGGAATCCCTTGCATCGGATTCGGTCCTGGAGCAGAGGCACAGGCACATGCACCAAACGAAAAGACCTGGAAAATCGACCTCGTAAGATGCGCAGCGGTTTATGCAGCTCTGCCTGCTTCTTACTGCAAGTAAGAAAGAACAACAAAGAACGGGATTCTTTGAACTTATAAAGGACGAAGTCCTTTGAACCTTGCAAAGGGAGCGAAGCCCCGCTCCCTCTGCACACCCTTGGGGCTAAAAGCACAGTAGTAATACACTGTCAGATCAGAAGGATATTAACTTAACTAATTATAAGCTCTTTGTGTTGCAAGTATAAACTAATAGATAATTAGCTGCTACAGACAGAGTGAACAATATCTATAATGCTTCAGGCCGTAAGATGAACAAATAGTCAATAAACGAATAACCACACACGAAATGTGCTAATTAAGGCGTTTTTTCTTCTCAGTGTGGGGAATAAATATTTCATAAGGTGATGATCTGAGACGGCCGGTACTTAGTGACCGTATTCTGGTCACTTATGTACCGCTGCCAGTCGAAGTCAGCGAGAGCGTGTCACCGTTGAAATATTTGATTCCATCACACGTTAAAGAAGAATAATCTTAGTCACACATTTCCCACAAAAAGGAGAAAAACATGAAAACTTTACAGGATTACATCGACAAACTCAACAAACTCAACTTCAAAGAAATGTACAATAACGACTTCTTCTGGACATGGGACAAGACAGATGAAGAACTCGAAGCTGTATTCACAGTCGCTGATGCTCTTCGTTTCATGAGAGAAAACAACATTTCCACAAAAGTATTTGAAAGTGGTCTTGGAATCTCCATCTTCCGTGACAACTCTACACGTACCCGTTTCTCTTTCGCTTCTGCCTGCAACCTTCTTGGTCTGGAAGTACAGGATCTCGATGAGAAAAAATCGCAGATTGCGCATGGTGAAACTGTTCGCGAAACAGCAAACATGGTATCCTTCATGGCTGACGTAATCGGTATCCGTGATGATATGTATATCGGCAAAGGACATGCATACCAGAAAGAATTCATGGATGCAGTTACTGAGGGAAACAAAGATGGTATCCTCGAACAGAGACCTACTCTTGTAAACCTGCAGTGCGACGTTGACCACCCAACACAGTGTATGGCTGATATGCTTCATATTATCCATGAATTTGGTGGTGTAGAGAACCTCAAAGGCAAAAAAATCGCTATGTCATGGGCTTACTCTCCATCTTACGGCAAACCGCTCTCTGTTCCTCAGGGTGTTATCGGTCTGATGACACGTTTCGGTATGGACGTTGTTCTTGCTCATCCAGAAGGATACGATGTAATGCCGGAAGTTGAAGAAATTGCTAGAAAGAACGCAGAAGCAACAGGCGGATCCTTCACAAAAACAAACAGCATGGAAGAAGCCTTCAAAGATGCTGATATTGTATATCCAAAGAGCTGGGCTCCTTTCGCTGCTATGGAAAAACGTACCAATCTCTATGCAGAAGGCGATTTCGAAGGAATCGACAAACTGGAAAAAGAACTTCTTGCTCAGAATGCCGAACACAAAGACTGGGCTTGCACAGAAGAACTCATGAAAACAACAAAAGACGGAAAAGCTCTCTATCTGCACTGTCTGCCAGCTGATATCACAGGTGTAAGCTGCGAAACAGGCGAAGTCGATGCATCCGTATTTGACCGTTACAGAATCCCGCTTTATAAAGAAGCAAGCTTCAAACCATATATCATTGCAGCTATGATCATGCTTTCCAAATTTGAAAATCCGCAGGATACCCTGAAGAAACTGGAAGTAAAAGCTGCACCAAGAATCATGAAATAATTTTTTATCGGGTAGGTTTTTACAATGTATAAAAGAAAAAGAATTGTGATTGCTCTGGGCGGAAACGCCCTTGGCAATACACTCCCGGAACAGATGCAGGCCGTCAAAACCACAGCAAAAGCCCTGTGTGATCTGATCGAAGAAGGGCATCAGGTTGTTGTTGTTCATGGAAATGGCCCACAGGTAGGTATGATCAACAATGCCATGGCAGCTCTTTCCAGAGAAGACGCAAACCAGCCAAACACGCCTCTCTCCGTCTGTGTTGCCATGAGCCAGGCATACATCGGATACGACCTGCAGAATGCGCTTCGTGAAGAGCTTCGCAAACGCGGATTTATGCGCACACCGGTCGTAACTGTTGTTACACAGGTACGTGTCGATGAAAATGATCCGGCCTTCCAGAATCCAAGCAAACCAATTGGACATTTCATGACCAGAGAACAGGCTGAACATGCAGAAAAAGCATATGGTTATGTTATGAAAGAAGATGCCGGTCGCGGATACCGCCGTGTCGTTGCTTCCCCGAAACCAGTTGAAATCGTAGAACAGGATGCGATCAACAGTCTTGTAGATGCAAACAAAATTGTTATCTGCTGCGGAGGTGGAGGAATTCCTGTCACATTACAGGGCGACCACCTGAAAGGTGCATCAGCTGTTATTGATAAAGATTTTGCAAGTTGCTTACTCGCTAAAGAACTTGATGCCGACATGCTGATCATTCTGACAGCAGTCGAAAAAGTTGCTGTAAACTTCGGTAAAGAAAATGAGAAGTGGCTTGATGAGATGACAGTTGAAGAAGCCCAGAAATATGTAGACGAAGGTCAGTTTGCACCAGGTTCCATGCTTCCCAAAGTACAGGCGGCCATGGATTTTGCCTCTTCCAAAGAAGGACGCTCAGCCATGATTACGCTTCTCGAAAAAGCCAAAGACGGTATTCAGGGCAAGACCGGGACTAAAATCCATATTTAAATATCAATGCCATGATATAAAAAAGTAGTATAATCTGGTCAAAAAAACAGATTATACTACTTTTTCTCTTTTAGCTCTGGCAGGATCGTGGCAATCATTGTAATATTCAATCCAACAAAAACCACAAATAAAAGCCACAAAAAATCATATTTTTTCTTGTATTTCAACAAAAAAAAGGTATAATTATATTAATATAAAAATGTATAAAATCATATTCTGTATAATGATTGATGGAGGTATTATGGCTGAGAATTATAATGGCATGGCAGTTGGTATCTTTGAACTTGACAGTCTTGCTGCCTGCTTCGTAGCACTTGACGCTGCTTCCAAAGCAGCCAATGTAAAAATTCAGAATGTTGAGCGTAATCGTCTTGGTGCCGGTGCATGCGTAAAAATGCGTGGATCTGTATCCGATGTAACTGCTGCAATGGATGCAGCCCTTAAAGTAGCTGAGCCGCTGACGAAGATTTTTTCTCATACGATCATTGCTTCTCCTGCTCATGACACAGAACCGGCTATGTATATGACAGCAGGTAAATAATAACCCTGAATATTTGATTAAAGTGAGGATCATACTATGAAATACGGAGCATTCGGATTAGTTGAAGTATTAGGAAGCTGTAATGCAGTCATGGTCATTGACCAGATGCTCAAGACAGCAGACGTATCTTTTCGTACCTGGAACGGCAAATGCGGTGGACATGAAGTTGTTTTTATGAGCGGTGATGTATCTGCTGTTACTGCTGCTGTAGAGTCTGTAAAACAGAATCCACCATGCGACATTATTCTTGCGGCAGTGATCTCCAATCCTTCTGAAGAAACTGTACGTCTTGTAGAAGAAGATGCTGCTACTCATCATTTTGCATAATCATTGTTTATTCAGAGACCTGTCTGTATCAGGTCTCTTTTTTATTTCATTGCCAAAAAAGCAACAAAAAACCACATCGAAAATATCACTAATCCGATGTGGTTTTCTGATTTAAAATTTCATAGGAATTTCCTTAGCGATTAAACACTGCAATACCAAGACCCTCTTCACGTACTACAGTCCACATAGCCTCATTGATCTCCTCTAATTTATATCTATGTGTAATCAGTTTATACAGAGGAAGTTTCATTTCTGCTGCTTTTGCCAGGAAATTCATGCAGTTTTCATAATCTCTTGCTGCATAAAATCTTCCACCAGCCGGCATGCTGTCTTCAAAATATCTCGCTATAGGAGTTCTTCTCCATCCACAAAGAAATCCCATTTCGCAAATGCTTCCGCTGTTTTTCATAAATCTTCTTGCTACATTTCTTCCCATAGGCGAATCTGTACAGATAAATACTGCATCTGCCATATCACCTGCTGCTGCACGAATCTTGTCCTTCACACCTGCAACACCATTTTTTCCATGGGAACCAATAATTCCCATGCTCCAAATTCCATTGCACGAGATTTTTCACTTTCTTTGTCAATTACAATAATTTTATTGATTCCAAGTGTTTTTAATGCAGCCACGGTCAGAAGACCTTCCATTCCACATCCAAGTACAACTGCTGTTTTATCAGCATCCAGTTTACACATTTTGGACATGCGTTCTACTTCTGTATAAATAGAAATACTTCTCGTGATCAGCAGTCTGGATTCCAGATCCAGACCGTTTACCTGATATACCTGCTGTCCGGCCGGCAATACGATGTAATTTGCAAACCATCCATTCGGTGCAACTGTATTTGCCTTTCTGCCGCCATATGTAGAAACACCACCAAATCCGGCTTTCTTTGCCGCAATGACTTTGTCTCCTACTTTCAGGACATTTCCTTTGGCATCCTGAAGATTCTCACTTCCAACCTTTACGATGATACCGGTTCCTTCCTGTCCCTGTGCAGAAGAACCTGCTGCTCTTCTTTCTTTCAGAAATTCCGTAACATCAGAAGGAGAAATCATGCATCCCTCCACACATACAAGAATTTCTTTTGGTCCGACTTCCGGAAGAACATAATTTTTGATCATATAATCTTCCTGAGAATCGAGAACCGCTGTTTTTCCAACTTCTCTTCCAGTCAGTGCCGGTGTTTCCTCTAATACAAAGGTCGTTTTCGGCTGCACCGGTCTGGAAGGAGTATCTATCTCAGACAGAACCTGCTTTACAATTTCGTCAATCTTTATATCCATCTTCTATCTCCTTTGCCATAGACTGCTGTTCTTTCCATTGTTGGAACACCATGAAGCAGCTTATCTATTTTTATCTTCACAACAACCTTACGATAAGATGTCTGTTCTTTCTCGTGGCAACATGGTTTATGTCCGTCATCCGGATAAACCAGATAAAACATTCCCGGTTTCATCTGAATTCTGTTTCCACACCCGGAAAGCCACTCAATATCAGCTTCCGGATCATAAGGAGTCTTTACCGCCAGATCTGCCCGGTCTGCATATTCCCACATTTCAGATCCGTCCAGAAGGATCTGTACATCCAGGTAATTACGATGTACCTCAAAATCTGCTTCTTCGAATCTTCTTGTATTCCCTTCCTGTACAAAAGCAAATCCTTTACCAACCGGATATTTGCCCGGAGGAAGCTGTTCTTTCTGAACACGTTCCGCAAAACGTACGGCATCCCATAATTCCGGAACACTTCTCTGGTAACAACGGAAGCGTTCCAATCGATCCATTATCATTATCGCCAGCTCCTGTCTCTTTATAAAAGTTCCAGATCTCTCATTTTATTGTAAACATTTGCCTTCGCTGTTGCATCAAGTGAAAGTGCAGGAAGTCTTTCCTGACCATCATGATGCAGCACTCTGTAGTACATAGCCTGTTTGCAAGCCAGGAACAAAGGTGTGCTATATGCATAGATATCCATTGCCTCAACCATTTTGTTGAACCATTTTGCAGCTTCATTAAAATCGCCGCGTTTTGCACTCTGATACGTATTAACCGTATATTCCGGTGCAAAGTTTGCAGTTGCATTGATGAATCCATCCACACCACATACCAGTAGACCCATTGCCTGATTTTCATATGCTGAAAATACAGAAAAGTCCGGATTAATTTCTTTTACTTTCTGCATGCTGAGTACATGATTGAAATCTGCAATCGTATCTTTGATTCCGACTACATTCGGGTTTGCTTTTACAATTCTGGCTACAACATCTGCATTGAAGCAGTATCCGGTAAGATCCGGGAAGTTGTAGATAATGATCGGCAGCGAAGTATGAGAAGCAACATATCCAAAGTATGCTTCAACCATGTCTGTACTGTATACACTGAAATAAGGGTTGATCAGAAGTACTCCGTCTGCACCGGCCTGCTCAACAAATTTCAACAGATCCATCGTATTTTCCAGACAGGTATCTCCGACACCAACGATTACATTTACGCGTCCATTTACATATTTGATCATCTCATTGATGAAGTTTTTCTTTTCTTCAACAGTCATGATACTGAACTCACCGGATGTTCCCAGATAAGCAAGACCATCAACACCTTTTGAGATCAGAAAATCTGCCTGGCGTTTGCTGGCTTCAATATCAACCTTGTGATGTTCGTCAAAAATAGTGATCACTGGTGGATTCACTCCGCACAATCTTTTCATTTTAATTCCTCCTTATAATATCCCAGATCTCTTGACAGATCACGGGCTGTTTTTAACATTTCAGTTTTTAAAAGTTCCGTTTTTTTCTACCATTCGCTGTTTCAGACCAGATACACTGATCGCAGCTTTCATATGGCCGGTATTGTCATAGATTGGCACGGCCATACACCACAGTCCCTGTTCAATCTCCTGATTATCTACTGCATATCCCTGGTTGCGGAACTGTGCGATCTCCTTCTTAAGTTCCAGTTTGTCTGTAACCGTATGCTCTGTAAATGCTTTCAGTTCAATGCGGTCAATAATCTGAGAGCTTTCTTTTTCCGGAAGAAACGCAAGAAATGCTTTTCCAAGTCCTGTACAGTATACAGGTTTTCTGGATCCAATACTCGCATTTGTGGTAATGGTACGTTCACAGTTTTCTTTCGCAATATAAACAATCTCATCACCGGAAAGAACTCCAAGGAAACAGGTTTCTTCCACTGTCTGCATAAGTTTCTTGAGATATGGCGTACCGATCTTGTTCAGATCAATTCTGGATGCGGCAACTGCACCAAGGCTCATCAGTCTGCCTCCAAGATAATATCTTTTCTGTTCATCTGCTGACAGATAACCATTCTCTTCCATCGTCTGCAAAAGTGCAAGCGTACTGCTTGGAGCAAACCCCAGAAGGCTGCTTACTTCTTTATTCGTCAGGCCCTCCGGGCTTTGTTCCAATAATTCAAAAATCCTAAAAACTCTTTCCGCTGATTTAACTGCCATAGATCTACCTGCTTTTCTTTTTTTCATACGTAACTATTTCTTCCGCTCTGAATAGTTACTCCTACTGTTTATTATACTACAAAGAAAATCTTACTGTAAACTGTTTACACAGGCTATTTGCTGATTAATCTGTTTCACAGCAGTTTCTTTTATAAAACAGGAGCCCACGACGTATGTCTGAGGACTCCTGCTTGAATTACATCTGTTTATTAAAACAGGCAGGAAATACATCCTACTACAATGATCAGAATGATTCCGACTACAGACGCAATAGCCTGTCCCAATGTATAAGTCTTAACGCCACCTGATAAATTCAGGCCGGCCATATTGGAAACGATCCAGAAACCAGAGTCGTTTACAGTTGCACCGAACAGTGCACCGTCAAGGCAGGCAAGAGCCAGGAATACCGGGTGACATGCAATTGTTGCAGTAACACTCTGCATGATCGCAAATGTTGTCAGTGATGCTACTGTACCGGAACCGGTGATCTGACGGAATGCCATACCGAGGAACCACGCAATGAACAGAATCAGTGCTGTATTTCCTGAAATACCGGAAAGAAGATTTTTGATCGCATCACTTACACCTGCTGCTGTAATAACAGCTGAGAAGGAGCCGCCGGCACCAGTAATCAGGAATACCATACCTGCTGAATGCAGAGCATTGGCAGCTGATGCTTCTGCTTTCTTGAGGCCCATTGTCTTCATCGCAATGATCATTGCCACAAGAGTACCACAGAGCATGGATGTCGTCTTCTGTCCCAGGAATGTGAGCCATGCCGGAGTGCTTCCGACCGCTCCAACAATTGTATTCAGAAGGATCAGGACGATCGGAATGATAATTGGAAGTAAAGATACTCCAAAGCTCGGAAGTTTTTCCGGTAATTCAAGTTCATCTACTTTCAGTCCGTTACCGTTTTCATCTGTTTCTGCATTCCAGAGACCTTTTTTCATGAGCATGCCATGAATAGTAACAGAAATGATCATCATCGGGATACCGAAAAGAAGACCAGCTGCAATCATGACACCAAGGTCAAAGCCGAAGTACTCCGGTGCAACCAGAGGGTTGGGAGTAGGAGGCACCAGAGTATGTGCAATACCAGCACCAATAGAAATTGCCCCGACAATGTATCCAATTCCTTTGTTGAGCTTTTTCATAAGAGCTACACCAATTGGAATGAGGATAACGAATGTAACATCGAAAAATACCGGGATTGACAGGATAAATCCAGCAAATCCTACAGCATACATAGCATATTTTTCAGGGAACAGAGACACCAGCTTATCTGCAATAACAGTAGCTCCGCCGGTATCACTTACAAACTGTCCAAGGATGATACCAAGACCGATCGGGAAACCAATGCTTCCCATCATGTTTCCAAAACCATTGTTGATAACTGTGATCAGACCGTTTGTTACTGTTCCGTCCGCTGCTGTAATATCATTGAGCGGCACCTTGGTCAGTACTCCGAGAAGCAGAGAACCAAGAATAAGTGCGATTGCCGGATTCATTTTCACTTTTGTACAGAAAAGAACTACAAGAGCGATAGAAATGATCAGGCAGATGATTAAATATGTTGCTGACATAATTTTCCCCCTGCATTAGCTTCATGCTAACTTCTATAAGTTTTTTTATTACAATCTTAAATTATAATCTTGTACCTTTTTTAACCTCAACAAGTGTCTTATCTTTATTCAGTTCAACACCAAATCCAGGTTTGTCGCTGACTTTCAGTTTACCGTTGACTGGCATTGGCTCGTCTTTCAGCAATGGATAATACTGCGGAACAACCTTATCAGCTTCAGGAGCCATCATCAGGCACTCTGTGATCGGTGAGTTTGTCTTGGTTGTAACGTAATGATAGCTGTATGTACCGCTTCCATGAGGAATGACATACTTTCCATGAGCTTCAGCCATATTACCAATTTTGATAAGTTCGGTCATACCACCGCACCAGCCAACATCCGGCTGAATAACATCAAGGTCACAGTCCTCGATCAGCATACGGAATCCGAATTTGCTTGCCTCATGCTCACCACCGGTTACCATGATCTGGTTGCCGGCTGCTTTCTTCAGATCTCTGTATGACCAGTAATCATCCGGGTTGAAACATTCTTCGATCCAGTTAAATTTCAGATCAGCAGATGCCTGCATGAGACGTTTTGCATACTGAAGATCCAGTGCCATCCAGCAATCCCACATCAGAAGGAATTCATCACCGCATTTTTCTCTCATATCAGCTGCAAGTTCAATGCTCTTTTTGAGTCCTTCCATTCCATCAGCCGGTCCATATACAAGCGGAATCTTTCCACCTACAAATCCCATTTTCTTAGCAAGATCCGGTCTCGGGCCAGTAGCATAAAATGTAAGTTCTTCACGAACTTTACCACCCAGCATTGCATATACAGGCTCTTCACGAAGTTTACCAAGAAGATCCCACAGTGCAAGGTCGATTGCAGAGATTGCGTTCATTACAACACCTTTTCTTCCATAGTAAAGAGATGCACGATACATCTGATCCCAAATCTTTTCAATTTCATTTGCATCTTTACCAACTACGAAACGATCCAGATGATTCATAACCAGCCATGCTGCCGGATATCCACCTGTTGTGATACCAAATCCTGTTACTCCGTTGTCTGCTTCTACTTCGACAACCAGAGTCTTTAATGCGTTGATACCAAAGCTTGTTCTTGTAGCTTTGTACTCCGGATAGATACTCATCGGAGTTGCAATCTGTTTTACGATCCAGTGCTCTGCGGACTGGTCATGGTAGTCAGCTCCACCGCCTTCAACTACATACGCTCTGATTGCTGCAATTTTTCTGCCCATTAATGCCATTGAAAAATACCTGCCTTTCATATATATTTGTTTTTTATTGATTATTAGTTTTATCCGGTCCATGTTTCAATTCATATATGTGAATCGGATTCTTGTTTTATGAATTCATCATACACTCTTTTCCAGTTATCGTCAATATCCTTTATTATTTTCTATATTTTATTCCAAAAATAATTTTCATTTTTTTGTACAAAATAAACAGTACCTGTCTATTGAATTTTTGCATTTGCATCAGGTATTCTAGAGAAAGATTTGTATTAGGAAGGGGTATTTTCATGTTTATCTTAATTTTTAATCAGCTGGTAAAAATGCTGATTATCCTTATCGTTGGCATCGTCTGCGTAAGAATCGGGCTTGTTTCCAAAGAAGGAAGCAAAACCATTTCCAATCTTCTGCTGATGCTTGTTAACCCGATTCTGATCATTATGGTCTATCAGACCGACTATGATCCCATTCTCGTAAAGGGACTTCTGTTTTCTTTTGTCGCCGCATTTATCTCTCACATCCTTGCAATCCTCGTATCCAAACTCCTGTTTCGTGATAAAGAGGATCCCAATAACATGATCAATCAGTTTGCCGCTGTATATTCCAACTGTGGCTTTATTGGTATTCCTCTGATCAACAGTGTTCTCGGAAGTGAGGGTGTTTTCTATCTGACCGCATACATGACTGTATTTAACATTCTTACATGGACGCATGGACTTTCTCTTATGAAAGGTCACTTTGATCCAAAGCTGCTCAAAGAGGGGCTGACTGCCCCAATGGTCATAGGCACTTTTATTGCTATGATCTTATTCTTTACACAGATACATATTCCAGACACGATTGCAGCATCCATGCAGTACATTGCCGATATGAATACTCCTCTTGCCATGATGGTTGCCGGTTTTTCTGTTGCAAATTCGGACATAAAAAAGATCTGCACAAATGTACAGATCTATCGTATTGCTCTTACAAAACTCATAATTGTTCCTCTTGTGGTTCTTCTCTTTCTGTGGATCGCACCATTTAATGCTGACATCGCATATCCGACGCTGATCGCATCTGCCTGTCCGACAGGAACTACGATCACCATGATGTCTATCCGTTTTGATAAAAATGCAGCCTATGCCTCCGAGATATTTTCATTCACAACAGTTCTGTCTATTATCACAATTCCGCTGATCATTTTTATCGCAGGTTTCCTGCTGTAAAAACATCCGGTTCATCTGCATCCTGAAGTTCCCTGGCATTTCTGATCTGAAGATATGCCACATCTTCAGGATGTTTTTTTATAATTTTTTTGCCGCCTTTATCTCCCGATATCTCCATCAGTTCTTCGTAATATTTCTGTCCAAAAATGCAGGGATTTCCAGTCTTTCCATTCCATCTGATACAGGCCATTCCCTTTTTTTCATTTTCAAACAGTTCTGTAAGCGCAACAACTGTATCCGCTTCTAACCACGGTTGATCCGACACTGTAAAAAGGCATGCATCTGTATCTCTTACACTCATCAGTCCAATCTGCATGGAAAGTGAAATTCCATCTTCCGGTCGTGGATTTATAAAAACAGGGATTTTCATTTCTCCTGCCTTTTTTACGATTTCTTCATACTGGGTAACAACAATAATCTCACTTTCCGGAATTTTTTCTGATGCTTTCTTCAGTTTTTCCAGCGTTAGCAGATACATAGGCTTTCCTTCAATTTCATATAATAATTTGTTGCTCCCAAAACGGCGGCTGTTTCCAGCCGCCAGCATAACAAGTGCAATTTTCATCTGTAATATTCTCTCCCCTGAAGGCTTCCCCAGGCAGCATGGACTCCCTGCTTCTGCAGTTCTTTTCCAATTCTTTCCGCTGATTCATACTTTCCCATGAGGTCCGTCTTATTCAGAAATATTTTATATGGACGCTGTCCGACTGCTTTTTTTAAAGCCTTTTCAGACACCGCAATACGTATGACATCCGCTTCTGTAACCGGGTCCGTTTGCTCCTTATTCAGAAAAGCAGCTACCCGCTCCGGTCTGTGACAGCTTTCTCTGATCATCTGCCCTACTGCATCCATTCCGATCACTCCAACTACCAGATCTGTAAAATCCGGAATAACAGGCTCCCATTCACCTGGCACTTTCAGTGGTAGCCTTTTAGCCCCGTCTGCTTCGATCAATATACAGTCTGCCTGCCCTTTCAGCCGTACAAGAGCTTCTTCTGTCAGACTTCCGATCTTACTTTTGTTCTGATCCAGGCTGGCAGCAACCGTATATCCATACTCTTCTATATTCTGCTGGATCTGCTGAGCATTTCCCTCTTCCGCAAATGGCCGTTCAGGCTCATAAGCCATATGTGTCGTTGTCGTAACAATCACTTTTTTTCCTGTAGAAACCATTTCTTCACATAAGCGAAAAATCAGACTTGTTTTGCCTCCACCGCCAACCACGGCAATCGACTGCCTTCTATCCGGCACAATCGTAAGTGCATTCCACAAAAAAAACGTCTGCATCACGGCAGTACACCTTCCGAAAGAAGGATTTCCACAACGCTTCCTGCAATACAGCGTGCTTTATCTGAAATCGTATCACAGTTCTTTTTCTGTTCCTGCCGTGGATCAATATCTGCTATTTTCATCCCTTTTGGGACTTCATAACCATCTCGGATAATCCCTCTCAGTACACCGGTCAGAGATGCATAGACCGGCACATCATCCACCCTCGCCAGAATCTGGTCTTTCTCCACGATATCCCCAATCTGCGAAAGATTGTGCATGATTCCTGCTGCTGGCGAATGAATCACACGCTCTTTGCCATATCCTGCGATCACCCCCGGAATTCCCGTGTTTGGTGTCGCACTCCCTTTCCGGATCACACGTCCAAGATTATGACCTCTCTGTGTCTCAATCACAAAATCAACATCTTTTCCAGCTTCAAATCCCGGTCCCAGTGCAACAGTAAGCGATGCCATATTCCTGTTCGTTCCAAGATTCTTTTTTGCCAGAATTGCATCGATCAGTGCAGCTGGTTTCAAATTTTTTTGCGGTTTCTCCTGTTTCATCCACCAAAATCGGAATTTCTTTCGCTTCCCAGATTTTTTCTGCATCAGCGATATCACTGATCAGACGTCCCGTAACTCCCTCTACCGCTGATGTGCCATCAAATACAGCCTCTCCGAAGGAAACCTTTCTGCGGATTGCACTTGGTTTGTGACATTCCAGCACCAGTACCCGATATCCACAGCAATAAAGTCTGTGTATCACTCCACTGGCAAGATCACCTCCTCCGCGAACAATCAGTATTGATTTTTGTTCCATTTATTCTATTCCATCCTTTTCTGTATTTTCATGCATAACTTTTTCCACTGCATTGACAATATTCTGATATCCGGTACAACGGCAGAGATTTCCAGACATTTTTTTCTTAATTTCCTCTCTGGTCAGTTCTTTTCCCTGTTCCAGAAGGACTGTCGCAGACATAACAAAACCCGGTGTACAGAATCCACACTGAATTGCACCCTCTTCAATAAAGGCTTCCTGAATTCTTGTCAGTTCTCCGTTTTTTTCAAGACCTTCCAGTGTACGGATATTTTTTCCTTCTGCCCAGACAGCCAGATAAATACAGGAATCAATCGTTTCGCCGTCAATGATCACGGTACAGGCTCCACATTCCCCTACTTCACAGCCTTTTTTGACGGAAGTAAGGCCGAGATGATTACGGAGCATATCCAGCAGAGATTCTCTCGGATCCACATACTCTGCAACCTCTTCTCCGTTTACCACGCATTGAACAAGTACTTTTTCTTTTTTCATGCGTTTTCACCTCCCTGCTGCTTTGCACTTTCTGCAAGTTCCACAGTACGGATCAGTGCTCTCCGTGCAATTTCTCCACCAATCTGCAGACGAAAATCTCTGGAAGCTCTCCATGAATCTCGCGGATGTATCTCGCTTCTGACACTCTCCTCAAGATTCTGATAAAGAGACGCATCCAGTTTTCTGCCTTTCAATAAAGCTTCTGTCTCTGTACAGCGATATGGCACTGGTGCTGCTACGCCAAATGTAATACGAACATCCTCCAGAATATTTTCTGCAGTATCAACTTTACTTACCACACTGCAACTCAGCGTCGCAATATCCATGGCATTTCGCATGGAATATTTGATATAGTGTCCATGATATCCTTCATATTCATACTTTGGAATGATCACATGTGTAAGTACTTCCCCCTGTTTAAGAGCTACACGTCCGGGACCAAGATAAAATTCTCTGACAGGGACACTTCTTCCGCCTTCTGCATTTGCAATATGCAGCAGCGCATTATAGGAAAAGACTGTCGGAACACTGTCAGCACTGACTGCTCCATTACAGATATTTCCTCCAATCGTTCCGATATTGCGGATCTGTGGACCGCCAACCTGGTCAACAGCTTCTCCCAGAACCGGAATATATTTCTGAATGATCGGATCTGCTGTAATATGTGAAAATACCGTTCCTGCACCGATATAAATATCGCCGTTTTCTTTTCGCTCAATTCCTTTCAGTTCTTCAATATCCCGAATAGATACCAGTGAGGTTCCTGCCATCCTGCCCTCACGGATCTTGATCAGAACATCACTTCCTCCTGATATGATCCTGGTGTCCGGATGTTCATTCAGAAGTGTCACTGCCTCTGAAACGGTTCCTGCATTATAGTATTTCTCTATATCATACATTCTCTGCGCCCCCTCTCAGATCAATCCTGCTTTTTTGAATCCGTCGATCAGTCTCTGCGGTGTCAGCGGATTTTCATAAAATGCCACCCCGGTCGCATGAAGTACTGCATTTCGGATTGCCGGTGCACATGGAATTGCCGGCGGTTCTCCTAATGCTTTGTTTCCATATGGTCCCATCGGATCACACAATTCCACGAAATCCGCTTTGATATCCGGCGTATCCAGCATCGTCATCAGCTTATAATCCAGCAGATTGCCATTCAACGGACGTCCGGTCTTTTCGTCCAGAATCAGCTGTTCACTGATTCCATACCCCATTCCCATAGACATACCACCATGGACCTGCATCTCGGCAAGCTGTGGATTCAGCAGCTTTCCACTGTCATGTACATTGATAATATGAAGAATCTTAATTTTACCAAGTTTTATATCCACTTCAACTTCTGCAAAACAGCATCCTGTTGCAATCGTATTTTTTTTCACCTGTTCAGAAACTTCTGCTGTCAATACGGATGAATTTGTAAGGCTGTAATAGCTCTCTTCTGCCAGAGCCGCAAGAGAGATTGCCTGCTCATCACCTGCCCAGATCCAGTTATCTTTAAGTGTCAGTTCTCTGGTGTCGATTTCCGGAAGGAGCGTCTTCGCATAGGCAAGTATCTTATCTCTCAGAATCTCTGCACAATGCCGCACTGCTGTTCCGGTCACAAAAGACTGTCTGGATGCATACGCCCCCGTATCAAACGGTGACACATCTGTATCCTGCACCGTTTTAATATGTACATGTTCCATATCTGTGTGAAGTGTCTCCGCAACCATCTGTGAAAATACAGTATCTGCTCCCTGTCCGATTTCCGTTGCCCCAAGCATGAGCTGAACACTTCCATCCTGGTTCAAAGAAAGTCTGGCTCCTGCAATCTCCAGAGAAATCGGCCATACACCTGTCTTGTAAGAAAACAACGCCATGCCAACACCTTTCCGTACATCTCCGGCCTGTTCTGCATATTCTTTTCGCTTTTCATCCCAATGAATATATTCTGCACCCTTCTCCAGACATTCAAAAATTCCGTTTGTATTAGCTGCGATTGGTTTCAGATAAGCATCTTCATAATATCCCTGAATCAGATTTTTGCGCCGAAATTCCAACGGATCCATATGAATCTCATTTGCCACATCATCCATAAAACTTTCAATAGCAAAACATACCTGCGGGATTCCATACCCTCGCATGGCTCCACCAACCGGCGTATTGGTATAGATTGTATAAGCTTCTCCCCGGATATTCGGACAGGCATACTGCAGCCGCCAGGAAGTCAGTCCGTTTGCCGCAATCGCATGACCATGAGAGGCATAAGCACCCTGATTTGAATAAGAATGCATATCTTTTGCCAGAAGTCTGCCGTCCTTGCCTACCCCGGCTGCCAGATCAAATTCAATAGAATGGCGGGTTCTTGTATTACAGAATGTCTCTTCCCTGCTGATATCCAGTTTGACCGGTCTGCCTCCGACCTGCGTTGTCAAAAAAGCATTCAATGGCTCATAAAGCACATCCTGTTTATTGCCGAATCCCCCTCCAATATATGGTTTAATAACCCGTACATTGCCCCACGGAATTCCCAGTGCCTGACCAATGACACGACGGACGATGTGTGGAATCTGTGTCGATGTCACCACTACGATCCTGCCTTTTTCCATATAGGCATAAGAAATCGGATTTTCAATATGACAGTGCTGCACGATTGGTGTTTTATATGTGCCCTTTACAATTGTTTCAGCCTGCTCCATCCCCTTATCTACATCTCCGATAAAATAATTAGAACGGGCAAGGACATTATCTTTTTTATCAAAATGAATCGGCGGATTACTGCCATACATAGATTTGCGTGGATGGATTTCCACCGGATATTCCTCATATTCTACTTTGATCAGCTTCAGTGCTCTGGCTGCAATGATCTCATCTTCTGCAACAACAGCCGCAATATCATCTCCATAATACCGCACACGACCAGTCAGAAGATTACGGTCTGCCACATCCTGATGTGCCAGTTCCACAGACCACGGATGCCCTGGTGTCGGATAACAGTGGTCTGGCACATCATAAAAAGTCACTACTTTTACAACCCCTTCCAGTGCCACTGCCTCACTTGTATCGATAGATTTCACAATTCCATTTCCAATCGTTGCATGAAGAACTTTTGCCACGAGACATCTGGGCGGTACCAGATCATCTGTGAATTTGGCTCTTCCGGTCACTTTTTCATAGGCATCAACTCGGGGAACGCTTTTTCCTATCATGATCTCACCTTCTTTATAGAATTTTGTCAACTGGAATCCTGTCACTTTGTCTTTGTAAATATTCCACGCAGATCATAAATTGCATGACGCGGGCATTTCACTGAACACATGCCACAGCTTAAACACATATTTTCCCGGATCACTGCATGATTGTCCATAATCCGGACAGCACCTGCCGTACAGGTCTTTTCACAGATTCCACAGCCAATACAGCTTACCGCACACTGTTTTTTTGCCTCAGCTCCTTTGCTTTTGTTAGAACATTTGACTACAATATAATTGGCACATTCATGGATATGGATAATTTCCTGCGGACAGACTTTCATACATTTTCCACAGGCAAGGCATTTATCTTCATCGACTTCCGCCACACCATATTCATTCAGGGAAATTGCGCCAAATTTACATACGCTGACGCAAGCTCCACAGCCAATGCAACCATCTGTACATCCTTCTTCTCCCTGTACCGCCCTGCATCCACCATTACATGCTACAAGGGCGGATCTGTATGGAAATCTTTTTTTTGCTGCCATATCAACCCTTCCTTTCGTATGGTGTATCTGTAAGCGGCAGATTATATCTGCGAATTCCATCATAACGGAAATATGCATCTGCAATTGCCGGTGCAGTAGGAATGGATGTGATCTCTCCAATGCCGATGGCACCGCATGCAACCTTCAGTCCTGGTTTATCTACAACGATTGCTTTTATTTTGGGAACTTCATGTGAACGGAATAATCCCAGTGAACCATATTTCTGAATTGGTTTACAATTCTCATCAATCGGATACTGTTCTCTGAGCGCGTATCCCATAGACATGACAACACCACCCTCGATCTGTCCCTCGCAGGACAGCGGATTCACTGCCTTTCCTACATCGTGAGCGGCAACTATGCATTCCAGCTTCCCGCTCTTCTTATCCAGAACGCACATCTGTGTTGCATATCCATAGGCCACATGTGATACCGGATTTGGTACATTGGCGCCAAGCGGATCTGTTTTTGCGAGGTATTCTCCGTAGTATACCTTCCCCTTCATATCTTTCAGCTGTTTTCCGGCAGTGCGGTCTTCCATCAGTTTTTCGCATGCTCTGCGGCAGGCTTCTCCGGTGACCAGTGTCTGCCTGGATCCCGATGTTGTTCCTGAATCAGGAGAGATCCATGTATTACTTCTTTCATACACAATATCCTCATGTTTCAGATCTGTATTTGTAACGACCATCTGCACCAGAACTGTTCCAAGTCCCTGTCCAATACACGATGCTCCTGAATAAATATGCAGTTTTTCATCATCCTCTACGATCAGTTTAACGCGTCCGGTATCCGGAATTCCAACTCCTACACCGGCATTTTTCATCGCACATCCGATTCCAACCGGTTTTCCCGCTGTCATTGCTGCATCATAATCTTCTTTTACTGCTTCCAGGGTTTCTACCAGTCCGGTCGATGCATCTACGATCTGACCGTTCGGAAGCACTTCTCCCGGACGGATTGCATTACGGTAACGGATCTCCCACGGTGTGATTCCAACCTTGTCAGCCATCATATTCAGCAGCGTCTCTGTTGCAAAACAGGTCTGTGTAACGCCAAATCCCCTAAACGCTCCGGCCGGTGGATTATTGGTATAATATGCAGTCCCTTCGATATCAAAATTTTCATAATGATATGGTCCTGCCGCATGCGTACAGGCACGTTCCAGTACCGGACCACCAAGTGATGCAAAAGCCCCCGTATCTGAAGACACAATTGCTTTTACTCCCATAATATTTCCTTCTTCATCGCATCCCATCGTCATATCCATATAGAACGGATGTCGTTTCGGATGTATCAGAAGGGATTCTGCTCTGGTAAGTTTGACTTTAACTGGCTTCTTTGTCACATAGGTCAGCAATGCAGCCAGATGCTGTACGGTCATATCTTCTTTTCCACCGAATCCACCTCCAACCAGTGCATTCTGTACTTTCACCTTATCTGTTCCCAGAAGAAGTGAACATTCGTGTCTGGTCTGATGTGCTGACTGGTCTGCAGAATAAATAAAAACATCCCCATCTTCATCATAAAAAGCAACCGCACATTCCGGTTCAAGAAACGCATGCTCTGTCCACGGTGTTTCAAAATGATGTGAGATCACATATTTTGAATTTCGGATTGCTTCTTCTGCATTACCTCTGCTGATGTGCTTATGTGCACAGACATTACTGTCTTCTTCATCAAACACCTTCGGTGCATCCAGAGCCGCAGCTTCTTCTATAGTATGTACATGCGGCAGTACTTCATAGTCTACCTTGATCAGTTTTTTTGCTTTTTCTACTGTTTCCCTGTCCTTTGCCGCTACCAGAGCAACTGCATCTCCCAGATAATGTACCAGACCACCAACCGGTATCAGCGTATACTGATCATGTTTTAAATGTCCGATTTTGTTTTCTCCAGGAATGTCAGCAGCCGTCACAACTGCCTCCACTCCCGGAAGTTCTTTTGCTTTGGATGTATCAATAGAAAGTACTCTTGCACGGGCATATCTGCTTCGAAGAGCAGAGCCGTACAGCATTCCATCGAGATAAAAATCATCCGGATATTTTCCCGTTCCAAGTACTTTTTCTGCAACATCAATTCTTGCTACGCGATTTCCAATCGTCCAGTTTGGATCTCCGTCATCTGGTATCTCACCTTTTTTCAGGATCTTTGCTGCAAGACGGACGGCATCCATGATCTTCACGTATCCCGTGCAGCGACAATAATTATTACGCAGCGCATAACGGATCTCATCATCCGTAGGTTCCATATTTTCATCAAGAAGTGCTTTCGTACACATTACCATTCCAGGAATGCAGAATCCACACTGTACTGCCCCGGCCTTTCCATATGCATAAGTATATACCTGACGTTCCCATTCTGTCAGCCCCTCTACAGTTATAATTTCTCTTCCGCTCAGAGAATCCGTATCCGGTACACATGCTTTACATGTCTTTCCATCAATGATCACTGTACAGGCTCCACATGCGCCCTCACTGCATCCGTCTTTTACAGATGTCAGCCGAAGTTCATCACGGAGAAATCTTAAAAGTTTCTGATTTTTCTCCGAACAAACATTTTTTCCATTTACTTTAAATGCTGCCATAGTGGACTACTCCTTTTCCTGTTCTGCTACAGATTGCATTTACATCAGCAAATAAGCATATTGATCAATCACTGTGCAGATAAGCTGCGCAAGGCCTTTATTCAAAATACCTGACGGCTGATCTGCTCTTACAACTTCTTCTTTTTCCCCAATGCGTATTTTTATTTCTTTATTTTTTGCATCCAGTACTGTAAATCCATTATTTATACTGTCTTTCATATCTTCTTCATTTGCAAACAATGTAAACTTATCTTTATATGGAGCTCCTGCATACTGACAGAACGAACGACAGTTTCCACATTCATTGCACATATAATCCACATGAATGATCTGCAGTAATTCCATCTCCGGTACTTCGATCAGTACATTTGCACGATTTGGACATACATCTGCACAATTTCCACAGACACGTTTGTGTACTGCAAACTCTTTCCTCTCCGAAACATCTTCTTTTCTCAGACAGTCAAGCAGCGGGGATTTTTCTTCCTTTCTCTTTCCTGCTTTCTTACTGTTTTTCTGATAATTTGCATTTTCAAGTGCATCTGCCGCCAGTTTCGTTACTCGCTCTACATGAACCTCTCCGCTCTTACCGATCTGACAGGCAGCTGTTTTTTCTGCAATGCGTGTCATCCATTTATATCCGCCTGGTTTGAGAAGGACCGTTGCAACTGTGACCGGCCAGATTCCACAATCTACGATCTGATCAATATTTTTCTGATCAGCACCTCCTGAGAAAGACATCGGAAGCTTTCCATCAAAGGATTCTGCCAGACGCGCAGCTACAGAAATAGAAAGTGGAAACAGAGCCTTACCAGACATGTACATTTCCTCTCCCGGAAGTTCCTGTCTCTTGATATCTACCGGAAAGGTATTCGTCAGCTTCACACCAAAAGAAAGATCTTCCTGCGCCGCTACATCCATAAGACGTTTCAGCATTGGCACTGCATCTTCATACTGAAGATCATCTTTAAAATGGAAATCTGTGAATGCCATATAGTCATATCCCAGATCATCCATTGCTTTGCGTACAAATTCATATCCAAGAAGTGTTGGATTACATTTTACATAGGTATGAATGTGTTTTTCTTTCAGAAGATACGTAACAATGTTTTCGATTTCCTGCGGAGGACATCCATGCATGGTGGAAAGCGTAATAGAGTTACAGATTTCTGACGGAATTGCCTCAATGTCTTCTCTGGTCACATGTTCAAAAAGATCCACATGTTTCAGAAGCCACTCCCTGCATTCTTTAAATATCGCCGTATCACCGGCATCTTTCATTCCCTCGATAAAATCATCGATTTTTTTGTCCTGAATTCCCTCCAGATTATAGCCGCACGACATATTAAACTGGAATCCATCCGGACTTCCAAGTCCAAATTCCTTTGCAATCACATGCAGAATCATCCAGCCTTTTATATACTCTTCCATCGCCTGTGGAACGTAAAGTTCTGTAGACCATTCGCAGTTATATGCCTCATCCTCTGCTACGATGCATGGTTTCGGAATACATGCGGAAAGTTCCGGTCCATCCATTTTCTGTACGGTCTTTAATTCAAAGAATCTTGCTCCTGCATAATAAGCTGCCACAAGGTTCTGTGCAAGCTGTGTATGCGGACCTGCTGCCGGTCCGACAGGATTCTCAAGTTTTCTTCCAAATATCTCTACTGTTTTAGAAGGGTCAGCTACATATGCCTTCTGGATTCCAAACACCTGTCCGGTTTCTTTATGTTCTGCCAATATCCATTCCATCAGCTGTCCAAATGGAATACTTTTCATAATATCGCTCATAATTCAGTTCTCCCTGTAAAATTCAATACAAAAAACAAATAATTTCCAACATCAGCTGTTAATATCATTTGCAAGTTCTTTTGCAGCCCGACGACAGTCTGCCATAACTTTTTCTTCGTCGCAGACCAGTACCTCACGGTCTTTCATAAGCACTTTTCCGTTGCATACCGTTGTCTGCACCATACTTCCGTTCACTCCAAACAGAAGATGTCCGTTACAATTCGAAGCATCCATCGGTGTCAGCGGATCATAATCTACTACGATTACATCTGCTACAGCTCCTTCTTTTAAAATGCCCAGAGTTTTTTTGAAATAACGGTTTGCGATCTTCGCATTTCCATCAAACAGCATCTGCGGCACTTCGCTCCATGCTGCAGTCGGATCGCACAGATGATGCTTATGCAGAATGTTTGCAACTTTCCAGGATTCCATCATGTCATGGGTATACCCATCTGTTCCAAGTCCTGTCAGGATTCCTTTATGTACCAGTTCCATCGTCGGAGGACATCCGCAGGCATTTCCCATATTGGATTCCGGATTGTGTACGACCATGGTATCTGTCTCTCTGATCAGTTCCATTTCATGTTCATTGATATAGATACAGTGACCGAGCAGAGTCTTTGGTCCCAGGATATTCCAGTCATACAGACGGTCCACAATTCTTTTGCCATGTTCTTTCAGGCACTGATGCAGATCGTAAATTCCCTCAGCCACATGGATATGATATCCTACACCTTCCGGTTTCAGTTCATTGCACAGCTCCATTGTCTCGTCAGAGATTGTAAATGAAGCATGCATTCCCATCATCGCTGCAAGCATATCACTGTCCTCTTTCTGTACATGTCTGATAAAATTAACATTCTCCATCACTGACTCACGTGATTTTTCCATTCCATCTCTGTCTGATATTTCATAACAGAGACAAGTACGTACTCCAAGGTCTTTCGCCGCTTCTTCGATTGCACTCAGAGATCCTGTAATATGGCCAAAACTGGCATGATGATCGAATACCGTTGTCACACCGTTCTTGATCGAATCAATGTATGTTGCATATGCAGAAAGCTTTGTCTGCTCCAGAGTCAGATGGCGATCAATATTCCACCACATTCCATCCAGGATATCCAGAAATCCCTTCGGAGCATATCCATTGACACTCAATCCTCTAGCAAAGGCACTGTAGATATGTTCATGCGCGTTAATAAAAGCGGGCATAATGATTCCGCCGTGCGCATCCACAAATTCAGCGTCAGGATAAGTCTTCTTTACTTCATCAGTTACCCCCACCATCTTTATGGTGTTACCATCCATTGCTACTGCACCATTTTCAAAAAAGGCACTGGATGCGTCCCGTGTGATCATTCTTCCGTTTCCAATAACTAACATAACGTTCCTCCCTGCCTTGTGAAATTTTTCCAATTATTTGTGAAATTTTCCATAAGTTTTCGGTGTTTTATACTATATAATGTAGCATATTTTGCATATCATTTCAACCTGATTCGCAATTTCTTTTTGGTATTCAAAAAAAAATTTGCTAATTAAAAATAAAAAAAGACGGAACACCTGTATGCTCCGTCGCTTTACTCAGTATAACATAAATTCTGTAATCTGAAAAGTCATAATATTACTGTTTATTTCTTGTCTCCAGCACCTGAAGGACTCTCCGGTCTTTCTTCCAGAGGGCCGGCTCCAGTTCCACCAGATAGCCGCAGCCATTACCGACATGCCACTCATAAAATTCTTTTTTCGGAAGAGCATATGCTTCCATGATATTCATGATCGTACCTCCATGAACGACAAGCGCTGCCTCAGAAATATTTTCCCTGATACAGGTCGTCACTGCCCTCTGAAATCCCTCCAGATTACGTGCCGCACATTCTTCTTTGCTTTCTCCTCCCGGAAATGCCATGATTCCATTGCTGTCGATCCATGCCTGGTATCTGGGATCATCGCTTAACTCTTTGTAATTCTTATTCTCAAAAGCGCCAAAATCACATTCCGCAAGTTGGTCTATAATACGGACTTTCTGCTCCGGAAAAAGAATCTCCGCAGTCTCCTGGCAGCGTCTGAGCGGACTCACAAATATTGCCTGTGGTTTCGGATATGTAATATTTTTCAGTCGTTCGATTCCTTCTGGACACAGCGGTTCATCCGTCACTCCAATATATCTCTGATGACGGTTTCCTTCTGTCATACCATGACGTATCAGCCAGATCTTAATCATGTTTGATCACCGTCCCGATTCCGCATACAACGCGTGTTACTTCATCACTGTACGCAGCAAGTTTTGTACAGATTCTGCCAACAGCCTCTCTGTAGGCGCGGTCAAATGCATCCATTGGTACAACTCCATATCCCACCTCGTCCGATACGAGGAGTACTCCCGGATTACACTGGATCAGTTTCTCTGCCAGATCACTGACATCCTCATTTTTTTTCATTTCAGCACGGATAAATTCATGGAAATTCACAACTCCCTTTGCATTCTGAATCGAATTCCAGTCTGCATCAGCGCCATTCACCCATTCAATCTCCGGATATTTTTTTTCTGCAAAAGCCGCTTTCCCCTGAAAAGCACCGCCAATGATCATCTTCATATGTTCTTTCCTCATCAAATTTTATAGACTACTGTAATAATCGCCAGAACAAGCACAATCCATACCTCACAGAGACACAGGAAATATCCAGAAAGATCTCCTGTCGTCCCACCAAAATATTTCAGAGCCTTGTGCCGGTAGAACCAGAATACAAGCAGGGCCGTCACGATTACTGCTGTTCCCCATACCGGCTGGATCCAGAACATAAATCCGGTGAGCAGCACAAGATAAATAATCAGTATATTCCGTACTCTTGTATCCTGTGCCTTACGTGAAAATTCAGCCACTGTACCGCTTGCATTTGCTTTCGGCAAAGTAATAACACCAATTCCCGACAGACATCTGGACACCATATAACCAGTTGCCAGAATATATAACATTTTACGATTATCCTGTTCCACAATCTGACTCATTCCGCCATACATAGTCAAAAAGTATACACATGCTGTAATGACCGCAAACGCACCTGCATGAGAATCTTTCAGAATCTCCAGACGTTTTTCTCTGTCTCTCCAGGAGCTCAGAGCATCAGATGTGTCCAGAAGGCCATCTACATGAATTCCTCCTGTTACAATTACCGGTACCAGTACCAGTGCCACTGCAATAAATCCATTACTCATTCCAAAATAACGGCAGAGCCATTCCATGCCAAGCATGACCACCCCGACAGCTGCACCGACAAACGGAAAAAAACAGAGCATATAACGCATATTTTCTTCCGACCAGTCTGCCTGGGGCATCGGTATCTTTGAAAACATCGCAAAGGCAATCTTAAAACTGTTCCACAGACTTTTCATCATTTACACTTCCTTAACCCTCTCCAGAAAGGAGTTTATTTTTATGATATACAGGGATTCCATAAACTACTTCAACCACCTGATCTGCTATTTCAGCTATCTTCTGGTTAATCTGTCCGAGATATTCCTGATAAAGTTCTGTCTCTCCCTGATAATCTGCTGCCTCAGAAAATATCTCATTCGTAACGATCACCAGATTTCCCGCCTGTTCTCTGATATGCCGCACACCCTTTAACACCGCCTCAACAGTATTCTCATGTGCTCCTTCTTCCTGAAACATCTCATTTGCAACAAGATTCGACATACATTCTAAAAGCACTGTACAGTTTTCCGGGAGCCTTATCTTATCAAGACCTGTATAACATTCGACTGTTTCAAATCCTTTTCCCTGACGCATCTTCCGATGGCGCTGCACACGTTTCCTGCTTTCTTCATCAAAAGGATACATGGTTGCTATATAAATCCTGTCTGTTTTTCCAAAAGAAACAACACAATCTTCCGCAAAAGCAGACTTTCCACTTCCGCTTCCTCCTGTGACAAGAATCATCATCTTTATACAAGCTCCTTCTTATATAAGTACACTTATCCGTTTTTATTTACACAAGCTCCTCATACTGTTCCACATGAATATCTTCAAATGTGCTCATGGAATCATACACAGCAATTCCCATATCCAGGAACGGAAAAAGTGTAACCGCTCCGCTGCCCTCACCGAGGCACATTTCCCCATGAATAACAGCTTCTTTTCCGAGAGCTTCCAAAATCAGACGTGCAGCCGGCTCCTTTGAAACATGAGATGCGATCATATATTCGCCCGCCAGTGGGCAGATACGCTGTGCGATCAATGCTGCAACACAGGAAATAAATCCATCGATCACCACCGGCACTCCAAGTGCTGCTCCGCCAAGGAACATCCCTGCCATACCTGCAATATCAAAACCACCAACTTTTGCAAGGACACCGATCGCATCTTTCGGATCAGGCTGATTCACTTCAATTGCTTTTCTGATTGCATTGATTTTTCGATTCAGTCCATTTCCGGAAAGACCGGCCCCTCTCCCTGTCATTTCTTCCACAGAACGATCCAGAAGCACGGATGCTACTGCACTGCTTGTAGTCGTATTTCCAATTCCCATTTCTCCGGTTGCCAGAAGCCCGTATCCTTCTTCTTTCAGTCTGCGAACCATCTCAATACCTGCTTCCAATGCCTGTACCGCCTGTGCTCTCGTCATCGCAGGTCCCTTTGTCATATTGGCTGTTCCATAAGCAACTTTCAGCTCTTTTGAAACTTTTGTATCAACAGCCATTCCGATATCCACCGGAATAACCTTCGTTCCACACTGGCGGCTCATAACACATGCCGACGTATCTCCGGAAAGGAAATTTTCAGCAACGATCGCAGTCACTTCCTGACCGGTCTGGGTTACACCTTCTTCCACCACCCCATTATCTGCACACATTGGTACCAGAGCACGTTTTTGAATTTTCATATCCGGATTGCCGGTGATTCCCGCAATCTGAATCACCAGTTTTTCCATTTTTCCAAGAGAATGCAGGGGTTTCGCAATACTGTCCCAGCGTTTTGCGGCAACATCCATTGCATTTTTGTCCAAAGGCTTTATCTGAGCCAGTGTTTCTTCCAGTGTCATTTTTATTTCCTCCAGATCTGATCTGTATTTTATTATTTTCCTGTAGTAAATACAAAAAATTTGCTGAATACATAATTCAGTGCAAGTACAATAAACTGGGTACAGAATTTACCAACCATTCCATTCATTCCCATTTTTTCGCAAAGAAGCCAGACACCTCCAACCTCAATTACCATTGTCAGAAGACGTGCACTGATAAATTTGCAAAATGGCCGGATATGATCACGCAATGTCTCACATTTATCCTGAAATACATATTTTGAGTTAACTATGTATGCAAAAATAATTGCCACAATAATTGATATTACATTTGCGATATTCAGATTTAAGTGGCAGAGATTCCACAATATATAAAAACATACCAGATTCACCAGTGTGGTACATCCACCAAAAAACACATATCTGACCACATCATTCCCGTAGCAGAATGAAATCACTTCTTTGATCTTTTTCATTTTATTTCTCCTGTATATTACACATCATGTCTGACACTGCCCGTTACATCTTTGTTTCCACGCACGATCTGTGACACAATATATCGCGGACGATGTTTCACTTCTTCATAGATCTTTGCAAGGTAATAACCAATCACACCAAGACTCAGCATAATCGCACTTCCGATCAGAAGCAGCAGCAAGATCGTTGTTGTATAACCTTCTATCGCCTGACCTCTGAAATATTGGATCAGTGAATAAATGATCATGATCAGAGAACACCCGAAACAGATTCCTCCACCAACCGTAACAAACTGAAGCGGAGCCGTCGTAAATGCAACAATGTTTGTAAAAGCATATTTAATCAGCGACCATGTAGACCACTTGGACTCTCCCGCTTCACGTTCATGCACTTCAAATTCCACATAGGTTGTCTTATATCCCACCCATGAAGATGTTGCTCTGAAAAACATATTCCGCTCCGGAAGTGACAGAATGCTGTTCACTACTTTTCTGTCCATCATCTTGAAATCAGAAGCATTCTGCATATCCACTTTTGTTGCTTTTGACATGATTCCATAGAAGAAGCCGGCACTTTCTTTATGAAGAAAACTCTCTTCTCCCCGGCTCTTTTTTACACCTTCAATAACCTCGTACCCTTCTTTCCATTTCTGGTACATTTCAATCAGTGTTTCTGCCGGATGCTGGAGGTCACAGTCCATAACTGCCGCCACATCGCCGGATGCCTGCGCAAGTCCTGCAAAAACAGCTGCCTCTTTCCCAAAATTACGTGAAAAATGAACTCCAAGGATATTGGGATCTTTTTCCCCGGCTTTTAATATTTCATTCCATGTGTTATCTTTTGATCCATCATTGACAAGAACCAGTTCATAAGAAATTCCGGCGCCTGACAGGACTTCATGAAGCACCCGGCAGGTCTTGCCAACCATCTGTTCTTCATTATAAGCCGGAAGTACGACTGATAATATACTCATCCTTTTTTGTTTCCTCTTTTCTTTTTGTAAATCAACACCACACCAATGTAGCACAACAGTCCCGCACAAGTCAAGCAGAGCCCTGTATACAGATACGGTGTATGATAGGTAAGCCGGATCTCATGTTCTCCTTCTGCAAGGTTCAATGCCATATACATGGTATTTGCCTGTTTAATATCTGTTTTCTTTCCATCCACATAGGCAGTAAAGCCTGTACTGTATGGAAGTGCGATCACAAGTGCTTTCGGTTTTGATACAGAAATTTTTCCGGTCAGTTCATGATCCTCAACTTTTACATCCTGCAGAGATTCTTCTCCTAGTTTCTTCACCTGTTCATCCACTTTTGTTACAGGCTGGCAGACCACTTTCAGATCATCATAAGAATACACTCCTGTATTCTGAAATGTCAGTGTAAGTGAATTTTTCCCCATCCGGCTGTATCCTGCATTGCAGAGGAAATTATGTTTTCCACTGTATGCATTATATTTATCTGTGTAAATACTGATTGTCTTGTTTAAAAACTTTCCGGTCACATCAATATACGCTTTCTGACTTTCCTTCCAGTAACGCCACCTGCTGTTCTCATGAAACACCTGATTCTGTTCGTAAATTGACATATTTTTCCATTTTTTATCACTGATCATTGCTCTCGGAGAAAGTGCCTCATAGTTTACCCCTTCTGTGATCAGGTAAGTTTCACTTTCGTCCAGACCATCAAACACCAGTCTTGCCTGCGCATTTTCTTTTGTAACGATCAGTTTTCCGTCTTTCTCCTGACAGCCTTTCCCGGTAATAATTTTAAACGGAACTTCACGATCATTAAGGGTGAGAACTGTCTCCGGAAGTGAACTTTCATCCAGCACAACTCCCTGCAGCAGTGCCTGTTGTTTCTCAATCACAGACATTTTTTCATATTTTTCTCTCGGAATATAAGAATCATACGTATAGCCAAATGGAAGTGCATTGTCACATTCGTATGCTCGATATGTTTTCCCATTTTTCTCTGCTTCGCCCGCCATTTTATTGTATCCATAAGGCAGATATTCCTCTTCTCCCGCACGGACAACAAAATATTTTACAGCAGCCAGACGATCTAGGATCGTTCTGCTGTCCAGATTATCGTACTGATCTTCTCTCGGCGTATTCAGATACATTTCATCAAAAAAATTTACTGATATTTCCGATTGCGACGCTGAAATAATATGATGCACTGTTGGTTCCCATCTGCATGGACGAGTTTTCATAAGTATGCGTTCCCATCTGATCATAACGATACAGCGAAGAATCTTCTGTATCTAAGACTGCAAGATCTGTCCCTGTCTCCAGTTTATCCAATGCTTCTCCCTGCTCAGTGAATTCTGACAGATAATCTTTTTCATAAGAATACTGATAATAAATATTAAACAAAATTCCGGCGATCAGAAAAACAGACACCATAATCGTAAGATTTCTTTTTTTCACAAAAAAAGAACCAAACGACAATACAGTAAACGTTGCTGCTACCAGAAAAATTACCGCCATCATATTTCGCTGTGTGCGCGCCGCATCAGGAAGCAATGCAATTCCACAGTATATGAGAAGCATAACAAATATCTTTCTTTTTTCCTTCAGAGTCAGTGTAAACAATTCCGGATATATTTTTACAAAGATGTACGCGATCAGCATCCCATACGCCCAGATCCATCGATTTGAGACATAGGAAAATCCATTTAACACATGTCCGGCATAAGGCAGAAGCAAAAAAGCATTCAGCAATACAAATCCCACTTTCAATGCTGTATATTTTTTTCGCTTTGAAAACAGTACAAAGACACCTGTCATAGAAACTGCAGTAAATCCTGCAACTCCCCACTGGATCATGTTTTCTCCAATCAGACATCCAAGATATTTTTCATAATAAACTTTATCATATAATAACGGAACATAGTTTTGGGCTTTAAACCGGTCTGTTCCAAGAACCGGAAGAATTACCGGAAGAAGGATCACTGCTGCGATCAGGACTGCGATTATCGAATACACAAAAAAAGTCCCAAGCCATCTTCCTATATTTTTTAAGGAACGATCCTCAAACTGTTCAAAATATCGAACTGCTGCATAGAGCACCATAAAGATTCCGAGCATATAAAAGAAGTAAAAATTCGACAGACCTGCCAGTGCGACTGACCAGATAAAAATATATGGTTTTTCTTTTTTATATATTTTATCAATTCCCATCAGTATAAATGGCAGATAGATCATCGGATTCGAAAAGTACGGATGTTTCATGGCTGCATAAATCGTCCATCCGGCAAAAATATAGATCATAGATCCCATGAATACAGCCTGTTTTGAATTTTTATGATAAAAAGCATATCTGCTGAATGCAATTCCTGCCAGATAGATTCTCAAAAAAATCAAAAATTCATACAAAAATTCTGTCTGCGATGATTTAAAAAATACCGACAGCAATGTCAGCGGGTCACCAATCACGTAATAATGTAACGTTGTCAAAATATCAGATCCATATCCGATATTCAGATCCCACATTGGAATCGACAGTTTATGTTCTATAAACAAGGTGTGCAAAATTTTTCTGAGATATCTTCCGTAATACGCAAGTGAATTCAGATGCTGAGGAACACCGTCATGACTCCATATCAGAGATTTCCCATTCAGGTAGAATCGCATATACAGAAAAAGGGCTATTCCTGCAAAAGCAATTGTATAAAGCAAATAAAAATCTGCATTTTTCCATTTGATGCGTGTTTCTTTATGTTTCATTTTACTCATGCTGTACCTGTCCTTTTTTTCTAAAGAAAAAAACCGCGGTACATAAAGTACCGCGGCTTTGACTCTGAATTATTCTTCTTCGCCGTACATAGCTACAAGTTTATTCAGATATGCATATCTAGCTTTTGCTTCAGATTCGTTCTTAGCAAACAGTCTAGCTGCTTTTTCAGGATTCTGACGCTGTAAGGAGTTGTAACGAACCTCACCATTCAGGAAGTCCATATAGTTTTCCATATCCGGTGTCTTGGAATCCAGAGCAAATTTCTTGTCTGCTGCCGGGTTGAAGCGGAAGTTGTGCCAATATCCACATTTAACTGCCAGTTCTTCTTCTGTCTGAGCTTTTGCCATACCTTTCTTGATACCATGGTTGATACATGGAGCATAAGCAATGATCAGGGATGGCCCCGGATAAGCTTCTGCTTCAGCAATTGCTTTAACAGTCTGGTTGAAGTCAGCACCCATGGAGATCTGTGCTACGTATACATATCCATAGCTCATTGCGATGGAAGCCATATCTTTCTTCTTAGTCTCTTTACCACCAGCTGCGAACTGTGCGATAGCACCTGTTGGTGTAGATTTAGAAGACTGTCCACCTGTGTTGGAGTAAACTTCTGTATCGAATACCATTACGTTGATGTCACGTCCACTTGCAAGAACATGGTCAACACCACCGAAGCCGATATCGTAAGCCCATCCGTCACCACCGAAGATCCACTGGGATTTCTTGGACAGATAGTTTTTCTGAGCAAGGATCTCTTTAGCAGCGTCGCATCCACATGCTTCCAGAGCTGCGATCAGTTTATCTGTTGCTGCACCGTTGGTTGCTCCAACAGCGAATGTATCCAGCCATTCCTGGCCAGCTTCTTTAACTGCTTCGTCTTTGCCATCTGCTACAACAGCTTCAACTTTTGCTTTAAGGCCATCACGGATAGCTCTCTGTGCAAGAAGCATACCATAACCAAACTCAGCGTTATCTTCGAACAGTGAGTTAGCCCATGCAGGTCCCTGTCCTTTAGCGTTTGTTGTGTATGGTGTAGACGGTGAAGAGTTACCCCAGATAGAGGAACATCCTGTAGCATTTGCAATGTACATTCTGTCACCAAACAGCTGTGTGATCAGTTTAGCGTAAGGTGTTTCACCACAACCTGCACATGCTCCGGAGAACTCAAGCAGAGGCTGTTTGAACTGGCTTCCCTTAACAGTTGTTTCTTTGAATTTAGCGATAACATCTTCTTTGATCGGAAGTTCTCTTCCATAATCGAAGAATTTCTGAAGTCCTGCGTTTGCTTCCATGTTTTCCATAGCAAGGGCTTTTGCACCTTTCTTGCCTGGGCAGACATTTGCACAGGAACCACATCCTGTACAGTCATAAGCTGATACAGTCATGGTGAATTTATAATCTTTCATACCAGTCATAGGAAGAGTAGCCATTCCTTCTGGAGCGTTAGCTGCTTCTTCTTCTGTCAGTGCTACCGGACGAATTGCTGCGTGCGGGCAGACATATGCACAACGGTTACACTGGATACAGTTTTCTGGCTGCCATACCGGTACGTTTACTGCGATACCACGTTTTTCGTATGCAGCAGTTCCGGATGGTGTAGTACCATCAACATATTCTGTAAATGCAGATACAGGGAGTGTGTTACCTTCCTGCGCATTGATCTTGCACTGGATGTTGTTTACGAAGTCCTGAGCTTCCTGAGCACCGTGAGTTGCATGAGCCATGAAGAGACCTTCATCTTCTGCATCTTTCCAGCTTTCCGGAACTTTAACTTCTACAACCTGTTTTGCACCGGCATCGATAGCTGCCCAGTTTTTCTGAACAACGTCATCACCTTTACGTCCGTAAGTAGCTTTTGCAGCTGCTTTCATCAGTTCGATTGCCTGCTCTTCCGGAATGATTCCTGTAAGTTTGAAGAATGCAGACTGAAGGATTGTGTTGATACGAGTTGGTCCCATACCAGTTTCGATACCGATCTTAACACCGTCGATGGTGTAGAATTTGATATCATGGTTAGCGATGAATGCTTTTACCTGTCCCGGGAGATGTTTTTCAAGTCCTTCCATATCCCATGCGCAGTTAAGAAGGAATGTACCACCATCAACAAGTTCCTGAACCATGTTATATTTGTTTACATAGGACGGATTGTGACATGCAACAAAGTTTGCTTTGTGGATCAGGTATGTGGATTTGATCGGTTTCTTACCGAAACGAAGGTGAGACATTGTAACACCGCCGGACTTCTTGGAGTCATAATCAAAATATGCCTGAGCGTACATATCTGTATTGTCACCAATGATCTTGATGGAGTTTTTGTTAGCACCTACAGTACCATCAGCTCCAAGTCCCCAGAACTTACAGTTTGTAGTTCCTTCTGGTGTTGTAACAATCGGAGCACCTGTTTCAAGAGAAAGGTTTGTAACGTCATCAACGATACCGATTGTGAATTTTTCTTTTGTTGTGTTCTCATATACTGCAACGATCTGTGCCGGTGTAGTATCTTTGGAACCAAGTCCGTAACGTCCTGTAAAGATCTTAACATCTTTAAACTTGCTGTCTTTTAATGCAGCAACAACGTCAAGGTACAGAGGCTCGCCAAGTGCTCCTGGCTCTTTTGTTCTGTCAAGAACGCTGATCTGTTTTACAGAATCCGGAATAGCATCGATCAGTGCCTGTGCGCAGAATGGTCTGTAAAGACGAACTTTAACAACGCCAACTTTTTTGCCTGCTGCTGCAAGGTAATCGATTGTCTCTTCGATTGTATCGTTTACGGAACCCATAGCGATGATGATGTGTTCAGCATCCTCAGCTCCATAGTAGTTGAACAGTTTGTAATCTGTTCCGATCTTTTCATTAACTTTGTCCATGTATTCCTGAACTACTGCCGGAAGAGCATCATAGAACGGGTTACATGCTTCTCTTGCCTGGAAGAAGATATCAGGGTTCTGAGCTGAACCTCTCTGACACGGATGATTCGGATTAAGTGCATGGTCACGGAATGCCTGGATAGCATCCATATCTGCCATATCCTTCAGATCTTCATAATCCCATGTTTCAATCTTCTGGATCTCGTGAGATGTACGGAATCCATCGAAGAAGTTGATGAACGGAACTTTACCTTTGATTGCTGCCAGATGAGCAACTGGTGTCAGGTCCATAACTTCCTGTACAGATGATTCGCAGAGCATTGCACATCCGGTCTGACGACAGGCCATAACGTCGGAATGGTCTCCGAAAATGGAAAGTGCATGAGAAGCAAGTGCACGAGCGGATACATTGATAACGCCCGGAAGCTGCTCACCAGCGATTTTGTAAAGGTTCGGGATCATCAGAAGAAGACCCTGGGATGCAGTATAAGTAGTTGTCAGGGCACCTGCTGCCAGAGATCCGTGTACTGCACCTGCAGCACCTGCCTCAGACTGCATCTCTGTAACCTGTACTTCCTGTCCAAAGATGTTCTTTCTTCCCTGAGTTGCCCACTCATCTGTTGCTTCCGCCATAACAGATGAAGGAGTGATCGGGTAGATAGCAGCTACATCTGAATATGCATAAGAAGCATGAGCGGCTGCATGGTTACCATCCATGGTTTTCATCTTTCTTGCCATAGTTTGTTTTCCTCCTTAAAGGTATGATGAAAATTTTTATTTATTTCAGACCACTGAAACGGTCTAAAAGTCCACTGGTTATTATAGCATACACTATTGCGATTGTCCAATCGGGATTACGCATTTTCTGTATCTATTTACATACAAAAAAGTTAGCCATTTATAAGTTTTTTCAGGGATTTTCGCTTCAGCATCCTACACAGTTCTTCCTGAATTTCCGCGAGTTCACAGTGAACAGAACAGTTCTGTCCGTCTGCGCTGTTCCTGGCACAGTCATAGCCAGGTTCCAGGCAGTCAATGATAAACATTCCCGGATCGATCGTTGTATAAACATCATAAAGTGTTATCTGATCAAGATCACAGTTCAGAGAATATCCCCCATGAACACCACGATACCCTCTGACCATTCCTGATTTCTGCAGTTTTTTCAGGATTTTGTATGCAAAAGGTGCTGTGATCAGTTCTTTTTCACAGATTTCATTTACGCTGACTCTCTTTTCCTCTGCCATTGCGCGGAGCACCCGCACAGCATAATCGCATTCTCTGGTTATCAACATACTCTGTTTCCTCTTTCCATTACCCGTAACTCTCCAGCAAACTTTCTTAAATTATAGCAATTCCTCTGTGTAAATTCAATGTTTTTATGATTTAAGGCTTGCAAAATCTCCACTTTACTGTAAAATGGGAATGAATGGCCAAAAACAGGCCAGTTACTGTTCAATGATCGAAAACTTAATTCGAAACCATAATGAAGAAAAGAGGTACCTTATGATTTCAGCAAATAATATCACTTTACGTGTTGGCAAAAAAGCCCTCTTTGAGGATGTCAACATCAAATTTACCGAAGGCAACTGCTACGGTCTGATCGGAGCAAACGGTGCCGGTAAATCTACTTTCCTTAAAATCCTTTCCGGGCAGCTCGAACCGACCAATGGAGATATTGTGATCACTCCTGGCCAGCGACTCTCCTTCCTGCAGCAGGACCACTTCAAATATGATTCCTTCAACGTACTGGATACCGTTATCATGGGAAATGCCAGACTTTATGAAATCATGAAGGAAAAAGAGGCGATCTATGCAAAGGAAGATTTTACAGATGAAGACGGTATCCGTGCCAGCGAACTTGAGGGTGAATTCGCAGAGATGAACGGATGGGAGGCAGAGTCTGATGCTGCTACTCTTCTGAACGGACTTGGCATCGAATCCGAGCTCCACTATACACAGATGGCTGACCTGACCGGCAGCCAGAAAGTCAAAGTTCTTCTTGCACAGGCTCTGTTCGGCAATCCGGACATTCTTCTTCTCGATGAGCCTACCAACCATCTGGATCTTCCGGCAATCGAATGGCTCGAAGAATTTCTGATCAACTTTGACAATACTGTCATCGTTGTATCCCATGACCGTTATTTTCTTAATAAGGTCTGCACACATACTGCCGATATTGACTATGGCAAGATCCAGCTGTATGCCGGAAACTATGATTTCTGGTTTGAATCCAGCCAGCTTCTTATCAAACAGATGAAAGAAGCCAACAAAAAGAAAGAGGAAAAAATCAAAGAGCTGCAGGAATTTATTTCCCGATTCAGTGCCAACGCTTCCAAATCCAAACAGGCAACCTCCCGTAAGCGTGCGCTGGAAAAAATCCAGCTGGATGATATGCGTCCTTCCAGTCGTAAGTATCCATACATCGACTTCCGTCCAAACCGCGAGATCGGCAATGAAGTGCTTATGGTCGAAAACCTCTCCAAGACTATTGATGGCGTAAAAGTTCTGGACAATATCAGCTTTACTCTCGGTCATGACGATAAAGTTGCATTTGTTGGTGCCAATGAACAGGCCATTACTACTTTTTTCCGTATCCTTGTCGGTGAACTGGAGCCAGACGAAGGAAGTTACAAATGGGGTGTCACCACTTCTCAGGCATATTTTCCAAAAGACAATACACAGGAATTTGACAATGATCTCACGATCACAGACTGGCTGACACAGTATTCTGAAATCAAAGATGCTACTTATGTCCGCGGTTTCCTTGGCAGAATGCTCTTTCCTGGTGAAGACGGCGTAAAAAAAGTACGTGTTCTTTCCGGTGGCGAAAAAGTCCGCTGCCTGTTGTCCAAAATGATGATTTCCGGTGCTAATATCCTGATTCTTGATGAACCTACCAACCATCTGGACATGGAATCTATTACTGCATTGAACAATGGACTGATCAAATTCCCGGGAGTTATCCTTTTTACTTCCCATGACCATCAGTTCGTGCAGACAACCGCCAACCGTATCATGGAAATCCTTCCTGACGGTAAGCTGATTGACAAGATCACCACCTATGACGAATATCTGGCAAGCGACGAAATGGCGAAGAAACGTCACGTCTTCCAGGTTAACGAAGAAGATGCTGCCGATAACTAGAATTTCATACTGCAGTTTTACTGCATGACAAAAGCTCCCGTTTTTAATGATCGGGAGCTTTTGCAGCTTATTGTTTACAGTATTTTTTATTTCATTGTGATATCCGCCAGTTTTCCATTTGTCACTTTCAAAAGTGCAGCAAGCGGAACTTTCAGCGTCAGTCCGACGCGGCCTCCACTTACATATATTTCTTCAAACCCACCCGCGGATGCATCAAACACGACCGGATATGGTTTTTTCATTCCAAGCGGACTGCAGCCGCCTCTTACATAGCCTGTAATTTTCAGAATATCTTTAACATGAATCATATCCACAGCCTTCTCTCCAACTGCTTTCGCAGCCGCCTTACGATCCACTTCTTTTTCGATCGGTACTACAAATACATAGTATCCGCCGCTTTTCCCTTCCATAACCAGTGTTTTAAAAGACTGTTCATATGGTGCCCCAATCAGATCTGCACTGTGAAGTCCATCAATAAACTCATCACATTCATATGGAAATGCTTCATATTTCACTTTCTGACGATCCAGCATTCTCATCGCATTTGTCTTAGCTTCTTTGCCATGTTGTCCTTCTTTCCTGCCTTCTACCCGGCATCTTACTGTTACTTTCATTTTTTATGTGTATCATCACGTCTGGATATCTTTTTCCAGAGTTCTTCTCCCTCCCGGTCGTCTTCGTCCATCATTTCTCTCAGCACCTCCTCATCCAGTTCATCCTCATCAATTACAACCGGTTCTTCATAGTCATCATTCATTGGATGATAGGAATCTTCTGTATCAAAAGATCCCAGCGGAAGATCAATTTCTTTCTGTCTGCTCTTTCTCGGTCGGTACGGAATTGTTTTTTCTGATTCAGGTGCCACCGCATCCTTTTTATGTTTTCTTCCTTTATTTTTTTCAAGTCTGAAATCTACCTGCTGCGCACTCCGAGATGCTTTATGAGAACTGTTCTGCGCTCTTCCCGGCGTATGCTTCACATTTTGTCTCTGTGCCGATGTTCTTCTGACTTCTTTCTGCGCCTTTCTTTCTGATTTCTGTGGCATATAATCCCTGAAATCCACATAATCAGAACTGTCCTGTCCATCGTTATACGCATCCTCTTCGTACTCTTCTTCCTCGTCATCATCTTTGCGCCTGTTTGTCGCAAACTGAATCAGCATTCCAAGAAGTGCAAATCCTGCACTCAGTCCCAGACCATACGGAATATCCGCCAGTCCGCCTAATTTTGCAGCAGAAAAGCCTGCCATCGCACCTCCCAGAAGGCTTGTCCCAATGATCAGAACTTCCCTCGCCTGCTTCATAGCCAACACACCAAGGCCCACTCCCAGAAGGAGACAGAAAAAGAATACCAACGAAGTAGTTGGATGAAAAACATAAATACCAAGTCCAATTCCAATGCCTGCTCCCAGAATAAAAATTCCAATCTTATAGCTCACAAATGCGATCACGGCCAACAGTACACCCGCTCCAACCATAAAAACCGCATACATATATTTCTCTGTCACACCACCGGTATACGCTGCACCAAATCCAATTCCAGCTCCAATGACAAAACCACAGAGCATCATCCAGAAACGCAGAAGCCGATATCCCAGAATACAGTTGATCACTCCAAAAATCAGCAGTACTGTAAAACCGATCATCGAAAAACTGGATATAGACGGTACTGTCCGCGTATTCTCAATCATATTCATAATCTGCTGCAAAATATCATTCATAAAAATATCTCCTCTAAAACATAAAATATATCGTTTTCAGATTATCCAGAATACCATAATGATACTCTACTGTACTGAGCCCATACATTTTCAGATAATATTCAGCAACTTTCTGAACATATCCTTCCTGTATCCACTGCTGACATGCTTCGTCAAAAGCTTCCTGCGAAGTAAATTTGAAACGTACTACCGCAGCTCCGTTCTCAAGACGCATACAGCAGAAATCATAAATCTGCTGTTCATCATATGTATCAAAACATGCCTGATTCAGCACATAAAAATTAAGATCCGTCGCAGTACACTCCGGAACCGGAAATTCATCGGATGCTGTATATAATTGCTCATATTCCTGTGGAAAAGGACACAGATAATCATAAATTGTTGTCTTATGTTCTTCCAGAGAAACCGCACCGCCTTCCAGAAATGCCGGCTGATCCCCGTTTGTAGCATCTACATAATATTGCTCACCGTTAATTTCTACGATATTCCAGGCATGTCCTTCATCACTGTCCCTCGTATTTCCCTCTACATAAATACACGGAACTCCAAGCTGTTCCAAAAGATACTGTACCGCCCTCGCATATCCGGCACACACAGCTTTCTTTTTCCAGAAAATGCCTGCAATATTCTGGTCATCCTCCGATGCTTCATACTCTGCATGATCTATCAGATACGTATAAACTGTTTTGACCTTATCATAAGCAGACATATCCTGTGTAATCTGCTCTTTCACTTCTTCCAGCGCATGTTCCATGAATGCCATAATTTCCTGAATTTCCTGATCTGTATACGTATATCCAGGTGAAAATCTGCAATAATCGGTTCCTTTATACGCAGTCGTATATACTTCCTCACGATTGTGCACCCAGAAAAGTTCCGGATGATCCTTCAGCAATGCATGGTAAACTTTGCTGATCAGCTGTTCATTCGAAGATGTCAGATAAAACTCATCTTGTCTCTCCTGTATTCCACTCAGCATTTCACGATATATTTTCTTCTCATCTTCTGTCAGCAATCCAAAATAATATTCCCTGTAATTGTCATCGGTCTGCAGAATCTCCTGTTTTCTTAATGACCTGACTTCAGCAGGTTCCTGAGAAAGAAGATCACTCTGCCAGATGACACCCATAAACAGGACAATCAAAACGCAGAAAACTCTACGTCCAAATCTTCTTTTTTTCTTCATCTGTCACTCCCTTATCTCCTGTACAGTCTTATATTATCAGACTTCCGCCATCAATAAAAGAGCTTGCTGTAAAAAACCGAACGACTCTTTCGAATCGTCCGGCCTTGTTTATCATCAATCTTCAAAAGTAACCTGAATATCACTGTTATCCGGTTTTTGCGGAAGAATTTCCGCAGAACTTCCGGAAACCGAAACATTCTGATTCAGGATTTCATCCAGCGTATCTGTCACTTCCACACTACCCGTCGCATAATTGAAAGTCGTCTGATTTTCGGATTCATCACTCATATCCTCAAATGTTATCTCAACATCCTCAGCCGCATCAGCAGGTGCTGTAATTGTTTCCGCTGTATCATGTGTTGCTGTATCCTTCACATTCAATCCATCACTGAGAGGGTTTGTTGTTTCTGCCACAAGTGTTGCTGACGTTGTTATATTATCCGTTATCAGATCTGTTTCTGCATTGTCTGCACTTGCACCCTGGTTTTCCATCTCTGCAACTTCCGTCTGTGTAGGATAGAAGGACGGCTGACGGATATAACGGAAACTTGCACCATAAGCTTCTCCAACTGTTACTCCATTCTTACTGGAAGAACAGTGTACTGCGATCCAGTCGCCTGCATCTGTCTTGCCACAGATAATACCTACATGGTTATTACTGCCTGCTTCCGGTCCATTCTGGAATACAAGGTCACCCGGCTGCGCATCCTGTTCACTGACAACATTGGCATTCTCCCACTGTTCAGAAGTACCGTCTCCCACACTGCTCTGCATACCCTGATTCAGATATCCATTGATCACTGACCATGTAACAAATCCACTGCAGTCAAGACCATATGCACGGACAGTTCCACTGCTGGCACTGCCTGCTACAGATACTTTTTCGGCAGAACCCCAACTGGAGTCTTTACCGATCTGCGTTGATTTGCCGCCCCAGAAATATCCAACTTCACCTACCAGTGAATATGCTGCAGTAATGACATTTACACGTTCTTCAGAAACATCATCCCCGACACTCTGACGTACAAATCCTTTCGCATCTGTAACGATCGCACAGAGCAGCTTGCAATCTGTTTCTACATATTTCTTAAGTACTGTCCTGTTTTCCTGAGAAATATTATTCTGTTTAATATAATGGTTAATGCGATAGTTTCCATAAGAAACATGTGTAATGCTTTCTTTATCACGGACAACCGGATTCATCTCAGCAAAGATCTTTGCCAGTTCATCCTTCGCTGATGAATCAAGAGTGAACTCCGTGTTTCCTTCCTGGCTCTGCTCATAAACATAGATTGCCAGGATATCCTGCCAGTTACGCACGAGCAGAGAATCTGCTGAAGTCGTCAGGCCGTCAGCCCTGCTGTCGCTAACGTCTGTCAGTTTGTTTTTTTCTTTATATTCTTTTTCAATTTCATCCATCACAGAAGAAAAATCATCAGAAAAAGAAAGCTGATAATTATTTTTCAGACTGTCCAGATAAAATTCTTTGCCTGCATGAAGGTTCGACACATAATAAACCGGTGTTCCTGTCTTGCCTGTAACATTTCCACTTCCATCAGAAATATCTGTTGCATTCCCCGCATCCTTCTGATTCTTCTGCAATTCTGCGATCTTGCTTTCAAAACCAACAAGAAGATCGTAATTTGTAACAAACTTCTTCTGGTCTTCCGGCAGGCTGTCATATTCTGCTCTGAGTTCTTTTACCCTTGCCGCATGATTTACTGTAAGTGTCTCCTTCGCAAGTGCATTGATCTTTGCTACCAGGTTCTTTGCAGCTTCAGATTCTGTTACATTTGTCGGTGCCGGACTCGGTGTTGCAGTTGGATCCGATGGTGTCACAGTCGGCTCCGGTGTTGCAGTTGGATCCGATGGCGTCACAGTCGGCTCCGGTGTTGCAGTTGGATCCGATGGCGTCACAGTCGGCTCCGGTGTCGGCGTATCTGGTTCCGGTGTTGGTGTATCCGGTTCTGGCGTCGGCGTATCTGGCTCCGGTGCCGGTGTGTCCGGTTCTGGTGCCGGTGTGTTCGGTTCCGGTGCCGGTGTGTTCGGTTCCGGTGCCGGTGTGTCCGGTGTATCACTTCCATCAGAGATTACCTCACCACTTCCATCGCCCAAATCGCTTGCAGTTTCTATATGCTCATCCGCAGCCATGACTGACATCGGACTGGATAAAACCATTGCAGATAAAATTGTTACACATAAACTTCTGGTCAGATATTTGTTCTTCATTCTGGTAAAATTGCTCCCTTCTGTCAAGAACATATCTTTATTCCCCTTATAAAGGTATGTTTCTCACTGCTAACTCACTTACACAATAACTGTAGCCAGTTTAGCATAAATTTCCATAAAAATCAACCGCCGGGATAAATACCCCGACGGTTTCTGGATAAAATTCACATTCTTTTCATATTTACATAACTGCATAAGCATAATCTGCTATGCCATTCTTCCTGCATAACTGAAACAGTCCCTGAAATACCTGATAGCACACAGTGAGGATATAATGAATATCATCATCTATATTTCTCTTACAGTTCAGATATCTCCTGTGATGTTCCTTAATGTACTGTAGAAGCTGATTCAGCGTCTCAAAATGGATTTCCTTCTCCGTATACACATCAGCCTTACCTTCCAGAACAAATGCTTTCAGCTCGTTCTTCAGATGCTTTTCATAGGTGTTGTGCTGATAAAGTGTACCATCAAACGTCTTATTATGTGGAAAAGTAAAATAATCCGCTATATAATGCATGACCTCTCCGGATCTCCGCCAGAATACCCTGTCATTATATCCGGCCCCTGACTGAACCAGTCGTCGTATCTTACCCTGAACCTCATCAAAAGTACCGAAATACTCATGTCTCTTGGTTACAAATGAAGGCTGGATGTCTGGCAGGATATTGCCAAGACAAAATGCTTTTCTATGTGACTGTAAACTTTCATTAGCCGGCATCTGATCTGCCAGATACCTTGCCAATAATATGTGTGATTTCTTACGCACAATAAACACTTCTTTCTCTGATAAAAAACAGTTTACCGTAACCATATCTACTATAGCAGATTTACCTTTTTAATTCAAATAAAGTTTTTATAAAATCCTGACACTTTTTGGTACAAAATCATCTTTTCAAGACACCAAGCGCCATACTGTGCTGCGCAGCATGTCTTTTTTCAACCAGTGTTCTTGGATATCCAACTACTCCATTGTTATCATACGGATCATTAAAATAATACTTTTCTTCATCATATCCCACCAGCAGCATACAATGTTCGTTCGAGGTCCAGCAAAATCGTTCTCCTGTATCCAGAAGTTTCCACTCCGGTCCCGGAATTTCCTTACGCATGTTGATACATGCCCAGAATACCACCGGCATATCCTGATCGATATACTTTTTCAGAAGTGTCTCTGTCGATGTTCCCGTCTCATCCAGAAATTCATAATGATCCCCTGCGGCTTTTGCAAGCGCTTTCTGAAGTCCTCTCGCATAAATCCCATAAGATTCTTCATCATAAGGATTTCCACAGAAAAATTTATTCGGATCCGGACCATACAGAACACCATCCCGTATTTCCATCTCTCGGCACTCAAGACAGTTCTGAATAAACTCATCTACCGTAATCTCATAGCCAAGATACTTCAATAACATAACTGCCGAAACGCTCTCGCATCCGGTTGGATATTTTATGCTCTGGTCAATATATGGTACCTGAATCTTACGCACTTGCTTTTGTCTCCTCTTCTTTGGAAGATGTGATTTTTTTGATCACTGTAAGCGTAAGCAGAAGCAGGATCAGGCTGATTCCAAGAACCACCCACCAGATATGTACAAATCCGGCAATGATATACCCGATAAAGGAGATCACTGCAACTACTGCTGCATACTGCATCTGCGTAGTTACGTGATTGATATGATTTGACTGTGCCCCTGCTGAAGACATAACTGTAGTATCAGAAATCGGAGAAACATGGTCACCACAGACTGCTCCTGCCAGAACTGCTGATACAGAAATGATCATCATCTGAAGATTTTCAGAACCCGGGAACATTGCGATCGCGATCGGAACCAGGATTGCAAAAGTTCCCCAGCTTGTTCCTGTTGAAAAAGAAAGGAACACAGCAACTACAAACAAGATTGCCGGAAGGATCACACTTGCAGATGTATTACTTCCAACGATATTTTTGACAAAAGTACTGATTTCCAGTGCATCGCCCATGCCTTTCAGTGACCATGCAAAGATCAGAATTGCAATTGCAGGAATCATCATCTTGAATCCCTCTACAAAGCTGTCCATAAATCCCTTAAAGGTAACCACTTTGCGTGGAAGATAAAGAATCAGCATAAAAAATACCGTGATCATCGTAGCAAAGATCAAGCTGGTCTCTGCATCGCAACCAGAAAAAGCAGTCACGATATCTGTTGCTCCACCAAGGAATCCTGTATAGATCATTGCCCCGATTGCAGATACGATAAGTACCAGTACCGGCAGCACAAGATCGATGACTTTTCCATTTACTGAGATTTCTTCGTCTTTAACCTGATCAAATTCCCCTCCACCTGAAGTAAAAAGATCTCCTCTGGCCGCATTGCGTTCATGTACCTTCATCAGACCAAAATCCAGTCCGGTCATGATGATGAAAACTACCATCACAAGTGTCAGGATCGCATACAGATTATACGGAATCGTTGACAGGAACAGCTGAAATCCTGTAATACCAGCATCATCCGGCACATAAGAATTGACAGCTGCCGCCCAGCTGGAAATCGGTGCGATAATACATACCGGTGCAGCTGTTGCATCAATAATATATGCCAGTTTGGCTCTGGATACCTTGTAACGGTCTGTGACAGGTCTCATAACAGAACCAACTGTCAGGCAGTTAAAATAATCATCCACAAAGATCAGTACGCCAAGACCTGTCGTTGCCAGCATTGCACTTTTCTTAGTCTTGATCTTACTTCCCGCCCATTTGCCATAAGCTGCCGATCCGCCTGATTTTGACATCAGGACGATGATCATTCCAAGCAGCACATCAAAGATCAAAATATTCAGATTCATACTGTTCTTCATGATATCAAAGAATGCCACAAATGCATTCCACGGATGAAAGCCGGTATACAGCAGTGCCCCTGCTGCCACCCCGATAAAAAGCGAACTGTACACTTCCTTGGTTACTAATGCCAGCACGATTGCCAGCAATGGCGGTACCAGTGACCACCATGTTCCGATAAACATCGAACCATCCATTTCATTTTCCCCCTGCATATTATATTTTCAATACTTTAAATCTATTATACACTACCATATTTGTCCTGTACACCAAAAAAGTGCGAAGTCCGGTGGAAATATTCTCCAGATTTCGCACTTTCTTTATAATATTCTTTAATCCATCAAACTACTCGGCCTTTTTACTCAAACGAAATACTGTCAAAATCCGGTGTTCCCATCAGGTCAAACGGAGTACTCTGGTATACGTAATAATTCAGCCAGTTTGTATACAGATTATTGGCATGAGCTCTCCAGAGAAGCAGCGGTCTGTTTTCCGGATCATTATCTTTGTAATAATTCTTCGGAAGATCGATTTGAAGTCCCTTTCCTACATCTCTCTTATATTCTCCATCCAGTGTCACACGGTCATATTCCGGATGTCCCATGACAAAAATCTTACGTCCCCCCTGCGCCATTGCAAGAAAAAGCCCCGCCTCCTCAGATTCTGCAAGAATCGTGATATCTTTACATGCACGGATATCTTCGATTGGAACCTCTGTATGTCTGGAATGTGGTGCAAGAAAAGCATCATCAAATCCTCTAACCAGCGGGATCTTACGATTCAGAACTTTGTGCCAGAAGAGACCAAACATTTTGTGATCGAGCTGACGTTTCTGAAGTCCGTAAAAATGATACAGACTTGCCTGTGCAGCCCAGCACAGAAAAATCGTAGATGTCACATGACTTTCTGTCCAGTCCATGATCTCTGTCAGCTCGTTCCAGTAATCCACTTCTTCAAACTCCATCTGTTCTACCGGTGCTCCTGTCACGATCATTCCATCAAACTTCATATCTTTGAGTTCCGAAAAAGTCTGATAAAATTTATTCAGATGATTGGCAGACGTATTTTTTGCCTGATGGCTCTCAACTGCCATAAAAGTCACGTCCACCTGTAATGGTGTGTTTGACAGAGACCGCAGAAGCTGCAGTTCTGTTTCTTCTTTCAGAGGCATCAGATTCAGGATCAGAATCTGAAGTGGGCGAATGTCCTGGTGTACCGCTCTTCCCTCATCCATGACAAATATATTTTCTCTTTCAAGAATTTCTTTTACCGGTAAATCTCCCTGTATCTTAATCGGCATTTTCTGTTCCTCCTTTTGTCCAATTACAAATTTTTCAAGAATCCCACCACTGATATAATTTTGTTGCTCACCACCTGCAGAGGTGGGAGTCATCTCACATCTGATATAATCTTTTATCTTTCTGCCAGTTTCAGGAAATCTTCCTCTGACAGAATCGGAATTCCAAGTTCCCGGGCTTTTTTATTTTTTGATGAATTCGAAGTCACATCATTATTGATCAGATAATTTGTCTTACCCGTCACCGAACCGGTTACTTTGCCGCCCAGTGATTCGATCAGATTTTTGGCTTCTCCTCTGTTACTGAAATGTTTCAGACTTCCAGTAATGACAAAGTTCATTCCTGCAAAGATCTGCTCACCGGAAATTTCTTCCTTATTAATATGAAGATATTTCAGCAGATGATCTACTTTTTGATTATTCTCCGGATTACTGAAATACTTTGTCAGACTCTTTGCTATGACCGGTCCGATTCCATCAATCGCACTGATTTCTTCTTCATCTGCTGAACGGATCTTGTCCAGATCATCATCAAAATGCCGACAGATTACTTTTGCATTGGAAAGTCCGATATTTGCGATTCCAAGACTGTAGATTACTTTTGCAAGTGTTGTTTCTTCTGCCTTCTCAATGCTGTTCATCAAGTTTTCATAGGACTTTTCTCCAAAGCCTTCCATCGTTACGATCTCATCACGAAACTTTTCTATCTCAAAGATATCTCCGAAGTTGTGTATAAAACCTTTTGCAATAAATTTTTCCAGCGTTGCCTCTGACAGTCCGTCAATATTCATGGCATCTCTGCTTACAAACAAAGTAAAAGCCTTGATCTTTTTTGCCGCACAGTCCGGATTCATACAGTAAAGTGCCTCTACATCATTTTCCCTGATCACTCTGGCTTCCTGACCGCACGCCGGACAGATTTCCGGTATTTCCAGATTACTACTTCGTGTCAGATTCTCAGCAATCTGTGGAATGATCATATTTGCTTTATATACCTGGATCGTATCCCCAATTCCCAGCTGCAGATCTTTCACGATACTCACATTATGCACGCTGGCACGGCTGACTGTCGTTCCCTCCAGTTCGACCGGATCAAATACGGCAACCGGATTAATGAGACCTGTCCTTGAAGGACTCCATTCAATTTCACGAAGTGTCGTCTCCCTCACTTCATCGGCCCATTTAAAAGCAAACGCATTCCGGGGAAATTTCGCAGTACTTCCGAGTGATTCTCCATAGGCAATATCATCATATAATGCAACGAGCCCATCTGATGGAAAATCATTTTTCTCGATCGCATGTGCAAAGTAATCCATTGCTTCGTCCAGATTCTCTCCTGTGACCATACGATATTCTACTACTTCAAATCCCTGTCTTCTAAGCCATTCCATCTGATATTTTCTGGAATTATGCATATCTACATCCTGTGCAGAAACCAGAGCAAATGCATAAAAGCGTACATTTCTTTCTGCCGTGATCTGATTATTCAGCTGTCGAACCGAACCACTGCAGAGATTTCGAGGATTTTTGTACTTTGCATCTACATCTTCGATCGTATCATTGATCTTTTCAAAATCAGAATAAGTAATGATGGCTTCCCCTTCTCAGGACCAGTCTGCCCCGGTACGCAATTTTCAGCGGAATGTTCTTAAATACTTTTGCATTATTTGTAATTACCTCTCCCACGGTACCATTTCCTCTGGTAACGGCTTTAAGCAATTCTCCATTTTCATATGTGAGAACGATCGTAAGCCCATCCATCTTCCAGGAAAGCAAAGTTGGATGTGTCCCAATAAACGCTCTTAAAACGTCTCTGTCCTTAGTCTTATCCAACGAAAGCATTGGAGACTCATGCGTTTCCTTTGGCAGTACATCGACTGCCTCATACCCCACATTAACAGTTGGGCTGTCTGCCAGAACGATTCCTGTTTCCTTTTCCATTTTTTCCAGTTGATCGTACAGTGCGTCGTACTCTCTGTTGCTCATGATCTCCCGGTCTTCCTGATAGTATGCCTTTGCCGCTTCGTTCAGCTTCTGCACCAGTTCTTTTATTTGTTCTGCCGCTGATGTTTCCATGCTGTCCTCCTGTTCTGATTACTGTCTCACTGGAAGAATCCCGTATCAGTTCATTCAGTTTCTTCCATTCATCTCCACATATTTCCCGATATTCTCCACATTTCAGGCCGTCCAGTGTAAGATTCATGATACGGATACGTTTCAATGTACATACATGATATCCCAGATATTCACACATTCTTCTGATCTGGCGATTCAATCCCTGTGTTAATATGATAGAAAAGCTTTTATCACCGGTCTTATATACCGTACATGGTCGTGTCACAGTCCCCAGAATCGGGACACCACTGCTCATCTTTCTGATAAAAGTTTCTGTAATTTTTTTGTCCACGGTTACTTCATATTCTTTCTCATGGTAGTTACCTGCACGCATGATACGATTAACCAAGTCACCCTGATTCGTCAGTAAAAGCAGTCCCTCTGAATCTTTGTCCAGACGTCCTACCGGATATACTCTCACCGGATAATCCAGGAACTCTGTTACTGTCGTTTCCTGTCGCTGCTTTTTTGTACTGCACACAATACCCCTTGGCTTATAAAAAAGCAGAAGTACCTGCCTGGTCTCTGCCTTCACCGGTCTGCCATCCAAAAAAAACCTCGGCATCTGCTGGAATCCTTTCTCCAGTACCGATTTCTTTTCCTGCAACCGTAACCCGTCCGGCATCTGTCAGCTGGTCTGCTTCTCTTCTTGAACATACTCCTGCCGCACTCAGGTATTTATTTATTCTTATTGTAGTCTGATCTGTTGTTATCCTTTTTTCGTCCATTACTCTATTATATAGTTTTTTCCTTTTTGTCCGCAACCGAGACCTTGTTTTTTTTTCACCACATATTGTATGATAAAATTATTGTTTTATCATTTCAGCTACACAAAGGAGGGAAATTATGTCTGATAAGAAACGACACCTGAATCCCCTGCTGCTTCTGATTGCGATTTTATTGTGTCTGTCTGCAGGATTTTTATTCCGTCGAACTTCTTTTGATGCGAATTACAAAATTCCTGTCAGACATTCCTCTGTAATAAAAAAAATCCAAGGTCACACCAACACCTGTTCCTACCCAGAAACCAAAGGCAAACGTCAGCATTTCTGCTACACCGACCATTACGGTCGAGCCTTCTGTCTCTCCTTCTGAATCCATATCACAAGATGAGACATCCCCGGAGGCAAGCCTTGGAGTCTGGACTTCAAGCGGCAGCAACTGGATGTTTATGGTTGACGGTGTTCCTTACACAGGCTGGCTGATCGATACTGACGGCAAACATTATTTCTTTGATAAAGATGGTATCATGCAGACCGGATGGGTGGATGATAATGGCAAACGTTATTACATGGATCTGGATGGTATCATGCAGACCGGAACGATCACAGTAGATGATCAAAATTATGAACTACAGGCAGACGGTTCTCTAAAAAAATAAGCATTGAAAAAGACACAGGATCCATCCCGTGTCTTTTATTCTGTCTAAATATTTTACTGAAGCAATCCACTGTATACATATCCGGTCTGACCATCATATTCAATCTGGATCCAGTCACCTTCCTGTCCCATTTTCTGAACCTGATCCCCTTCGTCAAGACCACCAATAATTTCACTGTCACTATTTGCTTCAGCTCTGACATTACACCCTTCTGTAACTGTCAGCATTGTGCCGTCTGCACTCGTCTCAGAAGAAGAAGTATCTGCTTCTTCACCCAGTCCGTCAAGGAACTGTGCAAGAGCTGTGTCATCCTTCTGTGCCTGCTCATATTCTGCCTGCACCTCAGCTGTAAGCTTCTTTACATCTTCATCAGATTTCAGCGAATCCATATAAGTGGAAACTGTTGTGTTCTGTTCAAGGTCACCCAAAATTCTATAGGTACCATCGCTGTCTTTTACAACATAAGAACTCCAAAGAGACGGTGCCGGTGTATCAATCCCCTTACAGATGAAACTTCCTTTCGTATATACAACATACGAATTGTCGTCCATCCCTTTCTTCATATACACTTTGCTGACTTGATATCCTTCAATATAATCCTTTGCATTTGTGATTCTGGATTCATCAGAAGGTGTCAGATTATTTACCAGTGTTCTTAATGTCGTAATATCTTTTTCCCCTAAAGCCTTGTAGTAGCTGTTCATAAGTGCAGTAACTTCTTCACTGCCATCCTCCAAGGGATTCGTGTCTTCTTCTTTCTTCCCGTCGTTTGTCTCCCCATCATCTTCCGGAGAAGAAGGATCATTTCCCTGGCTGTTGTCCTGTGCTGTAGTTTGTTCTCCGTCCGAAGTCCCCTTTCCACTTCCGGTACAAGCACGTATGCTAAAGAACAATACAGCTACGATTATCAAAATCACTCCGCCAAGCATAAAATAGCGAAGGTTATCTGATAACCATTCCCTGAAATTATCCAAGTTCTTGTCCTCCTTAATTATTACTGTTCACTTTGTTCACAGTAACTTACAACGCACCGAGGCAGACCCATTACCTCGTGCAACACACCTGAAGGGAATCGAACCCCCGCACATGGTACCGGAAACCACTGCTCTATCCACTGAGCTACAGGTGCAAGCTTTTCCTAAAGCTTTTTATAATATAGCACATATTTGAGTATTTGTAAAGTTTTTGAATTATTCCTACTTTTTCAACTATTAATTCAGAATATATACATTTTTGTTTTAATACTACGATTTATACTACTTTCCAGACACGGTAGTTTTCGGTCTGTCCAAGCACATACATAGTCGTCCCCGACAGATACTCATCCAGCTCCGGCGTTGCGGATATAATATAATCCACTTTACTTCCTCTGACCAAACTCTGAAATTCTTCTGCCGGAAGAGAATAATCATGATAATAATAGACTGCTACAATCTTTTTCATCCAATCTTTGATCTTTTTCTTCTTCATAAATTTTTCTTCGGAAGTTTTTTCAATCTTCTGAAGTATACGACGACTCACATAAGATCTCACATCTGGATCATACTGTCTGTAAACAAGAAGCAGTCCATCGCTCAGTATTCTTGGCTGCTCAATTCCTTCACTATGTATAATACTGGAAAGATCCAGAATCTCCTGTCCAACAAAATACGCATTGGTTGCCTTTTTATATGGAAAATCCTCTGTTCCCCTGAAAACAGGAATTCCCAGTGTTACGATCAGCACAAGACAGATTCCACCTGTCAGGATCCGTACCCCTGTTTTTGCAGATGCAAAAATAAGTAAAGTCAGAGCATAACCTATTGTAATAAAGAAGACAATGATCCACAGAAATCTGACAAAACGTGTTCCAAATCCAAATACATCCAGAAGGACTTTCACGACAAACGGATTAAAGATCGTAAGGCATTCTGTTACAAAAACACCGATAAATAATTTTCGATCTCCTTTTTTTTCCAAGAAACCAGATTAGGATCAGCGCCACCGGATAAAGGATCCAAATCGGATTGTTTCCCGTATAGGTCTGGAGGGACTGTATCAGAAATTGTATTGTTTCATTTAAATTTTCCAATCATTCTTCCTCCTTTTATACCAAATGGCTGAGCAGCATCCAAAATACTGACGGCAGCAACACAATTATATATCTTTTCAGCAGATGCCACTGTCTTTTCAGTATTCCATCACATAAAACATACGGAAATAATGTAGCTCCGATCATGCATGGCACAATAAACAGCGCAGAATTACTGAACGCAATTCCACCTGTTCCACACAGAAACAGTCCGCACCATGGCCACAGACTCGTCTCCTTTCTGTATATTGCCAGACAGAATCCAAAAATCACAGTCATATACAGATATGCAATGATTGCTTTTCCTTCATAGGTTCGATATGCAAAATACTGAGAAACCCCACCAAGACTGTACGAAAACAAAAGCACCAGATCTGCCAGTATCACAAACACTGTTTTTTCTGCTTCCTTTTTCTTAAAAAATCCATTGGCACACTGGTACAGTCCCATCTCAAAAAGAATCACCATCGCAATCGTAAAGCTCCATTTACGTTCCATAAGTGGATGAATATTCAGTACCTGATAAACAATTGCACTCTGCAGCGTATCTGTATTCATAATATAGAACTGTTCCGGTGCCTCCAACAGAGTTCCTGAATAAGGTGCCACTCTGTCCAGTGTATTAGAATACACGGATGCTACCGGCAGTCCAATATAATTGTTTGAATCATACGTTGACAGTGTATTGGTATTAAATCCAAGCAACACTGCGAGGCCTACTGCTGCCAGCAACAGAATAAGCACGGATATATTCTTTTGCGTACTGCCCGGTATTGTCCTGACACTGTCTGCCAGAACTCTCCGTCTTTTCCATATTACAAAGAAAAAGAGAAGGATCAGCAGGCATCCCCAGATTACCGTCAACTGTTTCAGCGAACAGCACAGATATTTCATTGGAAATGCCACAATTTCAAACAGAGTATAATAAAGCAAAAATCCGGTAATACACATAACCGGGAATTTCCCTGACTGGAACTTTTCCGGGATCAGTGTGCCAAACATCCAGAACACAACAAGATATCCCCCCGCCAGCAGGGTTCCCATTATCATATTTGTCATGAATTTTCGTTGGTTCCTTTCTTTTTCAGAATTCCCATCGCTATTTTTTCAGGTGTGATCGGAAGTTCTCGAAACCGTACTCCGGTTGCATTATAAATAGCTTCCGCAAGCGCCGGACATGGTGTATCGATCACAAGTTCTCCGATAGATTTGGCTCCAAACGGTCCACTCTCTTCATAACTGCTTTCAAAATCCACCCGGATCTTTCCGATATCCATTCTGGTTGGAATCTTATACTGCATAAAGGAGTTATTTCGGATTTTTCCTTTATCGGTATACTGTACGTCTTCAAAAAGAGCCATACCGATTCCCTGCGCAATACCACCTTCTGTCTGTACACGTGCCAGATTTGGATTGATTGGGGTACCACAGTCAACAACTGCCACGTAATCCAGCACATCTACCTCACCTGTCTCCGTATCCACCTCAACTTCTGCCATGCCAACCATAAACGGCGGCGGTGACAACGGTGAAGAATGCTGTTTGACCACCTGCAGTTCAATATTATTAAAGAAGGTGCCTTTCAACGCCACCTGTTCCAGAGAAACTTTTTTCTCTTCTTTCTCATCCTCATCCACAAATACATACGAACCGTCAAACGCAACCTTATCTACATCTGTTCCCAACATCTGTGCACCAACTTCACATATTTTACCTCGAAGCTCTTTGCAGGCTTTCATGACTGCCACACCTGTCGTATAAGTAGTGGAGGATGCATAAGATCCTGAATCATATGGTGAAATATCAGTATCTACACTGAATACAACAATGTTTTCCATCGGAGTTTCCAGACAGTCAGCCGCGATCTGCGCCATGATCGTATCACAGCCAGTTCCCATATCCGTACATCCAAGTGCAAGAGTATATGAACCATCCTCGTTCAATTTGATATCTGCACCACCAACATCAACACCGGCAATAGAAGATCCCTGCATGGCCATTGCCACTCCGACTCCACGGACTTTACCATTTCCCATATCACGGAATGGATACTTAGAATCCCAGTCCATCATTTCTTTTGCTCTGGCCATACATTTATCCATCGTACAACTCTGTGCATAAGGTACATCCGGATAACCCGGAAGCGGTCCACCTTCAACTGGCATGTTTAATTCCTTGATTCTTACCGGATCCATTCCCATTTTGTGAGCCAGCTCATTTACTGCAGATTCAACAGCAAAAAATTCCCTGCGTTGCACCATATCCACGATAAGCCCCTGCTGCCTGCACATTCGTATAAACAACATCAAATGCAAAACGATAAGCTTCTGTGTGTCTGTAAAGGCCAATTGATTTGTGTCCGCTCAGTCCCACTGTAGTAGAACTGTGTTCACCATAAGCCCCCGTATTAGACAACGTATAGACATCAATTGCTCTAATGATACCATTTTCATCTGCACCTGCACGCACAGTAATTTCCATTTCATGGCGTGGTGAGGAGCAGATCATAGATTCATACCTGGAAAAGATCATCTTGGACGGACGACCGGTCTTCCATGTAACAATTGCCGGATAAATTTCACTGACGGAAGTCTGTTTTGCTCCAAATCCTCCACCAATTCGTGGTTTGATAACACGCACTTTGGAGGCCGGAATATCCAGTGCTCTTCCAACAATTCGTCTTACGTGGAAAGGAATCTGCGTAGAAGAAAGTACGATCAGTCTTCCAAAATGATCCATATAACAGGCTGTACGGAAGGTTTCCATCATAGTCTGCTGGTTCGCTCTGGTATGATAAGTATGTTCTACTGTGTATTTGCATTCGCTGAGCACCTTGTCCACATCTCCATGCTCTTCCAGTGCAGTTGCACACAGATTTCTCTTATGGTCTCCACCAAGCGGAATCTTTAGTTTCCAGTCTTCTTCCGGATGTACAAGAATCGGATTATCTTTTGCTTTATGCATATCCAATACTGGTGCTTCCACTCGATATTGTACCTTAATTCTTTTTAATGCTTTGTCTACTGCATCTTCTGTCTCTCCTGCTACAATTGCAACCGCATCTCCGATAAATCGAACATGACGATCCAGAATCAGACGATCATCCGGACTCATTTCCGGTGCAGTTTGTCCTGCCAGAGTAAAACGCTTCTGCGGAACATCTTTATAAGTAAGAACACATGCGATACCTGCAACTTTTTCTGCATTTCCGGTCTTGATCTCTTCTACCCATGCATTTGCATGCGGACTTCTTAATATCTTAACGATCAGGCAGTCCTTTGGTGCCAGATCATCCGTATAAACTGGTTTTCCTGTCACCAGCGACATTGCGTCTGTTTTACGTACAGGCTGATTTACATATTTCATTTTTATGCGTCCTCCTGTGCTTTTTTATATTTTAAAAACTTGAGGATACTTGTTGTCTGAGAAACAAACCCGGAACATCTGCACAGATTTCCGGCAAGATATTCCTTGATCTGTTCTTCCGTCGGCTCTTTGATCTCATGAAGCATGGCAAATACATTCATAATAAATCCAGGATTACAGAAGCCACACTGTTCTGCGCCCTCATTTGCAAGAAAGCTCCCGAATTCCTGTGCTTCTCTCTGCATTCCTTCCATCGTCACTACTTTTTTCCCATCAATACGAGCAGCCAATGTGGAACATGAAAGAATCGGTCTGTCTTCAACCAGCACTGTACAAAGTCCACAATTTGCAGTTTCACAGCCTCTTTTGACGCTGTAACATCCTTTTTCTCTCAAAAAATCAATCAGCAACATTCCAGGCTCAATTTCTTCCTGTCGGTAAACTCCGTTCAGCCAGAAACTAATATTCATTCTTCATTCCTCCTACTGCTTCCCAGGTTCTTCTTATCAATACCTTTACCAGAAGAGTCCTGTATTCTGCGGAAGCCCGCATATTACCTGCCGTAGTCACATGTTCTGCCGCATATTCAGCAAACTTTTCAATCGCGTCTCCGCGCTGTTTGTTGGTCATATGCTTGAAATTTTTAAGGATACTTTCCTTATCTTCCACAACAACCGCACGTGCCGGTCTTGCGCCAATAACAGTTCTCGCTTCCTCGCCGATCAGAGACGCCGCACAAGTCAGTACCGGAAAGTCCGTCTTTGAATTTCGCTGACTCATATAACAGACAAACAACGGCTGTTTACGTACAATGATATTCACAAGAATATCATTATCTTTTTTACGGTTTACAAATTCTGTCAGTGGAATTCTTCCTGCATCATACAATTCCACCCATGTATCCATTGCCAGAAACATTGTCAGTACATCCGAGAATCCATACCGTCCCCAGATACTTCCTCCAATTGTTGCACAGTTTCGAAACTGTACGCCAACTATATGGCGCAGACTTTCTCTGACTGCTCCATGTGTATACTCATTCAGTCTCTTATTTATTTCAAGTTCTCTCAACGGTGTCATGCAGCCGATCACAAACTCATCATCTGTTTCCTGCACTGTATCCAGCCCCAGGCCGGAAAGATCGATTGCTGTAGAAATATTACGATTTCCCATCTTCAGCCAGACCATACCGCCAAGAACCAGTGCTGTTTTTTTCTGATTCAGTTCATACGCTTCTGCAATGCTTTTTACTTTCACATAGCTCTTAATCTTTAGCATCTGTGTACCGATTCCTTTCTTCTCATCCAAACTTCAATATGTATAGGCATACGTTATCTAATTTTAGCAGAAATTTTTTCATTTTTCCATAGAAACAATTTATTCTGTGAAACATGCATAAAAAAGCCCTGTCCCTGTCAACAGTTTTTACAACTAACTGTTGAAAAGGAAAGGGCTGTTCTGATTATGATTATCGGTTGTTGATTGCAGTTACCAACGCATCAATGGATGCACGAATGATATCCGGATCAACGCCAGCACCCCAGGAAAGTGTTCCGTCCGGTTTCTGGATACCTACATATGCGATTGCCTTGGAACTACTGCTCTTTTCGAGTGCATGCTCCTGATAGGTTACCAGTGTAAATTTCATTTCGTATGCTTTCTTCAGTGCATTGCTGACTGCATCCAGACGTCCGTTTCCGGTTGCCTCTGTAGTAATAGTCTTTCCGTTAAAGGTAGATGTTACCTGTGTCGTAATGCCTCCATCTTTCTGCTGGAAATGCACTTCATTGACACTATATGGTTCTACAACATTCTCAAATGTAGATTTAAACAGATTAAAGATTTCATCCGGATGGAGTTCTTTATGACTGTGATCGGAAACAGCTTTTGCTGCATACCCCATAGCTTCACGCATCTTAGGCGGCAGGTTCAGGCCGTATTTTGTTTCCAGGATATAGCCAACTCCACCTTTACCCGACTGACTGTTGATACGAATAACATCTGCATCGTAATTTCTTCCAACATCAGTCGGATCGATCGGCAGATATGGTACCGTCCAGCGATTCGGATCTTTTTCATCTCTCCAGTGCATTCCTTTTGCAATTGCATCCTGATGAGATCCTGAGAATGCCGCAAATACCAGGGCTCCACTGTATGGACTTCTTTCATCCACTTTCATTCCGGTACATGCTTCGTATACTTCACAGATATGTGGCATATCAGAGAAATCCAGTTCCGGATCAACTCCCTGTGCAAACATATTCATGGCAAGTGTCACTACATCCACATTTCCTGTACGCTCTCCGTTTCCAAACAGCGTACCTTCTACTCTGTCTGCACCAGCAAGCAGACCAAGTTCAGAATCTGCAACGCCACATCCACGGTCATTATGTGGATGCTGAGAAAGAATTACATTTTCACGATATTTCATATTCTCACTCATGTATTCAATCTGACTCGCATACACATGTGGCATAGACAGTTCTACAGTTACAGGCAGATTAATGATTGCCTTATTCTCCGGTGTTGGCTGCCATACATCAAGAACTGCATTACATACTTCCAATGCATATTCAGGTTCTGTTCCGGTAAAACTTTCCGGGCTGTATTCAAACTGGAAATTCCCCTCTGTTTCATCAGCCAGTTCTTTCAGAAGCTTGGCACCATCGACAGCAATTTTCAGGATCTCTTCTTTTGATTTTTTGAATACCTGCTCACGCTGTGCTACAGATGTCGAATTATAGACATGCACGATTGCCTTCGGCGCACCTTTGACCGCCTCAAAGGTCTTGCGGATAATGTGTTCTCTTGCCTGTGTCAGAACCTGAATCGTTACATCATCCGGAATAAGATTCTGCTCGATCAGTGTACGTACAAATGTATACTCTGTTTCAGAAGCTGCCGGAAAACCTACCTCAATTTCTTTAAATCCGATTTTTACAAGAAGTTTGAAAAACTCGATTTTCTGTTCCAGACTCATCGGAATGACCAGTGCCTGGTTTCCGTCACGAAGGTCTACGCTGCACCAGATCGGAGCTTTGTCCACATATTCCTTCTCTGCCCATTTCATACATTTCATTGGCGGCATATAATACTGTCTCTGGTATTTTGTTACGTTTTTCATGTTTTTTTCTCCTGTCTCTCTAACATATAAATTCTCTGTATGTTTTCTGTTTCTGAACCAAAAAAAAATCTCTCATCTCTACAGACTACTGTAAGAGACGAAAGACATCTGTCTTCGCGGTACCACTCTTATTTATGAACGGTTCATACACTCATGGGATACGGAATATTTTGTATAATTCTTATATCCTCTCCATATAACGGTGGATACCGTCTGCGCCTACTTTCCAGATATTCGGGAGTTCGGACAGATGCTCCAAGGCGAGTTCCATGACTTCTTTCTACTGTCTCACACCACCCGACAGCTCTCTGTGCTCCGGTCCTCATGTACTATTCCTCATCAAAGCATTTTGCATATTTTGTCGATGACTAAAGACTAACATGTCCACTGCTCCTTGTCAAGAGTGAATTTTTATCTCAGTCTTTCTGGTTCAATCGGGGCAACAGGATTTGAACCTGCGACCTCACGGCCCCCAGCCGTGCGCGCTACCAAGCTACGCCATACCCCGATGGATGTTATTATAACAATCCGTTTTTTATTTTGCAACTATTTTTTAGATTGAGAGAGGGCAGATGCCCCTCTCTCATGATACCGGAACTATATTTGTAACTACATCTGTATGACTGTAACGATCATACCTTGTTTTCTTATTTTTAAAAGTTAACGCAGCTTTTCTCTGCGCCATGCTTATCGAAACAATTCCTGTTTTATCAGAAGCTGTCACATTGGCTGTATCCGGTAAAATATACTCAAACTGATAGCGCAATGTCGGCAACTCACTGACCGTATATGTGCCTGGCTGAATTCCGGTAAAAGAACATTTCATCACTACATCTTCTCCTGCCATTGCATATTTTCCAGGTTTAAATTCCACATATTTTTCATAAACATGCGTTGCTCCCAACTGATCTTTTCCCGTTATTCTGAATCGAAATACCGGGTTTCCGTGTGCCCATGTGATATCTGCTTCCCTGATTCTTTTTGTCACAGTGATCTCGCCATCAGTAAGCACTGTATTTCCTTTTACCCACGACTGATTTGTATTCTGCGTGTCCTGCATCCTGTCTGAAACAATTGTTCTCGATGCCGTATTTTCAATCGCATAAAACTCATTCGATCTCTGATAATGATTATGCGAATCAATTTCCTGGTTGCTTCCTGCCTGCACTTTTATCCTGAAATAATACGTCACATTGTTATATGCTTCGTCTGTTTTGAGGAAATTAGAATCAGCACGAAAAACAATCGTATTGGAACGATTTTCAATATTAAAAAAGCGAGTCACATCATTTCCCAGTGCAGTCATAACGCTGGCACTTCGATATTTCAGACAGGAATCCAGAACATCTTTTAATTCAAAAGAACTGTAATTTCCCGGAAGAAGCTGCTGTCTGATCACATAATCAAAGTTTTTTCCCTCTGTGATCTCATATGCTGGATCATTATCTGTGAATGTATGCCTTGCCATGGAATCAAAGGAAGCATTTTCATCTCCAACCCTTTTTTCGGGTCCCGGATTCGGTTCATAGCTTCCAATCGTCTGCCCCGTTGAAAGGTAAAATGCATTCTGCGCGCCTGTACTGTTTTTCCATGAATCCTGTGCCAGCCAGTTGATAATAAAAGAACCATTAAAGTCCAGCTGACACCAGCCCTCCACATCATCTGTAGTTATATTTCCTCCATCTGCTTTTCCACGTATCTCACGAAATGCATTTCCATTTGCTGTCGTTCCCTCTGTTGTTCTCAGATAATCATAACCACTCCTGAGGTATATATGATCAACACCCCAACTGTCATATGTCCGGATTCCCTGCCCACTGTCCAGATCTACTGCCGTTATATGTCCTTTGGGATAAATCTGCACACTTGTATTATGATTCAGGAATTCAAACTGAAATCTTACCGATCCAACTGAAATGGTATTAAATGCAATTCTGTCTTTGTAAAACAGCACACATGGTGTAATCTTTGTTTTGTCTTTTCCGACATGACCATTGTTCACGGTTCCCCAGGCCGGTACGGTCACTTTCAGATCTACGATCTGTCCCTGATACTCGCCTACGTTGCTATAGATTGCTGTAATGGCATCCGTATTACTTGTATTGCCAATTGCACAAGCATAAAAACTCTGACAATATTCTGTCGTATATCCCTTATTGTCTCCAAACCAGTTGTGTATTTTATTGTTCAGGCTGTCGTTTTTTCTGCTTATATAAGAAAGCTGTGTAACTCCTTTTCGGAAAGCATAGGTAAAAGCATATTCCGGTCGCATTTTGTAATTTGGTCCTACCCATTCTACGGGAATACCACTTCCTGCATATGTAGCAATTGATTTTTCATTATCCATGAAAAGATCTTCTTCTCCCATTTCAGCATTCAGTTCCAGCTCCTGTTCTGGATTCTCTTCTACTTCAGCATCTATGTTCTCCTGTTCTTCTTCAAAAGAAATTTCTGTCTCTTCTTTTACTTCCGATGGATCTTCCTCAGCTTCTGTATCATTTTCGGGCGAATCAACTCCTTCATTTTCAGTATTTTCCTCGTTGTCTTCGGATGTCGAATCATCACCATCTTCACTTCTGTCTGG
>ENA-OQDC01000103-OQDC01000103.1-human-gut-metagenome-genome-assembly--contig:-NODE-103-length-63359-cov-6.073349_pt1 | contig 63359 bp, 53 predicted proteins | sample MGYA00242770_ERZ504601 | MGnify/ENA primary metagenome ERZ504601 (study PRJEB26092, sample SAMD00036305) | human gut metagenome | host: Homo sapiens | study: EMG produced TPA metagenomics assembly of...
ATCCTCATAGACGATTTCCAGCGGGATGTCCTGCGGCACGGCCTCAAATGGGCTTTGCGTCCGGAATTTCCAAAACGATGGTGTCGCCCGCCTTGAGCTTCAGGCTTTTGGCAACCAGCCTGCCGTTGCACAACACATGACCGTCGGCCACCAGCGCCTGCAGAGCAGACCGGGAAAAGGCCGGTGTCCTCGCCGCTCAGGAAGCGGTCGATGCGCTGGCCTGCCGTCTCCTGCTCCACCACAAATTCACGCTGTTCCATGGCTCACTGCTCCTTCGGGGACTGCCCGTTCTCAGCGTGCAGCTCTTCCAGAAAAATTACCAGCACCCAGAGGCCCACGCCCACACACACGCAGATATCCGCAAAATTAAACACCGCAAACTGCATGAACAGCAGATTGATGTAGTCCACCACCTCGCCGTTGAGCACACGGTCGATCAGGTTGCCGATGCCGCCGGCAAGGATCAGCAGCAGTGCGGCCTGCTGCAGGTATCTGCCGCGGCTGCGGAAGAACAGCCCGTAGGCCACAAAGATCAGCGCTATGCTGGTAGCGATGATGAGGAACAGCTGCTTGCCGCTGAGCAGGCTGAACGCCATGCCCGGGTTGAGCACGAACCGCAGCTCCACCACATGGGGGATCAGCGGCATTGCACCAATGGGCTGCAGCACATTGGTGGCCCACAGCTTGATGGCCTGATCGATGCCAATGAGTGCCGCAGCCGCGAGCAAATTAAAAACAACAAATGCCATAGGATACTCCCAAAATCATTCAGTATAAAAAACGGCGCTCCCCGGTATAAGGGAGCGCCGCCCTTTAAAACATTGTTTTATGCGGAACGCTTAGGCTTCCACAACGCTGGCGCAGCGTGCGCACAGGGTGGGATGTGCGGCATGGCTGCCGATGGAAGAAGAATACTTCCAGCAGCGCTCGCACTTTTCGCCGGTGGCATGTGCAGCAGCAACGCCCAGGCCTTCAACAGCACTTGCAGCGCCGCCTTCACCCTTGACCAGCTCTACCTGAGAGACGATCATCAGGTCGGCCAGCTCGTCCATGGGGATGCTGTTGAGCAGGCTGTACACAGTATCATTGCAGTACAGGGTGACGGCAGCCTCCAGAGAAGCACCGATGACCTTTTCGGCACGGGCCTGCTCCAGAACCTTCTTCACCTCATCACGGACGGCGATCAGCTGTGCCCACTTTGCCTTGAAGGCTTCATCGGCGGCATACTGGCCGGCCTTGGGCATCTCCTCAAAGACAACGTACTTGTTCATGCCCTCGGTCTTGGGCATGAAGTCCCAGATCTCCTGACTGGTGAAGCACAGGATAGGAGCAATGATCTTGTCCAGAGCCACAAGGATCTTGTACATGGTGGTCTGAGCAGCCTTGCGGCCTGCGCCGTTGGTGCAGTACAGGCGATCCTTGGTCACATCCAGATAGAAGTTGGACATTGCAACAACGCAGAAGTTGTACACTGCATGATAGACCTTGTTGAAGTCATACACAGCGTAGCCTGCGCTGGTGTTGACCATCAGGTCATCCAGAGCAGCCAGTGCCCAGCGGTCGATCTCCTGCAGCTGATCGTCAGCCACACAGTCGGTGTTGGGATCAAAGCCATCCAGATTGCCCAGAATGAAGCGGGCGGTGTTGCGGATCTTGCGGTAAGCCTCGCTCAGCTGCTTGAAGATGTTCTTGCCGGCACGCACATCCACGGTGTAGTCGGAAGAAGCCACCCACAGACGGATGATATCAGCGCCGTAGTCCTTGATGATCTCGCTGGGCTCCACGCCGTTGCCGGCGCTCTTGTGCATCTGCTTGCCCTGCTCATCCACGACCCAGCCGTGGCACAGAACAGACTTATAGGGTGCACAGCCCTTGCTTGCAACGCTGGTCAGCAGGCTGGACTGGAACCAGCCGCGGAACTGGTCGCCGCCCTCCATATACATATCAGCCGGGAAGCGCAGTTCCGGACGCTCCTCCAGCACAGCGGCGTGGGTGGAGCCGGAGTCGAACCAGACGTCCATGATGTCGGTGTCCTTGGTCCACTCGGAAGCACCGCACTTTTCGCACACTTCGCCTGCGGGGATAATCTGCTCGGCTTCGTACTTATACCATGCATCGGAACCTTCCTTGCGGAACAGGTCGCTGACAGCCTTGATGGTGGCATCGGTGATGTGGTAGGTGCCGCACTTCTTGCAATAGAATGCGGGAATGGGCACGCCCCAGGTGCGCTGGCGGCTGATGCACCAGTCGTTGCGGTCGCGCACCATGCCCTTCATGCGGTCATGGCCCCAATCCGGCATCCAGGTAACGGTGTCGATGGCCTTATAGACATCCTCGCGGAACTTTGCGATGGAGCAGAACCACTGTTCCGTTGCACGGAAGATGATGGGGTGATGGCAACGCCAGCAGTGCGGGTACTGATGCTTGATGTGCACCTGACCCATGACAGCACCGGACTCGGTCAAATCGGCCAGAATGGTCTTGTTGGCAGCCCACACGCGCTGACCCGCATACTTGCCGGCCAGCTCGGTCAGATAGCCGCCATCGTCCACGGGGACGGTGATGGGCACCTGCGGATACTTCTGGCAGACGTTGAAGTCGTCCACGCCGTGGCCGCCTGCGGTATGGACACAGCCGGAACCGCTTTCCAGCGTGACGTGATCGCCCAGAATAACCCAGCCCTCCTTGGGCAGGTAGACGTGGTTGTAGCGCATCAGCTCGAACTCGGTACCGGGGACCGGCTCACCCACGATCTCGTAGTTCTCGATGTGGCAGGCGTCCATGACGCTCTTGACCAGTTCGGTGGCCATGATGTGGAACTCATCGCCGATTTTGACGAAGGAGTACTCGAACTGGCCGTTCAGGCAGATCGCCTCGTTAGCGGGCAGAGTCCAAGTGGTGGTGGTCCAGATGACGAAGTAGGTCTTGTCCATCGGGATGCCGTGCTTTGCCAGCACACCGTTGGGGTCCTGAGAGACGTGGAAACGCACGAAGATGGAATCGCAGTCGTCCTCGCCGTACTCGATCTCGGCCTCTGCCAGAGCCGTGCGGCAGTCCGGGCACCAGTACACGGGCTTCAGGCCCTTGTAGATGTAGCCCTTCTTTGCCATCTCGCCAAAGATCTCGATCTGGCGTGCCTCGAACTCAGGCTTCAGGGTCAGATACGGATGCTCGAAATCGCCGATAACGCCCAGACGCTTGAACTGGTCGCTCATGATATCGATGTGCTCGGTAGCAAACTTTTCGCAGATCTGGCGCAGTTCCAGCTTGGAAATGTCCTTCTTCTTATCACCGACGGAGGACAGAGCCTTCAGCTCGATGGGCAGGCCGTGGGTATCAAAGCCGGGCACATAGGGAGCCTGGAAACCCTCCATGTTCTTATCGCGGATAATGATATCCTTGATGATCTTGTTCAGGGCAGTACCCATGTGGATATTACCGTTTGCGTACGGAGGGCCATCGTGCAGGATGAACTGCGGCTTGCCCTCGTTGTGCTTCATGAGCTGATTGTACAGGTCGTTGTCGTCCCAATCCTTCAGCATGACCGGCTCCTTCTTGGGCAGGCCGGCACGCATTTCAAACAGGGTCTTGGGCAGGTTCAGAGTACTATCGTACTGCGATTTGTTCTTAGCCAATGGTTTACACTCTCCTCTATATTTCCTTATGGGGTTGCCTTACTCGCTGAACTTGACACCCTGAAAAGCATCGTAGTCCGGCTCGTCCGGCTTAAAATCAGCAGGAGGCGCGGGCGGCGGGTCCAGCTTGAGCTGGCTCTCATCCTTTGCCCAGAAATCCTCGCTGCTGTCAGCTGCCTTGTCGTCGTCATCTTCAACAACGGCAGCAGGTTCTGCATCTTCCTGTGCGGGCTGTGCAGGCTCTGCTTCCGGCTCCTGCACGTCCGCTGCCTGCGGCTGGGCTGCAGCGGCAGGCTCACTTTCCTCTGCAGCAGGCTCTGCCTGTTCGGCATCCTGTGCAGCCGTTTCCTTCTGGAACTCCGGCAGACGGCTCAGCGACTCCACATGGCTGCGGTACAGGTTGAGCACATCAGACTTGAAGCGGGTCACTTCCAGACGCACGCGGTCATACTCGCGTTCCTCTGCAAGGCGCTTCTCGTTTGCTTCGTTCTCAATCTCGTCTGCACGGTCGTTTGCCTTCTGCAGCAGTTCGTTGGCATCGCGGATGATATCATCACCGCGCAGATTTGCACGATGGATGATCTCTTCTGCTTTCTGGTTTGCTTCGCGGATGACATTTTCGCCCATGCGCTGTGCATTGATCAGCGCGCTCTTGAGCATTTCACCATCTGCCTCAAAGCTCTTCAGTTCATCGTGCAGCTTCTGGTTTTCAGCAGTCAGGTCCGCAATCTGCTTGCGAAGCTGTTCCGCCTGCGCATCGTCGTCCCGCAGCTGTTCTTCCACCTTATCCAGAAAACGGTCTACGTCCTCTGTGCGGTAGCCGCGGAGGTTTTTCTCAAATTGCACAGAACGGACATCCTGCGGAGTCAGCATAGTCATTTCCTCCCGTTGCTTTTAATATTGAAAAAATTCGATGATTGACCGATCTTTTCTGCTTTTGCCGGGCAGTGCAGTCAGGTTGAAGCGGCCCTTGCCGCGCACCGTGAACACATCGCCCTCATATACCTGCGCATGAGGTTTACCGCCGGCAGGTGGTTGATCTCCACCCTGCCCGCCTCGATCAGTTCCGAAGCCTGTCCTCGGCTGCAGTGCAGCATAGCTGCCAGCACAGCGTCCAGCCGCAGGGACGATACCGTTGCACTGTGCATCTCACGCTCCGCCTGCGGAAACTGCGGCACCTCGTCCAGCGTCAGCAGTTCCGTGGTCAGCTCCGTGTGCCCAGCCTGAAACAGTTCCCGGCAGATCAGCTGTGCTGCCGGTTCCAGCGCAAACACATAAGCTGTGCCCGGCTGATCCTCCGGCAGAACGATATCTCCCAGCGCCTCGCGCCGCAGCTCAAGGCCCATCAGACTGCCCAGGTAATCCTTGTGGGCGGGCAGCGCAGCCCCCGCCTGTGCACAGCATTGCAGCCGCACACAGCAGATGGGTGCTTCGCCGCAGCTGTACTCCGGCTCGATACAGAGCACCCTGCGCTCCGCATTCAGCCAGCCGCCCTCAAACCGGAAGCCCTCCTGCACACCGGCACGGCCCAGTGCCGCGCGGGCCAAGTCTTGCTCGCGGTCACTCAGGAAAGCCGAATACCGCGCAATGTCCCGGGAAAAGGCCGTGTGGGCCAAGTCCTCGATATGGCGCATGAGATAGCGTTCTTCATCGGTACGCGCAGGGATGAACCCGCGCGCCGCCTTGGGCTGCGGATCAATAGAACGCGCCATTGTTCTCCAGCTCGTCCAGCAGATCACCCATGATATCCACGTTGTACGGAGTGATGATGAAGGTGCTGTTGGCCACGCGCTTGATCTGGCCATTGTTTGCATATGCAACACCGGACAGGAAATCCACCAGACGGCGGGACACTTCCTTGTTGGTGGACTCCAGATTCAGCACAACGGTGCGCTTGTTGTTCAGGTGGTCAGCAATGGTACTGGCATCCTCAAAACGCTCAGGCTTGACCAGAACGACCTTGAGCTGAGTGGTGGCATTGATGTTGACCACCTTGCCGTTCTTCTTGGCACCCTCAACAGGCTCTTCATTTTCGTCGTCAGCACCAAGGCCGATGCCATTGTTATTGTTTACCATCTGGGGGCCATCGTCAATGTACTGATCCTCGTAATCGTCTTCCTGGTCAAACAGACCTTTCTTAATGCTGTCAAGCAAAGACATACAATCTGCTCCTTTCATTCGGGCAGCATGGCGCTGCCTGGCGTTCTTTGCAAATAGATGCAAATAATAGCTTTATCTATTATCGGATTTTTTGCCTCAGATGTCAATAACTACAAAAGCTTTCCATCATACAAATTTTGTCCGGAAACGATTATTTCGTCATAAAGCCTCACCTTGCTGACCGAGCCCTCGGTCCCTTCGGGCAGAACAAGGATGTAATCGCCGTCCGTGATGAGGGGATGGTCTGCGTCCACCGGGTCGATCGGGCAGAAGCGGGCAATGTTGCCAAGTTTCACGTACACACCGGGAATGTAGTTTTCGCCCTGCGTTTGTGCCTCGGTGCCATCCTCTTTTAAATAGTGCACAGCCGCAGCAGGCACCCGCAGGCCGCTGCGCTCTCCTACCGAGATGCATGCTGCAGCCCGGTTCAGGCAAAGCACATCGCCGTTGATGGAGTTGCAGGAAAGCACAAAGCGGGCAAGGCCGCTGTCCTGATCGATCTCCACCTCGGTGACGGTGGCCTTGAGGCTGTTCTCCACCTGACCCGGGAAGCTGATCTCCACCGCTGTGCTCAGCGGCTTGCCGTTCTGACCCAGCAGCTTTTCGCCCTGCTTTGCAGTGCACACGCCCACATAGCGCCATGTGAACCCTGCCACGATCTTACCGGCGCAGCCGTCCAGTGCCAGTACTGGGTCGGACTGCAGATAGCCCTGCAGCTCCTGTGCGTTCAGTGCAAGGATATCATCGGCACTGGCATTGAGCCGTCCGCTGCTGGAAGAGCGCACAAAATAGCCGGTCTGCGGTGCAGTGATCTGCGCCGGGCTGCCCAGCTGCGCCTGCACGCTCTGGGACTGCTGGACCAGCGCAGTGATCTGATCGGTAAAGTTTGCAGCTTCGCCCGTTACCACCCAGAGCTTGTTCTGGGCCAGCAGGTAGGCATTGGCATCATCATCCACCGCTTCATAGTCGCTGTCGTCCAGCGTATCCAGCAGGTCATACAGCGCAGAAGAACGTTCTTTTAAAAGGGTATCCAGCTGCAGCGCAGAAGTGTTCTGCGATTTCTGCAGCAGGTCGATCTGATCATTCAGCTGGTTCAGCTGCAGGCGCAGCGAAGCCTGCGAAGCGTTGCTGTACACCTCTGCCACTGCGGTGCCCGCTGAAACGCGCTCGCCGTCGGCAGCAAGATATCCAAGGTTTCCGCTGCCTGCCACATAGCTTTCGTCGAACAGCAGAACTCCGTCGGCTTCCACCGTATCCGAAATGACCGCAGGCAGCGCAGTCTCATAAACATTCTGCGGGAACAGGATATGTGCGGCCTGATACACCACATAAATTGCTGCCAGCAGCAGAAACGCGATCAGCACGCCTGCCAGAGTGGTAAGCACATGCGGCGCATGGCGTTCCTTCTGGGTCTCATCCGGCATATCGATCATCCTTTCGCTAAAAATTCGCTAGTTTTGCGGATGGCAGTCTGCACTGCATCCGGTGCACCGGCATCCAGCCAGACCACACCGTCCATATGACGGAACCAGGTCAACTGGCGCTTGGCATAGTTGCGGGACGCCTGCTTGAGCTTTTCCGTGCAGGCTTCCAGTGGAGCCGTCTGCTCAAAATACGGAAAGAACTCCTTGTATCCGATGGCCTGCGCTGCCGTGCGGAAGCTTTCCCGGTTCTGCCAGACATGCTCCGCTTCCTTTATAAGGCCCGCTTCCAGCATTTTGTCCACACGCAGGTCAATGCGGCGGTAAAGTACCGCGCGCTCTGGGAAATCCAGACCGAGGATCAGGCTGCGGTAGGGCCGCTCCGGTGGGAGAGACTCCGCCTTCTGTTCGCTCAGCTTTTTGCCGGTGGCACGATAATGTTCGAGTGCGCGCAGCACCCGCACCTGATTGTTCGGGTGGATAACCGCAGCAGCTTCCGGGTCGGCCTGCTTCAGTTCTTCGTACATGGCAGCACCGCCTTTTGCAGCCAGTTCCGACGCCAGCTGCTCCCGCAGGCCGGCAGGTGCTTTTTCCTCTGTAAAGCGCACCCCATACAGAAAGCTCTGAACATACAGCCCTGTGCCGCCCACAAGGATGGGCAGCTTCTTCCGGGCAGAGATCTCTTCTTCCAGCTTTCCGGCCATGGCGGTAAAGTCTGCCACGCTGAAAGCCTTGTCCGGCGTAAGGATATCCACGCCGTGATGCGGGATACCGCAGGTCTCCTCCAGTGTCACCTTTGCCGTGCCTATGTCCAGACCTTTATAGATCTGCATGGAATCACAGCTGATGACCTCGCCGGAAAAATGTTTTGCAAGTTCTACGCCCAGCGCTGTCTTTCCGGTTGCGGTAGGGCCGACGACGGCCACCACGGGATGTTTATACGATGCGTCCAAACTGCTTTTCCAGCTCCTTCCGGGTCAATTTGAGTACGCAGGGGCGGCCATGCGGGCAGAACGGCGGCACCTCGCCGGAAAGGATCTTTTCGGCCAGCGCCAGCAGTTCCTGCGGCGAGGACTTGTCCCCCGCCTTGATGGCTGCACGGCAGGAGATAGAATGCAGCACCCACTCAGTGTGCTCGTTCAGCGCATCATGGCCGCCCTTGAGCAGCTTATTTGCGATCTCCACCAGCAGGCTTTCCGCATTCTGCGGCTCCACATCTGCGGGCACCGCGCGCAGCACCACGGTATTGCCGCCAAAGTCCGCGATCTCAAGGCCCGCATTTTCCAGCAGAGGAATGTTATCCAGCAGGGCCTGCTTTTCCTCCGCAGCAAGGTCGATGGCAGCAGGCTCCAGCAGCATCTGGCTGGGCACATTGCCATAGTTCGCGGCCAGTTTTTCGTACAGCTGGCGCTCGTGGGCAGCGTGTTTATCGATCAGGCACAGCTCGTCGCCGCGTTCTGCAAGGATATATGTTCTGAACACCTCGCCCACATAGCGCAGCGGCTCCGGCTGATCCGCCGTCGGATCAAAGTTCATCTGCTCCGGCTCGGCCAGTACAGTTTCCTGTTCTGCCGCTTCCGGCGCATCCGGTTCTGTTTCTGCACAGGGTGCACTCTCAGGTTCTTCCTTTGGTGCTTCCTGCGCAGGGTTCCACGCTGCCATATGGTCCTGAGGCGAATGCAGTTTTGTCTCACCAAATTCCGGTTCCACATCCAGCTGCGTTTCACTTGCCGCCGCACGGAACGGCTCTGGTGCCTTTGTCGTTTCCAGCTTCGGGCTGTGAAGGGTCACGAACGGATCCAGCATATCCTCGTTCTGAGCACTGCCTTTCCAGCGCGGCTCACTGGGTGCTGTCGGTATTTGCATTGCAGCAGACGGGGCAGGCTGCTGCGGTGCTGCGGCGGGTTTTGCCGGTTCCCAGTGCTGCTGTGGCAGAACGCCCGGGTCTGCTTGTCCCCGAATGATCGCAGAAAGGCCTGTAAAGTTATTATTCTTTACATCATTTTTGATTATATCAGCGTCTATTTTTGGTTTTTCAGCTTTTTCATCTTTTTTGTCTGCTTCAAAGGTAAAAAGCCGTTCACCGGTGCCGGGCTGAGCTAATGCCAGCTTGACGGCATGATACACCACATCAAAAACATCATTTTCGCGGGCAAAGCGGGCTTCGATCTTGGCCGGATGCACATTGACATCCACAAGGTCAGCCGGCATTTCCAGCAGCAGAATGCCGCCCGGGAACTTGCCCTGCATCATGGTACCCTTGAACGCCATCTCCATACCGGCCATCATGGTGCGGTTGCGCACATAGCGGCCATTGATGTAAAAATGCTGCATACTTCGGCTGGCGCGGCAGCTTTTGGGCGGGGTAATCAGACCGGTGATGCGGTACACGCCCTCCTGATTTTTCAGCTCAATGAGGTCCCGGCTGAACTCCCGACCCAGCACCGCATAGGCTGCACCGCGCAGCTGGCCGTCGCCGGGCGTGACATACTGCAGCTTGCCCTCGCGGATGAACTTGACGCTGACTTCTGGGTGGCTGAGCGCTACATGGGTAACTGTATCCGACACAAAGGTGCCCTCGGAGGAGTCCTTTTTGAGGAACTTCATGCGGGCAGGCGTGTTGTAAAACAGATCCTTTACCCGGATGGTGGTGCCCACAGCTCTGGCACCCGGCTCACGGGAGACCTCTTCCCCGCCCTCAATGCGGTAGACCGTGGCAAACTCGTCCACCTCTGTTCGGGTGGTCAGCTCTACACGGGCCACGCTGGCAATGGATGCCAGTGCTTCACCGCGGAAGCCAAGCGTATGGATGTTGGTCAGATCGTCCGGTGTTTCAATTTTGCTGGTGGCGTGGCGGATAAACGCCGTGGAGATATATTCTGCCTCGATGCCGGTGCCGTTATCGCTGATTTCGATCAGCTTGACGCCGCCGGATTCAATGCTGACGGTCACCTGCGTGGCACCGGCATCAATGGAGTTTTCCAGCAGCTCCTTAACAACGGATGCCGGACGCTCGACCACCTCACCGGCTGCGATCAGCTCGGCTGTGTGCTTATCCAGAACATGGATCACTGCCATGGTGTTTTCCCTCCTTGTATGGTCTGGGTCAGGTAGAGCAGTTTCATCTGTTCAGGCTGCCCTTCAGGGTCTTTTTCAGCTCGTAGAGGAAGTTCAAAGCCTCAATGGGGGTGAGTGTTTTCCCACATCCAGATGCTTCCAGCTTGTCCATCATCTCGCTGGGCACAGCCGGAGAGTTATACTCCTGCAGGGCATCAAAATCCATCTGCTCTACTTTATTTTTAGGTGCAGTTGCTTCCAGCGTGCGCAGCACCTCGTGGGCGCGGCGGGTCACGCTGCCGGGCAGACCTGCCAGCTTTGCCACCTCGATGCCGTAGCTGTCATCCGCCGGGCCGCGCACGATGCGGCGCAGGAAGGTGATGTCCTCGCCGCGTTTTTTTACTGCAATATTGTAGTTTTTTACGCCGTCCACGCCGCCTTCCAGCTCGGTCAGCTCGTGGTAGTGGGTGGCAAACAGAGTCTTGCAGCCAAGGCCCTTGGCGGGGTCTGCAATGTGCTCCACTACGGCGCGGGCAATGCTCATACCGTCAAAGGTGGAAGTGCCGCGGCCGATCTCGTCCAGCACCACAAGGCTTTTGGCGGTGGCATTTTTCAGGATCTCCGCTACCTCGGTCATCTCCACCATAAAGGTGGACTGACCGGCAGACAGGTCGTCCGACGCACCGATGCGAGTGAAAATGGCATCCACCACACCCACATGGCAGCTGGAAGCCGGTACAAAGGAGCCGATCTGCGCCATCAGCGCGATCAGTGCATTCTGGCGCATGTACGTGGATTTACCTGCCATGTTAGGGCCGGTGATGATCAGGCAGCGGTCTGCACCGCAGTTCAGGGTGGTATCATTGGGCACAAACAGGCTGCCTTTCAGCATCTGCTCCACCACAGGGTGACGGCCCTCGGTGATGGTCAGCTCGTCACTGTCGTCCACGATGGGACGGCAGTAGTTGTTTTCCGCTGCCACCTGCGCCAGCGCCGTGAGCACATCCAGCTGGGCCACCGCATTGGCCGTGCGCTGGATGCGGTCCAGCTGAGCGCTAATGCTTTCCAGCAGTTCGCTGAACAGGCGGTGCTCCAGCGTGATGAGCCGTTCGTGGGCACCTAAGATCTTGCTTTCCAGCTCCTTCAGTTCCTGCGTGATGTAGCGTTCGCCGGAAGTCAGGGTCTGCTTGCGGATGTAGGTCTCCGGCACCATGTTCTTATAGGAGTTGCTTACCTCGATGAAGTAGCCAAACACATGGTTATAGCCGATCTTCAGCTTGGGGATGCCGGTCTCCTGCCGCAGGCGGGCTTCCAGCTGCGCCAGAACGCCCTTGGTATTGTCGCGGATGGAACGCAGCTCGTCCACTTCGGCATGGTAGCCTTTGGCAATGACACCGCCATCCTTGAGGGTAGAGGGCGCTTCCGGGTCCACCGCCGCATAAATACGGGCCTTGATGTCCTCCAACGGATCGATCTGTACTGCCAGTTCAGCAAGCTCCGGGCAGCCGCAGGCCTCAGCCAGCCTGCGCAGGCCGGGCAGCCGGTCGCAGGTCTGGGCCAGCGTATAGATCTCCTTGGGTGTGGCAGAGCCGTAAACCGTGCGGGTCATCAGGCGTTCCATATCCGCAATGTAACCCAGCTCTTCGGTCAGGTCGCCGCGGGCCATGGTCTGCTTGACAAGGCTCTCCACAGCGTTCAGGCGGTGGTTGATGAGTGCACTGGAAATAAGCGGCTGCTCGATCCAGCTGCGCAGCATACGCTTGCCCATGGATGTACTGGTCTTATCCAGCACCCAGAGCAGCGTGCCCCGCTTTTCGCGGCCGCGCAGCGTCTCGGTCAGCTCCAGATTGGCGCGGGTCACGGGCGAAAGACGCATGAACTGGGCCTTATTATAGGTTATGACCGTTTTCAGACGTTCCACGCCCTTGATCTGGGTATCGTGCAGATATTCCAGCAGTGCCGCCATGGCAAAGCGCACAAGGCCGTCCGCTGCAATGCCGGTGGCCTGCGCCCAGTCACGGCCAAACTGGTTTTCCAGCGATGCCGCCACAAGGCCCGGTGCATAGCGCTCCTCTTCGATCAGCTCCACCGAACAAGTCATATTCTTTTTGATGTACGCCGTCACCTCGCGGCAGTCCAGCAGACCCGGATTCATCAGCACTTCGCTGGGATGGTAGCGGCACAGCTCCGTAATGACCGCCGGGGCGATCTTGTCTGCATTCAGCTCTGTGATATGGGCCGTACCGGTAGAGACATCCGCAAAGCACAAACCTGCTTTCTTTCCTTTGAGGAAGATACTGGCAATGTAGTTATTGCGGTCATCCTGCAGCATACTGCTCTCAATGACCGTGCCGGGTGTGACCACGCGGATGATGTCCCGCTTGACAAGGCCCTTGGCCTTGGCCGGGTCTTCCACCTGCTCACAGATGGCTACTTTGTAGCCCTTGGCGATCAGCCGCGCCACATATCCCTCGTAGCTGTGGAAGGGCACGCCGCACATGGGTGCCCGCTCTTCCATGCCGCACTGCTTGCCGGTCAGGGTCAGATCCAGTTCCTTGGATGCCGTCAGGGCATCGTCAAAGAACATCTCATAAAAATCGCCGATGCGGTAAAACAGAATTTCGTCCTTATGTTGTTTTTTGATCTCAAGATATTGCTGCATCATGGGCGACAGCTCTGCCATGGTTTACCCTCTCTCCCGTTCTATGGTTCTGTGCACAAGTTTGCGGCTTGTAACCGCTTTTGCAAACAAAACGCGGTCTGTTTTGCACAGCCGCGTTTTGTTTTTGCCGGTTTTAGTGGCAGCCGCCGCAGGTGGAGCAGCTGCCGGTGCAGGAAGCAGAAGGCTCCTGTACCGTCATGGGGTCGCCGCCATTCATGGCAGTGTTGATGATGGCATCGATATAGTTCACGAGGTTCTCGCAGTCACGCTTGGCCTCGTTGTAAGCCACCATGCCCTCGTTGCCCATGATCTGGCCGTACAGGCTGTTCACCTTTTCGTTCAGTTCGGCGATGCGGGCATCGTTGCGCTCGCTCTTGCCGATCTCATTGTTCAGATCCATGCGGGCGAGGTTGAACTCGCCGATCAGGTTCTGCAGCTCTTCGTCCTTATCGTTTGCCTTGCGGGTCTGATCCAGAACGAGGTAGCGGCTATCGGTCTGCAGCGCAACGGCTGCGCGCTTGAAAAGATCAATGCAATCCATTTGAATGGTCTCCTTCTTATTTATACGTTCAGGGGCACTGCCCTGGAATCACTCAGGCAAGCTCACCCAGCAGCACAGTCGCCCGTGCGCCCGTGAGATGTACGTTGGCATAGCTGCCCATCAGGGAAGCGTCTGCCGTGAACTCCACCGTCAGGTTGTTGTCCAGACGGCCGGAGAGGGTGCCCTCATTGCGGCCAAAGCCCTCTACCAGTACCTTCACAGTCTGGCCAACCTGCGCCTTGACCAGCGCCATGGCGATCTCGTCCTGCAGCTTGAGCAGGCGGGTCATGCGGTCGGTCTTTTCCTTGCGGGGGGTGGGGTCCGGCATTTCGGCAGCCTTGGTGCCGGTGCGCTTGGAATAGATAAAGGTGAACAGCTGCATATAGCCCACCTTCTGCACCAGTTCCAGCGTCTTTACAAAGTCCGCTTCGGTCTCGCCGGGGAAGCCAACGATAATGTCACTGGAAAAGGTGATGCCGGGCACCGTTTTGCGAGCGTATTCGATCAGCTCCATGTACTGCTCCACCGTGTAGTGGCGGTTCATCTTCTTCAGCAGTTCATCGGAGCCGCACTGCACCGGCAGGTGCAGGTGCTTGCACAGCTTCGGCTGGGCGGCAATGGTGTCGATCAGCTTGTGGCTGGCATCCTTGGGGTGGCTGGTCATAAAGCGGATGTGATAATCGCCGGGCACCGTGCACAGCAGGTTGAGCAGATCAGAAAAGTCCACCTTTTCTTCCAGACCCTTGCCGTAGCTGTTGACGTTCTGTCCCAGCAATGTGATCTCCTTATAGCCTGCCTCCACAAGACCGCGGAACTCGGCAAGGATATCACCGGGCTTGCGGCTCTTTTCGCGGCCGCGCACATAAGGCACGATGCAGTAGGTGCAGAAGTTGTCGCAGCCGTACATGATGGGCAGCCATGCGCGGAACTCGCTCTCACGTCGGATGGGGATATTCTCCACGATGACCGGGCGTTGGGCGGGCTCCATCAGCACACGCTTATGCTTCTGCAGCTTCTGGGCAATGAGCTGCGGCAGGGTGTCGATGCCGTCCACGCCAAACACAAGGTCAACGTAAGGATAGCTCTGGCGCAGCTTTTCTACCACGTGCTTCTGGTTGGCCATGCATCCGCACAGGCCGATGATGAGATCATGCTTTTTTTCCTTAAGTCCCTTCAGGGCACCTACGTTGCCGAACACACGCTGCTCGGCATGCTCACGCACGGCGCAGGTGTTGAAGAGGATCAGGTCTGCATCCTCGGGCTTATCGCACAGGCCATAGCCGATGTCCATCAGCACGCCCTTGATCCGCTCGCCGTCGTTCACGTTCTGCTGACAGCCATAGCTGTGCACAAAGGCCAGCGGCGGCGTATCATAGGCCTGCTTTACCAGCTCAGCGGCAATGTTATTATGTTCAAAACTAATGTATTCCAATCAAACCATCCTTCTCCGCCGGGCCGAAGCGCCCTGTGCGGCGAAAATCTACTTGCACTTTCTGAAAAGAGCCTTCTCTATAGTATACCCTGTTTATACGCTCCGGGCAAGAGGTTCCGTGCAAATTTTATGGTTCAGTGGGCGTTTTCCTGCACCTGCTTCTCGCAGCAGGCCTCGCATACGCCGATCAGCACAACAGCGCAGTCCTGCACATGGCCCTTCTGGTTTTTCACCAGCTTCATTACCTGCTTTTCGTCCACCTCGGCATCGGTCACGTTGCCGCACACGGTGCAGTACAGATGGCTGTGCCAGGGCAGCGTGTGGTCAAAGCGGTCAGCCTTGCCTGGAATGGACACCCGGCGCACCCGGCCCGCATCCACCAGACTATTCAGGTTACGGTATACGGTGCCAAGGCTCAGGCCCGGGCATTCCTTGACCGCAGCATCATAAATTTCCTCGGCGGTGGGGTGGTCGCACAGGTTCTGCACCGTCTGCATGACCAGCTCGCGCTGTTTGGAATATCGCATATCGTTCTCCTTTACAATCTTGACTGCAGTTTTTTGGATGTAAGGCGTGGCTCAGACGTTCTCTTCGCCCTTGATCTTTGCCCAGTAGGCACGGGCCGCCTGCTCATTTTTGTTATCGCCAAAGGTGTAATATTTCACGTCCTTGATGGCATCTGGCAGGTATTGCTGTTCCACCCAGTGATGGTCGTAGTCATGGGCGTATTTGTAGTTCTGGCCCTTCACCAGAGCATCCTCACCGTCGTAGTGCTTGTTCTGCAGTTGGCGCGGGATCGGCCCGGTACGGCCCGCCTGCACATCCGCAATGGCCGCGTTGATGGCATCATGGGCACTGTTGGACTTGGGACTGGTGGCCACCAGAATGACGGCATCTGCCAGCGGGAGCCGTGCTTCCGGCAGGCCCACCATGTTGGCGGCATCAATTGCCGCCTTCACAATGGGGATGATCTGTGGATAGGCAAGGCCCACATCCTCGCAGGCACATACCATCAGGCGACGGCAGGCCGAGGGCAGATCTCCTGCTTCCAGCAGACGGGCCAGATAATGCAGCGCCGCATCCGGGTCGGAGCCGCGCATGGACTTCTGGTAGGCTGACACGATGTCGTAGTGGTCATCGCCCTCCCGGTCATACCGCATGGCAGTGCGGCGGGTGACCTGCTGGATCATTTCCAGCGTAATGTGCTTTTCCCCATCCTCAATGGGAGCTGCCGTCACCGCAAAATCAAGACAGCCCAGCGCCTTGCGCAGGTCGCCGCCTGCGCTCTCGGCAAGGTAGGCACAGGCATCTTCGTCCATGCAGACCTTTGTGCTCTCCCCTTCCGAAAGCTTTTTCAGTGCATTATGCACCCCACGCTCCACATCCGCTGCCGAAAGTGATTTGAACTCAAACACCGTACAGCGGGACAGCAGCGCATTATAAATGTAGAAGTATGGATTTTCGGTGGTGGATGCAATGAGCGTCACCGAGCCGTCCTCAATGCATTCCAGCAGGCTCTGCTGCTGTTTTTTGTTCAGATACTGGATCTCGTCCAGATACAGCAGGATGCCTCCCGCACCTGCCAGCGTGCCGATATCCTTGAGCACCGCCTTGATGTCCCCGGTGCCGCAGGAAGTGCCATTGAGCTTATGCAGCGTCATACCGCTGTTTTCTGCAATGATGCGTGCCACCGTCGTTTTTCCGGTACCGGACGGGCCGTAGAAGATCATGTTCGGGATGCGTCCGCTCTCGATGGTACGGCGGAACACCCTGCCCGGTGCCAGCAGATGCTGCTGACCGCAGACATCTGCCAGTGTTTTGGGCCGCAGACGCTGTGCCAGTGGTTCGTTCATCGTGTTTTCCTCCTCCCGTACCGAGGCGCGATTCCCCCCCCCAGCATTTTTCTATAGTATATCGCATTTTGGCAGTAAGAGCAAGGTTTTATCTGAAAATCATTCTCAGATAATTTTTGCCCGCAGTTTACAAAAAACGCAAAACATGGTATTATCGTATCAGCTTTTGTCGATAGGAGTGGATGAAATGCCTGTTCGCAAAAAAGCACCAGAAGACCTTACTGCAAAAAAGGCGCTGGCGCTGGAAGTGATCGACCGGTTAAAAAAAGAATACCCAGATGCCGGCTGTACATTGGATTATGACCACGCCTGGCAGCTTCTGGTCAGCGTGCGTCTGGCAGCCCAGTGCACCGATGCCCGCGTGAACATTGTGGTGGAAGACCTGTTTGCCAAATATCCCAATGTTGCTGCGCTGGCTGCTGCGGAACCCGAAGACATTGAAGCCATCGTCAAGCCCTGCGGGTTGGGACACTCCAAAGCGCGGGACATCTCCGCCTGTATGCGGGTGCTGCGCGATAAATACGATTGTCAGGTGCCCACCACCTTTGAAGAGCTGCTCGCCCTGCCCGGCGTAGGCCGCAAGAGCGCAAACCTTATCATGGGCGATGTGTTTGGCAAGCCTGCTATCGTAACAGACACCCACTGCATCCGGCTGTGCAACAAGATCGGCCTTGTGGACGGCATCAAGGAACCGCAGAAGGTGGAAATGGCCCTGTGGAAGATCGTTCCTCCGGAAGAAGGCAGCGACCTGTGCCACCGCTTTGTGATGCATGGTCGGGCAGTGTGCAATGCGCGCAAACCAGAATGCGAAAAATGTTGTTTGAAGGATATTTGCCGCTTTGCCCGGGAAACCGCCGGGCAGAGCGCAGAGCTTTAAAACTCAGGAGGTAGAATATTATGTTTGGTTTTATTTTCAGTCTGCTGATCGGCGCTCTGGCTGGTTACATCGCCGGCCGCATTATGGGCAGCGAAACTTCCACCGTGCGCAATATCGTGCTGGGCATTCTGGGCGGTTTTGTAGGCAGCATCGTGTTCGGCCTGATCGGTCTGAGCGCTACCGGCATCGTGGGTGAGATCCTCGTTTCCGTTGTGGGTGCCTGCATCTGCATCTGGATCGGCCGTAAGCTGTTCAACTGATTTTTCTTGTGTGCAAGGCTGCTCTTCGAGTTTTTCTCGGAGAGCAGTTATATTTTTGCGTCACAGACTATTTGCACCTGTTCTGCCGCAAAATCAAATCTTGACAGCGCACAGGAAGTATGATAGAATATTTCTCGTTGCAGAACATGCAAGAAAATTTTATCTGCTACTGTGGCTCAGCTGGTAGAGCAGCTCACTCGTAATGAGCAGGTCGCCTGTTCGAATCAGGTCAGTAGCTCCAAAAATCCTACGAATTTACGTTTAGAATCGTAATTTCGTGGGATTTTTTATTTAGTCTCGCAAGTTTTCGCAAAACCGCAACATCGCCCACAAAACAAGACAAAATAAAACGCCCCGTGGCACCATTTCATAGGGCGTTATACGCATTTTTATGCTTTCTTTTGGACAGGCTTCTTGAGTTCACAATGTAGGTTTGTCAATGATGTGTTTCTGTGATGTTTGGTGTAGCAATTTAACTGTACCACAGAACGACTCATTCGTCTTTTTTCACTTTGTGACACATCTATTGTAATCCTACACAGCTTTTATGGTTCAATATATGAAATTTTATTGAAAATTTTTCATGGTAGTGGTAAAATATTTTTATGTCTTTGTCATTCTGTGCCCCTTCGCGGTAGAGGGAGAGCGCAAAACAGAAAAGACTCAAAAATTGCGGCATCCTTTCCGTGGGTGGGTTTTACAGCACACACTCTTGCGGGCGGTGATGTATGATCAGTAAGCAAAAGCAGCCAACCGCAAAACGATGGCTGTCCAAGAAGTGTGAGGAGGAGGATCGGATGAAAACAAAAACATTGCGCCGCCTATTTTCCATGCTTGCGGCACTGGTGATGGGGCTATCCCTGCTCACCGGATGCAGCGAAAAAAATGCGGAACGAACACAGGAGCAGGAAGACGCTCAGACTATTCAGGTGTATCTGTGGAGCACCAGCCTGTACGAAAACTATGCGCCCTATGTTCAGGCGCAGCTGCCGGACGTGAACATTGAATTCATCGTCGGCAACAACGATCTGGATTTTTACAAGTTTTTGCAGCAAAACGGCGGTCTGCCGGATATCATCACCTGCTGCCGGTTCTCGCTGCACGATGCGGCACCGTTGAAGGACAGCCTGATGAACCTTGCCATGACCAATGAGGCGGGCGCTGTGTACAACACCTACCTCAACAGCTTCAAAAACGAGGATGGCAGCGTGAACTGGCTGCCGGTGTGCGCGGATGCCCACGGCTTTGTGGTCAACCGCAGCCTTTTTGAGCAGTACGATATTCCCCTGCCCACCGATTACGCAAGCTTTGTAGCGGCCTGTCAGGCTTTTGAAAAGGTAGGCATCCGCGGCTTTACCTCCGATTATACCTACGACTACACCTGCATGGAAACCCTGCAGGGGCTTTCTGCTGCCGAGCTTACCACCACCGCGGGGCGCAAGTGGCGCACTACCTACAGCGACCCCGCCAGCACCGCGCGGGTGGGTCTGGACGACACCGTATGGCCGGGGGCGTTTGAGCGGATGGAGCAGTTCATTCAGGATACCCACCTTACAGCAGATGATCTTGCATTGAATTACGACGATGTGACCGGAATGTTCCGGAACGGAGAAGTTGCCATGTACTTTGGCAGCTCTGCCGGCGTGAAGATGTTTCAGGATGAGGGCATCGACACGATCTTTCTGCCCTTCTTCAGCCAGAACAGCGAACCGTGGATCATGACCACCCCCTATTTCCAAGTTGCCCTGAACCGGGATCTGGAGCAGGACACCGCGCGCCGCGAAAAAGCCATGAAGGTGCTGAACGTCATGCTCTCCGAACAGGCGCAGAACCGCATCGTCTCAGAGGGGCAGGACATACTGAGCTACAGCCAGAACGTTCCCCTGCGCCTGACCGAGTATCTGAAGGACGTCCGCAGCGTGGTGGAAGAAAACCACATGTATATCCGCATCGCCTCCAACGATTTCTTTGCCGTTTCCAAGGATGTGGTCTCCAAAATGATCGCAGGCGAGCTTACCGCTGAGCAGGCGTATCAGGCCTTCAATGCCCAGCTCCTTGCCGATGAGGAGCCTGCCGACAACGAGACCGTGCTGACCTCCGGGAAGGCCTATTCCAACGTATTCCACGCAAACGGCGGCAGCGCTGCCTTCTCCGTGATGGCAAACACGCTGCGCGGTGTGTATGGCACCGATGTGCTGCTTGCCACCGCAAACAGCTTTACCGGCAGTGTGCTGCAGGCGGATTATAATCAGAAAATGGCTGCTTCCATGATCATGCCGAACGGTCTGATGTCCCGCCAGCGCACCATGACCGGCGCAGAGCTGAAAGAGACCGTCCGCGCCTTTGTGGAAGGCTGCGAGGGCGGGTTTGTGCCCTTCAACCGCGGTTCTCTGCCAGTGGTCAGCGGCATTGCTGTGGAGGTAAAAGAGAATAACGGCAGCTATACCCTGACCGGCATCACCCGGAACGGGCAGCCGCTGGGAGATAACGACACCGTTACCGTGACCTGCCTTGCAACGGAAAAGCAGATGGAAGCGCTGCTTGCGAGCGACAGCGGCACGTCTGCGGGCGAAGATACGTGGGTAAAAAACACATGGCGTGATTATATCTCCGGCGGCGCAGCGCTTGCAGAGCCGGAAAACTACATGACACTGAGGTGAGCGGAATGGCAGACGAAAAGCACGAATCCAAACGCAGCTGCTATTCCCGGCACAAGTGGCTGCCTGCCGCCGCTGCCATCCTTCTTTTGGTCTTTCTGGCAGCCGGTTTCAGCTTCCGGTACATCTCGTTTATGTCGCAGACCATCTATCAGGAAAGCACCTCGCATCTGGAAGAGGTACTGTATAAATCCAATAGTATGCTGAAAGAGATGGTGCGCAAAAACCTGACCTATCTGCATCTGTGCAACGGCTTTCTGAAAAACACCTCGAATGAGGATGAAATTCAGGCCTATATCGAGGAAGCACAGCAGGCAACCGGATTTGTTAACTTCTACTTTCTTTCCTATGACGGCAACTACATGACCGTGACCGGGGGAACCGGCTACCTTGGCCTGCAGACCAATCTGGACGAAAAGCTCTCCGATGGCGAGGATATCGTCGTGAATACGGCGCTGCCCGGCAAAGCCCCGATGCTTGCGTTCATCTGCCCCGAAACGCAGGGCAGCTACCGGGGCTTTGCCTACGATGCCGTTGCCATCACCTATTATAATGATGCTGTGCTGAGATTGCTGGACAGCTCTGCTTTTCAGGGCAATGCCAGCAACTATGTGATCTACCCGGATGGGCGGGTGGTGATTGACAATTCCGTAAATCGCAAGGAAATCATTTACAACTTCATTGCGATGCTGCGCGACCATTCCGACCTTTCCGAGGAACAGATTCTTGCCCTTTCGGATGATTTTGCGCAGGGCCGCAGCGGAAACCTGCGGGTCAAACTGGGCGACACCAGTTATTATCTGGTCTACGAGGATACCGCGGTCCAGAACTGGACGATGGTGGGGCTTGTGCCGGTCAGCATCGTCAATGCCAGTCTGGATAAGCTGTGGTTCCACACGGTGCAGATCGTGGCGGGCATCGCCTTTGGCCTTGCTGTGCTGATCATCCTGCTGATCCTGCGCAGAAGCCATACGACCCTGCGCCGGAAGGACACTGAGATCCTGTACCGGGACGAGCTGTTCCAAAAGCTTTCGCTGAACGTGGACGACGTTTTCCTGATGCTGGACGCAAAGACCTCCAAGGTGGATTATGTCAGCCCCAACGTCGAACGGCTGCTGGGCATCCCGTGGAAAGAAGTGCGGCAGGATGCCCGTGCTCTGGCAGCGCTGCACCCGAAGGATGACCCGGATCGCGACAAGAACTTTCTGGAAGGACTGCTCAGCGGGCAGCAACGCGAATGGGATTTCGAGTTTGAGCATCGGGAGACCAAAGAGCGGCGCTGGTTCCATAACATCGCCATGGGCAGCGAGGTAGAGGGCAGGACCAAGTATATCCTTGTCTTGTCCGACCGCACCGCCGACAGGCAGGTGAATCAGGCACTTTCGGATGCCGTTGCAGCGGCCGAGACTGCCAACCGCGCCAAAAGCACCTTCCTTTCCAATATGTCTCACGATATCCGTACACCAATGAATGCGATCATCGGCTTTACCACGCTGGCACTCAGCAACATTGACGATAAAGACCGGGCTGAAGGATTATCTTGCCAAGACCCTCGCTTCCAGCAATCATCTACTTTCCCTCATCAACGATGTGCTGGATATGAGCCGCATCGAAAGCGGAAAGATCCATCTGGAAGAAGTGGAAGTCAACCTTTCGGATGTGCTGCACGACCTGAAAACCATCGTCAGCGGGCAGATCTACGCAAAGCAGCTGGAGCTTTATATGGATGCCCATGGATGTGACCGGATGAGGACGTCTACTGCGATAAGACCCGGCTGAATCAGGTACTGCTGAACCTGCTGTCCAACGCCATCAAGTTCACCCCGGCGGGCGGCACGGTCTCGGTGCGGGTGCGGCAGCTTGCCGGAGCGGTGCGCGGCTGCGGGCAGTACGAGTTCCGCGTCAAGGACACGGCATCGGCATGAGCCAAGAGTTCGCCAAAAAGATTTTTGAGCCGTTTGAGCGGGAGCGCACCTCCACGGTAAGCCGGATCCAGGGCACCGGCCTTGGCATGGCTATTACCAAAAACATCGTGGATATGATGGGCGGCACCATCGAGGTGCAGACGGCGCAGGGCAAGGGCAGCGAGTTTATCATTCGCGTGCCCATGCGTGCGCAGGCAGAGCACCGTCCGGTGGAAAAGATCACCGAACTGGAAGGCCTGAAGGCACTGGTGGTGGATGACGATTTCAACACCTGCGACAGCGTGACAAAAATGCTGGTCAAGGTGGGAATGCGTGCCGAGTGGACCCTTTCCGGCAAGGAAGCGGTGCTGCGTGCACGGCAGTCCATCGAGATGAGCGATGCTTACCATGCCTATATCATCGACTGGCGCTTGCCGGATATGAACGGCATCGAAGTCACCCGCCAGATCCGCAGCCTGAACAATGATACGCCCATCATCATCCTGACTGCCTACGACTGGTCCGACATTGAGGTGGAGGCAAAGGCTGCCGGTGTGACCGCCTTCTGCTCCAAGCCCATGTTCATGTCCGACCTGCGCGAGACCCTGATGAGCGCCATCGGCCAGACACAGACGGATGCGGCGCAGGAGCTTCTGCCGAAAAAGAACACCAACTTCAAGGGCAGGCACATCCTGCTGGTAGAGGACAACGAGCTGAACCGCGAGATCGCGCAGGAGATCCTGTGCGAGTACGGCTTCCGGGTCGATACGGCGGAAAACGGTGCCGTGGCGGTGGAAAAGGTAAGCACTGCCGCACCGGGCAGCTATGATCTGGTGCTGATGGATGTGCAGATGCCGGTGATGGACGGCTATACCGCCACCCGGCAGATCCGCGCACTGGGCGACCCTGCACTGGCAAAGATCCCGATCCTTGCCATGACTGCCAACGCATTCGATGAAGACCGCCGCAATGCCTTGGAAAGCGGCATGACCGGCTTTTTGTCCAAACCCATCGTGATCGGCGACCTTGTGCAGGAGCTGCGCAAAATTTTGTAACAAGCCGCCTGTCAGGCATAAAAAAATAAAGCACCCGCAGCAATTTGCTCACCGGAGATTCAAAACCTCTGTGGCGCTTGCTGTGGGTGCTTTTGCTTTTGGGCGCTGTTTATTTCAGTACATCTGCAAGGACCTGCAGCAGGTGCGGAATATCCAGCGGCTTTGCAATATGGCCGTTCATACCGGCCTTCAGTGCGTTCTGACGGTCTTCCTCAAAGGCATTTGCCGTCATTGCAAAGATGGGGATGCCAGCCTTTGCGGCATCCGGCAGCGCACGAATCTGCCGCGTTGCCTCGTAGCCGTCCATGTTGGGCATCTGGATGTCCATGAGGATCAGGTCATACTGTCCGTCTGCCGCCTGCTTCATCTTCCGGACGGCGATCTTGCCATCCTCGGCAGATTCCACCTCAAAGCCCGCTTCCTTCAGGATCTCCACTGCGATCTCACGGTTCAGCTCGTTGTCCTCCACCAGCAGGATTTTTTTCCCTTTGAAGGTCTCCGCGTTCAGCTGCACCGGCCTGCAGGCAGGCTCTGCACCGAACGGCTCTGCCAGCACTCTGCGCAGCTCCGAGAGGAACAGCGGCTTTTCGCAGAAGGCGGTAACACCGGCAGCGCGGGCTTCCTCTTCAATATCGGCCCAGTCGTAGGCGGTCAGGATGATGATGGGGCAGCTTTTTCCGATCACCTTGCGGATCTGCCGCACAATCTCGATGCCGTTCATATCGGGGATCAGCCAGTCGATGATGTAAACGCTGAATTCATCCCCCTGCTCCATGGCATACCGGGTGCGGATCACCGCTTCCCTGCCGGAGATCGTCCACTCCGGCCGCATCCCGATCTTGGACAGCATGGTGCTGACGCTCAGGCAGGTGTCGGTATCGTCGTCCGCCACCAGTGCCCGCAGCCCTTCCAGCTGCGGGAGCTGCCTGAGCTCCACCTTTTGTCCGCTGAGCGCAAAGCAGAGATTCACGATGAACTCGCTACCCTTGCCCGGCTCGCTCTCAATGGTGATGGTGCCGCCCATCAGGTCCACAATGTTCTTGGTGATGGACATGCCGAGGCCGGTCCCCTGAATGCCGCTGACGGTGGAGTTTTCCTCACGGGCGAACTCCTCAAAGATGTGCTTCTGGAATTCCTCACTCATGCCGATGCCGTTGTCCTTGATGCGGAATTCATAGCAGGCCCGGCCCGCAGGCGCACCGTTTTTCTCAGCAATGCGAATGCTGATCATGCCGCCTGTGGGAGTGAACTTGATGGCATTGGACAAAATGTTCAGCAGGATCTGGTTCAGCCGCAGCGGGTCGGTGATGATATCCTCGTTCTCCACATCTATGGTATCAATAAAAAGCGACAGCCGCTTTGCCGAAACATTGGGCTGAATGATGGAGCGCACATCGTGGACGAGGTCCGGCAGATGCACCGCTTTTTCCTCGATCTTTACCTTTCCGCTCTCGATGCGGCTCATATCCAGCACATCATTGATGAGGGAAAGCAGATGCTGGCTGGAGGTGGAGATCTTTTTGAGGTAGTCCAGCACCTGTTCCCTATTGTCGATATGGGTCGCAGCCAGCGAAGTGAAGCCGATGATGGCGTTCATGGGGGTGCGGATATCGTGGCTCATATTGAACAGGAACTCCCGCTTGGCGCGGTTTGCCGCCCCCTCGTGCTGAAGCGCGATCTCCAGCTTGCGGTTCTGTTCCTCCAGCTGGGTCTGATACTTCCTCTCCTGCTCTTTTTTCTGCAGCTCCATCTCCTGCACGGAGCGGCGGCGCAGCAGCTGAAGGATCATTACAAGCAGGATGTAGCCGACCAGAACCGTCAGGATCAGCAAAAGCGCCTCCCGGAAGATTATTTTTTCATCCGTGTACGCATAGAGATCGAAGGATCTGCCATGGCAGAACATCCCGAAATAGCAGCCGGAGCCGTTCCAGTCCCTGGTATGGGTCAGCTTCTCTGCGGCCCCGGCTTTGCGGATCCCCTGCGCCAGCGGACTGCCTGCAACATCCTGCCCAATCAGCTCCGGGCGGTTTGCGGCAACGACCTGATTGTTCTGCACGATGAACAGCGTGCCGCTGGTTTCTGCCGGGTAGCCATCCAGTATGCTCTGGATGGACAGCGCCGTTTCCTCCACAAATTCCGCCGGGGTGTACCGGTAGGCAAGCAGGAGCAGCTCTGTGCTTTCTGCCCGGTGCGCCGCAACATCCACAGCAGAGCCATCTTCCAGCAGGACGCGCTTCACATAGGTCTTTCGCGGGTAAGATAAAACGTCCAGAACAGCGTCATTTTTCAGCTGGTCGCCAAACCGGTCATAGCCGATGCCGTTGGTCGTGGACTCGCACCGGAGCGTGCCATCCGGTCCCAGAACCGAAATGCCGGTGAGCCAGAGCTTTTCTGTCTGCCTGTTCAGGCACTGCGGGTCGGAGAGGTCAAGCGCAGGATTCTCTGCCAGCTGATGGACTGCGACCGCCGTGCGGCGGAGTGCCTTTGCCGTGATGGTATCGTTGTGCTTTTCAAAGCTGGTGGACTGGGATTTGACAAACTCAAGGGTCTGGCAAAAGCGTTCCTCTGCTGTGCGCATTGCCCGCCAGCTGGAGAAAAAAGCAACACCGGCCATCAAGAGCACGCCGATGATCAGATAGGCTGTCCATATCCTTTTATCCGGGGTGGTTCTGTTTTTACGCGCCAATGGTGTCCACCTCCAGATACTGCGAAGCATTTTCAAGGTATCGGCCAACGATCTGCTCCAGCGTGCCATCCGTGCGCATCTGCGCAAGGGTATCGGTCAGCTGGCTGTCCAGCCCGCGGGTGTCGTTCTTGGCAAAGGCGATGCCCAGCCCGGTGACCAGCAGCGGTTCCTCCAAAATGCGGAAGTCTATGGCATTGTCCTTCATATATTGCAGGATGCCTGTCTCGTGGGCGGCGATGCTGTCCACATAGCCGCAGGCCAGCATTGCGTACTGCACACTGCGGTTTTCGATGCTGAGCACCTCCACCGTCTGCGGGATGCGCGGGTCGGAGCCGCTGAGAAAGATCTCCTCCGGCTTGCCGGTGCTCTGCACGGCGACGGTCTTGCCGGCAAGGTCGCTGAGGGATCGGATGCTGCTGTCGGCATCCACCGCAACCACCTGACGGCTCACCATGTAAGGCCCGGCCCAGCGGTATACCTCTTCGCGTCCATCCATGGAAAAGCAGCCCCAGATGCAGTCGATGGCACCGCTTTCCACAAGATTTGTTTTCTGCTCCCAGTTGATCGTTTCAAACCGGGCAGCATACCCCATGCGGCGGAACGCCTCGGTGGCGATCTCCACATCGATCCCGGTGGGAACACCGTCATTGTTCAGATAGATATAAGGTGGATAGCTGTCGCTTCCCACAACGATTTGTGCAAGACCGCTGTCTTTCGCTTCCTCTTCTCCGCAGGAAGTCAGACTGCTTACGGCAGCAGCTGCCGCCAGCAGCGTGCATCCGTTCAGGAATGCACGGCGTGAGATTCTGTGTTTCATTCGGGCTTTTTATACTCCTGTTTTGATTGCATCCGCAGCTCAGTTGTGCTGCTGTAATTCTTCTTTCAGGACAGCTTGGATATCCGTCAGGCATTGCAGCAAGAGCGGCTTCCTGTTGATGAAGTTTTTTCCAACAGCTGCTGCTCACGCGCTTTGTAATACTCCTCGATCTCGGAAAGTGTATTCACGTTCTAAGCTTCTCCTGCATCATTCACATCGTTTGTGTGCTTCCTCTGCGGAAACGCGCTTGTCCGCTATTTATTTTCGGGGGAATAACACGGAAGCGTTTTACCGTCTGCTCCAGCGCAGCAATATCCACAGGTTTGGACAGGTGCTCGTCCATGCCAGCTTCCCTGCTCTTCTGCATATCCTCAAGGAAGGCATTGGCGGTCATGGCAAGGATGGGAATGATCCTGCCCAGCGGGTTTTCACCGCTGCGGATGCGGCGGGTGGCTTCCAAGCCGTCCATCACCGGCATCTGCACATCCATTAGGATCATGTCGTACTCGCCGGGCTTTACGCTGGCAAAGGCATCCACGATTTCCTGACCGTTGGAGCAGATGGTGCAGCTTGCGCCATTGGCTTCCAGCAGCATTTCCAGAATTTCGGCGTTGATGGCGTTATCCTCGGCGCAGAGGAACTTCATGCCGGACAGAGGAGAAGTTTCTTCCTCTTCCTCCGGGAGTACCTGTGCCTCTGGCACCGCATCTGCTTCGGCATCAACGGGAAATTCCAGCACCACCTCAAAGCGAGTGCCCTTGCCGGTGGTACTCTCCACATTGATAGAGCCGCCCATCAGGTCAACGATGTTCTTGGTGATGGCCATACCAAGGCCGGTGCCCTGCACCTTGTTGGTGCCGGAGCGTTCCTCGCGGGTAAAGGGGTCAAAAAGGGTCTTCTGGTAGGCCTCGCTCATGCCAATGCCGTCATCCTGCACCACAAAGCGGTATCGGGCGTAGTGCTCGTTTCGGGGCAGCTCGTCCACCTCAAACCGGATATGCCCGCCGGTGGGCGTATACTTGACTGCGTTGGAGAGGATGTTCATCAGCACCCGATTCAGACGGTTGGGGTCTGCCAGCACGTTTTCGTGCTGCAGATGGGTGTTTACCGTAAAGGTCTGGCGGCGCTGGCCTGCCTGCTGGCGGATGATGCTGTCCAGCTGGCTGATCTGCTGGGGCAGATTCATTTTTTCCACATTCAGGGTGGTCTTGCCGCTCTCGATGCGGCTCATGTCCAGAATATCGTTTATGATGCCCAGCAGCAGCTGGCCGGAATTTTCCAGCTTGTCCAGATGTTCGGCCAGCTTTTCCGGCTGGTGCAGCTCGTTTTTCATCAGCGTGGTAATGCCGATGATGGCGTTCATGGGGGTGCGGATATCGTGGCTCATGTTGGCAAGGAAGTCCGTCTTAGCCTTGCTGGCGCGCTCGGCGGACTGTAACGCCTCTGCGGCAATGTCCTGTGCCTGCCGCAGCTCATCGTTTACCTGCGTCAGATGGATGTTGTATTGCTCCAGACGGAGGTTCGCTTCTTTTTCTGCCTGCAGCTCCTGCTGCTGCTTTTGCCGCAGGAGAAACCAGCCGACAAAAACTGTTATGACCGAGAACACCATTGCAATGACGATGATGATGATCATGACGATGCTGACCAGCTTCTGCGTATTCACGGCCACATATTCTGCCGGAACAAGGAACGCCAGTGTCCACTGGGCGTTTTCCATCTGCTTCAGGGCGTAGAAATACTCGGTCCCGTCCAGCACGGCGTTGGAATAACAGGAGCCTGTGCGGTCAAGCCGCTCCTTTGCCTCCGCAAAGGAAGAGCCGTGCAGATAGGACATCCGGGAGAGCACGGTGTATACGTTATGCCCCTTTAGCAGCTCGGTATCATTGGCGTTGAACAGCTTGAAACCGTTGTCGTCCAGCACATAGACACTGTTGTTATTTTCGTAGGCATCACAGCGGAAATAATCGTTCAGTTGGGTCATGCTTTGCGAAATACCAAAGTAGCACAGGGTGATCTCTTTTTCTCCGCTTTGCAGTGTGATGGGGGTGGAGAGCTTTTCCAGAAACACCATCCGGGAGTCGTCCACGGTCAGCGAGTTAGAAACGTAGCTGACCCGCTGCGGTGCGCTTTCCAAATACTTCATTCCTCGCAGCAGCCCCATGCGGCCATTCTCAGTATAGTAATGTCCGGCAGAGTCCACGGCAATCAGTTCGATCTGTCTTTCATGGTAATTGGAAAGCTCCGACAGCTTTTTCAGATAGCGATAGAACTCGGTATCGGTCTTTAACGGAGTGTAGTACAAATAATTGCATTGTACATTCACCTCGTCCCAGTGAGTGTCGATCACATCCTCCAGACTGCGAAACATCTGGTGGGTGACCTCTTCCATCTGGTTCAGCCGCTCATGGTAGACAAGGTTCTGGATGTAGGTCTGGCTCATGATAAAAAGGGTCAGGATCAACACGATGCTGACAAAGCCGGTGCCCCAAAGCAGCTTTTTATATAGGTTGTTGTTCACATCTGGTATCTCCTGTCCGTTCTGTTTCAGACGCACCCTAGCTCCATGCGGTATCTGCCCGGCTGATGGTGGTGTATGCACCAAAGAAGGCTTTTGCAGCATCCATGCCCACCACGCCGCTGTCTGTGACCGTGGTCTCCGCAGCCAACTGGTCGCTCACACCGCAGATGGCAACCTGATAGGTCTTGCCCGCATCCGGCTGCACCGGGCTTACCAGCACATAGGGGTAGCCCTTGCCGTTGCCGTAGGCATCGTAGCCCGTGGCCAGCAGGTCGTTGATCTGCTGCCCGGTCAGGGTAACGGTCTGGATGGTGCGGTTCCAGCCGGTGGGCAGGATCACCGAAAGGTCGTAATCCGTAATGTCCTTGGCGTACAGCTTGGCCGCTACGCCGTGATGGTTCTGATCGGTGGGGTTGCCGGGGATCCATGTGCTCAGCGACACCAGCGCAAGGTCGCTGCCGGTAGCCTGTGCAAAGCAGCGGCCCACCAGCATGGCGCAGTCCTCCTGCGAAAGCTCCTCCGTAACGGTAGTGATGGTATCCGGGGTGTTGTTCACCACACTATCCTGATCCTCGTCCAGCTGACGGATCACATCCTCCATGGTGGCATTGCCCTTCATGAAGTCCAGCATTTTAAGGCCAGTGGTCACGATGGTGTTTTCCCAGCCGGAATAGATAAAGGGCGCGGTGTTGCCTGCATTCAGGGCATCGGCGATGTCGGCATAGTAGGTGCCGTCCGCTTTTGCGTCCTTGAAGGGCAGCAGGCTGCTTTTCAGCGCCGTTGCAGGCTGCAGAGCGCTGGTGCCTGCAACGGTGGAAAGCACACGCATCACCTTGAGCGCATCTTCCAGCTTCTGGGGGTCCTGCTTCAGCTTTTTATTCAGACCGTAGAAGCGGTTCACATTCAGCACAAAAACGTTCTGGGTGCCGTCCTCCGAGAGAAACGGCATCAGCCCGTATTTATCGGCGTTGCCGTCTGCCTCCACGATGCCGTTGGTGCCGCCCATCAGAAACAGGGTGTTGCCCTCGATCATCCTCTGCCGGGTCACATTGTCGTCAAGAGCGTCGCCGGTGTCGTTCAGCATCCCGATGTCCTTCCACTTCTGGACATAGGCCATCGCCTGCATCATGCCGGGGGTATTGCTGACATTCGCCTTACCGGACAGATAATCCCGCTGCCACAGCCTACCGTCCAGTGTGCCGAGGAAATCGGCATCTGCAATGTTGCACAGATACTGGAAGCCGTAGCCCGGATACTGGATCTGCGGCAGACAGAGATCGACCTCTGCTTTCTTGGCCTTTGCAGCCAGTTCTTCCAGCTCAGCGAAAGAATTGGGCAGCTCCCAGCCGTATTTTTTCAGCAGGGTCTTGTTGTAGGTGATGCCGTAGCAGTTGTAGGTCGAGGGCAGCAGGTAGATGGCACCGTTGTCGAACACGTCCTGCAGACGGGACTCCACATAGTTATCCGTAAAATCGTAGCCGGAAAGGTCCAGCAGTTTGTCGGAGACCAGATCGATCCGGGGGTCGTAGTAGGTCAAGGTGCAGACGTCCGGCAGGTCGCCCGCCGCAAACATATTCTGCAAACAGGTGGTGGTGTTATCGCCGCTGTAGGGCACGACCTCGATGTTCACTTCCGGGTAAACGCTGTGTACCTGCTCAATAAAGGCTTCTATCTCCTTATAAGGTGCCATAAAGGTGATGGCTTCGTGCGCATCGTCTTTTTTAGCCGTTTCGGTCTTACCGCCGCCGCAGGCAGTCAACGCCGCCGTGGCTGCCGTAATGCCGCAGACCTGCAAAAAAGAGCGGCGGGAGATCTTTTTCATCATATAAATATACCTCCCTCACATTATCGGAAAGTGCAGTAGCGCAGTGCTGCCCTAGCTATTCTTACACATCCCATAGGAATCCACACACCCGCGGCCTGTCCGCATGGGCTTTGCGCCGAGCTTCCATAAAATAACATTATTATTGTACCATTGCAACAAAAGTGTTTCAAGTTGTTTTTGAAGGCTTTTACATACGAAAGAACTTTTTATATCTGATTCTGCCTTTTGCATGGCATAAAATGCAAAACGACCTATTGAGGAAATAATCGTAGATGGTTACCATGAATGGAAAAAATGTGCAGGCTCATCATCAACACTAAACCACCCAGTGTGAAGAAGAGCTTTTCACATCCGGCGGCTGCGTGGATCAGCTGCTGCCAAAGGCCCTTTTTCTGCATAAACAAGATCCAGCCCATGGAGGCAATGTAGGCCATGCCGACACCGAGATGACTGAGCATTATCTCCATGTTCTACAACACCGGCACCCGGCTGGGGCTTATCCACGAACTGAGGCTGATGCAATGCTACCTGATGCCGGACGAAACCGCCCTGCGGGAACTGTCGGAGGGCGTTATCGAGAAGCTGAAACTGCTGACCGATGCAGAGTTTGTCGAACTGGAATTTCCACTGGACTGATTTTTGCCGCCTACGGGCGGCGTACATAAAGTATTTTGTTCTTCCAAAAGATATGCTATAATCAAATTAGACAAAATTTCTCTCTTCAAGCGATTTCTCCGCAATTTTCCTGTGGCTCTGCTCGTATCAAAAATAAGGGACCGATTTTTAATTGTCAGAACGGAGGAACCATTATGGCAATCTTTGAAAAGACCATCCGAAACAAAAACTTTGACAAACTGCTTCGGAAGCTGGAACAAGAAATCCCAGACAGCAGTTGGTCGGCAGATTTAGAGGCAGGCAGTGATTTCAAAGAGGGCGATGCCCGGTGCAGCGTTCGTGTGTTTGAGCGGTACAGCATGATGGGCGGCAACCGCCTGAGCCTGACTCTGACCCTGTTCCAGAATGGAGACAGTCCGATCCGCCTGTCTGCCATCACCGCAGGCGGCAGTCAGGCGGTGTTCTTCAAGGTGAACACCCTCGGAGAAGAATCCTTTCTGGACGATGTAAAGGACCTGCTGGAAGAAATTTTGGAGGAATAAGATGTTTTACGCTGGAATTGATATGCTGTTCAGCATTCTGTTTCCCATCCTGTTCCTTGTGGTTTTGGGCATGATCCTATACACCATCATCGGAAATATCAGCACATGGAATAAAAACAACCATTCGCCGCGGCTGACCGTTCCGGCAACGGTTGTGGCAAAGCGAACGGAAGTTTCTCGCCACCATACAGACAATACGATGGCGCATACGTTCACGACCTATTATGTGACCTTTCAGGTAGAGAGCGGCGACCGCATGGAGCTTACCGTAAGTGGTTCGGACTACGGAATGCTTGTGGAGGGCGACATTGGAAAGCTGAGTTTTCAGGGCACCCGCTATCTTGGGTTTGAGCGGAACTAAGCGTTCTCCTACATTATGTAGTATCGTATCACATTCACCCATTCTCCTCGGAATGCCTGATGCTGAAATTTTTAGCTTCGACAATGGCACGATTCATCCTTGTCAGTATGAAGATACGGACAGCTACGTTATCACCAAAACATTTGTAAATATTCGGCAGCATTTTTTGAACCAGCTTCTGAACGAAGAAACGTAATGCCGGGAAAGGACATTCCATATGAGTGATTCTACGTTGAAAGAGCTTTGGCAGCAGGTCGCTGAAAAGAAAAGCTGTGAAGCAAAACAGAAAGAACTGACCGCCCAGAGAGATACGCTTGCTGACCGCCTGAAAAAGCTGGAAAAATCCAAGCTGGCAGAGCAGGCTGATGTGGACCGTCTGGAGGGACACAGCCTTGCCGCATTTTTCTATCAGGTCATCGGAAAGATGGATGAAAAGCTGGACAAAGAACGGCAGGAAGCCTATGCAGCCCGCGTCAAGTACGATGCGGCTCTCCATGATCTTTCTTCCGTTGATGCCGACTTGAAGCAGATTCAAAATAGGCTGGTAAGGCTGTCCGATTGCGAAAGGCGGTATCAAGCTGCTCTTTCTGAAAAGATCAAAAGCATCAAAGCCTCGGCCCACCCTGCCGCACAGCAGGTTGCGGAAAGTGAAAGCCGTATTGCCGCGCTGAAAGTCCAAAAACGGGAGCTGCTGGAAGCTATCAACGCTGGAAAGACCGCCCTGCATACGGTCAACGAAGTTCTCGAAACCCTCGACAATGCCGAGGGCTGGAGTACATGGGACGTAATGGGCGGCGGTTTGATGGCCGATCTTGCCAAGTATGAGGAACTGGACGATGCACAGGAACAAATCGAACAGCTCCAAGTGGAACTGCGGCGGTTCAAAACTGAACTTTCCGATGTTGAAATCACCGCAGACCTTCAGGTTACGGTGGACAGCTTTTTGAAATTTGCGGATTTCTTCTTTGACGGCCTCTTTGCAGACTGGGCAGTTCTGGATCACATCAATCAGGCACAGAGCAGGGTGGAAAACACCAAGGGTCAAATCAAGCGAGTCCTCGCACTTCTGAAAAAGATGCGCGAAGATATTGACGTCCAAATCGCTGACGAAAAAGAAAAACAGGAGCAGCTTGCGGTGGAAACCGAACTGTAGGTTTGGAGTGTCTGTGTATGAAACGAAAATTCCCAAAGATTTTGGATGTCGCTATTCATTCCATAAATCTTATTCTTATCAATTATGCGCTATCGAATATGATGGCTTTTTTTCGGAGCAGCCTCCTTTACATTTTGTTTTTCACCTCTGAAATGTGGGTCTTTGTCCAATACCGAAAAAATATTGAAGAATTGAGCGACAGTAAAGCTCTTGCAAATCTTCTGCTGATAATCTGTGTTGCTATCGAAATCGGGCTTTTGTATTTCTTTGGGATTGTTTCTGGCGAACTGATTCCATTTAAGATCAAGTGGTGAAATCAAATCTTTTAGTGTACTATTGATTAGGAGACGCTGATATGAAATGTCCTATTTGTGGAGAAGAAATGCTTGCGGGAGGATTGATTTCCGCTGGTATCTCAGTTGGGTGGGTTCCAAAAGACGAGTTTGATAAAAAAGGACTTAGAAGAATTTCCTATCAGGAATGGCACAGTATTGGCAATTCCAGCATTTTATTAGGACAGACAAAGATACCAAACGCTTTTCTATGCAAAAAATACAATAAAGTCATTGGCGTGTTTGATGTTCGCAAAACATTTTCTCATTATGAAGCTGTAACTTTATAGATTAAGGAGATGAATTCTCATGAGTTATGGATGGGCAACTGTTTTCACTTTAGCGGCATGGTTTGCAGGGCTTGTGATTGATGTAAATGTGCGGGTCGGCGACCTCGGTTTACGAACCGTGCTTCCCGTCATCGTGATGGGGTGCTGCGTTATGAAGTACATAAAGGACAATAGCAAATAATCTTATCTCAATACACTTTCCAGCGGGCAACCCCAAAATGGTTGCCCGCTATTTTTATACCCTAAAATCTAAAAAAGGAGGCAAAAATGCCAAGCAAAACCGAAGAATATCTCGCCCTTGCCCAGCGCACGGCCAACGGCCTGACCCGGTATTGGGAAAGCTGGACGGACTACCTGACCACCGCATCCCGGCTGTACAAGTACCCTTTTGCCGACCAGCTCATGATCTACGCCCAGCGCCCGGATGCCACCGCCTGCGCCGACTTCGACATCTGGAACAATCGGATGAACCGCTATGTGCGCCGAGGTGCCAAGGGCATCGCTCTGCTGGACGAATCCAGCGGCTTCCCCCGGCTGCACTACGTCTTTGACGTAAGCGACACCGGGGTGCGCCGCAATTCCCGTGACCCGGAGGTGTGGCAGCTCGGTCCCGATTTGGTGCAGCCGGTTTCGGAAATGTTGAGCAAGACCTACGGCATCAGCGGCGAGCGTGTCAGCCAGCAGCTTGCGGATGTTGCGGGGAAACTGGTGGCGGATTACTGGGACAACAACGGCGGGGACATTCGTGCCATCGTTGACGGTTCGCTCTTGATGGATTATGATGAAGCCGGGGTGGAGATGCAGTTCAAGTCTGCCGCCGCCATCAGCGTCACCTACACGCTGCTGGAACGCTGCGGCATTGAGCCTGCCGGGTGGTTCGACAAGGACGATTTTCAGGCAATCTACAATTTTTCCACCCCGGATAGTGTCTACGCCCTCGGCGCAGCCGTCAGCGACATGAGCCGGGAGGTGCTGCGTAACATCGAGCGCACCGTAAAAACAACCATTCGCCGCCGCAATGCAGAAAGGAGCCAATATGAATACGAACAGCAGGAACGTGACTTACTCGACCGTCGGGGACTACCAGCTCCCGAACCTAACCCTGAACCAGCCCCGGAAGCCGCTGGGCAAGTACGGCAGGCTGCGCCGGACGTACCTGATGCAGTATCGCCCGGTACTGTACAATTCGATGCTCCTGAACGGGACGCTGTACCCGCATCTGATGGAACTGGAGCAGACAGCAGAGAGCCGGATGCAGCAGACCATGGAGCAGCTTCTGAAGCAGGACCCAGCCCCGGACAAAGCGCAGAACCAACTGATGTGGGTGCAGCACATGAACAGTCTGAAAGCGCAGGCAGAGGAACTGGTGATGACGGAGCTGATCTACAGCTAAGTTTTCTGGATGCGAACATCCCCACCGAAGCCCAGCAAATTGAGAAGATCGACCAAGCGGAGAGCGAAAAAACGCCCTCCGCTTTTGTTTTGTCGCAGGCTGAAATTGAGAACGAGCTGCGGCGGCATGGTTCAGGGTTTACAGGCGGCAAACAGCGCATTATTGCGCTGTACCAGACCCAGCCTGACCGCAAACTCTGTGCCAAAGCACTGGCAAAGGAGTACGGCATCGGTGGGCACTCCCACGATTATCTGGATGGCAGTCGAGGCTTCGTCAACCACGACTGGAAGGGTCTGGAATTTGTTCATTATCCCGACCACCAGAAAATCACCCTGAAATGGGCGCAGGTGGAAAAGTATATCGACCTTATGATTCAGTCCGACCGCTATCTGACAGATGAGGAAAAGGAACAGCGTGCTACCAGACAGGAAGCATCCAACTACAATGTCGGGGATGAAGTTGTGGTAGACCTGCCCACCAGAACGATTGAAGGTACCATCGGCTATGTTGGCGAAACCGATGTGCGCATCGACACCAGTGCGCACGGGCAGTCTTGGGACAATGAGGTTATTAACAAGCAGCAGTTTGAGCAGGGGCTGCGACAGAGTGCGACTGCTCAGCGTGTGGATAAAATGCTGGCGCAGGCAGAAGCCATCGCCAAGGAATCCGAAGTGCCTGAATACGAACGTTTCTCTGTCCGAAAAGTCGTTGACGGTAAAATGCCGCTTTTTGCTATCTGGGATGATCTTTATGATGACTACTATGAAACCAATCACGCCGTTCCACAGTTTTCTAACGAGAAGCAGGCAGAATCTTATCTGGAAAATCTGAAAAAAGAAGTTGCAGACAGAGAAGCCGCCGAGTGGCTCAAAGTCGAACACGCAAAATTTTTAGCAGACAAGGACGAGCCGGAGCCGTCTGACGAAGAACTGGACGAACTGCCCATCTCTGCTGTAATGGACGGAGAGGTGCAGACCTTCCCGGATGCCGCTGCCTTGGATGAAGCCTTGAACGCTGCGCCTGCCGGGAACTTCCGCATCACAGACGACCATTTGGGCGAGGGCGGTGCAAAGCAGAAATATGCCCGGAACATCGAAGCCATCCGAACTCTGTTTCGTTTGGAGGAGGAGCACCGGGGTGCCACCGCCGAGGAACAGCAGGTGCTTTCACAGTATGTGGGCTGGGGCGGTCTGGCAGACGCTTTTGACCCCGGCAAAGATAGTTGGGCAAAGGAATACGCCGAACTGAAAGGGCTGCTCTCCGAGGACGAGTATGCCGCCGCACGTTCCAGCACCCTGAACGCCCACTACACCAGCCCCACCGTGATCCGTGGTATCTACGATGCGGTGGAGCGCATGGGTTTCCGCAGCGGTAACATTCTGGAACCTAGTATGGGCGTGGGCAACTTCTTCGGTATGCTGCCGGACACCATGCAGGACAGCCGTCTGTACGGCGTAGAGCTGGATTCCATCACCGGGCGCATCGCCAAAAAGCTGTACCCGCAGGCCGACATTACCGTGGCGGGCTTTGAGACCACAGACCGCCGTGATTTCTACGATCTGGCGGTGGGCAACGTGCCCTTCGGCAACTACAAGGTCAACGACAAGGCGTACAACAAGTTGGGATTCAGCATCCACAACTACTTTTTCGCCAAGGCCATTGACCAAGTGCGTCCGGGCGGCGTGGTGGCGTTCGTCACCAGCCGCTACACCATGGACAGCAAGGACAGCACCGCCCGCAAGCACATGGCAGAGCGTGCTGACCTGTTGGGAGCTATCCGTCTGCCGAATAATGCGTTCAAGGCAAACGCAGGCACGGATGTTGTGAGTGACATTATCTTTTTGCAGAAGCGTGACCGCCCTGCGGACATCGAACCTGCATGGGTGCAGCTTGGCAAGACCGAGGACGGCTTTGCCATCAACCAGTATTTCGTGGACCACCCGGAGATGATTCTGGGCGAACTGACCACCGAAAGCACCCAATACGGACGGGAGGAACTGACGGTTGCCCCCATCGAGGGCGCAGTGCTGGCCGACCAGCTTGCCGAAGCGGTACAGCATATTGAGGGCCAGTATGTTGAAGTCGAGGTGGAAACACCAGATGTTGCGGATGCAGAAGTCGAGCGCAAGACGCTCCCCGCTGACCCAGATGTAAAGAATTTCTCCTATGCCGTGGTGGACGGTGAGGTGTACTACCGAGAAAATTCGATTATGACGCAGGTGGAGTTGTCCGATAATGCCAAAGGCCGTGTAGCTGGTATGGTGGAGTTGCGGCAAATCGTCAACGAACTGATTGACCAGCAGTTGGACTTCCCGGACGAGGATATTAAGGCATCGCAAGCAAAATTGAACGCCGCCTACGATGCCTTTACCGCAAAATACGGGCTGATCAACGACAAGAAAAATGCCCGCCTGTTCGATGATGACAGCTCCTATTATCTGCTCTGCTCGCTGGAGAATCTGGACGAGAATAAAAATCTCAAGTCCAAGGCAGATATGTTTACCAAGCGGACGATTCGGCCAGAGCGTGTTGTCACCAGCGTGGATACCCCCCAGTGAAGCACTGGCAGTGTCCATCGGGGAGCATGGCAAAGTAGACCTGCCTTATATGGCAGAACTGCTGGGCACTCCCGGTAACTATGAGCGCATCACCACCGAATTGTCCGGCGTGATTTTCAAAGACCCTGCTGCGGATGCTGACGACCCGGAAGCCGGCTGGCAAACAGCGGACGAATACCTTTCGGGTAATGTGCGCGATAAACTACGGATGGCACAACTTGCTGCAGAAAGCCGCTCGGAGTTCAAGGGCAATGTGGACGCACTGACTAAGGCGCAGCCCAAAGATTTGGAAGCTTCTGAAATTGATGTGCGGCTGGGTGCCACATGGCTTGCCCCCTCTATTGTGCAGCAGTTCATGATGGAAACTTTTCAGCCGCCCTATCGTATCCGCTACAACAATGCCATCACCGTTCGCTACTCCCCTTACACTTCCGAATGGCGAATCAGCAATAAATCTGCTACTGGCTTTGGTGACATTATGGCCACCGAAACCTACGGTACCCGCCGAGCCAACGCTTACAAGATTTTGGAGGATACCTTGAATTTGCGTGACAGCCGCGTTTATGATACCATCGAGGAGAATGGGAAAGAAAAGCGTGTGCTGAATCAAAACGAAACCACCCTCGCCCAGCAGAAACAGCAGGCCATCAAGGACGCATTTGCTGGCTGGGTCTGGAAAGATCCACAGCGACGCGCCCTACTGGTAAAAAGTACAACGAGCTTTTAACAGCACCCGCCCCCGTGAGTATGACGGTAGTCACATTCATTTTGTGGGCATGAACCCGGAGATCAATTTGCGAGAGCATCAGCGCAATGCGGTTGCCCATGTGCTGTATGGGTACAACACCCTTTTGGCGCACGAAGTCGGTGCTGGCAAGAGTTTTGAGATGGCGGCTTCCGCTATGGAACTGAAACGTCTGGGCTTGTGTCAGAAAAGTCTTTTTGTCGTGCCAAACCATTTGACGGAAACAATGGGCCAGCGAGTTTTTACGTCTGTACCCCATGCGAAGCTGCTGGTTACCAGCAAGAAAGATTTTGAACCCGGTAATCGAAAAAAAATTCTGTGCGAGAATTGCGACCGGTGATTATGATGCAGTTATCATCGGACACAGCCAGTTTGAAAAGATACCCTTGTCCGCAGAACGACAGGAGCGTCTGATTCAGGAACAGATGGATGAAATCGAGGAGGCCATCGAAGAAGCGAAAGCACAGGTTGGCGAGCATTTCACAGTAAAGCAGCTGGAAAAGTTGCGCAAGTCTCTGAAACAGAAACTGGAAAAGCTGCAAGGCGCAGACCGTAAAGATGATGTGGTTACGTTTGAACAATTGGGCGTAGACAGGTTGTTTGTGGATGAGAGCCAAGCGTTTAAGAACCTCTACTTGTACACGAAAATGCGTAATGTCGCAGGTTTGAGTACGAGCGAGGCACAAAAATCCAGCGATATGTTCGGCAAGTGTCGCTATCTGGATGAAATCACCGGTGGCCGTGGCGTGATTTTTGCAACAGGTACGCCCCTGAGCAACAGCATGACCGAGATGTATACCCTGATGCGTTATCTTCAGTACAACACCTTACAGCAGAAAGGGCTGACCCATTTTGATGCGTGGGCATCCACCTTCGGTGAGACGACCACGGCCATTGAACTTGCGCCCGAAGGCACCGGATACCGTGCACGCACTCGTTTTGCGAAGTTCTTCAACTTACCTGAACTGATGGCGATGTTCAAAGAAGCGGCGGATATCAAGACCAGCGATCAGCTTCATCTCCCAGTGCCTGATGCAAAATTTGAGACGGTGGTGGTCAAACCTTCGGAAATCCAACAGGACATGGTGCAGGCGTTGAGCGAACGTGCAGCCGAAGTCCACAGCGGTTCTGTTGACCCCTCTGTGGATAATATGTTGAAAATCACGTCGGATGGCCGCAAAATCGGTCTTGACCAGCGGTTGATGAATTCCGCTCTGCCCGATGACCCCAACAGCAAGTTAAATGCCTGCGTCAACAACGTCCTGCGCATCTGGAACGACACCAAGGAGCAGAAGCTGACCCAGTTGATTTTCTGCGATATGTCTACTCCCAAGGGGGACGGTTCGTTCAACGTCTATGATGATATTCGCACCAAGCTGCTCAACGCCGGTGTGCCCGAACAGGAGATCGAGTTCATCCACAACGCAGATACGGAGAACAAGAAAGCAGAACTTTTCTCCAAGGTACGCAGCGGACAGGTGCGTGTGCTGCTGGGCAGCACTGCCAAAATGGGAGCAGGGACCAACGTCCAGACGCTGCTCGTAGCGGTGCATCATCTGGATGTAGGCTGGCGTCCGTCTGATATGACCCAGCGCAACGGCAGAATCATCCGCCAAGGCAACCAAAACAAACAAGTCTACGTCTATAACTACGTCACGGAATCGACATTTGACGCCTACCTCTATCAGACCCTTGAGAATAAACAGAAGTTTATCTCGCAGATCATGACGAGCAAATCGCCTATGCGATCTTGCGATGATATTGACGAACAGGCTTTATCTTACGCAGAAATCAAGGCTCTGTGTGCAGGCGACCCTCGCATCCGGGAAAAGATGGACTTGGACGTGCAGGTAGCAAAATTGAAGGTGCTGCGCGGAGACTTCCAGAATCAGAAATATCGTCTGGAGGATAAGCTGCTCAAAACTTTCCCGGAGGAGATCCAGAAACAGAAAACCCGCATTGCTGCTTTGCAGCAGGATTCACAGATTGCAGCAGCACACCCACAGGACAAAGAAAACTTCTGCGGCATGACTATCAAGGGCATGGTGTACGATGACAAAAAGGCTGCGGGCGAACGGCTTTTGCTGGCTCGGCAGGAGATGCCTAATGCCGACATGATGTTGCTGGGCACCTACCGTGGCTTTGAACTGAATATTCGGTTCGACAGCTTTAAGAATGAGCATCAGGCCGTTCTTCGGGCAGAGTTGAGCTACCCGGTATCGCTGGGCGATGATGCGCGCGGCAATATCACTCGTCTGGACAATGCCATCGACAACTTTACGGACCGTATTGCAGACGCCGAAAATGCTCTGCAAAATCTGGAGCAGCAGAAACAGGCTGCAGAGGTTGAAGTGGCAAAGCCCTTCGCGCAGGAAGAAGAACTGGCTGAAAAGTCTGCTCGCCTTGCCGAACTGAATGCTCTATTGAATATCGACCGTGACCGCAGTTCCTCGCAGGATGCTCCCGAAGAAGCAGAGGAAACCGAAGCACCCGCAACTCGTCCGTCTGTGCTGTCTGCACTGGAAGAAAAAGCCAATCAGCCAGAGCCTGTTAAGCCGTTCAAAAGCTATCTGGATAAGGAGGGCCGATAATTTGAAAAAGCGGGAACACCGTCTCTTTATTCGTGTGACTGATGAAGAACGGAACTGCATTTTAGATAAGATGTATGGCATGGGCATCCACAGCCTGAGTGCCTATATCCGCAAAATGGCATTGGATGGCTACTGCCTGAATCTCGACCTTCCGCAGCTGCGGCGCATGGCTTATTTGCTCCAGAATTGCAGCAACAACTTGAATCAGGTAGCAAAACGCGTCAACGAAAGCGGCAAGATCTATTCTGCCGACCTTGCCGATCTACGCACCCGGCTGGATGAACTGATTGATATCGGTAAGCAGATTCTTTCCAAGCTGGCAGAGCTATAAAAATTCCCGCAGTTGGAGGACTGCGGGTGTACATATAATGCTTGACATCCTTGCAACGTAGTAGTCGATACCTTTATAATAAGGGCGAACAGAAAGGAAGTGCTTGATATGATGTCTATGCTGAAGAAAGTTGTTCTTTTCCCGATTTCTCTCTTTGTGGCGTTTTTGGCTCTCATGGCAAAGTGGCTGCTCACTTTGTCCAGTTATGTGGTCGCTCCGCTGATGCTCTACATCTTCGGCTGCGGCATCTACACCGCCTGCCGTCAAACTTGGGATCAGTTTCTTATCCTGCTGGTGTCCGAGTTCATCTGCTTCATCCTCTTTTTCGGTGCAACTGCCATCACCGAGGGTATCGGGCGTTTTAGTGAATGGCTTGCAGAACTGTAAGAAATAGTTTTAATCCTTTGCCGCCTTCGGGCGGCATTTTCATTTTATAGGGGGTGATTCGTGATGGCTGCGACACGATTGATCGCATTGCACAAGAATAAGGGAAAGACCGTTGCGGCCTGTTTGAAAAGCCGCACAGATTATGTGCAGAACCCCGATAAGACCGAGCAAGGTGAATTGGTGAGTTGCCACGAGTGCAGTCCTCTGACAGTCGATGAAGAATTTATGCTTACCAAGCGGCAGTATGAACTTGCTACCGGGCGCAGACAGAAAAGTGACGTGATTGCCTATCAGATCCGGCAGTCGTTCAAACCCGGCGAGATCACCGCCGAAGAAGCCAACAAGGTGGGCTACGAACTAGCCATGCGCTTTACCAAGGGCAAACACGCCTTTGTGGTGGCAACGCACACGGACCGTCACCACATCCATAACCATGTGATTTTCAACTCCACCGCATTGGACGGTTCAAAAAAGTTCCGGGATTTTTTCTTTTCGGCACTGGCCGTTCAGCGGTTGAGCGACTTGATTTGTCTGGAGCATCAACTCTCTGTTATTGAAATAAAGCCCTACCGGGAACGGCAGAAACGTACCCTCTATCCACCCAAAGAAAGCAATCGTGATAGGCTGTGTGGCATCATCGACAGTATCCTTGCAGAAAAGCCCAAGGATTACGAAGATTTTCTGCAAAAACTGGAACAACAGGGTTATGAGGTCAAGCGTGGAAAATACACTTCCGTCAAGGGCGCACGACAAAAACGGTTCATCCGATTCAAAACGCTGGGCGCAGGCTATAGCGAGGACGAACTGAAAGCAGTGATTGCAGGAAAAGCAGAACACCATCCCCACCAGAAGCAGCCGCCCCAAGAGCAACCGTTCCAATTGCTGGTTAACATTCAGGCAAAGCTCTCCGAGGGCAAAAGCGAAGGCTATGCACGATGGGCGAAAAAATATAATCTGAAAGAAATGTCCAAGACGCTGATTTTCTTGCAGGAGCACAAAATTGGCAGCACAGATGAACTGAATGAACGCGCAGCGGCGGCAACAGAAAAATATCACCAGCTGGGAGATTCCATCAAAGCCGCCGAAACACGGATGGCGGAAATTGCTGTGCTGAAAACGCACATCGTCAATTACGCCAAGACCCACCCAGTCTACGATGCCTACCGGAAAGCGGGATATAGCAAAAAGTTTCTGGATACTCACCGGGAAGAAATCACACTGCACAAAGTAGCCAAGGCCGCTTTCGATGAAACTGGCTTAAAAAAGCTGCCGAAGGTCAAAGCACTGAATGCAGAGTATTCCGATCTTCTGACCCAAAAGAAAGCAGCCTACCCGGACTATCGCAAGGCACGAGAAGAAATGCAGGAGTTGGTAAAGGCACAGAAAAATATTGAATTGTTCTTCACAGAAGAAAAAGACGCACAGGAAAAGCAGCAGACCCGATAAACGAAAGTCGCCGAGGATTCTAACCCTTTCATGGGGCGGAATCCTCGGCGACTTTTTTAGTTTATGTAGCAGCGATCCTGCGTTACGAGCCAATCTTCACACAGCCGTTGGGCTTCATCTGTTGAGCGGCACACGCAATTGAACAGCTTGCCGTGCAGGGAGCAGTAGGTGTAACGGATTTTGGGCACACCGTTCTCATCCCGAAACTTTGTGTAGCGTTCCTCACCGGGCATCAGATAAAGCTGCTCCATTTCTGCATCGTCCTTTCCGTTTTCATGTGTCAGGCACACAACGCACCTATTCTATCATGAACTTAGGAATTATGCCATTGACGCTTGCACCAAAAAGCGCCCCGGATTTTCGGAGAGAGTGTGCATTGACACATTCAATAGCGTTCGGAAAGAATGCGCAGCCTGCACCGGAACGGTGCAGATCAGAAAGGGTTTGGGATTTCCCAACAAGCATTTTGCAACGCAAAATTTGCATTTGTGCGCACGAATGCACTGCTTGCTACAATGGTGTTGGTTCTGAGAAGTTCACAGCCAGTGAGCTATACAGATGCCCAAACCTAAGCTACAATGAAGATGTGCTGAGAGAACGAAGCATTGCTTGAGCTGAACGCTCGTACGCGCAAACTGTTCTCCGCCATCTCCATTGCAGCGTTCGATTGACGCAGGTTGAGTTATCGGCAGATAAAAATGTTGCCGTACATTCGTGTCACAAAGCAAGCTGAATCGGTAATGGGCATAGGCGGAACCGGCATTAATATCCTCGACCGCGTGGGCGGCGGCGATGCCTTCGCCAGCGGCCTCATCTACGCCATGCTGCACGACTACAAGGCCATGGATATGATCAACTTTGCCGTGGCCAGCAGCGCCATCAAGCACACCATCCACGGCGATGCCAACATCACCGACGAAGTAAGCTCCATCCGCAACCTGATGAACATGAACTACGACATCAAGCGTTGAGTTTCGCCTTAGCGCTTCCGTCTGCCGGGAACCGACCGCTGCACGTTGGTTTCCGGCTTTTTTTATACCGTCAGCGTCACAAATTGACACCAATTTATCATTCTTCACGAAGTATGTGCTAAAATTTCTTGACAGCACCTCACAAAATATGTTATCTTTTGTAAACATCCTTGAAAAGATATGACATTTTCTGGGGACCGAACACAAACCGATTTTTCTCTGGAGGAAAGACCCATGAAACAGGAGATCATCCGCAAACTGAGCGTTGCCGTGGCCATGAGCCTCGTTGTTGGCGTCTCTCTGGCCGCCTGCGGCGGCAGCAGCAGCTCCACCGCTGCCGGTGTGACTAAGACCGGCTCTGCCGACGGCTTTGGCGGTGCTGTCACCGCCACCCTGACCGTGGATGCCAACGGCACTGTTACCGACTGCAAGCTGGAAGGTGCACAGGAGACCGAAAGCATCGGCGGCGCTGCACTGGAAGAGCTGTCCAAGCAGGTCGTGGCCGCCAACGGTCCCGCCATCGACGGCGTTGCCGGTGCCACGGTGACCACCAAGGCCGTCCGGAAGGCTGTTGCCGCCGCACTGGGTGTGGAGCTGGCCGAAGAGGCTCCCGCCGACTCTGCTGCCGCAGCCCCCGCTGAGCCCGCCGCCATCGTCCCGGTGGAAGGCGGCATCCAAATCGGTCAGGCCTATGCTGCCGCCCACGGCACCAAGTGCTTCACCGAAGCGGTGGCTGTGGTGAAGGATGACGTCATCCTCGCCGCCTACCTCGACGATTTCCAGTTCACCAGCGCCGATGCAGGCGTGACCGCTGTGCCCAACTCCGACTCCGACTTTGCCGCAGGCTACGCCGAGGGCAAGGTGCTGATGTCCAAGCGGGCCAACGCTGATTATTACAGCAAGATGATGGCCGAAAAGGGCGGCTCCACGGTCGCTCTGGACGCAAACTTCGATGCCATCCAGAACTTTGCCGTCGGCAAGACCATCTCCGAGCTGGAGGATGTGGCTGCCAAGGGTGCCGAGGCTGTGGACGCCGTCTCCGGCGCAACGCTGGTGGATACCGCCGGTTATCTCTCTGCCATCGTGGATGCCGCCAAAAACGCCCAGACCAACGCAGGCCGTGGAGTTCAACGGCAGCTCCGAGGACCTGAAGCTGAATGTGGTCTATGGGGCCGCACACGGTACCAAGTGCTTCACCTCCGGCGCTGTCGCCACCGCCGGGGACACCTATCGTGCTGAGCTACATTGACGGAGTTCCAGTTTGCCGGTTCGGACGCCGGGGTCGTCGGTGTGCCCAACTCCGATTCTGACTTCGGCGCAGGCTACGCCGAGGGCAAGGTGCTGATGTCCAAGCGGGTCAACGCCGATTACTACAGCAAGATGATGGCCGAAAAGGCTGGTTCCACCGTTTCGCTGGATGCCAACTACGACGCCATCCAGAATCACGTGAACGGCATGAGCATTGCCGACGCCGAGGCTCTGAGCAAAGATGAAAAGGCTGTGGACGCCGTTTCCGGTGCCACGCTGGTGGATACTGCCGGCTACGTTGGTGTGCTGGTGGATGCCGCAAAGTAAGGCAAGAAAATAACGTTCCTCTGAACACAGCAGCGCCCGCCGGGAGATCTCCCGGCGGGCGCTGCTTATTTATTATACGCAGTCAGCACAATCTAACCATCTGGTGGAAGGAAAGGCAGGCCACCTGTATGTAGTCTGCCTTTTGCCTGATGCGAAATCCCGCAGACACGCGGGGCTTACAGCACCAGCGAGGGCGCGGTGTAGACCCGTGCCTTCAGCTCGCTGTTTAGCATATACAGCCCCTTGCTGTCACCGCCGAACAGATCCATCTTGGTAATAAGGTCAGCGGCGTTCTTCTCCTCCTCACCCTGTTCCTTGATGAACCAGTCCAGCATCTGCATGGTGCGGAAGTCCCTGACCTCGTATGCGGCGGCGTAGATGGCATTGATGCTGGCGGTGACCAGCATCTCGTGTTCCAGTGCTCTTTTCAGCGGGGCCATGTGGTCGCCTCGTTCCCACTCCGGCTTTGCGATAGCCTCAAAGGTGACGCCCTCGCCGTTATTCTGCAAATACTGACAAAACAGCATGGCGTGATCCCGTTCCTCCTGCGCCTGTACCCGGTACCAGTTCTCAAAGCCGTCCAGTCCGACGGCGGCGTAGTAGTTGGCAAAGTCCAGATACAGATAGGCGGAGTAGAACTCCTTATTGATCTGCTCGTTGAGCAGAAGAGATACGTTAGCGTTCATGATACTTCTCCTCCATAAGATTGTCTTTTCCTGCTCCCGGCATGGGGGCAGATATACCGTACCCAGAGCGATGCTGGGATGCTCCCTTTTCATCTTCAGGAACACCTGCTCCGCCTTGGGATACTGCTGCAGCTCCGTTACGGCGGCCAATATCTCCTCTGCGTATTTTGGCATACCGCCAACTCTCCAAATGCAAGAATGAATCTTATTATTTTGCTTTTATTATACCTATATTTTTTTCTCTGTCAACAACCACAAAGGGCTTGTGCTCCAAAAGCTGCCTCGAAGCCGATTTTCTCAAATTATGTGACGCCGTCACAGTAAAACCGCTTGTCACGCGGTAATACTACGCATAAAAACACAGCCGCAGAGTACATCTGCGGCTGTGTTTTGTGTTCAGTTGCTCACTGTTGCGTGGACTGGATATGGAGAGACAACATATCTCCCGATCTTACATGGGTTATCTTATCTGCCATCACTCTGGCAGTTTGCCTTGCAGATATGTCGGCATCCCCACTGCGGTCGTATCCGGCCTGACCTTAAACATGGCTTTTTCAATCTACCTCCCTTATCGGTTTTCCGCGATATATTTCTCCGCCATGTGGACTGCCACCGCGCCGTCCGCCACGGCGGTGACCACCTGACGGAGGGGCTTCGTCCGCACGTCGCCCACGGCGTAAACGCCGGGAATACTGGTTTCCGTGGTCTCTCCGGCCACGATATAGCCGCCGCCGTCCAGCGCCAGTTGACCCACCGCCAGCGCCGTGGCGGGCTGTCGGCCCACGCTGACAAATACGCCGTCGCAGTCCACCACGCTTTCCTCACCGGTGACGGTGTCCCGCAGGCGGACGCCGGTCAGCCTGTCCCCGGAAAGCAGCGCGGAAACGACGCTGTTCCAACGGAATTCCACGTTTTCGGCCTGTGACAGCGACTCGTGATAGATCTTGGTGGCCCGCAGGGTGTCTCTGCGGTGGACGAGGATCACTTTTTTCGCCACGCGGCTGAGAAGGAGGGCATCTGCCGCGGCGGAATTGCCGCCGCCCACCACGACCACCGTTTTGCCCTTGTAAAACATCCCGTCGCAGGCGGCGCAGTAGGCCACGCCCCGGCCCAACAGCTCAGTCTCTCCGGCAACGCCCAGCGTTCTGGGGTCCGCACCGGTGGCCAGCACCACGGTTTTCCCCAGGAAGATCCCCTCGCTGGTCTCCACGAGCTTGGGAACCGCCGTCAGATCCATGCGGAGGACTTCTGCGTATTCGCTGCGTGCCCCGAAGCGCTCCGCCTGCTTTTGCATCTTCTCCGCCAGAGAGAAGCCGTCGATCCCGTCCTCAAAGCCGGGATAGTTGTCGATCTGCTCGGTCAGGGCCATCTGCCCACCGGCGGACAGTTTTTCCAGCACGATGGTGTCCAGCCCCGCCCGTGCCGCGTACAGGGCGGCGGTGTAGCCGCCCGGGCCGCCGCCCACCACGAGCATATCATAAACATGATTGTTGTTCATATCTGAACCCTCCGTTATTTCGCCAAGGCTTCCTGAATGAAACGGTCGATTTCTGCCTTTGAGCCGGGCGCGGTGATGGAATCCACGGCCTTTCCGTTCCGGTACAGCACCAGAGTTGGGATGTCCTCGATCCCCTCGGCCCCCGCCAGCCGCGGCTCCTCGTCAATGTTGATCTTGCCGACGGCGAGGCTGTCCGCGTATTCCTCTCCGATCTTCTCATACGCGGGGCCGATCCTCCGGCAGTAGCCGCACCAGGGCGCCCAGAAATCCACCAAAACGGGCTTTTCCTCCCGGATCGCCTGCTCAAACTGCTCCTGATTCATGTTCATAGCTGCCATATCTGCCAGCTCCTTTCCTTTGTTTGGGTATTCTCAAGACTCCGGTCTCGCCCCACACCACATCGTGACCTCAACCTGAGATGACGGTACTCTGCCCTTGGGACATAAAGCAGATGAGTAAGACCATCATCTGTACGAGAATAGCTGCGGTTTGTTGCAGCTTATTCTGCGCAGAGCTCAGCCACCAGAGCGTCCATCTGCGCTTCGCTGGTTTGGTTCAATGCACCACGCAGAGACACTACCGTTTCGTAAAGGTGGATATCCTTCATCTCCTCCAATTTGGTGCGCATCAGCCGCGCGGCAGCAGGTGCCCAAGAGCCGTCTTCAATAAGGCCAACCCGGCGGTTTCGGAATCCCTTTGTCCGTAAATGTTCCAAAAACTCCCTCATGGGCGGAAACAGTCCTCCGTCATAGGTGGAGCTGGCTAAAACCAACTTCCCGCAGTAGAATGCACTGGCAACAGCGTAGGAAAGGTCTGTTGCCGTCAGATCGCATATGGTGACTTGCGCACCTTTGCCCTCCAGCTTGCTCTTGAGGGTCTTCGCCGCATGGGCAGTATTTCCATGGATCGATGCGTGAGCGATCAGGATGCCCTCCGGTTCTTCCGGTTTCCATTGTGACCAGAGATCATAGAGCCGCAGATACTCCCCCAAGTCTTCTGTGAGCATGGGGCCATGGAGCGGGCAGATCGTTTTGATCTCCAGCGCGGAGATTTTTTTCAGCAGAGCCTGCACCTGTGCGCCATATTTCCCGATAATATTGTAATAATACCGTCGGGCCTGCGGCACCCAGGGGGCACGGGCAGTCCGTTCCAGTGAGCCAAAGCGTCCGAAGGCATCCGCCGAGAACAGGATTTTTTCCGTTTCCTCATACGCCGTCATCACCTCCGGCCAGTGTACCATCGGCGCCAGCAGAAAGCGCAGCCGGTGCAAACCCAAGGAAAGCGTATCTCTTTCGCCAACCTCCAGCATACGGTCTTCCGACAATGCACCTGTGCCGAAGAACTGCTTGATCAGGGTAAATGTTTTCGCGTTTCCCACGATCTTCATCTCCGGGTACTTTTGTGCCAGCCGCATGAGGCTGCCGGAATGATCCGGCTCCATGTGTGTGACCACAAGATAGTCGGGGCTGCGCCCCTCCAACACCCGCGCCACATTGGAAAGCCATTCTTCCGTTGCCCGTGCGTCCACGCTGTCCATCACGGCAATCTTCTCATCCAGAATGACATAGGAGTTGTAGCTCACTCCCATAGGCTGGACGGGGTACTGGTTTTCAAAGAGTGCCAATGTGTTATCATCCACCCCTACATAGCGGATGGCATCTGTTACCGTTTGGATAGCCATATAAAAAATACCTCCTATTTTCCTTACTCAGACTCTGACTGATAGGTTCTTCTTTTCTAATGAAACATACGCTCAACCGCGGATCGGCGGTCGCGCATTTTACCGTTGCCTTGCTTCCCCCAGAGTCGTTACATGTGGTACACCGCAGCGGAGCGAAGTCCTTCCGGCAGGCCGTCGGGCGCAGCAGGTGAAAGTTCCCAGTGTACCTGCCCCGCCCACTGGGAGGCGACAGCGGAGAAGTGGAGCATGACAATACCGAGATCCAATGCGGCATCCAAATTATCGGTGTAGGCATCCTCCTGCTGCACCAAATAGATGCTGTGATCCTGCACAAGGAAGCCATAGGGCTGACGGTTGAGATAGCTGGGGGAGAGCGAAGCGGCGTAGAAGGACTGCCAGAGCATATCGTCGTAGAAGTCCATCATCTCGTCAAGCCCAGACTTGTTGCTCCAGCTCCCCATGTGAACCAAATCGTGCACGCCCTTTTTGGGCGCGTAGTACTGCTGTTCGGCCCGCACATCGATCTGAGACATACTTAGGATATTCAGCCGCAGCTTTTTTGCGGTCTTTTCCCCGTAGCCAAAGGCAACGATTGCCGCCACCTCTAACGGGGTGGCGAGAGACAGTGCCTTTTTGATTTTGTCGCTGTCGGTGAAGGTCATCCAGCAGGTGTCAATGTCCAACTCAGTCAGCTTGAGGACGAGATCTTCCATCATGTAGCCGGCGTTGATGGCCGCATAGGAATGCGGGGCAGACATAAGGAGCAGGTAGTGCGGTGCTCCGATGAGAAATTGATTATAGCCCGCTGAGCTCTCCAGCGCCGGCTGTGCATCCTTGTCCAAGACGATCAACTCCGTTGCAATCTCCGGGACAAGACGGGGGCAGGTCTTTTCATAGTAGGATCGGAGCTGGCCGATAGCCTCGCTCGGAACTTCCTTTTCGCGGAATGCGCGAACGGATCTGCGATTTTGAATCATAGCGCTGTAATTCATAGTAGTATCTCCTATTCTGATGTCTTTGGTTTTCTTATAAATCGTCTATCAGTGCGGTGCTCTTGGCGTAGGCGGTACTGCGTGCCTCAAAGAAATCGGTCTTGACCATGTTGGCGTCGGCGTACTGGCTGACCCATTCCATGCTCTCCGGTTCGCTCTCAAAGCCTGGATACAATGCAGGATAGCCAAGGCTCGTCCAGCGGAGGTTGCCGAGATAGCGGATGTAATCGCTGATCATCTGCCGGTTCAGCCCCGGGATGTCGTCGCCGATTACATAATGCCCCCATGCGATCTCCTGCTCCACGCCCTCACGCATCATCTTGCGCAGCGCTTGTACGCTCTCGACGGTGAATAACTCCGGCTGCTCCTTTTGCAGCTCCGTGATGATATTGCGGAACAGCCACAAGTGCGTGTTCTCATCGCGGTTTATGTAGCGAATCTCCTGCGCCGAGCCGGGCATCTTCCCGTTTCGGGAGAGATTGTAGAAGAACATAAAGCCGCTGTAAAAATAGATGCCCTCCAAAATATAGTTTGCCATCATCACGCGCAGCAGCGTGGGAGCGTCCTTCCGCTCCTGAAACTCGTTGTAGCAGTCCCCAATGAAGGTGTTGCGGCGCAGCAGATGCTCGTCCGTTTTCCATTGGTAGAGGATGTCATTGCGCTCCACGGGGGAACAGATGGTGTCGAGCATATAGCTGTAGCTCTGTGAGTGGACACACTCCTGAAACGCCTGAATGGACAGGCAGAGATTGACCTCGTTGGCGGTAATGTAGGCTCCGATATTAGGCAGGTTCGCTGTCTGAATGGAATCCAAAAAGACAAGAAAACTCAGAATTTTATCGTAGGCGCTGCGCTCGGCTGACAGCAGGCGGGGATAGTCCTTCACATCCTGCGAGAGATTGATCTCCTCAGGAATCCAAAAGTTGTTCATGGCCTGCCGGTACCAGTCGCTGACCCAAGCGTACTTCATATTGTTGAAGTCATTGAGGTTGGTGGTATTGCCGCCGATCATGCGCCGCAGGCGCACATCAGGTTCGCCCTCCGGGTTAAAGAGGGGCTTTTTCTTCAGTTCCGTCATGCTATCCTCCTTATGACGAGCAGCTTTCGCAGGTCTCGACCTCAAGGGCCTTGCTGCGGACATAGTAAATGGTCTTGACGCCGGCCCTCCACGCCTCCAAATACAGTCTGAGCACCTGACGCATGGAATAGTCGTTGGTGATATAGAGATTCATGCTCTGCGCCTGGTCAATATGTCTCTGGCGAAGGCCCGCGGCGCGTACCGACCAGCTTTGGTCGATCAGATGCGCTGCCTTATAGTACCACCATGTGTCCATAGAAAGCTCCGGAGCAACGCGGGGCAGCATGCTGCCCTTTTTTTCCTCTAAAAAGAATTTCTTCATAATTGGATCTATGCCCGCCGACGTGCCGGAGAGGATAGATGTGCTGGAGGTCGGTGCGACCGCCAGCAGATAGGCGTTGCGCATTCCCTGCACCGCCACCGTTTTCGCAAGCGCCCGCCACTTTTCGGAGGTATAACCCCGCTTTTCAAAATACGCGCCCGTCTGCCAGTCGCTGCCCTCAAAGAGCGCGTAACGACCCTTTTCCCGTGCCAGTGCTGTGTCCGCCTTGACGGCGGCGTAGTTGATGAGCTCGAATACTGCATCGGTGAAGGCAAGGTGCTCATCGCTCTCCCAGTGGATGCCGCGCTTTGCCAGCATGTGGTGGTAGCCGCTGACGCCCAGGCCGATGCTGCGGTACTTCTGATTGGTAAGCCGCGCGTATTCCAACGGGTAGAAGTTGAGGTCGATCACATTATCCAGTGCGCGGATGGCCGTTTCCACCGTGCGTTCCATATAGGCCTCGTCCTCCACCGGCAGATTACCGAGAGACAGACTCGCCAGATTGCAGACCACAAACTCACCTGGGCGTGTGGCCGTCACCACTATTGTGTCGCCGTTCTCCGTGTGCACCTCAGTGCTGATGTGCTCGATGGGTGCCATGTTCTGCGCGATCTCCGTACAGAGATTGGAGCAATAGATCATTCCCGCGTGGCCGTTTGGGTTCATATGATTTACACTGTCTCGATTGAAAGCGAAGGGCGTGCCGGTCTCCACTGCCGAGCGAAGCACCAGCCGCACGATGTCCTTGACGGTGACGCTGCGCTTTTCGATGCGCGGGTCATTGACGCAGTCCAGATACCGCTTCTCCCATTCTGTACCCCAGTAATCCTCCAGTGCGTAGCCCTTGACCGTGAGGATCTCATGCGGACACATGAGATGCCACGGCGCGTCTATGTTCTCCTCCGCTAGTCGCCAGAAGAGATCCGGATAGCACACGGCGGGAAACACATCATGTGCCTTCATGCGGTCGTCGCCGTTGTTGGTGCGCAGTTGAAGGAATTCCGGCAGATCCCGGTGCCATGCGTCTAAGTAAACCGCCACAGCGCCCTGCCGCATCCCCAACTGATCCACCGCCACGGCGGTGTCGTTGACCAGCCGGATCCAGCGGATAACACCGCCCGCCGCCCCTTGAAAGCCGCGGATGGTGCTGCCTGCAGCGCGCACCTTACCGAAGTACATCCCCATTCCACCGCCGAATTTAGAGACCTTTGCGAAGTTGTCCAGCGAGCGGTAGATGCCGTCCAGACTGTCCGGCACAGTGTCCACAAAGCAGCTTGAAAGCTGATGGTAGGGCTTTCGTGCGTTGGACATGGTAGGTGTCGCCATCGTGACCTCCATACGGCTGAGCATATCGTAAAAGCGTTTTACCCACCCCATGCGGTCAGAGCCTTCGTTCATAGCAAGATGCAGCGCGATACCCAAAAACATCTCTTGCGGTGTTTCCAGCGGCACGCGGCTGCGTGACTGGATCACATAGCGTTTGAGCAGCAGGTCAAGGCCGGAGTAGGTGAATAGCTCGTCCCGTTCCGGGCAGAGAAAGTCCTCCGCCATGGCAATCTCCTCGTGGGTATAGTGGGCAAGGATATAGTCACCGTAGAGTCCCTTATCCGTCAGATAGCGAAGCTTGCCATAGAGGTCGCCGACGCCGCGCCCCTCCCATTCCTGTGCGTTGCGACAGCGAAAGGAGTGGTTCAGAAGCCGTGCCGCGATGAACTCCCACTTGGGTGCCTCTGCCGTAGTCAGCTCTACCGCCGCCTTGGTCAGTGCCTCAGCCCGCTCATCCTCCGTCATGCCCAGGCGACAGAAGCTCTCAAACTTCATTTGAAGCGCCACGAGGGAGTAGACTCCCTCGGTAAAATCCATCTGGATGCGGCGCAGCACCTCGTCAAGCGAGTCATCCCCCACCGTCCGCGCGATGGTATGCCGGACACGGCGCAGCGCAGACCGCTTTTCGCGGTAGAGGATGTACGCCTTGGCCACCTCATAGTGTCCGCGCTCCATGAGCGTTCGCTCCACCTCGTCCTGCACACGTTCTACGGTGAGCGGCACTGTGACGGAGAGATTGTTGAGAACGGTGGCGAGGATCTCATCCATCTCTCTGCTCCCGATCTCCTTGCCCTGTCCGTCAAACGCCTTTTTCATGGCGTTGAAAATTTTCTCCTGTTGAAAGGGAACAGACTCCCCGTTTCGTTTTCTGATCTCCATTTCGATCCTCTCATCTTCTCCGGTCACTTCTCATGTCCTTTTGGGCAAAGAGCGGGCAAGCGCAGTATCACGCTTGCCCGCTCTGTTTTTGAAAGCCGGTTTTTCTGCAGCCGACGCGCCGGGGCTGTTTGTTGTCTGTTGTCTTGGTTTTGGCTTTCCTGCCAGTTACTTCATAGATTCCAGAATGGCGTCCGCCAGTGCTTCCAGCTCAGTGCGCTTGTCCGTGCCCATGGACGAGGCGAGGCTGAGCCGCTCGTTGAGCACCGTCATGTTCTTAAGCTCATTGTTGACGAATTTCTGCATGAGGTCACCGGACTTCACCGCCCATGAGCCGTTTTCAATGATGGCAAAGGTGCGGTTTTGCAGATTCAGTGCCTTCATATCCATGAGGAAGTCATGCATGGCGGGGTAGATGCCGAGGTTGTAGGTCACAGAAGCCAGGACAATGTGACTGTACTTAAACGCCTCGGAGATCAGCTGGGAGACATGAGTGGAGGACACATCGTACATCGCCACCTTGCTCATGCCCTTATCGCAGAGCGAGGTCGCCAGCGCCTGCGCCGCGTTCTCCGTGTTGCCATACATAGAGGCGTAGACGATGAGCACGCCCTGGGTTTCAGGGGCATAGCGGCTCCATGTGTCGTACTTTTCGATGAACCAGCCCAGATCCTTGCGCCACACGGGGCCGTGGAGCGGGCAGATGTACTTGATCTGATCCAAAACGCCGCCGGCCTTTTTCAGCAGGAGCTGGATGTGGGGGCCGTACTTGCCCACGATGTTGGTGAGGTAACGGCGGGCGTCGTCCAGCCAGTCCCGCTCGAAGTCCACCTCGTCGGCGAACAGCTTGCCGTCCAGCGCGCCGAAGGTGCCGAAGGCGTCGGCGGAAAAGAGGACGCCGCCGGTGACGTCGAGGGTCACCATGGCCTCCGGCCAGTGAACCATAGGCGCGCCCACAAAGGTGACGGTGTGCTTGCCGAAGGAGAAGGTGTCGCCCTCCTTCACCTCGATGCACTCATGTCCGTCCACATGGAAGCCGAACTGCCGCATGAGCATGAATGCCTTCTCATTGGAGATCAGTTTCACCTTGGGATGGCGTAGCAGGATCTCCTCGATGCAGGCGGCGTGATCCGGCTCCAGATGGTTGACCAGCAGGTAGTCCAGCTCGCGGCCATCCAGCACATACGCCAGATTTTCCAAAAGCTGGCGGCAGGCAGACCAGTCCACCGTGTCAAAGAGCACCGTCTTTTCATCCAGCAGGCAGTAGGCGTTGTAGCTTACGCCCCGGGGAATGGGAAAGCAGTTTTCAAACAGGGCCAGGCGATGGTCGTTGGCGCCCACCCAGTAGAGGTCGTTCGTTACTTTACGCACGCAATACATCTTATCTTGCCTCCTTCACGGCCTCAAGCCTTTACAAATTGATCCTTCGTCTCCGCGCACTCGGGACACACCCACTCGGCGGGAAGCTGCTCAAAGAGCGTACCGGGCGCGATCTCGCCATCCTCGTCGCCCAACTCCGGCACATACTCGTAGCCGCAGCCGCTGCAGACGTAGCGGTCGCCGATGGGGGCGGGCTTTGGCGGCGTGGGCCGCTTCATCTTTACCATGGGCGGCGCGGGCAGCTTTTCGCCGCTATCCAGCGCGGCAGTGAGCAGGGGCAGGATCTCCTCCACATCGCCCACGATGCCGTAGTCGCAGTTCTTGAAGATAGGCGCGTTACCGTTCTTATTGATGGCCACGATGGTGGAGGCGTCCTTGATGCCCTTAAGGTGCTGGGATGCGCCGGAGATGCCGCAGGCGATGTACAGATTGCCGGTGAACTTCTGACCGGACATACCCACATAGCGGTTCAGCGGCAGATATTTGAGAGTCTCCGCCACAGGGCGGGAAGAACCGATGGCCGCGCCGGCGGCCTTGGCCAGCGACTCTACCAGTTTCATGTTCTTTTTCTCCCCGATGCCCTTGCCCGCGGAGACCACCCGCTCCGCCTGCGGGATGGGCGTATCCATAGGGATGCCCACGGAGAAGTCGTGACCATCCTTCTTCAGCGCCGCCACAAGGTCGGCCACCTGCTGGGCAGCATCCCCCTCCCGGAAGATGGTCTTTTTGCGAATGCCGGTGATGGGCGCGGGTTTCTTGGCCGCCGAACGGCTCTCGCCGCCGGAGCTCTTGCCCAGCCTGCCCAACAGATGAGAGGCGATGACCACCCGCTGGATCTCGTTAGTGCCCTCGTAGAGGGTGGTGATCTTGGCGTCGCGGTAGGCCCGTTCCACCTCCATGCCCTTGAGGTAGCCGCTGCCGCCGTGGATCTGCAAGGCATCGTTGGTGACCTCCAGCGCGATGTCCGAGGCGTACATCTTCGCCATGGCGGACTCCATGCCGTAAGGCGCGTGCTGCTCCTTCAGCTCCGCCGCGGAGTAGATGAGGAACCGGGCGCAGCGCAGCTTGGTTGCCATATCCGCCAGCTTGAAGGCGATGCTCTGCTGGGCCGCGATGGGCTTGCCGAACTGGACGCGCTCCTTGGAATAGCTCAACGCGTGCTCAAACGCGCCCTGGGCGATGCCCAGCGCCTGCGCGGCGATGCCGATGCGTCCGCCGTCCAGCGTGGACATGGCAATCTTGAAGCCCTCGCCCTCCTTGCCCAATAGGTTTTCCTTGGGAACCTTCACGTTGTTGAAGATCAGCTCCGCCGTGGAGGAGGAGCGAATACCCATCTTGTCATAGTGGTCGCCGAACTCAAAGCCCTTCCAGCCCTTCTCCACGATGAAAGCGGAGATGCCCCGGGTGCCGATGTCCGGCGTGGTGACGGCGAAAACCACATAGGTGTCCGCCTTAGGGGCGTTGGTAATGAAGATCTTGCTGCCGTTGAGGAGGTAGTAGTCCCCCTTATCCAGCGCCGTGGTCTCCGTGCCGCCGGCGTCGGATCCGGCGTTGGTCTCCGTAAGGCCGAAGGCGCCGATCTTCTCGCCCTTGGCCAGCGGAACCAGATATTTCTTCTTCTGCTCCTCGGTGCCATAGGCGAAAATGGGCCATGAGCCGAGGGAAACGTGGGCGGAGAGGATTACGCCCGTGCCGCCGTCCACACGGGCCAGCTCCTCCACCGCGATGGCGTAGCTCAGAGCATCAAGACCGGCACCACCGTACTCCTTGGGGTAGGGAATGCCCATCCAGCCCAGCTTACCCAGCTTCTTGACAGCCTCCTCGGGAAACTCATTGTTCTGATCCATTAAAAATGCGAGGGGCTTGATCTCCTCCTCCGCAAAACTCCGGATCTTCGCGCGCAGCTCTTCGTGCGCCGACGTGGTTTGAAACAGCATACGGGTACCTCCTTTTAAAATTTTACAGCTTGCTTGTATCTTGGGGATCGGATCCGCCGGTCAGCAGCCTGCGCAGGCTCACGGCACGGAACGCCTCGTCCTGCTTTTGCTGCAAGGCCGCCAGCTGACAGTGGATGGCGCACCGCCCATGCTTGTCCTGCCAGTGGCATTCATATCCCGGCTCCATGCAGGCGCACAGGATGCCCCGCTCCCCCACGACCCCCATGAGATCGTAGAGGGAGGTCGCGTCCAGATCGCAGGACAGCTCGCAGCCGCCGAGAGCGCCGCGGCTCACCCGCACCAAATTGCCGGCGGAGAGCTTGCGCAGAATCTGGTAGGCAAACTGATTGGGGATCAATTCCGTTTCCGACATCTCGGCCACCGAATGCTTCTCCCCGTCCATCAGCACCCGCAAAATGCGCAGCGCGTAGTCCGTCTCTTTGGTGATGATCATGCTCCACATCCTCTTTTCGCTTGCTTGTTAATACTATCATATCAATCTTGATAAATTTTGTCAAGATTATTTCAAAAAAAAATATTGCTTTCATACAGACCGCCCCAGCCCGGGTCAGCTTCGCTTTCCATTCAGCGAAAAGCCATGTTCCTTACAATTATAGAAGCCGAAAAAGCTGTGCCATGGCAGTCCGCCGAAAGCAGAAAAGACTATGACTGAAAACCAGAAAGCGGAGAAATTGGTTGGGGCTCGCAGGGGTCGCCCATCCAAGGCGGATGAGGCGATCCCTGACAAGCCTAAGCCATCCAACCGAAACAAGCAATAAAGTGCGTGCTTTTCATTTTATTCATGCCGATCATTCTTGGGAGACAGTAGAAAAATTTCCATTGTTATTGACATGATGTGCGTTACAGAGTAAAGTATTCATCAAGACTGATTCGCAATAAAGAATATCATGGTCGTTCCGTGATCGAGGTCGTTATGATAAAAGGAAATGTAAAAATAGATCGCAAAAATCTCATCAGCATCCTGCAAAGCTGCCTTGTGCTGATTTTGGTGATCCTTGTCGCTCTGATGATGGTCGAGATCGGCAACCTGAAGGGCACGGCCCGCGTCATCAATTATGCCGGGCTGGTGCGCGGAGACACGCAGCGGGCGGTAAAGCTGGAGATCACAGGCACCCGAAACGATGAGTTGATCGCGTATTTAGACGATATTTTAAGCGATCTGACATCCGGGGATGGGCACTACGAATTGGTAAAGCTCAAGGACGCGGCCTATCAGGAAAGGCTGGACATCCAGAGTGCCTACTGGGAGCGGCTCAAGGCGGAGGTCGCGGCGGCCAGACAGCGTGGATATGAGAACACCCAAATCGTTGCCATGAGCGAGACCTATTTTGAAATGGCGGACGAAACGGTGTCTGCCGCGGAACACTATTCAGAAAAGATCGCCATGAAGATCCGCACTATTGAGATCCTCTCGGCACTGGATATGCTGTGCCTGGTGATCCTGATCATGCTCCAGACCGCCATGGCACTGAAAATGGCCCGGAAAAACCAACTGCTGGAGCAGAAGGCATACATCGACATCCATACCGGCCTGCCCAACAAAGGCTCCTGCGAGGAGCTTCTCAACAACAGGGAAATTCTCCGGGAGCCTACGGCCTGCGTCATATTTGACCTGAACAATCTGAAAACCGTCAACGATACGAGGGGTCATTCGGCGGGTGACCAACTGATCCTGAGCTTTGCCCGGCTTTTACGCCGGGTGATCCCGGAAAAGCATTTCGTGGGCAGATACGGCGGCGACGAATTTATGGCGGTCATTTACCATACGGACCGGCAGGAGGTGGAGGGCATACTGGACAGTCTGCGCAGGGAAGCCGACGCTGCAAACCGTGACGGCAATCAGCTTCCTCTCAGCTACGCCTACGGTTGGGCGATCTCCGCCGATTATGAAGGCTGCATCATGCAAACGCTGCTGGACAAGGCCGACTATTGCATGTACGAAAATAAGCGAGCCTACTACGCTACCCACGACCGGAGAGCGCCCAGGTCATAAGGCTCTTTTCAAACGAAAAACAGCAAGAACGAATTCGTCGCCACTATTGCGAAAAAAGCCTGGCCTGACGAAGAAAGGACAGGGAGGCGGCACTGAACGTCCACGTCGCAGTTGTGATGGAGGTACTGAAGGCTGGTGGCAGCGTGCAGTTCATTAGCTTCGTTAGCTTTGAGGTGAAGGGGTGCGCTGCCCGATCTGCCGGTTCAATGGTTTGCTGTACAGGAAACTCACCAGCAGGTACTTTACGATGAACGCTGGGGCGAGGGGCGGACGACTATCTTCTTTGCTGCACAACTGCACCATTTTCTCATACACGGACGGTAGATCCAGCACTGCCTCACATTTCCGGAGGATGGTCTCCTGCTGCATTAGATACTCGATTAATCCGCCAAGCTGATCTGGCCATTGCTGTAACGATACATAGCTGCCCTCCAGGTACAAGGTTTTTGCTGGATTTTTTCCAGTTCTCTTGCTCCAATTATACCACAGATTGGCCTCTATAGATTGAAATATAAGGCTTTTTCTTTTATTCAGTGCATATTAAGTTAGGATGTGCAGTAGATGCTCCATTTTAGCGTTTATCTGGAGATTGCCAAAGGATAAATAGAAGCAGTATTATGATGAGCAGCTTGCCGCAGAAAAACAGCGCACCGAGCGGGTGACCAAGCGCATTTTGACCGAGGAAGAAATGTCGGCTCTGTCCGATCGGCTGATGCAGGTCACCAAGGGCATGACCATCACGGTGCGGTACTTCAAGGAGGATACCGCCCACCCGGAGATTCCCGCAGTGGGCAACTACGTCACCCTGACTGGCAAGGCAGACCGCATCGACCCGGTGTTCCGCACCTTGCAGGTGGGCGACACCGTAGTGCCCTTTGAAGATCTGGTGGAGGTCAGTGGGGAGGGTATCATGGAGATCGACCAATATCTCGGCATCTCCGAGGAATAAAAACGCTGGGAGAAATCTCCCAGCGCAAGCAGCCCTAATCACGGTACCGATATGTGCCAAGCCAAAGCGGACCCAGCACCCACAACCAAGGCAGTGAAACCGTTCTCGTCACTTTTAATACCGTAAGCACCAGCGTTAAAGCAAATAAGAGGGTCATTGCAATTATTTCGGAACGGTCAGGTTTCTTCTCCATACGCAGATCACCTAGAAAGTCCGGTCACATCTGAGAAATAGTATAAAAGTCAGTATGCTTCATCCGGTTCGGTAGGTGCTGCGGTAATATCACGGTAGAAAGTGGCCCATGCAGCTTCCTCATAGGGGCGTACAAAAAAGAAGCCAATGCTCAATGGAATTGTCAGCAGAAGAAAAAGAGAAATCGCCATAGCCTCTGAACCGGTGAAATATTTGAGAACCAGAAAACCCCCGGCATACAGTGGCAACGAACAGAGCAGCTCCCAGCCAATGAAGCTGAAATCCAGACAGAACAGCCGCCATTTGTTGCCGTCCATAATCCGCCGGGATTCTGTGATCGCTTCATTTGCAGTCAACGAAGGATGCTCGGACATGATGTAAGGTGTCATCGCATAGCTGTATGTTTTCACGATTCCCGGAATCACCAACAGCAGCGACCAGAGGGCGATGTACAGACCCTGCAGGAATTTCATGCAGAAGCCATCCCACAGACGGTCTTTCTGAGAGAACAAGTCCGAGATGGCAGCATCATTTCCATCTACAAGGTTCAGATTAAAATGAGCATATCCCAGTTGAACTGCACCGCCCACGATCAGTTGGAGGACTGCCCACAGAACAATGCCGGCAAGCAGAACAGCAAGCAGCCGACCGCCGTTGGGCTGGGAGAACAGTTCAAAATGGATGTCCTTTGCCTGATTGGAATTGGATACGGCACTGTTGGAACTGCTCACAATGGTAGCACCGAGCGCACTGGCGGCAATACCTGTCAAAACAGCAGTTTTCCATTTTCCGCGCAGGGCATCGAGAGCGAGCATACGATAGTCGGCAGATACTTTCATAAAAGCAACCTCCTGTCTGAAAACGGCAAGGATTTGTGAAATAGGAAGATGATATGCCACTTTAATTTAGATACGTTTGAAAAGCTAAAAAAATTGCAGCATGAATGAAAAAGAGGCTGTTACACCGGTTTTATCCTTGTGCAACAGCCCCTTCCTTTACTTCAGCAGCTTGTCCAGTTCATCATATTGCATTACTGGAGCTTTGCAAGGATTTCTTCAGCCGTCATACCGCTGGCAAGCAGCTTCTTCAGCACATCTTCTGCTTCGCCCTTCTTTGCTTCTTCTGCTGCTTTTGCTTCGGCGGCAGCTTTTTTGTTTTCGGCTTTGGCAAGTTCCTTGGTGGCGGCTTTCAATTCTGCTTTCTTGGCTTTCAGCTGCGTCTTCAGATCATCGAGATTTGCAGTCAACGTAGCAACCTCAGATTCGATTTTCTCTTTTTTTGCGGCCTTTTCTGCAATGACTGCTACATAATCAACGCTGGCCTTTACAGTACGAGCCTTATTCTTGCTTCCCTTGGGTCTTGCCATAATAATTTCCTCCCATAAAGTGAAATAATTTGATACTTACAAGTATATTTCCAAATAGTCAGAATTGCAATAGGTAACATGAGCCGTCTTCAACTGCCAATGCAAATCTTATTCGGTATGCCCGAAGATCGTCGCAAATGTATTCCTTCAATGGTAACAATCATGGAGATTAGTGTTTATCTGGAGATTACCAAAGGATAAATAGAAGCAGTATTAAAGCCGTTCACCACGCAGATTTTCCAGCGTGGCGAACGGCTTTTTTGCTGCCCCTATATTTACGGGTAGGAGGAATCGAAGAAGTCTTTTAATGTAATTCCTAAACCCTGACAAATTCTTTCAATCGTCTCTACGCTTAACTGCCCTCCCCGACGGGCGGTGGTTTGAATCGTGGAGTACGATATTCCGCATTTCT
>ENA-OQDC01000106-OQDC01000106.1-human-gut-metagenome-genome-assembly--contig:-NODE-106-length-62702-cov-7.762093_pt1 | contig 62702 bp, 50 predicted proteins | sample MGYA00242770_ERZ504601 | MGnify/ENA primary metagenome ERZ504601 (study PRJEB26092, sample SAMD00036305) | human gut metagenome | host: Homo sapiens | study: EMG produced TPA metagenomics assembly of...
ACGATCACCGGTAAGCTGACGAACCTGACCGCTGATAAGGACATCGTGAAAGGCGTACCGGTAAAAGAGAACGAAACTTTCGAGTTCACGCTGAAGCCCGCTACGGATTACCGCTTGCCGGAGGATATCACGGTGACTCCATCTACGATTAAGTACACGTACGATTCGAAGACGGGTAAAGTAGTTATCGAGAAGGTAACGAAAATATTACCATCACGGCAACCGCTATCGACGACCATCGCTTCAACGTGATCTTGAAGCCGGGCGAGGGTGTCGTGGCGACTCCGAACGCGATCGAGCAGCTATTTACGGTTGGCGAGAAGGCCGCGTTCAACGTGGTGTTCGCCGCCGCCGAGGGATATACCTACGATGGCTCTATCGCGGTGAAGATGGGCGATAAGACACTTACCGCCGGTACGGACTATACCTATGAGAAGCAAACCGGAGCGTTCGCCTTGTTGAAGGGGATCGACGCTACCCTGACGATCTCTACCCCCAAGGGCGTGAAGAAGCAGTACACTGTTAAGGTGACCGCTACGAGCCTTACCCCGATGGATGTGCCAGAAAACGTTGCCCATGGAGATCCGTTATCGTTCAATCTGGTGCCGGACGAGGGCTACGACCTGCCGGAGGCTATCGTGGTGAAGATGGGCGGAAAGGCACTCGCCGCCGCTACGGATTACACTTATAACAAGGCTACCGGCGAGGTTTCCATCGCCAAGGTGACCGAAAACGTAGAGGTAACAGCCGTTGCCGTGGCGAAGACTTACGAGGTGAAACTTAACTTGACGAACCTAACCTCCGACTTTGTGTCCGGAACGAAGGTGACTCATGGCAAGTCGTTAGACATCCAATTGACCGCTCCCGCAGATTATAAGTTGCCGCAAGCCGTTACCGTACTGATGAACGGCAAACCCGCCGAGCATACGTATCAGAATGGCAAGATCTCTATCACCAAGGTCTTAGGCCCGATCGAGATCACGGCGAAAGCTAATAAGCTCTATCCCGTGACGGAAAACGCAGAGGGCGTGACGATCGAGGGCACGGAGAATGTGGAGGAAGGCGAGACCTTCACCGCTGAGCTGGAACCCAACACCGGCTACCACTTGCCATATGCGATCAGTGTCGTTATGAATGGTCGCCTGTTGAGTGCCGGGGAGTATTCTTATGATAATGTTTCCGGCAAGATCGAGATACCGAACGTGAGCGGTCCGCTTTCTATCTCTGTCAAGGGTGTTAAAGAGGGTCACTTCGAGGTAGTGCTTAACCTCGTGAACCTCTCCTCCGAACCCGCTTCCTTTGAGCCGCAGGCCAAGGATGCGAAGATCGAGCTGACCTTGAAGCCAAGCTCCGGCTACGAGCTCCCTAGCGGCATTACCGTGAAAATGGGCAACGCACCCCTTGCCACCGGAACGGATTACGCTTATGATCGTTCCACCGGTAAGTTCACGCTGGAGAAGATCACCGGTACGCTGGTGATCACGGCGAACGGATCCCGTATCCCCGAACCCGAACCGGAACCCGAGCCAACCCCGACTACCTATACCGTGACGCTTCCGGTCGTGGAGGGGGCTACGATCTCCGCCTCTGGGTCCACTACCGTTACGGAGGGTAGTAGCCTCTCCTTCACCGTAGAGGTGAAAGCAGGCTATAACGCCGACAATATGGTAGTAAAGGCCAACGGTACGACACTTACGGCCGACGCGAACGGTCGCTATACGGTCGCTAACATCCGTAGCAACGTGGTAGTAACCGTAACCGGTATCGTGAAGGGCGACGATCCGACCGCCAACGAGGAGATCGAGGCCGGTGAGTTGCGTGTATGGGCTTCCGGCAGCCGCCTGTTCATCCGGACACCGGAGGCTGAGCGGGCTTATGTCGTAACCTTCGACGGTCGTGTGTACAAGACCCTGTCCTTGTCCGCAGGCGAGTACTCGGAGCAGATGCCGCAAGGTTCCTACATTATCCAGATAGGTAAACAATCCTATAAACTGAACTTCTAGACACTAAACACAAAGCGGGGGTGTTCCATTTTGCGTTTTGGGACACCCTCAAACCTTCAGGAGGTGTGGCGAATACCGGTATATACCGGCTTGCCACATCTCCTTCTTTTCTATCATCGGAGGGCACTTCCGCTTCTCTCTGTATTCTATCATAGAGATAGTTCTGTTAATTCATTTTCGTTTATGGGGGTGAGCATGAATCGTCTACCATTTTCATCGATTAGGATCACACCGCCTTTTGTCTGCCAAATCAAAGAATAATTTACATATCTTTGCGCCAAAGGTGATTGGAATGAATGTATTTTCTGCTTTTGATACAAGCGTTATGGTGGCTCTCTTACTGGGTATTGAGTTTCTTAGGAGTGATATCCGAACGATTCTCTATTGTAAAAGGAATGATCCCAGGATTCTTAAGAGTTGCTTATATACGCTGCTTATATTATTGACAAGCCTTTATTCTATCGTGGTCGGTGCCATGCTTCATCCGGAACCCGTACCTGTTTATGAATTGATGCCCGGTTTTCAAATAGGGGTTTATGGCTTTTCCTTCTCGTTTATATTACTTGCTATAGCATGTCTTTATCGTAAAATATTACCTTTTGTCCTTGGGGGATACGCTATAATATATGTAATAGGTGTACTGGTACCGTTACTTAGATTTGTAGTGGCTATGATGGATTATTTCGCTCGAGCAAGGGTGTAGCTGGTTAATTTATTGATTGTATCGGATCGCCCTTTCTGTGGGTTGCCTCCCCCCTATTCTTTTCCTCCGATCCAGGTCCGGCTTTTTGCCCGGCAAAGGTTCCAGTATTCCGCAAATGGCAAGTTACAGCCAAGTGTCTTTACTGTATGAAAAATAACGATGAAGAAGTGTCGCCGTATACAGGCTACACCGATTGTTAACGCATAAAACGCAAAAGTAAGCGAATGACTTAATTAATATTTCGGTGAAAAATTACCAAAGTATTGTACACATTAATCAAAGTTTAAATAAAGTCGTGTTACCGGAGATAAGGAATATGAAAGGATATTTGAATTTCGATATGATCGGTTGTAACAATAATGAGGAAGCCTACCCATATGGTTTATCTCTTCATGAAAGTGTACCCTGCTTTCGGTGGTTGGCAGAAGAACGATATCAAGAGATACGACTTGAATCTGACAATGGATTATCGTCCATGGGATAATTCAGCGTGAGACGATAGCGAATCGTTCGCCAAGGTGGGTATTCCTATCACCTGGCATCATACCGATCCTCGTCCCTACTACAACTTACCGGACGATCATGCGGATCGGATCAATTGGGATAAGGGAGTCGATATTATCACGAAAGCTTCTTTCTCGAGTATGTGGGCCTGTGACTAACGATAAGGAGTTTTAGACAGTTAAATATAAAGAGAGGATGCCGCTATCCTCTCTTTATATTTAACATTGTCTTGAGTGCATTAAAGGATCGGACCAGCTCCCCATTGCGGCGCATTGGTGTCCTGCCAAATACGCTCGCTATTCAATATGTCGCCGGAGCCAACGCTTAAGCCCTGTTCTTTATAAGCCTCGATCAAGTTATCATACATCAAGTCTGTTGGATTCGGTGCGTTCAATGCTACACGACGCGGGATATTGGTCACGGGATAACCATTAGCGCTATAATCCATACGTGGGAAAATTGAAGATCCTATCTTAGGCACGCCGGAACGACGGGCGGTCGAGTAAGCGTCTATCGGAGACATCAAGAAATGTAAGATTTGTTGGATATATACCTTTTCCAAATCAGAAGCCTTGTTTCCTGTCAACTGATAGTCTTTATAAGACATCATCTCATCGATCTCGCCTGCTACCAAATCAATAGGTTTCTCGTTTGGATCATAGTTGTAAGTCGTACCGTAATACGGGATCTTATTCGAGCGAGCCAAACGGTCGTATTCCTCAACAGAAGCGCGAAGCGCTTTATTGAAATAATCTTGGGCCGATCCGGGCAGGTTCGCTCCCAATAACTTGAACTCAGCCAGATACAGGTTCACCTCGGCTGTTGTCATATACATACCATACCAAGGATTGTCTTCGATGTCTTGGATCACAGGATCTCCTGCCGCAACCGGATAAGTAAAGTCTATTCGACCGTAAACTTGCTCTTGTTGGAAGCGAGAGAATGGTTCATAGATATAATCATCATTGTATTTACAATTAATATTATAATTGAACCAATCCCCAAATTTACCAGCTTGTTGTCCGGCATTGTAATCCAATGGGAATCCTTGGTAACGTACCCATGGTTCTCCGGCTCCTTTCCAAGCGTTGAATTTATATTTACCGTCAGCTCTTACTGAATAATCGATGCTCTCCATGATATAGTGAGGAATTTGTGCCTGCTTGCCAGCATCGAAGAATAACTGTACGACATTGGAATTCCATTCATTTTTTTGAAAAACGAAACGGACACGCAGGTCACGGTTGTTAACCATGAAGTCGATCAGCGTCTTCGAGCCTCCCACACTTTGCAAAATGCCATTGTTCCAGTGGTAGGTCTTATCTTGGTTGGATGAATTGTAAGTAGCCTTGTTGAACAAGAAATCATCATCCGTGCCATTCAACACGCCACAGGAGGCATTAGCTACTTGTTCGGCGATTTGGATCGCTTTCTGACGGTTTTGAGAGATCAAACGAGCCGCAATCTTCAATTTCAAGGAATTCGCCAGTTTCGCCCATTTCTCTTTCTGACCGTTGTAAATAGCGTCTTGCGCTCCCTCGAACACTTGATTTTGGGCTGTCGTGAAAGTCGTGATCGCTTCGTCCATATTGTTCAGCCACAGCTCATACAAGCGTTCCACGCTGTCATATTTCGGTGTCAAAGTTCCACCATGCAACGCTTGTGCAGCCTCCGTGTGAGAAATATTTCCGATGAAATCGGAGTCGAAGATTCCCATATAAGCGCACAAGACATTAATGGCAGCTTCGTAGGCTTCATATTGGGCGCTTTCCTCTTCCGACATTTGAGAGCGAACGTACTTGATCTCATTGGCATATTTCAATACATCGATTGATTTGAATCCGGGATTCATACCACCGTCAAATACGGTAGAGGTCACGCCCCCTGTGCTGACCAACAACTGTGTCCATTGATACATCTGGTCTGCATTATAAAACCAATAGGTATAATCGGATGGTTCAAAATCCAAAACCCCTTGGGCAAACAAATAGCCGATATCGCCTTTTGTCACCGTCGAGGGATCTTGTTTCAATTCGGAGAAATCATCTTGACAACCACTCATCAACAAAGATGATCCAGCTAATAACAAAGATGTTATATAGTGATATTTTTTCATATTCTTATTCTTTAATTTTATGCGTTAATCAATGAATTTAGAAACCTACATTTACCGTGAACGTGAAACTGGAGGTAACACCCGTCAGAGAACGGATACGGAACTCGGCGGCAGCTGTACCGGAAACGGACTCCGGATTGATGTTGTTTGGCAATGAGTTCAATAAGTAACCCAAGTTGTGCCCATTCAACGTCAATACGCAATGTTTAGCCTTGATTTTCTCGCAAGCGGTACTAGGCAGGCGGTAACTTAAAGAAATGTCGCACAATGCGATATAGTTCAAGTCTTCCACCCATGAGTTATTTACCACACCATAATCGCGACCGGCCATAGTCCAAGCGTTGTTGCGATATGTCCATGCCGAAGCGTGTGTCGGTTCGATCACGCCCTTATCGAACAATTCTTGATAAGACTGTCCGGCAGAAGACACTCCACCCGCTCCAACAGTATAGATCGAACCATCGGGTTGCGTGATTTGCGTGCCTTGCGGGATGATACCTTGTGGGATGATACCGTCGTTATAAGTCTTTCCATCGAATTTGGATGTCCAAGTGACACCGCCATGTCCCGGTGTCCCTTTCAAGGATTCTTCCATGAAGCCATAGGCCGTACCGTAGCGGGAGTTATAGGAAGCTACTTTTCCTCCAAAACGCATATCCAATGAGATATTCAAACTCCAGTTCTTATATTTCAATCCGGTAGATATTGATCCAAGGAAATCAGGAATCATGGAACCGATCTCAACGATCTTCGCTTCGTTTCGCAGGTAATGAGAACGGCGTGTCCCGTCTGTCCAAACCAACATGGGCAAACCGGATGACTTATCGAATTTATAATAGCTATCTGTCATCAGGGTTCCATATGAGGCCCCTACCTTAGCCACGGAACCGATACGGTAGTTCCCATAGGCGACATCACCGGCCAGTGTAATATAATCCGCCACATTCTCGTGCAATTCCACGATTTTGTTCATGTTCTTTGTCCAAGTAAAGTCCAATGTCCACTCCCAGTCTTGATTCTGGAACGGGATCGTGTTCAAGGCCAACTCCACGCCTTTATTTTGGATGTTACCGGCGTTGATCAATTGCTTGGTGATACCAGATACGGCCGGAACCGAGATTTCCATGATCTGGTCTTTCGTGTTCTCTTTATAATAGGTAGCGTCCAAACCGATCCGGTTGTTTAGGAAGCGCCAATCCAAGCCAATTTCCCAAGCGTTCTTACGCTCTGGCTTCAAATCTTGGTCGTACATGGTTCCCGGCAATGACATGCCATAATAGTTTGTCCCGTTTAACGTGGATGTGTTGATTTGGTATGCCGTGTTGATGATGTAAGGACTTGTATCGTTACCAACTTGCGCCCATGAACCGCGAATCTTAGCGAAAGAAATCCATTCCGGTAACTGATCGCGATACGTGCTTGAGATCAACCACGATCCGTTTACGGATGGGTAGAAATAGGAATATGATCCGTGTCCATCGGCGTAAACCAAGGTAGAAGACCAGTCGTTACGTCCGGTTACGTCCAAGAAGATTTGGTCTTTCCAGTTAACGCCGACTTGGAAAGCTACGGACAACATCTTCTTGCGGTCTTCTACCTTTGCGCCATAAGTGGGTGTTTGCTTTGAGTTTTCGATAAAATATTGGTTGGGAGCGATCAGGCCACCATTCGTGTTCATCGACTGTGCCTGCTGGAAGTTCTCGTAGAATTCACCATGTAAGAAACCATTCACCGTAAAGTCGCCAAAAGTCTTGTTAAACATAAAGTTGGCATTCAAGTTAGTTTGTTCCTTAGTGGTCTGTCCGATACCATAGTAACCTCCTTCATTGGCGTAACCGGAGCCGGGTTGCTTGTTCTCAAAGCGGGTATAGTAGTAGTTGTAGCTACCTTTCACGTTAAACTTCAACCAATCCAATAGGTCGATATTTAATTTCACGACAGGACGGACTGAGATCTCTTTTTGTCGGTAATCGTTCTCATAGACGCTCCACCAAGTACCGATTCCCGGCATATTACCATACTCATCGCCATAGCTTGAGCTGGCCAAACCTCCGTGTACGCCTTTATATTTGTCCTTTGCAGTTGATGGATCATATGAACGTCCCCACACGCCGCTTGCGAAGTTCTCTCCAATGTTGATCGGAGAGTTCTTTGGCATAGAGTTGGCGAACGACATACTGGCTTCCAGTTTGATTTTGGGGTGGAACATGTGCGAGGCCTTGCCTAGGAAGGAGATACGGTCGAAGCTATTATTCGGAGTCGTACCATCTACATGCCTGTAAGACAATGAGGTATAAAATGTCGTTTTCTCATTGCCTCCGCTGATCGCCACGTTTGTATTCGAACTGAATCCTTTTTGATATGCCTTGTGGAAGTTATTCTTTACGGGAGAGTAGGCTCTTGTGGAACCGTCATAGTATTGTATCTCACGTCCATCGAATGCGGGTCCCCACGACATACCTTGATCGTTCATCAATGAGAATTGACCATTTGCGTTGGTAGGATATTGTCCGAAGTTGTCATAGATGTAATAGTCTCCATTAGCGTTTTTATCGCCGTAATCTACGTTACCTGCAATGATACCGTTACCGAATTCGTTTTGGAAACTAGGTGTTTGGGTTATCACATCCATACCGAATGATTGTGAGATATTGATACCCAGTCCTTGTCCGCTCTTGCCGCTTTTGGTCGTGATCACGATCGCGCCGTTCAAACCGCGGGAACCATAGAGGGCTGTGGCCGCCGCTCCCTTCAATACGGATACAGACTCGAAGTCATCCGGGTTCAAGTTTTTCAACTCGTTACCGTAGTCATTGGGGTTGGAGTCCCAGTCCGGATTACCTTCCTTGATGGAGTTGTCCAAGATCACGCCATCGATCACATAGATCGGCTGGTTGTTCTTTCCTAATGTGGAAGCACTGCGGATCTGAACTTTAGAGGAACCGAACATACCACCATCCGAACCTGAGATTTCCAAACCGGCCACTTTACCTTGCAAGGCGGCTACCGGGTTAATCAAGTTAGCGTTCAATTCGTCGCCTTTTATCTCTTTCATGGCGTAGCCTAGGGATTTTTCCGAGCGTTTCATACCCAAGGCGGTAACAACTACCTCGTCCAGTTTTTGCGTATCCTCGGCAAGCTTTACGCTGATGGCCTGCCCCTTGTAGATAAGCTCTTGGGTCATGTATCCGATAAAGGAGATCTGGATCAAGTCTCCGTTATTTACTCCTTCCAACGAGAAGTTACCGTTCATGTCGGTAATCGTTCCATTGGTTGTGCCTTTTACTACTACAGACGCTCCGGCTACAGGCCCGAAATTATCCTCTACAACTCCCGTTACTTTTCCGCTCTGCAAGGAAATACTTACGTCTAGTTTCTCCGGTACCAAGTCGGCATATGCGCTTACAGGCAACGCCATAGCTCCCACTACGAGGATTAGATTGACCGGCTTAAAGTTTTTCAACATAACTAATGATTTTTTATGGTAATAAAATTAACTATCTCTTGGCGAAACAGCGTCTATTGTTTGGCGTTGAAATCTAAAGTTCTGTGGTTGGTGTATTTCGTGTTTTATTGATTTTTCACTTAAGTACCATGACTACTCTGTTCTAAATTGAAAATACCTGATACCTTCACCCTATAAGTTTCGAGTATACTATTTGAATATGGTGGAACTAAGTTGTACGCAAACCTCCGGTATGCACCCAAGCCTTTTTTTGCTTATTCTTTTTCACTTATTAAGGAAAACATAAGCAACTATTTGTAAGCAAAACCAAGCGAACTCATAATAATTTGTTACTTTCGCGGTGGTTTCAAATAGGACAGTCAAAAAACAACTAATAAAAACATCTATGGCAAAGATTACAAAAGAGGAGGCCCTTCGGTACCATGCCGAGGGCAAACCGGGTAAGATCGAGGTTATCCCGACAAAGCCTCATAGCACGCAAACGGATTTATCCCTGGCTTATTCGCCGGGCGTAGCCGAGCCGTGTCTGGAGATCGAGAAGAATCCGCTGGACGCGTACGAATATACGGCGAAAGGTAATTTGGTAGCCGTAATCTCCAACGGTACCGCCGTACTCGGGCTGGGCGATATCGGTCCCTTGGCCGGTAAGCCGGTGATGGAAGGCAAGGGATTGCTATTCAAGATATTCGCAGGCATCGACGTATTCGATATCGAGGTGAACGAGAAAGATCCGGAGAAGTTTATCCAGACCGTGAAGGCGATCTCGCCCACGTTCGGAGGAATCAACTTGGAGGATATCAAGGCACCGGAGTGTTTCGAGATCGAGACTCGCCTGAAGAACGAGCTGGATATCCCGTCATGCACGACGACCAGCATGGTACGGCAATCATCTCCGGCGCCGGGCTGATCAACGCCTTGGAGATCGCCGGCAAGAAGATCGAGGACGTGAAGATCGTGGTGAACGGCGCCGGAGCCGCCTCCATCTCATGTACGAAACTGTACGTGATGCTGGGAGCGCGCAAGGAGAATATCGTCATGTGCGACAGCAAGGGCGTCATCTCTACCAGTCGCCCGGACTTGAACGCCGCCAAGCGGGAGTTCGCTACCGACCGTCCGATCAAGACCTTGCAGGAGGCCGTGGTGGGAGCCGACGTATTCTTGGGCCTCTCCGTGGCGAACGTATTGACCAAGGAGATGGTACGTAGCATGAATGCCGACCCGATCGTATTCGCCTTGGCGAACCCGAACCCGGAGATCTCCTACGCCGACGCTATGGCCTCGCGGGACGATATCATCTTCGCTACCGGACGTTCCGACTATCCGAACCAGATCAACAACGTGCTGGGATTCCCTTATATCTTCCGCGGCGCCTTGGATACGCACGCCAAGGCGATCAACGAGGAGATGAAGCGGGCCGCCGTCTACGCCATCGCCGACCTTGCCAAGGAGCCTGTCCCCGACGTGGTGAACGCCGCCTATAAGCTGAAACGAACCACTTTCGGACGCGACTATATCCTTCCGAAAGCGCTCGATCCCCGCTTGCTGACCCGTGTATCTTGCGCCGTGGCGAAAGCCGCTATCGACTCGGGCGTGTCTCGCAAGACGATCACCGACTGGGAGGGCTACGCCAACCACTTACGTGAGATGATGGGATACGACAACAAACTATTGCGCTCGTTCACCGATATGGCGAAAGCGAACCCAAAACGGGTGGTATTCGCCGAGGCGAACCACGTGAATATGCTGAAAGCCGCCGCCGAGGCGAAAGCGGAAGGTATCTGTTTCCCGATCTTGCTGGGTAACGAGGAGCGTCTGGCCAAGATCGCCGCCGAGGAGAATATCAGTCTGGAAGGTATCGAGATCGTCAACCTCCGCCACGACCGCGAGACGGAACGCCGCCACCGCTACGCCCGTATTCTTTCTGATAAGAAGGCACGTGAGGGCGTGACTTACTCGGAGGCTTGCGAGAAGATGGTAGACCGCAATGCGTTCGGTATGATGATGGTGGCTACCGGCGACGCTGACGCTTTCGTGACGGGCGTATACAGCCGCTACTCGGAGGTTACCAAGATGGCGGAACAGATCATCGGCATCCGCCCGAGCTACAAGCATTTCGGCGCCTTGAACATCTTGACTTGTAAGAAGGGTACGTTCTTTATGGCCGATACGCTGATCAACCGTCACCCGTCGGCCGAGGTATTGATCGATATCGCCCGCCTGACGCACGACGCCGTGAAGTTCTTCGCTCACGAGCCGGTGATGGCGATGTTGTCTTACTCCAATTTCGGGGCCGACAAGCAGGGCAGTCCGCTGAAAGTACACGAAGCGATCGATTTCTTGCATAAGACATACCCGGACATGGTAGTAGACGGAGAGATGCAAGTAAACTTCGCCCTCGACAAGAAGTTGCGCGACGATATGTATCCGTTCAACAAGTTGAAAGGGCAAGACGTGAATACCTTGATCTTCCCGAACCTAAGCTCCGCCAACAGCGCATACAAGCTATTGGATACGCTGGGTATCACCGAGACGATCGGCCCAATCCAGATGGGATTGAACAAACCGATCCACTTCACCGACGTAGAAAGCTCTACCCGTGATATCGTGAACCTGACGACCGTAGCTGTCGTAGACGCTATCGTTCAAGAGCAGATCGAGAAAGAGAACAGATAAGTTTTGATGCGGATGACGCGGATAACACGGATAAGAATAAAATAAATCCGTGTCATCCGCGTCATCTGCGTCTAAAAGATAGACCACCAAGAGTTTTGACACAGGGTCATGTCAATTTAGATAGCTTTCGATATTCGCTATTACCTTTTGCGACAATCGCTCCATACATTGCTCCGAGTGGCCGGAGACTTTCGGGGTATATATGACATTATCGAATTGCGTCAAGGTATCCGCATAATTCCCAATACCGACCTCATCGCATAAGAAGAAATTCCGCTTATGTGCGCTAAGCCAACGTTGTAAATCCGGGACACGGAAAGTAGGCCCTACCGACGTATTGATCAATATCTTCAGATTACCGAACAAACGAAACTCATCCGCCCCCAGAAGAATCGTATTACGAGGCAAGCAAGTACATAAAATATCCACCTCCGGCAGCAACTCCCGCAAAGGCAGGTAAGCGATACCGGCGGCCTCGGCATCCGGCTTACGGGTACGGCTGAAATAATAGACCTCAGCCCCCAAGAAACGAAGAGCGTCAGCGATCATTCTCCCGGTGCGGCCCAATCCCACGATGCCTACTTTTTGCCCGCCCAGCTCATACGCCTTATGTCTCCACTGTTTCCCGCCGAAACCATGCAACAAACGGACCAGCTCGCTAATGACATACTCCACGACTCCCTCATCGCCATAGTCGCGGATGCCCAAGACCGTTATCCCCCGCTCACGTGCGGCGGCTATATCCACATTCGCGCTAGACTCGCTATAGAGGGTACAGCACATCCCGATGTATTTGATATTCGGGCAAGCCTCGATCACGTTCCTCCGGATCTGTGTATTATAAGAGACGAGTACGCAATCTGCGTCCCCGATCCGGTTCACAATCTCCTCATCCGTTTCCGGAATGCCGGTATAAAAAACAACCTCTTTTCCAAGCTCCTTCAAACGCTCCACTCCCCATGTATTCAACCCGGTAGAATCTACCACTACTATTTTCTCAAACATATCTCACATTATTAATTACCATCTTCAATTAATTATCCCTCTCACAAAGCTATAAATAAAATAGCCGCAAAGGGTAACCTTCAGCACGACACTCAATAAAAAACCCGCGAACGCCCCGAAACTAGCCTTCAACGCATCTCCGGACGCCTTGCCTCCCAAAAGTTCCCCAACGAAAGCCCCCACGAAAGGACCCAGCAAGATTCCCCAAGGCGGAAACACGAATATGCCGGCCACGGTTCCCACGGCACATCCCCAATTTCCCCACTTGGACCCTCCGCTATACTTAGTCCCCAGCATGGGCGTAACATAGTCCATCGCCTGTGCCAACACGACCAGCAATCCCCACACGACCAACTCCGTAACCGTAAATTCCGCATAGCCCGTAAAATGCAACAGCCACAAAGCCAAATACGCCACCGGCGGCCCCGGCAAGATCGGCAAAAAACACCCCGCCAATCCCACCAACAAACAGATAACGCCTAGTATAACCAATAAGATATCCATATATTTCAGTTTTTGGGATATATAAATAGACAAAGATACAAACATTTCCCACCCTTAACTGTTTTGCTAAAAGCTAAATCTAAACATATATATTTATGCACAAACATTTACGCCTGACATGTTATGCTTTGTTGTGCTTGCTGGTACCGATCGGGATAATGGCGCAGACAGAGCATACGTATTTAGACCGTGCCCTACCCGGATCATGGTCTGAGGAAGGAAGTGATTTCCAGCAGACACTTCCCGTAGAAGATAATTGGTGGAGAAATTTTAAGGACCCGTTGCTGGACTCGCTGATAGAAGTAGCCGTGAAACAAAACTATTCCGTGCGAATGGCGATGGACAGGATCGCCATGGCGAAAGCCAACCTGCGGTCGGCACAAGGAAGCTACTCGCCCACCCTAGGGCTTTCCGCCGGATGGACACGGCAACAAAGTAGCGGCAATATCAACCAGGTACCCAAGGCGATCACCCAATATTCCAGCGCTACCGTAGATATGAACTGGGAGGTGGACGTATTCGGGAGTATCCGGAACCGGGTGAAAGCGGAGAAAGAGAATTTCGCCGCCTCGAAAGAGGAATACAACGCCGCCATGGTCTCCCTTTGCGCTCAAGTAGCCTCCTCCTATATCAATATGAGGGAACTGCAACAAGAGGTAAAGGTAGCGCAACAGAACTGCCGCTCCCAACAGACCGTCGTACAGATCACCCAGAAACGGTATGAGACCGGGCTAGTCTCCAAACTGGATGTAGCGCAGGCGCAATCCGTATACTACAGCACGAAAGCCTCCCTACCGATGCTGGAGGCCGGTATCATCCAATACACAAACTCCTTGGCGATCTTGCTAGGCCTGTACCCTTCCGATCTGCAAAAGATCATGGAGACAGAGGCCTCCTTGCCGGAATATATCGAGCCGGTCGGTGTAGGGCTACCGGCCAACCTGTTGCTACGCCGTCCGGATGTACGTGCGGCAGAACGGCAGGTCAATGCGCTTGCCGCCTCGCTCGGGGCCTCTAAGTCCGATTGGTGGCCGAAAGTATTCGTGAAAGGCTCGGTCGGTTTCGCCTCCCACGACTTCGACAAGCTGGCGAATCATAATAGCTTGACCTATGAGATCGCCCCTACCCTTACGTGGAACTTCTTCCAAGGCACCCAGAAGATACAGGCTACCCGGTTGGCGAAAGCCCAGTTGGACGAGTCGATCCGGCAATTCAACCAGACCGTGCTTACCTCCGTACAGGAAGTGGATAACGCCATGAGCTCGTACAAGAACTCGATCAAGCAGATCGTAGCCCTCCGGGAAGTGGTAAACCAAGGAAAACAGACCTTGGATCTTTCCCTTGACCTCTATAAGCAGGGCCTTACGCCTTTCCAAAACGTACTGGACGCGCAACGCTCCCTCCTCACCTACCAGAACCAATTGACACAGGCTCAAGGTAGCTCACTACTGAACTTGATACAGCTTTATCAGTCATTGGGCGGAGGATGGAATCCTATGTAGGCCGTTCGATCCGATCGAACAAAAGCCCACTCAAACAATTAATATAAATAATCATTAAAGACAAAAGATATGAAGACATTTGTTTACATAGGGATTATCGGAGCCTCCGCCTTATTACTGGCGTCTTGCAAGGGGAAAAGCAAGCCGATGGAAACGCCCGTGCCCTCCATAAGCGTATCCACGCCGATCGTGAGGGACATTACCTTGACTAAAGAATACCCCGGATACCTTAGTTCACAACTGAAAGTAGACTTGGTCGCACGTGTCAACGGATACTTGCGTACCTCTTACCTCAAGGCCGGAAGCCGGGTGAAGAAGGGCGATCTTATCTTCGTGATCGAACCGGACACCTATCAAGATAACGTCACCCAAGCCGAGGCTTCCGTAAAGACCTCCAAAGCCCAGCTGGAATATGCACGCAGTAACTACGAGCGTATGAAGGAGGCGGCTAAGAGCGGCGCCGTAAGCCAGATACAAGTGATCCAAGCGGAGGCTACCGTATCGGAGTCTGAGGCTGCCGTGAAGAATGCCGAGGCGGAGTTGAATACCGCACGGACCAACTTGAGCTATTGCTATATCCGTGCGCCTTTCGACGGTGCGGTTACCCGGGCCAGCTACGATATAGGTAATTACATCAACGGAGCCGTCCAGCCGGTTACCTTGGCCACCTTATACAAGGACGACTTGATGTTCGCCAATTTCAATATCGAGGATAACCAGTTCATGAAGATGATGCTGGAAGCCGCCCGCAACGATAGCACCGTGAAGCTTCCGACCGAGATCCTCGTCAGCATAGGCAAGGATGGCGGCAATGCGTATACGGGCCGGCTGGATTATCTATCCCCCAATATCGACCTATCGACCGGTACCCTGAACGTACGTGCCAATCTGGATAACCCGAAGCATGTATTGAAGAGTGGCTTATATGTCACCATCACCCTGCCGTATGCCGAGCAGCCGAATGCGGTCTTGGTTCGCGACGCCTCGATCGGTACCGACCAATTAGGGAAGTACCTTTATATCGTGAACGACTCCAATGTCGTACGATACCGTCCTATCGAGGTGGGCCAATTGGTAGACGATACGCTTCGCCAAGTGACCGCCGGTATCGGCCCCAAAGATCCCTATGTCACTTCTGCCCTGCTTAAGGTACGGGATGGCATGACTATCAAACCTATAAAATAAGCAAGCTATGGTAAAGTTCTTTATTAACAGACCGATATTCGCCACGGTACTTGCTCTGATCATCGTCGTAGCGGGTTTGGTCACCCTCAATATATTACCGATCGCCCAGTATCCGGAGATCACGCCGCCTACCGTACAGGTATCCGCCGTTTATCCCGGGGCGGACGCACAGACCGTAGCGCAGACCGTAGGTTTACCGATCGAGCAACAGGTAAACGGCGTGGACGGTATGCTTTACATGAGTTCAAACTCCTCCAGTTCGGGGGCTTACTCCCTGACGATCACCTTCGCCGTGGGAACGGATATCGACATGGCGACCGTCATGGTGCAAAACCGGGTGAGTATCGCCCAAAGTAGCTTGCCGGAACCCGTGATCGTACAAGGTATCACCACCCGCAAGCAATCCTCCAATATCGTGATGATGCTTACCCTAAGTTCCAAGGATTCCATTTACGACGGGTTGTATTTAAGTAATTACGCCACCTTAAATATGATAGACCAGCTAACCCGCCTGCCGGGTGTAGGCTCGGTACAGGTGATGGGAGCCGGAAACTATAGCATGCGTATCTGGCTAGACCCGGAGGCGATGCGTATCCGTAACTTGACGCCGGACATGGTCTATCAAGCCATATCCACGCAAAACGCCCAAGTATCCGCCGGTTACGTAGGCCAACCGATTCTACGGGCGGATAACCCCTATCAATATACCTTGACCGTGAAAGGACGGTTGACGACACCGGATGAGTTCGGCAATATTGTCCTTAAGACCGGGCAAGGTGGCAAGATCCTGCGATTGAAGGATATCGCCCGCATAGAGTTGGGTAGCTCCTCTTACAACGTGGTCTCTAAATTAAGCGGACAGCCGACTGCTGCGATAGCGATCTACCAGTTGCCGGGCTCCAACTCCTTGGATGTATCGAAGGTGGTAAAGGCCAAGATGAAAGAATTAGGCAGTTCCTTACCCGAAGGCGTGGAATACAAAGTGACCTTGGATACGACCGAGGTGATCGACGCCTCCATCCATGAGGTGCTTATCACGTTCTTGGAGACAACCTTGCTGGTGGTCTTGGTCATCTTCTTATTCTTACAGAATTTCCGGGCGGTAGTCATCCCGTTCATTACGATTCCGGTCTCATTGATCGGTACGCTGGCGGTCATGGCGGCTTTAGGCTTCTCCATTAATACGTTGACCTTATTCGGCTTGATTCTGGCGATAGCGGTGGTGGTAGACGACGCCATCGTGGTGGTAGAGAACTCCACCCGGCTCCTTGATACTGGGAAATATACGGCCCATGAGGCGGTATCGAAGGCCATGGATGAGATCGTAGGGCCTATCGTGGGCGTGGTATTGGTATTATTGGCGGTATTTATCCCGACAACGTTTATCAGCGGTATCTCCGGGCAGCTCTATAAGCAATTCGCCTTGACAATCGCCGCCGCTACCGTATTAAGCGGATTTAACTCGCTTACGCTTACGCCCTCGCTTTGCGCCCTTTTCTTGGAGAAGAATACGGAAGAACCGAAATTCTTCCTCTTCAAAGGATTCAATAAGGTATACGGAAAGACTCAGGAGATGTACGACTCGATCGTGGAGCGGATGCTGAAACGACCGGGAGCGGCGATGATCGTTTACGGTATCATCACGGCGGTAGCGGTTATCTTGTTTATGCGTTGGCCGACAACCTTTATACCCGAAGAGGATGACGGCTATTTCCTAGTCGTATCCCAATTACCCCCGGCGGCGAGCTTGAACCGGACGGAGGCGGTCACCAAGCAGATCGACGAGATCCTAAAGACGTACCCCGAGGTGAAATCATTCATCAGCGTTAGCGGATTCTCCGTAATGGGTGGAGGGGAGCAATCCAATACGGCCACCTTCTTCGTGATCCTAAAGAACTGGAACGAACGTAAAGGTAAGGAGCATACGGCAGAGGCCGTGACCAACCGTTTCAACCGGAAGGCATCGGCTATCCAAGAAGCGCAGGTATTCGGTATGGTACCGCCCGCTATCCCGGGGTTGGGCGCTTCGGGCGGCTTGCAACTGCAATTGGAGGATCGTAAGAACCTAGGTCCGACGGAGATGCAGCATGCCGTGGAGACATTGCTGGCCAGCTACCGCTCGAAACCGCAATTGCTGAACCTTTCTTGTATGTATCAGGCCAATACCCCGCAGTATCTACTGAAGATAGACCGGGATAAGGTGCAGATGCTCGGTCTTCAGTTGAATCAAGTATTCTCCACGCTCAGCTATTATATGGGAGCGGCGTACGTGAACGATTTCGTGGAGTTCGGACGTATTTACCAAGTTAAGATCGAGGCGAACGGAGAGGCGCAGAAAGTGATCGATGATGTACTCCGTTTGAGTCTGGCGAATAGTAAAGGAGAGATGGTACCCTTCTCCTCTTTTATCGAATTAGACGAGCAATTGGGATTAGACCAGATCACCTATATAATATGTATTCATCGGCGGCTATTACTTGTATCGCCAATCCGGAATATAGCTCCGGAGAAGCGATCTTAGCGATGGAGGAGCTGATACAGGAGCAATTAGGTGATAATTTTGGATATGAATGGACCTCGGTCGCTTATCAAGAGACGAAAGCGGAATCTACGACGGTGATTATTTTCGCCATGGCGTTGCTAGTCGCTTTCTTGGTTCTCTCGGCTCAATATGAGAGCTGGACAAGTCCGTTGGCGGCTATCATGGGTTTGCCGATCGCCTTGTTGGGAGCTATTATCGGCTGCTGGGTGATGGGGGTTCCGGTAAGCGTATATACCCAGATCGGTATTATCTTATTGATCGCCTTGTCCGCCAAGAATGGTATCTTGATCGTAGAGTTCGCCCGGGATTTCCGGAAGGAAGGCAATCCGATACGGGATTCCGCCTTGGAAGCCGGACACGTTCGTTTACGTCCGATCCTGATGACCTCGTTCGCCTTTGTATTGGGTGTCATGCCTTTGCTTTTCGCTACCGGAGCGGGAGCGGCCAGCCGTATATCCTTAGGTGCGGCGGTAGTATTCGGTATGGCTATCAATACAATATTCGCCACGATGTTCATCCCTAACTTCTATGAACTGATGCAGACCATCCAAGAGAAATGGCTGGATAAAGGAAAGAAGACGGATGATACGCCTAAACAATAGAAAGTTTCCAATCCTCTAATGAGGCAAAAAGAGAATAGCCATGGGTTTAGCCATGGCTATTCTTTTTTACTCCCTTCGGATACATTATTATATATTCTATGATTGGAATTAAGCGATTCCCAACAACTCTACCTCAAATATTAATGTGGAGAAAGCAGGGATTGGACCCGAGGCACGATTACCATAACCCAAACTGTAAGGGATATAGATTATCCATCTATCCCCTACCCGCATTTCTTGAAGAGCCAATTGCCAGCCTTCAATCACTTGATTCAAGCGAAAGGCTTCCGGGCAACCCCGTTTCCATGAGTTATCAAATTCCCTTCCGTTAATCAACGTTCCCTTATAATGTACGGAAACGACGTTTTCCCTATTAGGCGATACCTGGCCTGTACCCGCTTGTATTACCTTATATAATATACCGCACGGTAATGTCTGGGTTCCCTCTTCCGAAGCGATCTCGTCCAAATACAATAGATTCTTCTCTTTGTACTCCTCTTTTCTACTCATATATATTACATTATCTTACATTTAGCTCCGCAAATGTAGCAAATAGAAATAGAAATGCAATGGCATAGTAACACAATAGACATGCCAAACGTTCAAATACTATCATTATATGAATCTGATTCCCGCTTTTTTTATCATAGATCAAGAAAACATAGGAATCCGCAAAAAACATGCTATAAAACATACCACGTATGGAATAACGCCGTATATTTGTGTCGTAAAACATAATTGTAAAGCAAATATGGTAAAAAGATTGTTTAAACGTTACATCGATTTGCTAGGGTTTCAACCTTGGACAATTTGGGTTTACCGCGTGTGGTAAACCTCACGATGAAAAAGAGGATGGTTTAGGTTAAGGTTATCAGAAGTCCGGGATTAGGTTAGTAATAGGTTAAAAGGTTAAAGGTTTAGGTTTTCAATTCATTCGTTACTCGGACTTCAAAAGTTATGTGAGATTTAGAACGTGTCGAAAGGCATAGATTTATTAATTAAAAAGAAAATGAGCTATGAAAAGTTTTATTAGACATTTTTTGGATAGTTGCTTGAGATCACTCGCTGCTATCGGTCAGTCGGAGTTAACAAAATGGGGTTACAATAAATAAGTAACACCCCATTTTACCGGGAAGGTGAACATTTGATTTTTTCAAACCATACCGCGGTTGCTTGGCATCTTGCCAGACAATCGCTTTTTTGTATCCATACCTTTTAAACAAGGTATCTTAGTTTCATCGAGAAAGTATCCTAAGTTCATTGGCGAAGTATCTTAGGTGTATGGGGCGATGAAACTAAGATACTTTTATAACTCATGCGCCTATCCCCACTGAGTTTCTACTACCCGTCTATATATTTATAGATATTAACTATTTGACAACTGTCTAACAACATCTTATTTTTGTCAAGAAGTTAAAAACAATTGTTGTTTCTAAACAGTTTTATTTAAAGATTACTTTATCTAAAATTTCTTTATTGCGACATAAAAACTAAAAGTTATGGAAGACAAAAAATCTAACTGCCGCCAACGGGCGCCCTGTTGCGGACAATCAGAACGTACAAACAGTGGGGCCACGTGGCCCGATGGTATTACAAGACCCTTGGTTCATTGAGAAGCTAGCGCACTTCGACCGTGAAGTGATCCCAGAAAGACGCATGCACGCCAAAGGTTCCGGCGCATTCGGTACCTTTACCGTTACACATGATATCACAAAGTATACGAAAGCGGCTATTTTCAGCGAGGTAGGCAAGAAAACTGACTGCTTTGTCCGTTTCTCCACCGTAGCCGGAGAGCGTGGAGCAGCCGACGCAGAGCGTGATATCCGTGGATTCGCCATGAAATTCTACACAGAGGAGGGTAACTGGGACTTGGTAGGTAACAACACCCCCGTATTCTTCTTGCGTGATCCCCTAAAGTTCCCGGACTTGAATCATGCGGTCAAACGTGACCCGAAAACGAATCTACGAAGCGAGGATAACAACTGGGATTTCTGGACTTTGCTTCCCGAGGCCCTGCATCAAGTAACGATTACGATGAGTTCTCGCGGCATTCCTTACTCTTATCGACATATGCATGGTTTCGGTAGCCATACGTACAGTTTTATCAACAATAAGAACGAACGTATCTGGGTGAAGTTCCATCTCAGAACCCTGCAAGGTATCAAGAACTTGAGTGACGAGGAAGCGGCTGCGATCATCGCCAAGGATCGTGAATCCCATCAGCGTGATTTGTTCGAGAGTATCGAGCGTGGGGACTTCCCGAAATGGAAATTCCAGATCCAATTGATGACTGAGGAGCAGGCCGAGACCTATCCGATCAACCCGTTCGACCTCACGAAAGTATGGCCGCATAAGGACTTCCCGTTAATGGATGTCGGTATCCTCGAGTTGAACCGTAATCCGGAGAATTATTTCCAAGACGTGGAGCAAGCCGCATTCAACCCGATGAATACTGTCGAAGGCATCGGCTTCTCCCCAGACAAGATGTTACAAGGTCGTCTATTCTCTTATGGCGACGCCCAGCGTTACCGCCTTGGCGTGAACCTAGAGCAGATCCCGGTGAACAAGCCCCGTTGTCCGTTCCATGCCTATCACCGTGACGGAGCGATGCGTGTAGACGGAAACTATGGAGCCGCAAAGGGTTACGAACCTAACAGCTTCGGCGAATGGAAAGACTCTCCCGAGAAGAAGGAACCGCCTTTGAAAGTACACGGGGATGTTTATAATTACAACGAGCGTGAGTACGATGATGATTACTACAGCCAACCGGGTGCCTTATTCCGTTTGATGCCGCCGGAAGAGCAACAGTTGTTATTCGGAAATACCGCCCGTGCGATGGGTAACGCCCAACTGTTCATCAAGCAACGCCACGTACGCAATTGCTACAAGGCAGACCCTGCTTACGGTAAGGGAGTAGCTGAAGCTCTAGGAATCAGCTTGGAAGAGGCCTTGAAAGAAGACCGATAAAGTAGTAAGGCTACGATAGAAAGCGATAAAAGAGGGATAACCCCAGTAATCCTATGGATGAACAGGTTATCTCATTCTTTTTTCGTAGGATAAGAGAGGATATGCCATGAGACCCCGATACTGATAAGCCCTAACAAAGCTTTCACCCACCAATAGCCGACTAGCAAAAGAGAAGTGATGATCATAGATGACCACATGATGGCGATCGTGATAATCTTGGAGCGCAAAGAAATAGCCTTATCTTCCACGAAACCCTTGATATGCGGCCCGAAATAACGGTTGCTCATCACCCGGTTATAAAGCCTCTCCGAGCTACGGACATAAAACCAACAAGTCAGTAACCAAAAAGGAGTGGTCGGGAGCAAAGGGACAAAGATACCGATCGCTCCCAATATGAGAAAAAACGTTCCTAACGTAATGTATATGATACGTCTCGTCCCGTTCATCAGCCAACCGTATATTCCGCGATTTGCTTGAAACCATTCAGGAAGTCCGTTATATTCATCCGTTTCTTTCCGGCAAGTTGCAAGGAACGCAAGCGAAGAAAACCGTCCTTCACGGCCACGTCGATATACGATTTATGATCCGTATGGATAGAGCCGACCGGGAAGTTATGCTCCGCCGGACGTTTCTCTGCCTGGTAAATCTTTAAAGCCAGACGTTTGCCATCCTCAGAGATCAATTCCGTCCAAGCGGCAGGATAAGGAGAAAGCCCACGGACGAAATCATAGATCTTCTTCACCGGCTGGTTCCAGTCGATATGACAGGTATCCTTGAATATCTTCGGGGCCGGACGCAACTCGGCGGCATCCTTATAGAATTCCTCTTGGGGGATAGCGTCTGTTTTTCCATCCAACAGTAAGTCCACGGTCTCGGTAACCAACCTCGCCCCCATCGCCATCAAGGCATCGTGAACGGTTTCTACATCGTCGGTATCAGCGATCGGCAGATGTCTCTGACGGATGATCTTACCCGTATCGATCTCATGCGTAAGAAAGAAAGTAGTCACGCCGGTCTCCGTATCACCATTGATAACCGCCCAGTTGATCGGAGCGGCACCCCGGTATTGCGGAAGCAAGGAGGCATGCAGATTAAAAGTTCCCAGACGGGGCATATTCCAGACCACCTCCGGCAGCATACGAAACGCCACCACGATCTGCAAATCCGCCCGCAAGGCACGCAGTTCCTCCAAAAACGCCTCATCCTTCAACTTCTCTGGCTGTAAGACCGGAAGACCCACCGATACGGCATATTGCTTCACGGCACTCGGCTGAAGCACGCTACCATGACGGCCCATCGGCTTATCCGGCATCGTAATGACACCTACCACATTATATCCACCTTCTACCAAGGCACGCAGGCTCTCCACGGCGAAATCGGGAGTGCCCATATATACGATTCGTAAATCCTCTTTCTTCATGTACAATAAATTGGATCTGTTTTTAACAAGTTAGTCCCCGGAAAAGTTATCGACCAATACCTCCCGATAGGAATTAAATATCTTCGATTTCGACATAAAGCCGATATAATGGCCATTCTCATCGACCACCGGAAGATTCCACGCTTTCGTATCGTCAAACGTCTGCATGATCTGATCCATCGGCGTGTTGATTACGATCTTGGCCGGGGCGGAAACCATGAACTTCGATACATGGAAACGATTATACAACTCCGGACGGAACATGATATTCCGGATATTATCCAGCAAGACGATACCCAGCAACACGCCCCGCTCGTCCACAACAGGGAAGGTGTTACGCCCGCTTCGGGAAATAACCTTTACCATATCGCCCAACGTCATCTCCGGAGACACCATCTGGAAATCTTTCTCGATCACGCTATCCGCCCGTAGCAAGGTAAGCACCGCCCGATCCTTATGGTGCGTCAGCAACTCGCCTTTCTGCGCCAAACGCATGGAGTAGATACTATGAGGCTCAAACATAAGGATCGTGATATAGGAACTGATCGAGACGATCATCAAGGGGAGGAACAAATCATACCCACCCGTCAGCTCGGCGATCAAGAAAACCCCGGTCAAAGGAGCGTGCATCACCCCAGACATGATACCCGCCATACCCAGCAAAGCGAAATTCTTCTCCGAGATATACATCGTGAACGGGAAATAATTAGACGTATGCGCAAAGATAAAACCGGCGATACAGCCCAGATACAAACTAGGAGCGAAAATACCACCGCACCCCCCTCCGGCATTCGTGGCGCTGGAAGCGAATACCTTCGTAAGCAAGATCAAGGTCAAGAAGATCAAGACCCCGAAATAGGTATCGTTCAGATCGTAAAACAAACTCTTGTCCATGATATGCGAGAACTGCCCGTTCAGCAACGAGCCGATCGTATCATAGCCCTCACCATATAGCGGCGGGAACAGGAATATCAAAATACTCAGCATCACCCCCCCCAACATGAACTTCTTCCAATACGTACCCAACTTCCGGTACATCCCTTCCACCTTGTTCATCACACGGGTAAAATAAAGGGATACCAATCCGCAAAAAACACCCAGCAAGAGCACGTAAGGAATACGCTCGATCTCGAATGCCTCGGTCTGAGAGAACTTAAACATGGCCTCGGTGCCGGTAAAGATATAAGACATCGTAGCCGCCGTCACCGACGAGATCAGCAAAGGAAGCACGGAAGTCATCGTAAGGTCCAGCATCAATACCTCGATAACGAACACCAACCCGGCGATAGGCGCCTTGAAGATACCGGCGATCGCTCCGGCGGCACCACATCCCACGAGCAACATCAACGTCTTTTGCTCCATCTTGAACACCCGCCCCAGATTAGAACCGATAGCCGCCCCCGTCAATACGATAGGAGCCTCCGCCCCGACCGATCCACCAAAGCCGATCGTCACGGAACTGGCTACGATAGAGGTCCATGTATTATGCGGCTTGATACGGCTCTTTCGTTGCGAGATGGCATACAAGATCTTCGTCACACCGTGGCTGATATCATCCCGCACGATGTATTTCACGAATAATCCGGCCAACAAGATACCGATCACCGGATAAAGCAAATAGAGGTAATTTACGCCATCAGCATTGAAATTGCCCGTCAATAAATGCTGTATGAAATGGATCAGCTGTTTCAGTATTATGGCGGCGGCTGCCGTACAAAGTCCCACGATAAAACTGATAATAAGGATGAAATGCTTCTCCTTGATGCGCTTTTCCCTCCACAACAAGAATTTATAGAATAAACCTTCGTTTGCCATTTTAAATACCTTTACCTGTAAACACTGTTTTAACTGTATAAATGAGAATCGTTATGTCCAGAATCAAGGACATATTCTCATAGTATAATATATCATATTCCAAGCGCTCGATCATCTCATCCACGCTGCCGGCATATCCATATTTCACCATACCCAACGAGGTGATTCCCGGACGTACGTTATGCAGCAGATAGTAGAAGGGGGCTTTCCTCACGATCCGCTCGATGAAATATTTACGTTCCGGACGGGGGCCAACTAGCGACATATCCCCTTTCAGCACGTTCCAGAACTGCGGTAACTCGTCCAAGCGGTATTTCCGCATCACCCGTCCGAAGGGAGTGATACGGGAATCGTCCTCGGAAGAGAGCAACGGGCCTTCCTCCTCGGCGTTCGTGTACATCGTACGGAACTTATAGATCATGAAAGGCTCGCCCATGTATCCGATCCGTTCCTGACTGAAAAACACCGGGCCGGGGGAATCCCGCTTCACCCGCCAAGCGATATACAGGAACAAGGGAGATAAGAGCACCAAGAAAATCAGAGATAACGTCTTATCCATAAAGAGCTTTACATTCTGCTCGATGGGCAAGAAGTTGTTATCCGTCACGTCCACCAGCGGAACGCCCTTTATCGCTTTGATCTTTACTTGCGATAATGAACTGGATTTATCCGCCAATATCTTGATCGGCCGTTTATAGCAATATAACGAATACAGGATATCCATCAAACGGTTATTATCCACCGTCTCCAAGGCGACAACCAGCTCATCCACCTTTTTCTCCTCTACGATCACCGGCAAAGATTCTAGCCTACCGATCACACGATCTCCGGCGACCCCGCCCTTTTTCTCCGTACCATCGGAGACAAAACCGACGATATTATAACCCAAACCATACAGGTCGTCGGCAATACACGCCGCCTTCTTCCCCGCCCCAATCATCAATACATTCAACGCCCATTCCCTGCACTTTATCTTCCGTAACCCGGCCTGCGTAATCAATAACCGGGGAATATACGTCAAGACAAACTGCAATCCCCATAAAGAGAAAAACATATCATAATACACGTGATAAGAACGGGGCAAGTCATTCAGCACTAAGGCAAAAAACAAGATCACGACACCGATCGACACGCTCCCAAGGGTAGAGAACAACTCAGTAAGCCTCGACTTACCGAACGGTTTATTATAATAACCGGAAAACCAATATAATACGAACCAGAAAAACGGGATCAATAGCTGCCCCTTCAATGAGGGGATATGCAGCAAAAAGGCCCCGACGGTATCAAACCCTTCATACACCGCCACCTCCTCATAGCGTATCAGGTTAAATAATAACCAGACTACCGACGACGCTATAAAATCCGAGACAATATATTTTCCGGCTTGTACGCTTTTCTTCATCCTTATCTAATTACCTGCACAAGCCCACCGGCTCCTAACTTGATAATGCCGGACGGAGCGGCCTTGCTCATATCGTCCTGACGATAACTCACGATATAATCCACACCCTCCTTGATCACCTCCGATACCTCGCTGAAATTAGCGGGAGAAGGCTCGCCGCTTACGTTGGCGGAAGTAGAGACCAAAGGTTTACGGAAGCGCTCGCACAATTTCTTGGAGAACTCCTCGTTCGTGATACGGATACCCACGCTACCATCGGCTCCCAATAGATTTGTCGCCAAGTTCTTGGCACTTGAGTAAATGATGGTCAACGGCTTATCAGACACGCTAATCAAATCCCAAGCGATATCGGGAACATCCGACACGTACCTATCCAATTTAGCCTCGCTGTCCATCAAGACCAACATAGCCTTATTGTCTGTCCTTCGCTTTAGCTCGTACACTCTTTGTACGGCTTTTTCATTGGTAGCGTCGCAACCAATTCCCCAGATAGTGTCTGTAGGATAAAGTATTATGCCGCCTGCGGCCATTACTTCGCAAGCTTTTTTAATATCTTCCGTCATTGTATTTTATAATATTTAGGCAAATGTACGAATCATTCTCCTACTTCAAAAAAATAATAACAAAAAAACTATTTTCTTTAAGCCATACCGGATATACCATATTTAATTTCTAACTTTACGGGTTGAAATATATTGCGGAAATCTCGCCTTTGTCATACGGTAGATTAAGGATGACAAGGTATCCGTAGTATCAGGCAAGCAAAAAAGAAAAAAACAATATATAATGATTAACAAATGGAACTTTCAAACCCCATCAGAAGAAGAGTTACATAAGAGAGACCAATTGGTGGCTGAATTAGGATTCAGCCCGGTGATCTGTCTCTTGCTCGTTCAACGAGGTATCACTTCGATCGAAGAGGCGAAGAAATTCTTTAAACCCAGCTTGAACGATTTGCACGACCCGTTCCTTATGCCGGATATGGATAAGGCGGTGAGGCGCTTGAACAAAGCCTTGGGGAATAAAGAAAAGATTTTGATCTACGGCGATTACGACGTGGATGGAACGACAGCGGTATCGCTCGTCTTCAAGTATTTAAGACCTTACTCGTCTACCTTGGATTTCTATATCCCGGACCGGTACGACGAGGGGTACGGTATCTCTTACAAGGGTATCGATTATGCCGCCGAGAACGGCGTGTCGCTGGTTATCTCGCTGGATTGCGGTATCAAAGCGATCGAGAAGATCGAGTACGCCAAGGAGAAAGGCATCGACTTTATTATTTGCGACCACCATATGCCGGACGCCACTTTGCCGGACGCTGTCGCCGTATTGGATGCCAAGCGCTCGGATTCTATCTATCCGTATGAGCATTTATCGGGTTGCGGAGTGGGATTCAAGTTCATGCAGGCGTTCGCCAAGAGCAATAATTTCCCGTTCTCGGATCTGGAGAAGTTGTTGGAGCTGACAGCGGTCAGTATCGCCTCGGATATCGTCCCGATTACGGGAGAGAACCGCATCCTCGCCTATTACGGGCTGAAGCAATTGAACAGCAACCCCAGCCTCGGGCTGAAAGGGATTATCGATATCTGCGGATTGACCGGAAAGGAGATCACGATCAGTGATATCGTCTTCAAGATCGGTCCCCGTATCAACGCTTCCGGCCGTATGATGAACGGGAAGGAGGCGGTGGAACTGCTACTGTCCAAGGATAGCGCCAGTGCCCGGGAGAAGAGCGAGAGCATCAACCAATATAATGAGGAACGCCGAGAATTGGACAAGAAGATCACCGACGAGGCTAACGCTGTCATCGACGAAGTAGAGAACATGGATGACCGGAAGGCGATCGTGGTGTATAACCCGGGATGGCACAAAGGCGTGATCGGTATCGTAGCGTCCCGTTTGACCGAGAAGTATTACCGTCCGGCGGTCGTTCTTACCAAATCGTCCGAGTTGATCACCGGATCGGCACGTTCCGTAACAGGCTTCGATATTTACAAGGCGATAGAGAGTTGCCGGGATTTATTGGAGAATTTCGGGGGACATACCTACGCCGCCGGGCTTTCCCTTCGGGAGGAGAACCTAGAGGCATTCACCGAGCGTTTCTTGAAGATCGCATCCGAGGAGATCATACCGGAGCAGATGATCCCGCAGATCGATATCGACGCTATCTTGGATTTGAAAGAGATCAACCAGAAGTTCGTGAACGACCTAAAGAAGATGAGTCCGTTCGGGCCGGACAACCAAAAGCCCGTATTCTGTTCGCTTGGCGTAAAGGACTACGGCACCAGTAAGCTCGTGGGTAAGGAACTGGAGCATCTCAAGCTGGAATTGATCGACGGAAACTCAAGCACCCCCATGCACGCCATCGCTTTCGGCATGCACAGGTACAACGACCATATCAAGGGTATGAAGCCTTTCAACATCTGTTACACGGTGGAGGAGAACACCTACAACGGCAACACCTCTATCCAGCTGATGATCAAAGACATCAAACCCGACGATATATGAGGAGGACAGGTGGACGTCTACCATAAGATATTAGAGAAGTATTGGGGATACCCTGCTTTTCGCCCCTTGCAGGAGGATATTATCCATTCCGTCTGTGCCGGAAAAGATACGCTTGGGCTGATGCCTACGGGTGGTGGTAAATCCATCACCTTTCAGGTGCCGGCATTGGCGATGGAGGGGATTTGCATCGTCGTCACTCCCTTGATCGCCTTGATGAAAGACCAAGTGGAGAACTTACGCCGGGTCGGCATCAAGGCTACGGCCGTTTATTCGGGCATGAGCCGGCAAGAGATCATCACGCAACTGGAGAATTGCATCTTCGGGGGGTATAAGTTCTTATATGTCTCCCCGGAGCGGCTTAGTACGGATATTTTCCGGGTCAAGATGGAGGCCATGCAGGTTTGTCTGCTGGTAATCGACGAGAGTCACTGTATCTCGCAATGGGGATATGATTTCCGTCCTTCTTACCTCAATATCGCTGAGATCCGGGACTTATTGCCGGGTGTTCCGGTATTAGCCTTGACCGCCACGGCTACCCCGGAAGTGGTGAATGACATACAAGAGCGTCTGCGGTTCAAGGAGAAGAACGTATTTCAAAAGAGCTTCGCCCGCAAAAATCTGGCTTATATTGTCCGGAAGACGGAGGATAAGTTAAATACACTCGTTTATATATTGGGAAAAGTTCCGGGTACGGCCATCGTATATGTCCGCAACCGGAAACGCACCAAGGAGATCGCCCTCATGCTGCAACAGGCGGGTATCTCCGCCGATTTCTTCCATGCCGGGTTAAACCGTGACGAGAAAGAACTGCGTCAGGCCCGTTGGAAAAACAACGAGTGCCGGGTAATCGTATCGACCAACGCTTTTGGTATGGGTATCGATAAGCCGGACGTGCGATTGGTCGTGCATATGGATATGCCGGGATCGTTGGAGGAATATTATCAAGAGGCCGGACGCGGGGGCGTGATGAGAAGAAAGCCTTCGCCGTGGCTCTTTGTTCCTCCACGGATAGCGCCAAGCTAAAGAAACGGCTGGCGGATGAGTTTCCGGACAAGGAGTTTATCTATCGGGTCTATGAGGCGTTGGGTAATTATTACCAGATCGCCGTAGGGTACGGGCTAGATACGGTACACGATTTCTCATTGACGGATTTCTGTTCCGCTTATAAGTTCTCTTTATTGCAAGCGCATCATGCCTTGAAGATCCTTGGGCTATCGGGCTATATCGAATATACGGAGGAGGTAGACAACGCTTCCCGCCTGATGTTCACAGCTACCCGTGACGAGCTTTACAGGTATTTAAGTGAGAACAAGCGAACGGATGAGGTGATTCAGACAATCTTGCGTTCTTACACCGGGTTATTCGCAGATTATGTTTATATAGATGAGAGCGTAATCGCCACCCGTGCGAGAGTGACACCTCACGAGGTGTATGAGAGCTTGGTAGGTTTATCCAGATACCGGATCGTAAACTACATCCCGCATAAGAAAACCCCGTTGATTATCTATACCCAGACCCGGGAGGAACAGCGGTACCTTTCCATACCCCGCTCGGCGTATGAGGAACGCAAGGAGCGTTTCGGGAAACGGATCGAGAAGGTGCTGGAATATATCAACGAGGAGCGGGTATGCCGTAGCCGCATGCTCCTATCCTATTTCGGCGAGGAAGATTCCGCCCCTTGTGGCTGTTGCGACGTATGCCTATCGAAGCATGAATCACAGCTTATGAATTGGGAATTCAACGCTATCCGGGAAAGTCTCATAAAGATATTGGCCGGGGAATCCCCTATCCCCGTGAAAGAACTTATTGAGAAATTACCTTTCCCTCAAGAGAAAATCCTCACGGCCATCCGCTTTCTGGCGGATCAAGATCCCCAATTCACATTAAGCGACGGCTGTCTATCGCACGAGGATTCAGCAAAATAGCACGATGCCCATCGTAAGCTCCTTAGAATGCCCATTGTTAGCTTGCTAGAATGCCCATCATAAGGAGCTTACAATGGGCATTCTAATAAACCATGTATCACCGCTTATAATTACTCCGATTAGATACTTGTTTTTCCGTCGGGAAATCAGCGGGAACCTTTTGGGTTACCTTGCCGGTAGCGGCCCATTCCGCACCTCTTAACAAGGTAATCTGGAAGCCGGCGCATTGCATAGCCGGACAATTCTCTACCGTTTCCCCCGCGTGCCCTAACATCGTATGAAATATACGGGCATTCCCATAATCAACCGTAAAGATCAACGGCTCCTCACGGCCGGAACCTCCGGTCTCCTTATCCGAATAAGCCGTATACAAGCAATCCTTTATATTTCCCGGGCCACGCATACGATCATATAACTCATCCTGCGCATGTTTCCATTTATTCGGCAGCCCCTTCATGATCGGATGCTCATGGTTCCGGGCATTCAGCACATACTCATGCTGCTTGCCATGAGAGCCACCCACGCCCGCCGAGCTATCCTTTATCAACTTACCATCGCTCCAATATACATAGGGTCCCGCTTTCTCATCCCGGTTCTCCCAACCGCCCAAGGCACAAATCTTATTGTATTCCGGCCAGTTCACGAAGGCGTTATCAGCGGCATGATAGATCACGACACCTCCACCCCCTTGCACATACTCCAAGAAACGACGGTTCGTCTCCTCCGGCCAAGCATCCCCATTATAATCCAGCACCACCAGCTCGTAAGGACTGAAATCCAAGACAAAGCCGGACATATCCTTCCCCGCCTCCGGAGAGACCGCAAAATCCACGGAGAAGCGTCCCGAGTTCTCCAATATCTGTTTAAGCACCACATGGCTCACCTGCCAATTATGGTTATTCTGCCCTGTTATTAATAACGTCTTGATCGGCTTACGGGCCGACATGCCACATACAACCAATAAAGCGGCCAAAAGGAAAACGATCTTCCTACAAAATACATGTCTCATGATATGAATAAGATTTAAGTAAACTATAAATTATCCGTCTTTATTTATCATAACAAAGGGAAGCGGCACCGAATAGCCCCGGATTCTCCAGCTTAGAGAAACGTATCTTCAAGTTCTTGATAGAGTTCGGATAAGCGAAATCCTTCAAGTCCTCATACATGCTCTCCTCAAACAACTCATGGGCGGCGGTCACCGAGCCTCCGAAGACGATCATCTCCGGATCTACCGTCAATACCACGATCTTGATAGCGGCGGCCACATGTACGCCCAACTGCCGGTAAGCCTCCAGCGCCTGCTCGTCCTTCCGCATCGCACGGGTGTACATCTCCTTCCCATCCACGCCCCATACGTTCATGAAATAGGAACCGCTACAGAAATATTCCAAGATCTGTCCTTGGTAGGGAATCATGCCAAATTCTCCCGAGCCACAATTAGCGTCGGCCAACAGCTTGCCATTCTGGATAATTCCACCCCCCAAGCCCGTACCCAAGGTGAGGCCCACGAAGTTATCAACCGTCTTTCCTTCGCCAAAGATACGCTCACCCAGAGCGAAGCAATTCGCGTCGTTATCCACATAAACCGGCACGGAGAAGCAAGCCTCCAAGATCTCCTTCAAATGTACCTCCTCCCAATGCGGGATATTCACCACGTTATATACGATCCCCTTCTCACGATCCACCACGCTCGGCACACCGATACCGATAGCTACCACACTCTCGTCCCACACGGAACGGATCACCTCTATCAAAGCCTCCAATGTCTCCTCGCAATCCGCGGCGTCCTTGGGAGTCGGGGCGCTCCCCTGAGCCACTAATCGATCCCCTACGATACGGCCGGCACGCATATTCGTCCCCCCTAAATCCACTCCGATATAAGCGTTTTTCTTCTCTACACTCATTCTTTCCACGATATTAATTAGATTATACTCCCACAAAGCTAACAAAAAAGGCAATGTTACGAATAACATCACCTTTTAAACTGATAAATTTAATACATCTATGCTTTTTATTTTCCCCGGCGTCAACTCCATCCAGCACGTATACCGACATCGCCTCACGCCTACGCTCGCATAGGCCAACGTCGATATACGTGTGAGGCAATGCCGATATACGTGTAAGACGGCACCATTATAACTACCGCATCAAGCGAAGAACAAGATCAATAATTGCGCCGTAAGTACCCTCAAGAACATGGTCAAGGGGTATACCGTAGCGTAACCTACGGAAGGAGCGTCGTTTCCAGCCGTAGCGTTCGAGTAAGCCAAAGCGGGCGGATCCGTCGTACTACCGGCGATCAAGCCCATTAAGGTGAAATAATTGATCTTATAGAAATAACGGCCTACACAACCGATGATCAGCAAAGGAATCGTTGTGATAATGAAACCGTAACCGATCCAAGCGAATCCACCATTGTTCACGATCGTATCCACAAAACCATCGCCGGCACTGATACCCACACAAGCGAGGAAGAGGGTGATACCGATCTCACGCAACATCAAGTTAGCGCTCTGGGTCGTATAGGTAACCAGCTTATAACGGTAACCAAAACGGCTAATCAAGATCGCCACGATCAACGGACCTCCCGCCAAACCTAACTTAACCGGTTGCGGAATGCCCGGGAACGTGATAGGAATACTCCCCAAGACAATACCGAGGGCAATGCCGATAAAGATCGTGATCAAGTTCGGCTCGTTCAAGCGTTTCAAGGAGTTACCCAATACCTTTTCTACATTCGAGACAGCCGTCTCGGTACCCACCACATTCACACGGTCGCCCACCTGCAACGTCAGACCCGGCGTAGCTACCAAGTCCACGCCCGCACGGTTGATACGGGTGATATTGATACCATATAATTTACGCAGTTTCAACTGTCCCAGCTTCTTGCCGTTCAACTCCGGTTTCGTGATCAAGATACGGCGGTTGATAAACTGGCTCTCCATACGAATCCATTGCTTGCGCTCCATATCGATCTCCTCGCCAATGAATGTCTTTACGGACTCGGCATCTTGATCGGTCGTGATCACGAAAATCTTATCATCCTCATTCAAGATCGTACCGGCGGAAGCGATCTCGATCTGCTTGTTATCATTACGCCATACACGGGAAATCACGAAATCCAGATGATCCATCAAACCGGATAACTCCCCTACCGTCTTACCGAAAACCGCCGGGTTCTTTACGACCAGCGAGATCGGTTTCGCCTCATTCGTATGCGAGGCATCCTCCTTATTCAAATCGTCATTCTCCTTATCGAAATTCACACGGAATACGTAACGTACGAAAATGATCGAAAGAATAATACCGATCACGCCCAGCGGATAAGCCACGGCGTAACCCAAGGCGATCGTATTATCTGAAACCCCGTACATATCGGAATAAGCCTGCTGAGCCGCACCTAATCCGGGGGTATTCGTCACCGCCCCCGATAAAATACCCACCATCGTAGGCATCGGAATACCTGTCACGAAATGCAATACCAAAGCCGTAGCCACGCCAAGGAAGACAATTCCACAGGCTAGCATATTCAACGTGATTCCCCCCTGCCTAAAAGACGAGAAGAAACCCGGCCCGACTTGCATACCTACCGAATAAACAAATAAGATCAATCCAAATTCCTTAAAGAAATGAATCACATTGTGGTTAACCGTAAACCCAAAATGCCCTAAAATAATACCTACAAACAACACCAAGGTAATCCCAAGCGAAATCCCAAACACCTTTATCTTTCCCAACTGAATGCCGGCGGCAATCACGAAAGATAGTAAAAGGATAGAATGCCCGATACCTTCTCCCCATAATAAGTCGTTTATCCAATCCATGCTAAAATCTTTAAAAATCTTATTACCTATTAATAAAGACGCGAAGTTAGGCATTTACTTTGTGTTTTACAACATAACACCTATATTTACCTTTTAAATTAAAATCTCATGAAAAAGATATATTACATTTTATCAGCATTGTTCCTTTGCGTGGTAGCCACCTCGGCGCAAGAAGCTGGAAAAACGGTAGTTATTAAAACCAATGTAGGTACTATGAAGGCCATCCTGTACGATGATGTGCCTAATCACACCCGTACTTTCATCGAACGGGCAAAACGGGGGGATTTCAACGGGACCTTATTCACCCGTGTCCTGCCGGAGTTTATGATCCAAGGAGGAGCCCCGGATTCCAAGAACGCTCCCGCCGGTGCTAAATGCGGCTTTGGCGATCCTTCCGCCGAGATACCGCCCGAGATCAACGAGAAATATTTCCATAAGAAAGGAGCCTTGGCCGCTCCCCGCCAACCGGACGATATCAACCCGCAAAAGAAATCGGATATGTCGCAATTCTTTATCGTGCAGGGGAAGGTCTATAGGGAAACCGAACTGGATACGTTAGAGCGTACCGCCAACTATCCGGCCCGGCAAAAGGCCCTGAAGGAGTTTTATGCGCCGGTACGTGCGGAGCTGAATATGATAAAGATGAGTAACAAACGGGAGTACCAGAAGCGATTGAGAGCGATCAACGCCCAGATAGACTCCGTTATTCAAGCAACTCCCGGGCATTTGCTATTTACGGACGAGCAACGGAAGGCTTATACCACCGTAGGCGGTTGCCATCATCTGGACGGCACCTATACGATCTTCGGGGAGCTGACGGAGGGATTCGACGTTTTGGATCAGATCGCCACCCAGCCGAAAGACCAGAATGACCGTCCGAAGAAAGACATCCGCATCCAAAGTATAACGATCGAATAATTCACCACTCCTATGTTAAAGAGAGATTTCATCATGGTACAGATCGAGGAACTGGGCAAAGTGATCGCCCAGATCATCTTCAATCGTAATTCCAACGATGGGGCACGCAAGAACCCCGAGTTAATCCAATCCGTCTACACATTCTTAAAACTGGATAACGATTTCTTGCTGAACACGCCTATCGACGGTATCCGCACTTATCTGGACGGTGATGATTCGTGCGGCCTCCAACGCATGGAGCTGGCGAGCAAGACCTTGCTGGAAGAAAGTTTCCTTTTGCCGGAGGCGCAAGGTAAAAAACTCCGGGCAAGAGCGAAAGAGCTATTGGAATATATCCAACGCAACGACACTACGTTCTCGTTGGAACGAGTGGCGTTGCTGGAAGAGATAAATAACTATTGAATAGATTGCGGATCGGTGGTAGGGCCTTCCACGACTAGAAGGCCATTCTCATTGATTCGCATTTTATCGATGAATACGACCCGCTCATCCCCTGTCTTCTGGGTACGCCCGTGGTAAACGCAATACATTTGTTTTCCGTCCTTCGACCAAGTAACGCTATTATGTCCGGTACCCGTGACGATACCGCCTTTTTCCACGTTCTTCTCCAGCACCGGATTATTAGATGCCTTCTCAAACGGTCCTAACGGATGTTCGGACACGGCATATCCCACCGCATAATTTGCCCCGCCAAAATAATTAGCGGAATACATCATATAATACAAGCCGTTGTGACGTAGCATGAAAGAGCCTTCCGTCCAACGACGTCCGACCTCCCCTTTGGTAACCGAGCGACTTTCCCACTCACTTTGCGCATCATCCAATTTTACGGGTGGACGCAGCAGAAGTACGGGTTCCCCAATTACGTGCGTAAGATCCGGAGCGACCTCCACCCCGTAAATCCAGCTTTCCTCAACGGAGTCGAACATGCCTTTCTTCTTTGCCTCATCGGCGATCTCGCTTTCTACCGGATGCTTATAGCAACAACGGGAATAATAGAGATAGGTACGGCCATCCTCATCCTCGATCAAGTTTCCGTCGATTACAGGATATCCCGGATCAAACAAAGGAGCATCGGCCAATTCCTTAAATGGTCCGGTCGGCTTATCCGACACAGCTACGCCGATACGGAAATTTTCCTCCTCGTTGGTCGGATTCTTCCGCCAATCCGCACTGAAGAACATATAGAACTTCCCGTCACGCTCGTACACTTCCGGCGCCCAGAAATTAGCGATTGCCCAAGAATCGGGCGTATTGCCCCGATAAACCTGCCCTTCCGACTTCCAATGGATCAAATCATCGGAAGAATAGGCGCAAAAACCGTCTACAGCCCCGGCACCGGTACCATACATATAATAACGTCCGTCCGAGGCCAACAATACGTATGGATCGCCAAACTGGACCGACAAAGGATTACTGTACGTTAATTCCGGCTCTTCCGCAGCAGACTTCTTTCCCGTACAACCCGCATTCAAACACATAAGAACTCCCAGACAAAGGGATATTCCTATTTTCATACCACTTTTCATTTTTCTTATTTATTGGATTCTAAATTATACACTCCTTCCGCACAACGTTCCCCGTCGATGGCAGCGGATACGATTCCTCCCGCATACCCCGCTCCCTCACCGCAAGGGAAAAGACCTTTTACCGTGACGTGTTGATAGGTATCCCGATCACGGACGATACGAACCGGAGCGGATGTACGGGTCTCTACGCCGATCATGGTTGCCTCGTTGGTCAAGAAGCCTCTAGAGACCTTACCGAAATAACGGAAACCTTCCCGCAGGCGACTGGTCACGAATTCCGGCATCCAAAAATGCAACGGAGAGGCCAGCAGACCCGGCGTATACGAGGAAACCGGTAAATCGAAAGAGTTCTTCTTCCGCATGAAATCATTCATGCGCTGGGCGGGAGCCGTTTGCTTCATGCCTCCATTCAACCAACAGACCTCTTCCAGACGTTCCTGAAAGGCCATCAACGCTAATGGGGAGTCCGCATCCACCTTCTCGCCATTCCGAAGATAAAGCTCCTCCTGCCCTACCAGTTCGGAATAATCTTCCGGACGGATCTCTACCACCATCCCTGAGTTAGACCAGCGGGAACCCCGGTTAGAAGGCGACATTCCATTTACCACGACCTGCTTAGGTCCGCTCGCCGCAGGAACTACGAAACCTCCCGGACACATACAGAAGGAATAGACGCCCCGGTTATTCGCTTGCGTCACAAAACTATACTCTGCCGCAGGAAGATATTTCCCACGACCTTCTTTCCGATGATACTGGATTTGGTCGATCAATTCCTGAGGATGTTCCAGACGAACACCGACTGCGATCCCTTTCGCCTCGATCTGGATCTGGCGTTCGTATAAATAGTTATAGACATCACGGGCGGAATGGCCGGTAGCTAAGATAACAGGCCCGTAAAAGCTCTTTCCCGTATTCGTCTCGATGCCGATCACCTCGTTCTCTTTCATGATAAAAGCATCCATACGGGTCTCGAAATGTACCTCACCTCCGCATCGCTTGATTTGCTCCCGGATATTCTCGATCACACGGGGGAGCTTATCGGTTCCGATATGCGGATGGGCATCCGCCAAGATAGAGGGACTTGCCCCAAACTGGCAAAAGATATTCAGTATCTTATCTACCGAGCCTCTTTTCTTGCTACGGGTATACAGCTTTCCATCAGAATAAGCGCCGGCACCGCCCTCACCAAAACTATAATTTGATTCTCCGTTCACCTTATGCTCACGACTGATCAAGGCGATATCTTTCTTGCGTTCCCGCACGTCCTTACCTCGCTCGACGATGATGGGGCGCAAACCTAACTCTATCAAGCGCAAGGCGGCGAACAGACCTCCCGGACCGGCTCCTACGACGATCACAGGTTTCCCTGCCGAGACATCTTTATACTCTATCAATTGATATTCCGGCTCGCTAGGCATCTCGTTCATGAAAACACGCAGTTTCACGTTGACAAATATCGTTCGCTGGCGTGCGTCTATCGAACGTTTCAATACACGTACGGCCCGGATATTTTTCGGAGCCTCACCCGTCTCACGGGCTACTACTTGCCTTAGCGATTGCTCATTAACAGCCTCTTCCGGCAATATCCTGAGTTGTAATTCTTTTATCATTGTTTATTATATATTAACCGAATAGTTGCCGAAAGGCTTCCTCCACTTTCTTTACCTGTACGATTTGAATCTTGCTCTTCGCCGTATCGAAACCTTTTAGATTATTATGCGGAATGATAATCCGGGAGAAACCCAGCTTCTCCGCCTCCAAGATACGTTGCTCAATACGGTTGACCGGACGGATCTCTCCGGACAAGCCCACCTCGCCAGCCATACAAACACCCGGCTCGATGCTGATATCCAAGCTAGAAGAAAGGATGGAACTGATTACCGCCAAATCGATAGCCGGATCATTCACTTTCAAACCTCCGGCGATATTCAGGAAAACATCTTTCTGGATCAACTTAAAACCCGCCCTTTTCTCCAATACTGCCAATAACATATTCATTCGGCGTAAATCGAATCCGGTGGCGCTACGTTGCGGCGTACCGTAAACCGCCGAGCTGACCAAGGCTTGCGTCTCGATCAAGAAAGGACGTACCCCCTCGATAGCGGCGGCGATGGCGACACCGCTCAGTCCCTCATGATTCTGGGTTAATAATAACTCGGATGGATTGCTGACCTCACGAAGCCCGTTCTGGCGCATCTCGTAAATCCCTAGTTCCGCCGTACTGCCAAAACGGTTCTTGATGCTCCGCAGGATACGATACATATAATGCTGATCGCCCTCAAACTGCAACACCGTATCCACGATATGCTCCAATACCTTCGGACCGGCGATACTGCCTTCCTTATTGATATGGCCGATCAATAAGACCGGGACACCGCTTTCCTTGGCGTATTTCAAGATAGCGGCACTACACTCACGTACTTGGGAAACACTGCCGGGGGAAGATTCCACGACTTCCGTAAAGATGGTTTGTATGGAATCTATGATCATCAAGTCCGGCTGGATATTGGCCGCTTGCGTAAAAATCTGTTCCAGATGCGTCTCGCATAGGATGAAACAGTTCGGATTATCATGCGATAATCGGTCCGCCCGGAGTTTCAACTGGCGACTGCTCTCCTCGCCCGAGACATATAGGGTTTTCAAGCCTGTCAAGCCCAACACGGTTTGCAAGACCAAGGTAGATTTTCCGATTCCCGGCTCTCCACCGATCAAGACCAAAGAGCCCTTCACCAAGCCTCCGCCGAGGACCCTATTTAATTCATCATCTTTTAAATCGATACGGGCCTCCTCTTCCGTCGTTATATCACGCAATAACACCGGACGGATCTTATTGCCCTCCATAATACCGGGAACCGGCCGCTTCACGGCAGGCTCCTTTGTTACGATCTCCTCTACATAGGTGTTCCACTCCCCACAATTCGGGCATTTACCCAGCCATTTCGGGGAATCAGCGCCACAGTTAGAGCAGACATATACGGTTTTTGTTTTCGCCATTCTATCTTGAATTTGGCGTAAAGATACAAAAAACTACTTTTCCCCTACTACAACGATCTTCTTTCCGATACCGCAGCCCTTCTTAATTTCCGGGCTACCTTTCTCCTTATACAAGAATCCGCGGAACATACCGCCACTGTTATAAGGCATGGCGATATTTCCTAGTTTATCCACGGCGATCAAGCCGCCGTTGCCGGCGTTCGTATTCAATTCCGTATGGATGATATAATCTGCCGCTTTCTCTACGCTTTCCTTAAGGTATTTATAGCGGGCACACACATCGAACGCTACCGCATGACGGATAAAATACTCGCCATGCCCCGTACAGGAGACGGCGCAACTGTTATTATCCGCATACGTTCCCGCCCCGATCACGGGCGAATCACCGATACGCCCCCAACGTTTCTTGAACATACCGCCGGTACTGGTCCCGGCCGTTAAGTTTCCTTGCTTATCCAGAACGACACAGCCTACCGTACCGTTCTTCTTACTTTCTTGCTTTAACTTCTCGATCCACTCCATCGTCTTGGGCGTAGCGAAATACATATTGTCTTCTACCATTTCCAAGCCTTGTTCCTTGGCGAACTCCTCAGCACCGGCTCCGCTCAGCATGACATGCGGAGATTTTGTCTTTACGGCATAGGCGGCATTGATCGGATGCTTCACGTGTTTTAAGCCAGCTACAGCGCCTGCGCTTAAATCCTTGCCTTCCATGATGGAAGCGTCCAACTCAAAAGTTCCCTCCACCGTACAGGTAGCACCAATTCCGGCGTTAAACAACGGATTTCCCTCGAAGTAATTGATTACGGCCATCACCGCTTCCGGCCCCTCGCCTCCCGCAGAAAGGACCTTATCTCCAATCATTAAAGCGGAGTCCAATGCGGCGTAATATTGAGCCGACTTAACCGGATCTTCCTCCAATCCGGCCATCGCCCCCGCACCACCATGTACCACGATTACATACTCCCGGTCTTGCGCAAAAGCAATGGATGACACCATCAAAGCCGTCAAGGCTATCATTTGTTTTAACATGCTATTATATTTAATCATTTATACAATGCTCAAAAATAGAACAAATATCTGAATTATCTTAGAGACATAGACTTATTTCCCGATTTTTATCCGTACATTTACCTCGAACGGTAATCTCTTAAATAATAACATTATGGAAGAATACATCGATTCTATCATAAGAGTGGGAAAGATATTGATCGGAAGCATAATGGTCGTGTTCGTACTCTGGTACATCGTAAAGGATATTGTCAAGGCTTATGGGAAAGATTCGCATGAGCCGGATTAAAAAAAGTGCCGTGGCGATATGACCACGGCACTTCTCTTCATTATATCATAGAGAGCTATTTCATTCGTTCGTATACCATACCGGTCCCGGCTGGCTGTCCATGACGAACTCCAATGTCGCCCCGCTCATGATTTGCTCGTGGGTGATATAACTCTTATCATAAGGTTGTCCGTTCAGCTTCACGGATTGGATATAAATATTCTCCGCAGAGACCTCGGGAGCCAAAACCGTAAAGGTCTTGCCATTACCTACATGCATCTTCACTTCCGGGAACAACGGGGAGCCGATCTCATATTGGCCACTGATCGGATCAACCGGGTAGAATCCCATGGCGCTAAACACAAACCAAGCGGACATCTGCCCACAGTCCTCATTACCGCAAATACCGTCCGGGGCATTCAGATACAAATCATGTAATACCTGAGCCACGTATTTCTGGGTCTTCCAAGGCTGGCCGACCTTATTATATAAGTAGATCACATGATGGCTCGGCTCATTTCCATGCGCATATTGACCAATCATGCCTGTACTAAAGATAGGCAATTCCTCATCCGATTTGGGGACATAGGTAAACATACTATCCAATTTCTCGGCGAAACGTTCCTTACTTCCTACCAATCCGATCAAACCGTCCAGATCTTGCGGCACGGACCAGAAATATTGCCAACCATTGCTCTCGCAAATATCTTCCGTATAATCATCGGGGCTGAAATTAGCGGCAAAGTTTCCTTTCTCATCACGAGGCTGCATAAAGGAAGTTGCCGGATTGTACACATTATGATAATTCTGTGAACGTTTAAAGAATTCGTCGGCGATCTCTTTCTTACCCATCTTCTCAGCCATCTTAGCGATGCAATAATCATCGTAGGCATACTCCAAGGTCTTCGATAAAGACCAGTTCTCCCATTTTTTCGGATCGCTATAAGCCGGTACGTAGCCCAACTTCTTATAATCGCCGATACCCCGATAGTCATCCCGGTTGGCTGTCGCTATACAAGCCTCCAGCGCTTTCTCGGCATTGAAATCACCGATACCTTTCAGATAAGCGTCTACGATAACGGGCACCGCATGATAACCGATCATCATATTCGTTTCCCAGCCATAAAGGTTCCATAAAGGCAAAGCCCCGTTCTGCTCATAGAACTTCAAGAAACCCTTGATCATATCATTCGCCCGTTCCGGCTCCGTATACGTAAACAACGGATGGGAGGCACGGTAGGTATCCCATAAAGAGAAAGTAGAGTAATTCGTCCATCCGTCCGCTTTATGGATTTGCTGATCCGGGCCGTAATAAGAACCATCCACGTCGCTATAGATCGTCGGGGCGATCATGGAATGATACAAGGCCGTATAGAATTTCACCATATCGTCCGTATTCCGGCTCTTCACCTCAATCTTGGAAAGCTGTCGGTTCCAATTCGCGCTAGCCTGCGCTTGATAGTAATCGAAATCATCCTTCGGGGCTTCCGCACGCAAATTCTTTCCCGCTCCCTCCATGCTGACGCCAGAGATTCCGGTCGTGACAAGGATTTCCTCATCCTTCTTCGTATTGAAATCGAAACGGGCCACATAGGCCGTACCGATCCAACCTTTTTCCTTGGTCACGATAGAAGTCGTATCCATATGACAAGCCACGAAAGGCTTAGAGAAACGGGTCTCGAAATAAACATGCTGCAAGGGAGACCAGCCTTGGGATAGGCGGTATCCACGGATCGTCGTAGAGTCTACCACCTCGATCTTGGAATCCAAGGTAAAGTCCCAATTCATCGCCTTCTTCAAGTTCAAGAATACCGAAGCCTCGGCCTCCGGGAAGGTATACCGCTGGATACCGCAACGCTCAGTAGCCGTAAGCTCCACGTTAATGTTATAATCCTTCAGCAATACCCGGTAATATCCTGCGGAAGCCGCCTCGTCATTATGCGAGAACGTGGAATAGATTCCTAACGGCGCCGGGGCCTCTTTATAAGGACGGGTCACGGGCATAAAAGAGATATCGTATAAATCGCCTGCCCCCGTACCGGAAAGGTGCGTATGGCTAAAGCCGGCGATCGTCGTATCCGGATAGAAATACCCCGAGATGCGATCCCAACCCGGCAAACCGTTATCCGGGCTCAATTGTACCATACCAAAAGGAACTTGGGCTCCCGGGTAGGTATTGCCGGTAAAATCCGTACCGATCATGGGGTTCACATACTGCGAGTAATCCGCCTCCTGTTTCTTTTCAGGCGTGCAGGCCACGAGTGCCAGCAAAGAGACCGCCAATATAGACATGTGCTTCATGTTATGCAATTCGTTTTGAGTTTGAGCAAACATACATAAATTATTTCGAAAGAGAAACAGTTTACGGGGAAAACTTTCTATTTTCATCGGGGTGAAAATCTTTTTTCATTATGATGAGAATCTTTTTTCATCAAGGAGAAAATCTTTTTTCATCAAGACGAGAATTCGGTGGAATCCTTTAACTTTGTACAAAAACTACGATAACATGGAAGATAAAACATCGACACTTCGTTTGATCTATCCCCAATGGCAAGGTGGGATCGTGAATCATTGGATGCCCGACCTTCCTGCGGACGACGCTTCCAGAGGGTATTACCTAGGAGCTCAATTACTCAATATCCTCGCTCCCCCAAGTCCCCAGAAAACCGTGGAAGTACCCATCTCACTAGATATAAACGATAGAGAAACGGATCTAGGGGTCAGCGCCCGCAAGGTTATTCTGAAACAAACAAAAGCAGCCCTCGAATTACTGCACGAAAACGCTCCAGAAAAGATTGTCACCTTAGGGGGCGAATGTTCGGTAAGTGTCGTACCCTTCACCTATCTGGCTGCTAAATATCCGGATAATATAGCCATTGTCTGGATAGACGCACATCCGGATATAAACTTGCCGTATGACGAGTATAAAGGATATCATGCGATGGCCCTTACAGCCTGTCTAGGGATGGGTGATGAAGAGATTCTTCAATTATTACCGGGAAAGTTCAAGGTCTCGAATACCTTAATCGTAGGTTTACGCTCGTGGGATGAGGGCATAAAAGAACGGCAGAAGAACTTAGGTATAAAAGGTTTATCACCAGAGGAGGTGGCGAAGGATAGTTCCTCCATCCTCAAGTGGTTAAAAGGGACGGGCGCATCCAAAGTTGTCGTTCACTTCGATATGGACGTAATCGATCCGGCGGATATGATAGCGGGAGTCGGCGTAGAGCCTAACGGGATGAAAATAGACGAGGTCGTACGTGTTATCAACAATATAGCATCCAAGTATGATCTGGTAGGTCTTACGGTAGCCGAGCCGATGCCTCGTATAGCCATCAAGCTAAGGAATATGCTGGACCGGTTACCTTTATTGAAATAATAAAAAAAGACGTAGCCCTTAAACAGAGTTACGTCTTTTTTTATATTACATTATTATAACTTTCGGGATTTATTCCTCATTATTATCTTCCTCATTCTCCTCGTCTTCTTCCTTTGGGGCTTTTTTCACGAAGAACGCACTCAACTCATACAAACCGTAGAGCGGTAAGAATACGATACTTAACGTAAACGGATCACTACTTGGAGTGATGAACGCCGCACCAACTAACAAGCCGACAACAGCATGCCGTCTGTATTTATGAAAGAACGAGCGGTTTAGCAGCCCTATCTGAGATAATAGCCAAGATACCAATGGCATCTCAAATACGATTCCCATCACGAATATCAACATCAAGAAGTTATCCATGTAAGAATCAAGGGATACCTGTTCCGTAATGGCGGCACTCAACTCGTAAGTCGCCAAGAAACGTAGTGTCATCGGGAACACCAAGAAATAACCCACTGAGCATCCGATAAAGAACATTATCGTTCCGAACAAGAATACCCAACGTACATTTTTCTTCTCATTCTCGTAAAGAGCCGGACTTACGAACTTCCAGATCTCCCACATCAAATAGGGGAAAGTCAATAATAACGCCAACCAGAAAGAACTTGTCATATGCGTGAAGAACTGGGAAGCCAGCTTGATATTGACAATGTTCACATGGAAAGTATCATTACAAAAGTCCGGGAGAAAAGAAAAATGAGAACTAATCTTACACATTTCCCGATAGACGATGAAATCGGAGCTACACGGGGCCATCACGACATTATCAAACAGCCACGGCATTACCGAGAACCCGGCTATAGCAAAAACAAAGAGCGCTAAAATAGAACGAAATAAAGTCCAACGAAGTTCTTCTAGGTGATCCCAGAATGACATTTCTTCTTGTTGCATCTTCCTTTACTTCTTTTCCGTATCGTCTAATTTGATATCGTCTTCCAATCCTTTTACACCGTCCTTGAAATTCTTCACGCCCTTACCGATACCTTTCATCAGCTCAGGAATTTTCTTACCACCGAAAAGCAATAACACAACAATGGCGATGATCACGATCTCGCCTGTACCTAAGTTTCCTAAAAATAGTAATTCATTCATGATATTATAATATTAGTCATTAATATTCTCGTTTCTATGGGGGCAAAGATACAATTTGTAATGAATAGTAGCCTCATTATTCCAAATTTATTACCTTTGCACCGTCTTAAAAAACTGAAATTAGAAAAAAATTAGAAAGATGAAAGCGTACGTATTTCCCGGTCAGGGGGCACAGTTCGTAGGTATGGGCAAAGACCTCTACGATAATAATACTCTTGCTAAAGAGATGTTTGAGAAGGCTAACGAGATCCTTGGTTTCCGTATCACGGATTTAATGTTTGCCGGAACAGACGAGGATCTGAGACAAACCAAAGTTACTCAACCAGCGATCTTCTTACACTCTGTCATTCTCGCGAAAACATTAGGTGATCAATTCCAACCGGATATGACCGCAGGTCACTCATTAGGAGAATTCTCTGCCTTGGTAGCTGCCGGAGCATTGTCTTTCGAGGACGGCTTGGTATTAGTTTCCAAACGTGCCATGGCTATGCAAAAGGCTTGCGAGGCAACTCCCTCTACAATGGCCGCCGTATTAGCCTTGCCGGACGCAACGGTTGAGGAAATTTGCGCGAGCATCAAGGACGAGGTAGTGGTTTGCGCTAACTATAATTGCCCGGGCCAATTGGTAATCTCCGGCTCTATCCCCGGTATCGATCAGGCTTGCGAGAAGTTATTGGCCGCAGGCGCTAAGCGTGCCTTGAAATTGAAAGTAGGTGGAGCGTTCCATTCTCCATTGATGGAACCAGCTCGTACTGAGTTGGCTGCCGTTATCGAGGCTACGACGATCAATAAACCTTCTTGCCCGGTTTACCAGAACGTAAGCACGAAAGCCGAGACTTGCCCGGAAACAATTAAGACTAACTTGATCGCACAGTTAACCGCCCCGGTACGTTGGACCCAAAGCGTACAGAACATGATCGCCGACGGTGCCACTCATTTCATCGAGTTAGGCCCGGGTGCCGTTCTTCAGGGATTGGTTAAAAAGATCAATAAGGAAATGACTACGGAAGGTATGCAATAATTTACCTTTCAATGTAATAGGATAAAAGTCCGAAAAGGATGGAGGGTGATTTTCCTCGTCTTTTCCGGACTTTTTTATATACGATGATGATTCGAAAAGATCTTGAATGCTAAACTAATCAAAGGCCAACGTTGTTTTATACTATAAACACAATTCAGAATATAGAAAATGGAAACAATACAACAGAAAAATAGGATTATCCTACTTTGGCCGGATGGAGCGCCCACTAGTAATGGATTGGCCGGCGTAGAATTGGAAGATGCCCCGAATGCCATATCCAATATATCGAACCCTTCCCTATTGGTTTATCCGGCGACGAAGCCGAATGGCAAGGCGATCTTGATGTGTCCGGGTGGCGGACTTTCCAAGATTTCGATCGGACATGAGGGGCGTGATATGGCCGCATGGTTTAACGCACAAGGTATTACTTATGCCGTATTGAAATACCGGATGCCGAACGGACATAGGGAAGTTCCTCTGGACGATGTTCGCCAAGGTCTCCGCATCCTCCATAATTACTCGGAAGAGTGGAAGATTACGAAGGTCGGTGTCATGGGTGCCTCCATTGGCGGTTATATCGCCGGGCATGCCGCAATATTCGGGGTAGACGACTCACGTCCGGATTTCCAAATACTCCTTTATCCGGTTATCAGTATGCTACCTCATTTAACGCACCTTAAATCGAGGGAACGGCTATTAGGAGCGAATCCCACGCATGAGGAAGAGGAAGCTTTCTCTTTGGAATTGCACGTAAACTCACTGACACCTCCCGCCTTTATAGCGTTGGCTTCGGATGACGAGGCGGTTAGCCCGGAGAATAGCGTGCTTTATTATCTCGCTTTGCTAAAAAACAAGGTGTCCGCCTCCTTGCATATTTATCCAAAGGGCGGCCATAGTTTTGGGTTCCGGGACAACTTCGTATACAAACGTCAATGGACTGACGAACTGGAGAAATGGCTAAGCACGATTGAGTAAATCTCAAAAAAACGGTGCCACACAAATAAATGCGTGACACCGAAAAAGTATATATAAAACAGACCAAGCAGGTTCGCTATTTAGCGTTCCACCAAAGTGGAGTAGTCGTCAAGTCCGGGCCGCCCAAAAGCTGGAGAGCTTGCGCATAACCCGCTTGATTATTCGTTTGGATATTCGCCGGATAACGATAACGTTTCGGGTAGAAATCCCAACGGCATTCCTTAGAGGTAGCGACCGTCAAAGGAACTTGATTCAATGGGTTGTAATCCTTCTCTACCGCTTGGTTCTCGAAGAAAGGAAGACCTAAACGACGATGATCGCTCCAAGCCTCTTCCGGCAACCAAGGAACTTGCGCTATATATTTCTGGGTGATAATCTTCGTAAGGGCGTCATTATTATAAGCGCCATTCCGATAGATCGAGTTATGGGGATATTCATACGTACGGCTTTTTACCTCCTTCGTATAGGGGTCCGTATAACGGATCGTATATGATTTCGCCTCTGTCGTATGGTCGAAAGCGACGGAAGTACCTACACGGTTGTATTTCTGAGACGATAGGTAATCACCGACTTGGCTCAATAAGCCATGATACTCAAAACTAGCCGTAACACCAGACTCATAATTGGATTTAGCCGTTCCCGGAACTTTCCAGCCTTTCACCGCAGCCTCCGCCAATAAGAAGTAACTTTCCCACGGGCCGAAGAAGACACGCTTATTGGTGCTCATTCGATATTGTTTCGATATAGAGGGATAATTATAATTCTTACCTGTCAGCTCACTTACCAGACCGGCTTTCACGTCCCATTCTCCGGCGACCCAAGTGCCCCACGTATATTTCGGATCGATCATCAACATATTCTGGGTATTATCCGCCGGATTCTTCAAGTGAACCGGCTTCACCTCGCTGGCCGCACCGATATAATCGGAATAAACCACACCATCATCCCAGCCCACTACACTAAACAACTTCGGGGCACGGGGATCTACATATTGAGGTATACCGTCGAAATAGAAACCGGCGCACGGATCATTCGTCGTCAGCGGGAAGTGCTGGTTCAAATATAAACCTTGATAATCGTATGGATTCTTCAAATGGCTTTTTAAGGAGTCCGGCAACGGAAATTCCTGTCCACCCAAACCAACTACCAAGTTCTTAAACGTCACGGACATCGCCTGCCCATTCCAAGGACGAGACATCACGCTCGTCAGCTCATCCCAACCCTCTTTCTCCTGCACGGAAGCGATATCGGTTGGCTCGGAAATAAATGTCTTAGAGGCGGCATCCTCAAATTCCGCTCTCGCCAAGGCAGGATCGACAGCCGAGATACGCATCGCCAAACGCATACGCAAAGAGTTGGCGTACTTTTTCCATTTCGTAACATTTCCCGCATAGAAAGCATCCTCGTTAGCCATAGCGGACATATCCAAGGAGGGGTCTAACGCAGACTCAGCTTCCCGTAACTCTTTCAATATAAATTGATAGATAGCTTCTACACTATCGTACTCAGCCGGTACACCGGAGAAAGCGGCCAACGCAGGGATCGGCCCGAAACCGTCAGCTACTTCCGAGTTCAAGTAAGCACGCCAGATACGGGACATCTGGATCACGTTCTTATAATAAGGATAGGTATCCGCCTCGCCATTGGCAACCATCTGCTCTCCTAACTGGATCGCTTTGGTCACTTGATTCAGCCAACCTACGGCGTAATCATTACTCAAGTAGATCGTACTATAATCATTGTTATCCGTACCGATCGTAAAACCACTTCCCCTATTGAAACGGGAAGCACGGTCCCAGTACAAGATAAAGATACGCTCGGCTATCTCTGGGTTCATCTGGTCTCCCATGATAGAGGCATTCAGGAACCATTGGGGCTTCACCTTATCCTCTCCCACAAGATTCGGGTCCTCATTGATCTCCTGAAAGTCATTACAGGAAGAAAGAAGAGCAGCCACCGATACCAATCCGGTAAAAAGTATATTTCTTGTTTTCATCTTCATCATTTTTATCGTAATTCAAATTATCATGTATTCCATTAGAATCCCACGGTTACGTTAAACGTATAGGAACGGCTGGTCGGCGCGGCTCCATTCTCGAATCCGGTAGCGTTGGTATTCGTGGCGGCAACGGACTCGGGGTCGATACCCGGCAAGTTATAATGGATCATCCAAACATTGTTACAAGTAGCGGATAGACGTACACGCTGGAAAGGCGTTTTCTTCAACATCTGTCGATTGAACTCGTAGCCAAAGGTGATATTACGCAAACGGACATTGGTGGCGCTATAGGTATAAACCTCTGGTAAACCATAATTTCCGGTAGACCCAATACGCTCCCAATAGTTCTGGGGAGTGACGGCGACCGTATTCTCCGCATAACCACTACCCTGTTGAACCACGGTATTCGGTACCACGAATTCGGCACGATCACCATTCACCACTGTTCCGGCGGCGTTACCCCGGGTATACAGGTTGGAGGCTGTCGCCGAATAGATGCTACCACCGATACGGAAGTCTATCAAGAAGCTCAGGTTAAAACCTTTATAAGAGAAATTATTGGTCCAACCCATCATCCAATCCGGACTCTGGTTTCCTACTTTCGACTTCTCGGTAGAGATCAAAGGCAAACCATCATCACCTACGACGATCTTTCCATAGTGAGGACTATTCTCATCGGTCACACGCATAAAGGTCTGCCCGTAGATCTCACCATAATAACCACCTACCGGAGCTACGATCTGGATAGCGTCGAACGTCTTTATATCATATAGATTCACGCCCTCGTATAATTCCTTGATCTTATTCCGGTTCAAGGAGAACTGCGCCGTAGAGCTCCAGCTCAATCCGGCGGGATTGTCTAGAATCGTACCGTTCAAGGAGATCTCCAAACCCTCGTTCTGAATGTTACCCGCGTTAATCTTACGGGAAGCATAGCCGGAGAACGGGTCCATCGGTAAATCCAGTAACTGGCGGGTAGCGTTGGACTTATACCAAGCGGCATCCAAGCCTAACCGGTTATTGAAGAAACGGATATCGAAACCGGCCTCCCATGATTTAATCAACTCACTACGTACATCCGAGTCGTAAAGTACCTTACCCGGTTTCGCCGTCGTATTCCCGTTGGGGTCCTTGCCTACAGAGTAGAAGTTATATAATTGATACGGGTCCAAGTCGTTACCTACCTCAGCGAAGGAGGCACGTACCTTAGCGAAAGAGAACCAATCCGGCATGCTTCCGCCAATCTTCGGCAACATATCGGAGATCACCGCAGACAAGCTGACAGACGGATAGAAATAAGAGCGGTTGGCTTTCGACATCGTAGACGACCAATCGTTACGTGCCGTAACATCCAAGAACAGATAACCATCCCAGTTCAACTGCAACGACCCGTACAAGGAATTCATACGACGGCGGATCAACTCGGAAGTGACCGTCGGCTTATTCACGCCATTATTCAGCGAGAACAAGTTCGGCACCAACAACTCTCCGGCAGAAGCGTTCATCTTATTACGTTGCTGGAGCATCAAGTTACCACCGAAAGTAACGAAGCCTCCCAGCCGATCGATCAAGTTATCCTTCCGGGCCGTAGCCAAGAAACTGAAGTTATTCTCATAGAAGGTCTCCGATCCCTCGGTATACAGACCTCTCGGACTGGTATTACCACCGGCATATACTTTCTCGCTCTTCGTCGTGGTATAATAATCCGTACCACCTCTCAACTCAATATCGAACCAATCGGTCGGGGCATATTTCAAGGAGATATTTCCTAACAAACGGTTACGGGTATCCTCGTTCTGGCGATAACGGGTCACCCAATAAGGGTTCTCCTGCGGATTCTTGGAGGCATCATACCAAATCATATTGCCTTGCTCATCCACGTCATCCTCAAACTCACGGATATTCAAGGAACGAGGCAGGTTATAGATCGTATTGAAAGCGTTCGAGGGATTCACGCCCTGAATCGGGCGGTTATGCGCGTTTTGATTGATATAATTCACCTTGGCATCTACTTTCCACTTTTCCGCCTCATCCAAGAAAGTGGTGGCACGCAAGGTAATATTCGTCTTGTTTAGTTTTGAGCGTGGGGTGATACTAGCATCGTCGGAACGGTTTACGGAGGCGAATACCGCCGTACCCTTTATGTTCTGCTGGAAGCTGACACCCTCGTTAAAGGAGGTTCCGGTGCGGAAAAAAGCGTCGATATTATCATAAGTATGCAGAGGGATTTGGTTGCCTCTCCAATCGGTTACCATTTGTCCCATGGCTTTCGGTCCCCAGCTAAGGCGGGATTGGTTATCGTAAACGCCCACGGAGCCTTGTCCGAAGTCGTTCTGTAAATCAGGTTTCAGGAAAATCGTCTCGGCGGTGATACCGGCGTTGATCGTAATACCGAGTCCCTCGTTCTTACGTCCGGACTTGGTAGTGATCAAGATCACGCCGTTACCGGCACGTGAGCCATAAAGGGCGGCGGCGGAAGCACCCTTCAATACCGTCATGGACTCGATATCTTCCGGGTTGATATCCGAAAGGCCGTTACCCATGTCCGCTCCGGAGTTACCCCATACATCATCCACGCCACCGGTGAAGTTATCCATCGGGGTACCGTCTACGACGATCAAGGGCTGGTTGCTACCCGTCAAGGAGTTGTTACCACGAAGTACGATCTTAGAAGACCCTCCTACGCCATTGCTTGAACGGACGATCTGCAAACCGGAAACCTTACCGGAAAGGGAGTTCGCCAAGTTCGGCTCACGGGAGGCCAAGAGGTCATCCCCTTTCAACTCCTGCATGGCATAACCCAAGGCTTTCTTATCCCGTTTCATACCCAAGGCGGTCACCACCACCTCATCGAGTTTCTGGGTATCTTCCACGAGTTTAACCGTAATCTCGGACTGGCCAGTATACGGGATGTCTTGCGAGGTATAACCGATAAACGATATCTGTATGATATCCCCTTTCTTCACGTTATCCAAGGTAAAATGTCCGTCCAAGTCGGTCATAGTACCATTGGTAGTTCCTTTCACGATTACGGACGCCCCGGTAACGGGTCCTAAGGCATCCTCAACTATTCCCGACACCTTTGCGTTTTGCTGTGAAATGTCAACCCTCGGAATCCCGGACATAGGCGTGGCGTATAAGTTTCCCGAGAACCCAAGCGCCCCTACCAACAGGATTAAGCTGACTGGTCTGAATCTTTTCAACATAACTACTGTTTTTTGTTTATTTTTCTAGACAATGTTTTAGTTTTTGCGTCAACAAATGTCATTTATCCTGTATAAACATAAAAAGGGCAGATATGTTTTGAGTTTAACATATACAAGAGGTAACTGGTGAGGATACCGCAACTACTCTCTCCTTACAGACAAAACGAATAAGAGTTATCCTTACTAACATCCATAAAAAATTGATTTACAGAAATTTTAACCAAAGGATAACCAAACCGTAAAAGAGGCAGGAAGCCGTTAGTTATTCACTTCAGAAGCCAATAAAAGTTCCAGTTTACCCATACAAATCATCACCACAAAAAAAAGAAGGCGTACCGACATTTACATCGATACGCCCTTTTCTCGTAAGAATATTATTCTCTATAATTTCCGAATCAGTTACAATACAAAGTTGTCAAAAGACAAGAAAAGACAAGAAGTAGATATCTTTATTTCCTATAAAGTCTAATAAGCATGAATAGTAATCGTCAGCACATCACCATTCTTGTCTGTGACACAAAAAACAGCCGAGTCCCCTTTACTTGCACTCTGTGTCCAAATTAACGCAAAACGTCCAGACCCACCGGGATTAAATTGAATATAGTCACTACCACTCATTTTTTGCCACAAGAAATCTCCAGTAGAAGGTTGAGTAAAACGAATTTCCACTGATTTCCCAGCTTCAATACCAATTGAATTACTAGTCCTAGGTTCTCCATCCGCAAAAAGCGCTAGATTACCACTGTCTTTTACATAATAACCATCTATTTGGGCATTGCAAAAAACACTAATTGTTCCAAATAAAAACAATACCATTAATAACTTTCTCATAACTGTAAAATTTAAAAGTTTAACATTAAAAACATAAATCCTCACGTTGAATGATGATACATCCCAACGTGAGGATTCCTATTATTTTGCAGTAAAAATACTATTCATATTATTTCATATTCCACCACAAAGAAGTTGTCGTCATGTTCGGACCACCAAGTCTTTCTAAAGCTTGGTTATACCCTTCCAAGTTATTGGTTTGAAGAACTGCCGGGTAACGAAGACGCTTCGGGTAGAACTCTACTTTACATTCCTTGCAAGTAGCAGGAGTTAACAACACTTGGTTAGTTGGATTGTAAGCAGCCTCTACAGCTTGATTCTCGAAGAACGGCAAACCTAAACGACGGTGATCAGACCACACTTCCAAAGGCAACCAAGGATTCTGAGCGATGAACTTCTGCGTAATGATCTTAGTCAATGCATCATTATTATACTGACCATTCTTATAGATCGTATTTTTAGGATACTCATAAGTCGTTGTCTTATTCTGTTTCGTATATGCATCGTAATAGTTGATCGTATAAGCCTTAGCCTCTACCGTATGATCGAAAGCTACAGATGTTCCTACACGGTTATAAGCCTTAGATTGCAAATATTCTAAGAGTTTATCGGAAACACCGTTATATTCAAAACTAGCGGCGATACCTTTCTCATAATTATCCTTTGCGCTACCCGGAACATTCCAACCATAAACCGCAGCTTCCGCTAACAAGAAATAACTTTCCCACGGGCCAAACCATACACGTTTGTTCGTGCTATGACGGAACTTATCAGCCAAAGAAGGGAAGTTGTAGTTATAACTTGTATAGTCACCAACTAAACCGGCCTTATCGTTCCAGTTTCCGGCAACAACGGTCGTCCAAGAATATTTCATGGGAAGTTTTACTTCCGGCGCGGAAACTTTTTGTCCGGTCAGCACATCCGTATAATCTCCCGCAATCAATGTTATCTCATCCTTTACCTCGGAAGCGGCACCTATATAAGAAGGATAAACCACTCCGTCATCATACCCCGGAATGCTATACAACTGAGGCGCACGAGGATCGATATATTGTGGGATACCATCGAAAAAATAGCCCGCACAAGGATCATTTGTGGTTGTTGGGAAATGCAGGCTGACATTCTGGCCTAAGTAAGTATAAGGATCTTTCAAATTGGATTTCAACTCATCAGGAACAGGAAATTCCACACCGCCTAGTCCCACTACGAGATTATTGAAAGTAGTAGACATCGCTTGGTTATTCCAAGTTCTTGTCATGACACCTGTATACGGATCCCATCCATCTTTCTCCGCAACCTGGGCGATATCATCCATAGAGGCGATAAACTCACCCTTGGCAGCATCCTCAAACTCAGCTTGCGCCAAAGAAGGATTGACCGCAGTCAAACGCATCGCTAGACGCATACGCAAAGAGTTTCCATACTTTTTCCATTTCTTTATGTCACCACCAAAAAACGGATCATATTTGGACATCGCACTCATATCAATGCTCTCATCCAAAGAAGCGACCGCCTCTTTCAACTCTTTCAATATATAGGTATAGATATCCTCCACCTTATTATATTCTCCAGGAACACCGGTAAAAGCAGATAACGCCGGTATCGGGCCAAAGTTATCAGACAATTCAGAGTTCAAATAAGCTCTCCAAATACGAGCCATATTCGGGATATTCCGATAATAAGGATAGGCATTATCCACATCTAATTTGATTTTCTCCTCTCCGACCTCTATCGCTTGATTCGCCTTATTCAACCAACCTACACCATACGAGTTCGAAGTCAAGTATAATCTATTATAGTCATCATTATCCGTACCGATTGCGAAACCGCTACCCCGATCAAAACGAGCAGCCCGCTTCCAATACAAAATAAAAATACGTTCTGCTATTTCAGGGTTCATTTGAGCATCTCCAATGGAGCCATTCAAGAACCATTCCGGTTCCACTTGCTCCAAATCAGCCTTATTCGGGTCTTTGTTGATATCCTCAAAGTCATTACAACTTGTAACCGTTGTCAATGAAGCGACCGCCAAGGCTCCTAATATAATGATATTTTTCGTTTTCATATTATCTCCTTTCTATTAGAATCCTACAGTTAAATTAAATGTATAAGAACGATTTGTAGGCGCGCCACCATTCTCGAATCCTACCGCATTCGTATTTGTAGCTGCCACAGATTCAGGATCGATACCCGGCAAATGAGAAACAATCATCCATACGTTATTACAAGTCGCGGACAGACGCAACTTTTGGAACGGGGTTTTCTTCAACAAATTCTTATTGAACGTATATCCTAAAGTAATATTTCTCAAACGGATATTCGTAGCGTCATACGTAAACACCTCCGGCAAACCATAGTTTCCTGAAGAAGCGATACGCTCCCAATATCTTTGAGGCGTAACAGCGACATCATTCTTCACATACTCATCACCTTTTTTCATGATTGAGTTTGGAACCACGAAATCAGCACGATCACCATTCACAACCGTTCCGGCAGCGTTACCATTCTTATGCAAAGAAGAAGTCGTCGCCGAGTAAATCTCACCACCTATACGGAAGTCGATCAAGAAACTCAAATCAAAACCCTTATAAGAGAAATTATTCGTGAGACCAAGCATCCAATCCGGGTTCTGATTACCGATCAACTCTTTATCTGTCGTAATCAAAGGAAGACCATCTTCACCTACCACGACCTGCCCATTGTGGCGAACAAATTTCTGTCCATAAATATCACCATATTTACCACCTTCGGTAGCGGCAATCTGTAAGACATCCACAGTCTTGATATCATAGACAGTCACCCCTTCGGTTAATTCCAAGATCTTACTTCTATTCAAAGAGAAATGAGCTTGCGCATCCCAGTTAAACCCACTAGCAGTCTGCATAATAGCACCATTCAACGAAAGTTCGAAACCTTGGTTCTGGATATTACCCGCATTCACTTTTCGAGATTCATATCCGGAAAAAGCATCCATCGGAATATTCAGCAACTGATTGGTCGCATTTGTCTTATACCAAGCGGCATCAATACCAAAACGGTTATTGAAGAAACGTAAGTCGGCACCAACCTCCCAAGACTTGATCAACTCACTCTTAACCGAAGAGTCAAACAAGGTACTTCCGGCAGAAGCCATACTATTACCATTAGCATCCTTAGAAATTGTATATACATTATATAACTGATAAGGATCCAAATCATTACCTACCTCAGCGAAAGAAGCACGCACCTTCGCGAAACTAAACCAATCAGGCATACTTCCTCCGTTTTTCTGTACCATATCAGAGATTACAGCAGATAAGCTAACAGAAGGATAGAAATAAGAACGATTCTCTTTTGACATAGTGGATGACCAGTCATTACGTGCCGTAACATCCAAGAACAACCAACCATCCCAGTTCAACTGGAGAGATCCGTACAAAGAGTTCATTTTACGCTGGGTCAAAGAAGATGTAATAGAAGGTTTATCAACACCATTATTGACATCAAACAAATCAGGAACCAACAACGTTCCCGCACTTGCATTCATTTTGGTACGTTTCTGCTGCATGATGTTACCACCAAATGTAACAAAACCACCCAATTTGCTGATCAAATCATCCTTACGCGCCGTAGCCAAGAAGCTAAAGTTATTCTCATAGAATGTCTCAGAACCTTCAGAATAGCTACCTTCCGGCTTCGTATTACCTCCTGAATATAACTTTTGAGTAGTCGTGGTAGTATAATAGTCAGTACCTCCTCTCAGCTCGATATCAAACCAATCCGTAGGAGCATATTTTAAAGAAGCATTTCCTAAAATACGATTACGCGTATCGTCGTTCTGACGGTATTGAGTTACCCAATAAGGGTTCTCCTGTGGACTATTACTTTTATCATACCAAACCATTTTCCCTTGATCATCCACACAGTTCTCAAAATCAAGAACATTCAAAGAGCGAGGCAAATTATAAACGGTTGAAAATGCGTTGGATGGGTTTATACCAATGATCGGACGATTATGGGCGTTTTGGTTTACATAGTTCACCTTCGCATCCACCTTCCATTTCTTAGCCTCATCCAAAAATGAGGTAGCACGTAACGTTAAATTCGTCTTATTCAGACTTTGCTCTGGGGTTACACCCGAGTCATCTTGGCGATTGAAAGAAAAGAACATAGAGGTTCCATTCACATCTTGCTGGAAACTTACGCCTTCATTGAAAGAGGTACCTGTACCAAAGAAAGCGCCAATATTGTCATAAGCGGCCATTGGCACTTGACGTCCGTCATACGTAGTAATAGTCTGTCCTTCAATCCTCGGACCCCAGCTCAGATTGGTTTGGTCATTGTAAGCACCAACAGAACCCTGTCCGAAAGAACTTTGCAGTTCCGGCAACATAAAAGGAGTATCCGCCGTAACTCCAAAGTTCACATTGATACCCAGACCATCATTCTTCTTTCCTGATTTCGTCGTAATCAAGATAACACCATTACCGGCACGAGAACCGTAAAGAGCGGCAGCGGAAGCACCTTTCAATACAGACATAGACTCGATGTCTTCTGGATTGATATCCGAAAGACCGTTACCCATATCCGTACCGGAGTTACCCCAAGCATCATCTACACCACCGGTGAAGTTATCCATCGGAGTACCATCTACAACTACCAACGGCTGATTAGAACCCGTCAAAGAGTTCGCACCACGAAGTACAATCTTCGAAGAACCGCCTACACTACCACTAGAACGAACGACCTGCAAACCGGAAACCTTACCGGACAACGCATTGGCGATATTGCTCTCGCGAGAATCCAGCAAAGCGTCTCCCTTCAACTCTTGCATCGCATAACCCAAGGACTTCTCAGATCGCTTCATGCCTAAGGCCGTAACCACGACCTCATCCAATTTCTGGGTGTCTTCCGCTAATTTGATAACGCCTACCGGTTGGCCGGTATACGTAATTTCCATGGTGGAGTAACCAATGAATGAGATTTGGATTACATCACCATTCTTGACACCTTCCAAGGTGAAATTACCGTCCATATCGGTAATCGTACCATTGGTCGTGCCTTTCACGACAACTGACGCTCCGGTCACTGGGCCGAAATCATCTTCCACTGTACCTGTTACTTTCCCGTTTTGCTGGGAGATAGAGGCACCTTGCTCAACAGGTGCGATGTTGGCATACATGCTTCCCGAGAAGCATAACGCACCCGCACATAGAATTAAGCTGACAGGTTTAAAGTTTTTCAACATAACTGATGGTTTTATTGATAAATAATTAGACAATGTCTTGGCGAAACATTTGTCTTTTAAAATTATTCACATACATACACTCACTCCTGAGTTCTAGCGTAATTAAGTTCAAATAAAAAATGGGCTAACTATCGGAGTCCTACATGAACTTTTCTTAAGTAGAAGTTATTTTATTTAGTTGGCGCCAAAATACCTAGCACATTTTATATCGGAGGCAAAGATATGAAATATTCATTATATTGTGTTATTATAATTAAATAAATCTTTCCTTATTTTTATGTTTTACAATATAAAATTAGAAATATAAACGGTTTTAAGTTAAAATCGACTTGAGTTCATGTAGAACTAAGTATCTGCGGTAAGATATGAAATCACAGTAATTCAGGCGTTTTTTCAGAATATAAAAGCAAGCCAGCTTCATTAGCAAAGTAAGTTAATTAAAATGCCAAAGTAAGTTAACTTACTTTGCCGATGAAGTTAACTTACTTTTATTAGATATCTTCTATTGAAAAAGAAGTATAATCTCTAAAAATCTTTCTCATTCGCCATATACCACATATTAAGGAACGAGGCCTTCGTGATATTCACCACCTTGTCCCAATTAATCCGGTCGGCATGGTCGCTCGGTTGATGGTAATCCGGATGCCCGTCGGTATGATACCAGATAATAGGGATACCTATCTTTGCGAAGGAACCGTTATCACTCCCTCCTACCGGGTTATCCCACGGACGATAATCCGGTGCCAGATTCAAGTTGTATTTCTTGATATCGTTCTTCAGCCAATCGCCGAAAGCAGGGTGCGCCTCCGTATAGAAATAAACCACATGGGTAGGCTTCGCCTCGTTATTGTTACGGCCGATCATATCGAAATTCAAATATCCTTTCACGTTCTTTATCTCTGGAAAAGACTGAACGAAGGCTTTCGATCCGAGAAGCCCTTTCTCCTCACCGTCCCAGAAAGCGAATACAACGGTTCGCTCCGGTTGCTGGCCCGTGGCAAGGAAAGCCCTCGCTATCTGCAAAACGGCAGAGACTCCGGAGGCGTTATCGTCCGCCCCGTTATAGATCTGGTCGCCATCCAGCATCGGGTCGATACCCAGATGGTCATAGTGAGCGCCGACAATCACGATCTCGTTCGGGTTCTTCCCCTCTATCTTACCCAATATATTATTCAAGGATAGCTTCTGGAAAACACCGGTCTGCTTGATAGCGGCCACCGAGTCCGGGTGGACTTGCCAACGGGCTCCTCTTTTCTGGCGTTCCAGATGGTAAGCCTCGAACGGATGGTAATAGGAATCGCCCACGGGATCGATACCTAAAGACTTCAAGTTCGCCACGATATAATCTCCCGCTATACGGCCTCCACGGAAACCGGCCTCACGGCCCTCCAGATCATCATCGGCCAAGAAACCGATATGCGCCTCGGCGGTCGATCTATTTATCACGTCCAAACCTTTCTTCTCCGGACTTTCCGCCCAAAGAGCCGTACTTAATGCCAGCGACATTAAGAGTAATCCTGCTTTTTTCATCGCTTTTGTGTTCAAATGATTATTGTTTTAGCTTTTTCATTCACAAATATAAGTAATTTCCCTGATACGCGAAGGAGAAGGAAAGGAAAGGGCACAAAAAAAGGCTCACCCGGCCGTATTGCCAAAGGTAATCCTCATTTCCTATCTCTCACCATTCCGTTTTGAACGGAGGTAAGAGATGACATCTAATTTATTTCTTACTTTAATTCTTTACTTAAAAAAGACGCGGTCTTTTAGTTCTTATCCGCATCTACACTCATTTCGCTCATAAGGCGACGGATCTCAGCGTTTAATCGCTGACTCATGGCACCATTGCCAGCTGACTGGTAACGATCTGCTTGATAACGCAACATCGCTAAAGCACGAAGGCTTTTCTCATTTTCTCTCATCATCATAATCTTTTTGTTTTACGCTTCCCACGCTTGGAAAGCCAGTTAATAAATAATCCTAAAACGATCTTTCTTTCTTAATTCGTTACAAAGATAACCATTTTATCCGAAACAATGTTGTAGAACATAATAAAATATTTCATTTTTTCGATTATTTATGAATTGTGCAAATAAGTCTAAATACGCCGGGGATTACTCCACCGGCGTTAATTCACCTGTAACAGAGTCTATTACAAACCCTCTTACCGTTATATCCGACGGAATCAGCGGATGATTCCGAATTTGCTCCACGGTCTCGTGCACGGAAGCCTCGGAGGTCTCGAATCCCCGCAACCACGACTCGAAGTTTATACCGCAATATCGGATCATATCTATTCGTTCCTGCGGGATTCCCCGCTCTTTCATCTTTTCGATCATCTCGGAGCTATTCATGTGCTTGGCTCCACAATCGGTATGCCCGATTATCATTACCTCTACAACCCCAAGCTCGTAAATCGCCACCATCAAGCTCCGGATAACGCTTCCGAAGGGGTGGGATATGATCGCCCCTGCGTTCTTTATAATTTTCACGTCTCCATTCTTGATGCCCAAGGAGGCGGGTAGCAACTCGGTCAGCCGGGTATCCATGCAAGACACGATGGCGATCTTCTTATCGGGATATTTATTCGTGATATACTTCTCATACCCCTTGTTCTTTACGAACTCACGATTATAGCTTACCAATTCATCAATCATAGCGTTTGTGATTTAGCGTTATTAAACTGTTTATTTATATAACATCGAAATGTCTTAAAGCGTTCATGACACCATCGTCATCTACGGAGTCGGTCACGTAATCCGCCGCCTCTTTCACCTCGTCGCCGGCGTTACCCATGGCTACCCCGATCCCGGCGTGGCAAAGCATGGCCATATCGTTGCCTCCATCGCCAAAAGCCATCGTCTCGTGGAGCGAGATCCCGTAATACTCGATGATCTTATCGATCCCTACCGCCTTACTGCTCCCCCGCGGCACGACATCCGCAAATAGCGGGTTCCAGCGAGTAGCCTCGCAATGCGGCAAGACGGACATGATACGTTCTTCATGGCCGGGAGAGAAAAAGGCTATCAGCTGGTATACTTCCTTACCCCCGTTGCCACGCAAAGGACGCAAGGGAGGATGAGGGAAGTCTAGCATGTCGTAAAGCTGTCGCACAGAATCATCCACGTAGTTCTGGTAAATCCCATCTTCCTCCACCAAGGCGCACGGGAACGCCTCCTCATTCTCTTGATAGCGGATCAACGCCTCTATATCCCCCGACGGGATATTATGTTTATAGATAACCTTATCTTTTCCGGCCAAGCAATATCCTCCGTTCAAGGTAACATAGCCATCGAACTCTTGCGTCCCGAGGTTATTGATAGATTGCAACTGGCGGCCGGTAGCGATGAAAACCTTGATTCCCTTTTCTCGCAACAGGTCCAAGGCCCGGACCGTGGAGTCCGGTAGTTTATGCGTCTTGAAACTTACCAACGTACCGTCAATGTCAAAAAATACTGCCTTAATCATACTTATACCTATTATCTTCTTTTAATGACAAAGATACACTTTATTTGTTACATTTGTATTTTCATTTCCTTCATCAAATAATAGATATAGTTTTTTATGGAATACAGAC